>Ga0194129_10000094_pt1 | contig 168084 bp, 128 predicted proteins | sample TA2KigCa35mmetaG_FD_150862 | JGI IMG/M metagenome (GOLD analysis project Ga0194129, IMG submission 150862) | Freshwater microbial communities from Lake Tanganyika, Tanzania - TA2015038 Kigoma Deep Cast 35m | ecosystem: Environmental > Aquatic > Freshwater > Lake | place: Tanzania: Lake...
TCCCGTCGAGTATGAGGGCAGGCCGCCCGGTAGGACGTCGACATGACGACCCCTCGGACGGCGTCACCCGAATCGGTCATGGTGCGCAGTCCATAAAGGTCGGTGTCGACCAGGGCCAACCCCCGTTTGCTGCCCCGGAGCATGGCGTTGAAAGGTCTCCGCCGCCGTGCGAGGCACTTGGCCACCAGGACGGCCAGCGCCTGCTCGATCGGATGGGCGACGTCTCCGCCGAGGCATCGCACCAGGGCGCGCTGCGGATCGAACCTGAGGTCGAAGGTCCCCGGCGTCTCCAGCAGCACCGACACCGAGCGGCCCGGGATCGACGATGCGCCGGGAGGGAGGATTTCGTCCTCGGTGAGGACCTGCTGGAATCGGGGGACATCGATCGCCCCGCCGAGCGACCCGGGTTCCAGGCTCGGCGAGAAGGTCCGCAGGCGGTGGTACAGGTCCAGCGCCTGCACCGCCCCGACATCACCGGCCGCCCCGGGCATCTTGGCATGGAGGGTGCCGTCCTCGGAGATCCGCGCCGACTCGAGGATATGCATCGCCCACCGCAGGCGTTCCCGCTGTTCGTCGGTGAGGGTGGCGGAACGGTCCTGGACCGACAGGACCGGGCGACTCAACGGCAACAGGTCCTGGGGAAACAGAAGGGTCGTCACCGGGACGATGGACGGACCCCCAACGGCCCGGGACCCGTCGGGAGCGGCAGCCAACCTGTGGATCTTCTTCATTCGACCGAGGGACCGGCGGGCCTGTCCTCGCCGGGCACGGAGTCACGATACGGACAGGACGCCCAACCGGGTCAACGTCCATCCCTCCCCTTCGGGAGATTTCCAGCACCTGGATGCACGGTGCGGGCTCGACCGGCTGGGTTTGTGTCAATAGTGAGGACCGACCCCTTTTGGGTCAGAGGCCGAGGCGGGCCTTGAGGTCGCGGGCGATGGGGCGCTCGGGGCGGGCCTGGGTGAGTTGGTCGAGCAGGCGACGGACGCCGGCGGGGTCGGTGTGGGCGCGAAGCGAGGCGCGGGTGAGGAGTTGGGCGTAGGCGGGGGTGAAGTCGGCGCTGAGGCCCACGCTGTGGAGGAAGCCCTGCTCGGCCTCGTCGGGATGGCCTTCGGAGTCGGCGATGAGGGCCCGCAGATGGGCATCACGGGCGTCGAGGTAGGCCCGGAGCCGGTCGCGCCACGCCGCCGGACGCCCCGCAGACAACGACTCGGGCACCGGGCGTGGGAGCGCCAGCAACTCCGACAGCAAGGCGTGTCCGCGGACCGGAACCGGGCCGAGGGTCCGCGGAGTGACGAACTGCAGGAACGGATGGTCGTCGGTGTTGATCCCGGCACAGAGGGCGTAGGCTCCGAGGGTCTCGGCATCGGCAAACCAGGTGCCCATCACCGGCAGCACCTCGGCCAGGGCCAGGGGGCGAAGGGCCTCCGCAACGGTGGGTTGCCGGAGGCGCGACTCGAGGGAATCGGCCCAGCCGGGCCGGATGGCACCGCCTTGTCGCTCCATCCGCGCGATCCACTCGTTCCCGTCGGACGGACGCGCCGGTTCCGTTCGACCTCGGGCCGTCCCGACCAACCCGATCACCGGCGTGTCGGCGTTGAGACGGAGCAACAGGGCCGATGCGTCCGGGTACACCTCGAGGAACGTGGCGATGATGACCTTCAGGGAGTACGCATCGAGCTGGAAGAGCGGCAGCCACTGGCAGAAGAGACCGCCATCGGCGAGGCGGTCGCGGATGGCCTGGAAGTGTTCTCGGGTGTACAGGCCCGCTGCGCCATCCCGGGCCGGGTGGAACAGGTCGGCGATCACCACGTCGTAGCGCCGGGTCGTGGCCCGGACAAAGCGCCGCGCATCGGCCACGTGCACGGTGAGGCGATCGCCGTGGGCGTTGTGCGGGGCGAACTCCGGCATCACCTGGGCGACCTCGGGCACCAGTTCCACGCCCTCGGCGACGAGGCCGGGGTGCGCGTCGAGGGCGGCGAACGAGATGCCGGTGCCGACGCCCAGGAAGAGCGCCCGTCTCGGGTCGGGATGCAGCAACAGCGGCAGGTGCCCGTGCCGGCGTTCGGCCAGGGCCGAGGCGGTCCCGCCCATGGTGAAGCGCTGGTTGATCCGCAGGATCCGCTGGTTCTCGCCCTGGACCACCGTGGTGACGGTGTCGGTGGGGCCTTCTCGGAGGGTCGCGATGCGTCCGCCGGGCGGCGGTTCCTGCAGATGGAGATCCCGTGGCAGCAGCGCCAGCGCGATCACGGCCAAGGCCCCACTCGACCACCGATGCCATGGCATGCGGCGCCACTCCGGCATCAGGGCCAGGTAGCCCAGGCCCAACGCGCACCAACTCCAGCGGGTTCCGATCACCGGCACCCACCCCAGGGCCACCACGGCCGGGGCCAACGCCGACCCCAGGAGGTTCCAGGAAACGGCCTTGCCGAGGAGGCCGGGATGCCGGGAGGCCTCGGCGGCCAGCGAGGCGAAAAGCGTCCCCATGGCGGTCGCCGGAGGGGCGACGACGGCGGCGGTGACCAGGAATTCGGCGGCGAAGGCCGACGGGGCCCACCCATCCATCCCATCCCGCCACAAGGCCGCGCGCAGCGTCGTGCCGAGCATCGGCGTCTGGCGAAGGATCCAGCCGGCGAGCGCCAGGCCCAGGGCCACGGCCGGAAGCAACCATCCCAGGGCCCGCCGCGCATCCGGCGCGAAGCGGTTCTGCAGGAATCCCCCCAAGGCCGTGAACCCGAGGAAGGCGGCCAGGATCGCCGCATAGGTGAAGACGGTGTTCTCGAGGACCTGTGACAGGAGTCGCGTGACCAGCACCTCGAAGCCGATCGCGAGGAAACCGCCCGCGCCGAGCATGAGCCCGAGCCGGGAGGCGCCGAGGTCGGCCCCGCCCCGCCCCGCCCTCGGAACCCTGAAGTCCGCCCGCGCCGCCGGCGCCGCGGCCCGGACCGCGCGGCCCGCCGCCAGGAACAGGAGCGCGCAGGCCACCTGGAGCCCGGCGTACCGCGTCACCGAGCCCGCCAGTCCCCACCGGGGTTGCACCCACAGGACCGAGGTCACAACGCCGAGCACCGCGCCCAGGGTGTTGACCCCATACAGGGGACCCACCCGCGCTTCATCGGCCCGGAATGCCGAGAGCAACCGCTCCATCGCCGGCATCATGGCGCCCAGACTCAGGGTGGCCGGAAACAAGACCACCAGGGGCACAAGCAGGCTTGCCGTCCCGTGGAGGGCCGCCCCGGGGGCCGGGCCGAGCCACCGCCATGAGGCCTCGGTGACCCTGGGCAGAAGCATCAGGGTCAACAGGGCCCACCCTGCGGTCAGTACCTCCAGCACGGCGCAACGGACCGCCGCCGATGGCAGGCGTTCCAGCAGGCGCCCTCCCCAGCGCGAACCGGCCGCCAGCCCTCCGAAAAAGGCCGTCAGCACGCCGAGGGTGGAGGGCAGTTCCTGGCCGAGCCCCAGCGAGAACAGGCGCATCCAGCCCAATTGAAGGCCCAAGGCCGCAGCCCCGGAGGCCATCACAGCAAGGATCAGCACGGGGGGAATCCGCGGGGATGGGTCCGTGGGGTTCGAGGCCATGGATTCGGATCAGGTCGGGACCCGGCGAGCCCCGATGTGCGGCGACGCGCGTGGGCCGGACGATCAGGAGGGCAGCGGGAGATCCGTCAGGAGGCTCGTGCGTTCCCGCAGCGAGATCAAGTGGGCCAGCGGCGTGGTCCCGCCGGGTCGCAGCGACTGGGCAAGCGCCTCTTCCTTGCCGGCGCCCGAGGCCAGCACCCAGACCTCCTTCGCAGCGGCGAGGACCCGGAAGGTGAGGCTCAACCGCTGCGGCGGCGGCTTCGGGCCGACGACCGGAAGCACCCAACGGTCCGAGTTCGTCACCGACTTCGGCGCCCCGGGGAAGAGCGAGGCCACATGACCGTCCTCGCCCATGCCGAGGAACATCAGGTCCAGCACCGGCACGCCCGAGGCCGGCGTGCCGGTCACCCGCGCCAGTTCCGCCTCGGCCAGGTGGGCTGCCTCCTCCGGCGGCAGCTCGCCGCGCAGGCGATGCCGGTGGTCGACCGGGATTCCGGCCGGGTCCAGCAAGGCCGTCTGGGCCAGGAGGTAGTTGCTGTCGGCATGGTCCGGCGGCACGCAGCGCTCATCGCCCCAGTGGAACTGGACATGCCCCCAACGGGTGCCCCTCGACGCCCCGAGCGCCTGCGCCGCGGCCATGAATCGGCCCGCGACCCGGCCTCCCGGCAACGCCACGTGGAAGGGCTGGCCCCCCGCCGCCGAGGCCTCCACCGCGTCGAGCCATCGGCCGGCCACCTGCTGGACCAGGGTTCCAGTGTCGGGGAACGCCATGAGTTCGGTTCGGTTCATCGGAAGAAACAAAAGGGATGCCTGGGCTAGGGTTGGGGTGGGACGGATGGCTTCGGCGACGGAGCGGACGGAGCCGTCGGGAAGGGCGCTGGCCCGGTCGGGGGATTCGGCCGACGCTCTTCGGGCAGGAGGTCCTTCAGGGTGCCGAACGGGCGGAATGGAAACAGCAGCAGCGAGGGCACATGCGCCGGACCGGTGACCGGTTCCTCGAGGGTGCCGCCGAGGCGGTACTCGAAGAGTTTCTCCAGCGGCGACAAGGCGATCGAGGCCACGGGACCCAGCAACGGGACCCGGCGAAACATCGAGCCCTGGACCACCATGTCGATCCTGCGGTCGAAGGTGACCGACCCGGAGTATCCGAGGGACATCGAGGGCGACTTCATCTGGAGGTCGCGGGTGCGGACCGAGCCCTCGGCCACGGTGAAGTTGGCGGTGCCCTCGGTGAAACGGGCCTGGCCCAGCCCCGGGGACATGCCGTCGAGCATGGAGGAGAAGACGCCGAAGACCGGGAACCCCCACAGGAAGCCGTTGCGCAGGGTGGCCCTTCCCCCGCCCGTCCACGTGGCCGGGTCGGACGTCTGTCCATCCTCCACGCGGAAGGTCCCGGAGAGCCGGCCCTCCAGCCGGTTGGTCCGCTCGGACAGGTCCGCCACCAAGGCCCCCAATTCCACGTCCTCCAACTCGGTGTCGATCTTCAGCCGGTTGGCCTCGTCCCTGCCGAGCTCGAACTCCAGCCCCCCGCGCAGCCGACCACCATGGAAACCGGCGTTGATGTTGGTGACGTGGAGACGGCTGCCGATGGACAGCACGCTCGTCTGGATGCCCTTGGCCTGGAGCTTCCACCACCGGAAGGTGCCGGTCGACTCGGCATCGAAGCGGATGTCGTTGCGCGAGGAATCCCCCCGCACACCGATCACCCCGTTGACGTGGACGAGGGGCGGCTCGACGAACTCGTAGGGCGACATGGTCTTGTGGACGAATGGCCCGATCGAGCGGGTGACGCGCCAGGGGGCGAAGGTGCTGACCGCGTTGGTGAAGGAAATCAATCCGGCGGCCGCATCGTAGGCGAACCCGTCGACCGTCACCCACTGCGAACCGTCGCGCACGCGCGCATCGCCCACCGACAGGAAGCCGCCGCCATACCCGAGCCTCGCCTGGGCCGAGTCGACGTGCTCACCCCGGTACGTGACATTGGTGGCGGCGACCGCGACCTGCACGGTCGTCAATTCGGGCGAGAACCATCGCCCACGGATCTCGCCGGTGACCCGGGGCGGTTGGCCGAAGTTCAGGTCGTCGAACACCCGCTGGGCTTTGGGCTCGGGAATGAGCGGCTTCACGATCATGGGATCGATGCCGGAGTCGATCCGGAAGCGGTAATCCTGGGTGACCTCGTGCCCCTCGTACTCGAAGGCGACGCGGCCCTCGGGTCGGACCACCGTCATGGACGGAATCCGCCAGACCCGGTTGGTGTAGGTAAAGCGGCCCTCGGCCGAGGCACCCGAGATGCCCCGGAAGCGGAAAGCCCCCCCCGTGGCCGAGCCGGCGATGGTGACGGTCGGCAACACGGTTCCACGCCAGTCGGGTTTCGGCTCGGTCCATGGCGGCAGCACCAAGCCCAGCTCGGCTTGGATCCGGGGGGCCTCGTTGGTCGGCCATGAAAACTGCCCCAGCCATCGCTGCCCCGCCGGTGTCAGCACGGGGATGACGCCGGTGGGATGCGCCGAGGATGTCGCCCGCACGCCGAGGCGACGGCTGTCGATCCCGCACTCCACCCGCCCGGCCACGGTGCCACCCAGGAGATCGATGCGCACGTCGTCCAATCGGACGACCGGGGATTCGACGCGGAGCCGTGTTTGGACCTGGTCCAGCACCAGCCGGGGATGCCGCACCGCCGAGGCCTGCAGGTCGCCGTCGACACGGAACGGCCGCACCCAGCGCCAGAACGAAGGGTCGTCGGCAACCTCGGCAATCCTCCGGGGGATGGCCGTCAGCCATAGCTCCAGCGGGCCCGTCTCGAGCCAAGGCGTCCGGACCCCGGGACCACGGAGATCCAGGCGTGCCCGGTGCCAACCCGGGAGGCCGTGCTCCACCACGATGGCCGCCGTCGCCTCGTCGAGACGGATGTCCGGGTTGCCGGCCGACATCCCGCGGACGGCCAGACGCACGGTGGACTCGAATCGGGGCGCCGGCGGCCCCTCGCTGTGAACCGGCTGACGGGGATCCCAGGGCTGGAGCGGGACGGCGTTGGAGGCCACGCGCCCGGAAACGCCCTCGAGGGTGGCCCCGGCGAGGCGGAATCGCGGCGTCTGCAGGGCCTCGACCTCCAGGCGCCAGTCGGCCCGGTCGGGAAGGACCGCGTCGACGGGTTGCACTACGTCGATGGAGCCCCGCAGGGATCCGAGGGTGCCCTCGGCGGCCACCACGCCATCGACCTGCCAACGGGTGTTCAAGGCCAGTTGCCCGGGATGCCCCACCCGGGGGGTGGCACGCGCCTCGAGCGTCAACCGCCCGAAGGAGCGCCCCTTCCAAGTCACCTCGCCGGCTCCCAGGGTCAATTCGGCCGACGAATCGGCCGGCCGGCTGAGATCGCTCCGAAATCGCACGCCCAGCTCGGCCGGGGTGCGGAACCCGAACTCCTCGAGCGTGCGCTGCACCCGCAACAAGGTGGACCGCCAGGCCTGGGAATCACCGGAACCGGGCGTCCTGGGGCGGGCCCGGAGCCACGAGGGATTCTCGAGCACGCCGGAGGCCCGGAGCGATCCCACCCCCGTGCGTGCCTGGAGGTCCTCGACCACCCAGCGCTCGGGCCCCTCCAGCCGGAGGAGGGCCTCGACACCGTCCAACTCGAAGCGGGTGACCACCCGATTGCTCTCGACCAGCGGGATCGAGACGGCGCCTTGGCGGATCCGCAACCCGGTGACCTCGGGCTGCAAGGTCAACACCCTCCACCAGTCGAGCCCCAACTGGACCTCCTCGGCCCGGAACTGCTCGCCGCCCAGGTCCCCCCGTCGCCCCAGCGTGACCCGCTCGGCGACGATGCCGCGGGTCGTCCGGAATCGGATCCGCTCGAACTGCATCTCCACCCCACGCTCCCGGAGCGTCACGAGGAGCCGATCCTTGAGGGATTCGGGGATGCCAACCCGGTTGAGGTACAGGACGAAGGCGGCCACCGCCGCCACCACGAGGTACACCATCCAGCGCCCGACACGCAGGCAGCGTCGGGGCCACCGGTGTCGGTGCCAGATCATCCGGCGCCCCGGGCCGGTCCCGGTGTCCGTGCCGTCGGCGGGGTTCACGGCTTGGCGTCGCTGGGGGTGGTGGGCGGGGCGCTGAACCAGGGCCCGATGAACTCCTGGTACAGGCCCAGCGGGAACTGGGTCAGGATCGCGGGTTCCCCGGGGTCGAAGGCCGCCCAGACAAATTGGTTCACCGCATTGCGACCACCGAAGCGCAGCCGGAGGGTGCGGAATGGCCCCCCTTCGGCCAACGTCAGCGTCAGGGCGTGGTCGAGTTGGTCGAAGGCGAACTGCTTCAGGGCCGCGTCATTGGGCACCGGGAACCGGCCGATCGGCGCCTGCCCGATGCGGTGGAGCCCCTCGTCGATGGCCGGGTCGGAGAGCACGCCCTGCGCGGCGGCAACCCCTTCCCAGCGCCCGAGGGCGTTGCGTTTCAGGACGCGGGTTCGGCCCTGCTGGCGGATCTCGACCTGAACGACATTGCTGGGGTTGAGGCTCCAGTCGCGGAACTGCGTCGCCGACACCGGCAGGATCTGGAGGTCACCGGCGGCGATGCCGTAGATGGCCGGTTCGTCCGAGCGGCGCACGGCCAACCGGCGCCCATCCCCCAGCGGCACGCCGAGGCTCAACCGCGTGAGCAGGACCGGTGCGGCGTTGGAGGCGCCGACATGGAAGGCGTAGTCGCGCGCGGGCTGGGCCAGGCCGTACCTGCCCGGATCGGTGCCGAGGTCGTCCAGGAAATCGTCGATGCGCAGGCGCATGAACCGCTGGAAGGTCTCACGCACCCACGGACCGTCGGCCTGGAACCGCCGCGGCGAGACGACCCACCAGTTGGTGCCCACCCTCTCGAGCGTGAACGGCTCGTCGCCGGCCCGGACCTCGAGACGCTGGAGCCCGGCGATGGACGGCATGAGACGGCGGTCCCGGTAGGCGGCCAGCGGGCGCCGCAGCGCCTCGAGCACGGCGTTGGTGATCCGGACCACGTTGCCGAAATCGGACCGCCGGACGAAGACCTCGCCCGACGCGTTGGTCGGCGACGCTCCGAACTGCAAGCGCAGGATCTCGCGGGCACCCTGCTTGAGCACCAGTTGGGCGACGGGCTTCGACAGGCCGAACTCGTCGCCGGCCCGGGCCGGGGGATCGCTGACGAAGGTGGAGACCACCGAATCGCCCGCCTCGGTGAGCAGACGGCGGATCTGGTCCTCGTTGGCCCGGGCCACCAGGGGGCGCACCAGACCCCACACGCCGTTGGTCGCCACCGACACCTCGAACTCGGTGTCTCCAAGCACCTCGAAGCGGTCGAAGGCAAGCCGGTCGCCATCGAAGAGGCGGCGTTCGCGCCACGCGTCCACGGAAGCGGGCAGCGCCTCCAGCAAGGCGGCATCGGCGGTGAACACCCCGTCCTGGCCCACCTGCTGGAAATACACTTGGTTGCCCAGCGGGGTACGCCCCCCGAGGCGGAGGATGCTCATGCCCTCCCGGGTACGCAGGGTCAGCACGTCGGGCCTCTCGAGGCCGAAGGCGGCCATGGCCCCGGGCTGGGTGGCCACCTCGGCGCCGCTCAGGTGCGAGCGCGGCACCAGGTTGCCCAAGGCCTCCAACAACCGCTCCACCCCGATGGACTGGACCGGATACGTGATGGGTGCCCGGAGGAACCAGACCGTGTTGGTGCGCTCCAGGCGGATGGCGGCGTTGGAGCGGAGGATCTCGACCGAGACCACCTCGCGCGGGTCGGGCCGGCGGAAGGTCACCGCCCCGGCCGCGCCGGCCACCCGCACCTGATCACGGCGCTCGGTCACCGCCAGCCATCCCCCGAGCAGGAGGGCCAGCAGCACGAGCACGAGTGTGGTACGACCGTTCATGGGTGAGATCGCCTCATCCGCGCCTCCGGGCCCAGACCAGGAAGCCCAGCGTCAGGACCCCTCCCGGCAGGGCGCCGAGAAGGACCCCGTTGAGCAGACGCATCTGGGGCGGGGTGAGGTCGAGGCGGTATTCGGAAATGGATCTGGGCCCGATGGCCATCGATTGCTGGCGATCGAGCAGCCAGTTGATGCACAGGGCGGCGAAGTCGCGATTGCTGCCGCTGTTGAGGGGACGGTTGGCCAGCAGGGCGGCATCGCCGATGACGATCAGCCGGGCGGTGCCACGGCCGGCGCTGAGGCCGCTGACCCCACCCTTCTCGGAGGCGACGGCCATGGGGATCTCCCCGCGCCGGTCCTGCCCCTCGACAAAGGAGAAGTCGCGGCCATCGAACTCCGACAGGGTGCGACCCTCGGGCCCAGTGAAGACCAACGCCGTGGCCTTGGGCGCGTCGGCCGGCAGGCGGTTGGCGGGGATCGGCACCACCACCCGGGGGGCCTGGAAATGCACCTTGGCGCCGGCACGGGTGAGCGGCGAGGTGATCGGATGCGAGCCGAAGGCCTCGGCGACCACGTCGAAACCCCGGGGCGATTTCTTTTCGTCATTGGCCAGCTGGGACGGCAGGAAAACCCCCCACTCCTCAAGCATGCCCTCGAGGTGGCCCGGTCGCCGCAGCGTCTCGAGCGGCACGGTGACCAGCACGCGCCCACCCCGGGCCAGATACCGGGAGATCTCGGCCACCTCGGAGGACATCAGCGGTTGCACCGGTCCCGCCACGACGAGGACGCTGCAATCGTCGGGCACGCCGGAGAGCAGGTTGGTGACGGCCCGGGACTCGACATTCTTCTCGGACAGGAGCCGCACCAGGCGCGAATGACCCCGGCTCTCGTCGTCGGAGGCCGGGTCGTTCTCGCCATGCCCGCGCAGGAAGTAGGCCCGGCTGCCGGCGGATTCGGCCAGGCTGGCGAGGGCGGCGGTGAACAGCGCCTCGCCCCGGAAGGCCACCCGGCGGATCTCCTGGCTGCGCCCGGCCATCATGCCCTTCACGTCCGCGTCGTAGGTGGACATCTCCGAGTCGTCGACGGTGCGGAAGCGGCCGCCGCCCGCATCGAACACCACCAGGTCTCCCGAGTTGGCCCCCAGGTCGAAGCGGGTCTTGATGGCCGTCGCCAGGGCCGCGTCAAGCACGTAGTCGACGAGTTGCACGCGGATGCGCGGCGCCTGCAGGGCGTACTCGCGAAGCAGTCCGACCACGTGGCGGTAGAGGTCGGAGGCCGGGTCGAAGAGGACCACCGCCGTCACCTCGTTGGTCATCGCCCCGAGGGTGGCCACGGTGAGCGGCGACAGGCGCGGACGTTGCGCGGCACCCCAGTCGTGGCGCCACTGGAGTCGGGTGGCCGCCAGGTAGTTGACCATGCCCACGATCGCGAGCAGGGCCACCGCACCGACCAGCGCATTGAACCCCGCCGACCAACGGCGGCCCGGCTCATAGCTCGGACGCCCACCCGACGCCTGAAGATCGGACCCGCTCATCGCCACCTCCGCATCTCGATCACCCGCTGGGTGAGGAACAGGAAGAACAGGCTGACGCTGAAATGGAACACCAGGGCCCGCCCATCGACGACTCCGCGGGCGAAGTCCTGCATGTGGCGCGTCACCGACAGGTGGTCCATGAGGCGGCCCAGCCGGTCGCCGGTGGTGTCGGTCTGGGAGAAGCTCAAGGTCCAGAGTCCGATGCCCAGGAGCAGCGAGGTCATCGCGGCGATGATCTGGCTGCGGGTGAGCGACGAGGCGAAGACCCCGATGGACAGGAAGGTCGAGCCGATGCAGGCGATGCCGGTCAGCACGCCGCACATCCCCCACGGGTCGAGCAGTTGCGGCTGCTGGGTCAACTGCCTCAGGAGCACCAGAACGCCGACCAGCGGCGCCCAGCTGAGCAGGAAGAAGACCAGGGCCCCGGCGTACTTGGCCAGCACCACCTGCCACTCGCCGACCGGCGTGGTCATGAGCGCCTCGTAGGTTCCGAGCGCCCGCTCGGAGGCGAAGGTGCGCATGGTGATGACCGGCGTGGTCAGGATGAGGATGAGCCAGAACACAATGCCGTCGGCGAAGAAGATCTCGGGGATGGGCGAGGGCGTGCGGTCGGAATTGAGCCGCTGGACGATGCCCATGAGCCCGAAACCGGCCAGGAGCTGGGTGATGGCCACCACCACGTAGCCGATGAGCGAGTTGAAGGCCGCGCCGAGTTCCCGGCGGACCAGGGTCAGGAAGACGCCCATGTCAGTTGCCTCCCCCCTTCCCGCGCTGCGTGAGCTGGATGAAGATGTCCTCGAGCGAAAGCCGTGGGCGGGTCAGCTCGCGCAGGGCCCAGTCGTGCTGGCGCACCTGCTCGAAGACCAGCGGCCGCAGGTCCTCGCCGGCCCTCGGGGTGAGCGCCACGCGCTGGAAGTCGCCGGCGGCGGCCTGGATCTCGAGGCGGGCCACCTCGGGCAGGTCGCGGAAGGCCTCCCGGAGGGCCTCCGGGGTGGCGGCGATCTCGGCCACCACCCGGCCGTCCTGGCTGAAGCGGCTCTCGAGGTCTTCCACCCGGTCGGCCGCGAGGATGCGCCCCTGGTGCAGCACCAGCACCCGCGAGCAGGTGACCTCCACCTCGCTGAGGATGTGCGTCGACAGCAGCACCGTGTGCGCGCGGCCCAGCTCCTTGATGAGGGCACGCACCGACCTCAACTGGTGGGGATCGAGGCCGATCGTCGGCTCGTCGAGGATGATCAGGTCGGGCTCATGCACCAGGGCGTCGGCGAGTCCCACGCGCTGGCGGTACCCCTTGGACAATTGGCCGATGATGCGCCTCTCCACGTCCCTGAGCCCGCACTGCTCGATCACCCGGTCGACGCGCTGCCGGCTGCGGCCGATCCCCAGCCCCTTGAGCCGGGCCCGGAACTTGAGGTAATCGCGTACCCTCATGTCCACATGCAGGGGATTGTTCTCGGGCATGTAGCCGATGCGCCGACGCACCTCGTCGGGCTGGTGGAACACGTCGAACCCGGCGATGCGCACGGTGCCGCTGGTCGCCGGCATGAACGACGACAGGATGCGCATGGTCGTGGACTTGCCCGCCCCGTTGGGTCCCAGGAACCCCACGACCTCGCCCCGCCCCACGGTGAAGGAGATCCCGTCCACTGCGGTGCGACCCGGGTAGCGTTTCGTGAGGTCGTGGACCTCGATCATGGGGGTGGCGTCAGACATCGGTTCCGGAGCGCCGGAAGCTACCCCGGGAAGACCTGCTGCAGGAACACAAAACCCCGGCGCAACCCCCGCCCGAGCCGACAGGACCCACCGCTGTCGGTCCTGGCCGACCACCGGGCAGGCCCGCAGCGAGCGGAAGGGCCGGGCGCAACCAAGTCAAGAGACCATGGATGGATCGCACGGGAGGTCACTGATGGGGTAGCCCAGGTGCAGGGCCGCCTCGCGGAGGCGCTGGTCGCTGGTGACCAGCGGCCAGTCCTGCAACTGGTCTGCGGTCGCCAGGTGGAGGGCGTCGAGGGATCGCAGCGGGACCTTCGGGTGCACGCGGCCGAGGATCCAATGCGCCCGCCGCACGACCGTCTCGGAGACGGCCACGAGATCGATGAGGCGGTCGTCCGCCTGCCGCTCGAACCGCTGCCAAGCTCCGAGGCGCATCCGCTCGCCCAGATGTCCGGCCCTCTCCCGGGCAAGGAGGGCCGACCAGACCTCGGTGAAGGCCAGGAGCGAGGAGCTGACCGGATTCCCATCGACGAGCCGGGCGTAGTAGGCGCTGTCAGGCTCGCGGACCAACAGCTTCACGAGGATGCAGGAATCGAGATACATGTCGCAAAAAGCAGGTGCGGGAAGGATTCACGGCGCCGACTCACCCGACCAATCTCCGGGACCCAACCACGAGAGGAGGGATTGGGCCGAGGATCATGGACACCGTTCCGCACGGTCCGCGGCGACGATGACCTCGGCTGATGGGCCTCCAGCGAGGGGTTGCACCTCAAGCCAATCCCAGTCGACCTTGTAGGGCCGGGCTTCGTTGCGGACCGGAACCAGTCGGGCCTTGGGGCGACCATCGCTGGTGATGACGACCTCATTGCCCCGGGAGACCTGCTCCAACAGGCTGGACAGACGATCCTTAGCGGCCCGCACGTTGACGACCGGCGCTTGGCTGGGGTTTGGGAGGGCCTCACGGAGAAGGCGGCCCTTGGATCGCCGGCCGGAAACGGCATCGGGATACCGAACCGAGGGGATGCGCTCCGACGATGGATCGGAAGATGGCTCGGTTTTCATGGTGATTACAAGTAGCCTTCGGTGGCCACTATGTCAATAGGTAAGTGGCCTCGTGGGGCCACAGACCCAACGATCAGCGCCCTTGGATCGGCCCCGCACTCATCCCGGTTTCAGCGGAGCTTCAATTCGACCAGGCCGGCCTGGCGGTAGACCCCGAGGGCCGTGCGCTGGTCCACCAACACACCCACCTCGACCGTCGCCCCCTTCGGCCGGCTGAACAGGTGGCGGGCCAGCGCCACGACGTCGGGGAACTCGGTCCGGTCCAACCCCCGGACCAGGTGACCCCGCTGAAGACCTGCCGCCGCAGCCGGCCCATTGGGATCGACCGACTGGATCACGAAGCCGCCGCCGCGGACCGGTGCGACCTTGAAGCCCGCCCGGGCCGAGACGAAGTCGTTGTTGAAGAAGTCGGCCTCGTCGATCAGGCGCAGCCGCAGTTCCTTGGTGGCCCCGGACCGCCGGACCGTGACCGGGATCTCGCGCGCGTCGCCGACCTTCACCAGCGCGCGGTTGAACTCGATGATGCCGCTGGGCGGATCGCCCTGCACCGCGGCGATGATGTCTCCGACCTTGAGCCCGGCCTTCTCGGCGGGACTGCCCGACTGCACCGCCTGAACGGTCAGCGGGCGGGTCGCGGCCTTCAGCCGGGCCCCGAACCAGAATCGGCCCACCGTCTCGCCGCTGAGCACCTCGGCCAGGGCCTGGTTCACCCGCTTGATGGGGATGGCGAAGCCGATGCCCTGGGCCCCCATCTGCGGTCGCAGCGTGGCCACGTTGATGCCGATGAGGTCGCCGCGCAGGTTGATCAGCGGCCCGCCGGAGTTGCCCGGGTTGATGGCCGCGTCGGTCTGGATCCAGTCCAGCGTGTCGAGGTCGCCCCGCGAACCGTCCTCGTTCGGACCCCGACGGGCGCGCGAACTGAGGATTCCCCGGCTGACGGAGCCCGCGTAACCGAAGGGATTGCCCAGCGCGATGACCGTCTCACCCAGCAGCAGGTCGTCGTCCTTGGCGAACTTGACGGCCTTGAACTTCCGGCCCGGGGCCTTGAGGCGCAACAGGGCCACGTCCTTCGCGGCATTGAGGGCCACGCGCTCGGCCTCGATGGGCTCCGAGCCGTCGTTGAACTTCACGAAGACCCGCTTCACCCCTTCGACCACGTGCACGTTGGTGAGCACGTAGCCCTCCTCGTCGATCACCACACCGGAACCGCGGCTCACCACAGCCTCCTGGACTCGCTGCAGCCGCCAGCCGAAGAACTCGGCCATCAACCGATCCTCGGCGCTGTTGGGATCGATGTCGGCCGAGCCCTCGACGTTGACGACGCTCGGCATGACCCGCTCGATGGCCTCCACGGTGGCATCCCGACGCACGTCCAAGGGCTCGTTGCGGGCGGGGTCGGCCTGCTGGGCCAGTGCCAGGCCTCGGGGAATCGCCCCCGCGAGGAGGCCAAGGCCGAGGGTCAGGGAAAGGAACCCGGGGAGGGGGCGCTTGGCCCGTCGTGGGGTGCCGGAAGAGGGGGCATTCATGTCCGATGTCCGCAAATGATTGACCGTCGAGGGGACCGGAACGTTCAAATCCGGCCCCGCCCCGTATCGGTAGCGCGAAGCCGGGGCGGATCAAGGCCCCGCCCCGTGGGCCGCCTTCGCGCGGCACCGGCCCGCTCCGGCGGCCAGACGGCGACCGCTCACTTCAGGCCGACATACAGGCGGTGCACATCGTCGTGGTCGTCGATGGCGTTCAGGAACTCCGAAACCTGAGCCTTGTCGGCCTCGCCAAGCTCGACCGGGTTCTTGGCCACGTAGCGGATCTCGCTGGCGATGACCTTCCAGCCCGCCTTCGAGAGCCAGCTGCTGACGCTGGCGAGGTCCTTCACCTCGGCCAGAAACCGGGTGCCGAGGTGTCCCTCGGGAATCTCCTCGCCGTCGAGGGGTTCCAGATTCTGGGCGCCGGCCTCGATGGCATCGGACTCCGCATCGCGCTTGGCATCGGAGTGGGTGGCCTCGACCACGCCCATGCGGTCGAAGAAGAACGACATGCTCCCGGGCTGGCCGAGCTGCCCTTCCTTGAAGAGGTGGCGGATCTCCGGGGCCGTGCGGTTCCGGTTGTCGGTGAGGCACTCGATGATCACCGGCACCTTGTGGGGAGCGAAGCCCTCGTAGAACACGGTCTCGAAATCGACCTTCTCGTCGAGCAGGCCCGCGCCCTTCTTGATGGCTCGTTCGATGGTGTCCTTGTAGACGCTGGCCTTCTTGGCCTTCTCGACGGCTGCGGCCAGGCGGGCGTTGGTCTCGATCTCGGCCCCGCCCATCTTGGCGGCGACCATGATCTCGCGGGTCAGCTTGCCGACCATCTGACCCTTCTTCTGCGCGGCCGCCTCGCGGCCCGCCTGCTTCCATTGGGCTCCCATGGGCCAAGGGAAGCGAAAGAACGGCCCCGAACGGAAGCCCAAAGAACGGTCCGCCGGAAGCGGCCCGGGCAACGGGCCGCCCTGAAAAAATTCCGGAGGCGAAACACGTTGCGATCTTGGCGGCCTCCGGCACCCGGGCGTAGCATCCACTGACTTCCATGAGTTTCCTGCTACGCTTGCCGGACCTGGGCGCTGCGACGGCCGCCCTGTTCGCCGCCGTGCTCCCGTCCCTGGCGGCGATCCCCACCGGGGTGCGCCCCGAGGGCGTGGACCGCGGAACCCTGTTGATCGGCGAGCTGCAATGCGCGGCATGCCACAGCGAACGGGGCCTGCCCCCGTCGGCGACCCTGCCCGACTGGGCCGCGCCCAAGGGGGCGCCGGTGCTGACCGGGGACACCCTGCTGACCTCCACGGCGTGGCTGCGCCGGTGGCTCGGGTCGCCCCACCGCTCCAAGCCCGGGTCCTCCATGCCGGATCTCCTGCACGGCCTGACCGACGCGCAGAAGACCAAGACGGTGGACGAGCTCACCCACTACCTGGTGTCGCTCCGACGGACCAACGAACCCACGGGCCTCCGCTCCGACCCGGCCCGCATCGACCAGGGCCGCGCGCTCTACCACACCGTCGGCTGCGTGGCCTGCCACGCGCCGGAAACCCGGCCCGAGGGCGTGACCGAGGAGGCCTTCCGCGACGTGGTGGCCCAATCGGTGCCGCTGGGGGATCTCGCCCGGAAGTACCCGGCCTCGGAACTGGCCCGGCTGCTGCGCGATCCGCTGGTGCACCGTCCATCGGGTCGGATGCCCTCCATGAACCTTTCCCCGGCCGAGGCCGGCGCGATCGCCGTCTACCTCCTGCGCGACCAGGTGGCCGCCCCCTCGGTGCCGGCCCCCAAACCGACCCTCATCGACGGCCTGGCCCATGAATTCTTCGAGGGCGCGGCCAACTCCGTGGCCCAGCTGCTGGCGATGACGCCGAAGTCGACCGGCGTGTCGGCGGCGCTCGACCTGAGCCTGCCCCACCCGAACCAGAACTGGGGCGTGCGCTTCTCCGGCTTCCTCGACATCCCCGCCGACGGCAAGTACCGCTTCTGGATCCGGTCGGACGACGGTTCGCAGCTCTCCATCGACGGCAAGCCCCTGCTCAACAACGACGGGGTCCATCCGGCCGCCGAGAAGAACGGCAACCTGACCCTGAAGGCCGGCCTGCATGAGCTGGAGGTGGCCTTCTTCCAGGGCGGCGGCGAAACGGAGTTCCGCGTCGACTGGGCCCCGCCGGGCGAGAAGCGCAGCCCGATCCCCGCCGACCGGCTCAAGCACGGCGGCCAATCGGTGCGGCCGATCGACTGGGAGGAGTTCACGCTGGACCCGGCCAAGGTGGCGGCCGGCCGCCAGCAGTTCGTCGCGCTCAACTGCGCCGCCTGCCACGCGGTGACCGATGCGATCGGTCCGGTCCCGGCTCGCAAGTCCAAGCCCATGGTCCAACTCGCGCTCCGCACCCAGGAAGGCTGTCTGTCGGATCTTCCGCCGGCCAAGGCCCCCCGCTTCGACCTCTCGGCCGCCGACCGGGCCAGCCTCCGCAAGACCTTGCGCAACCCCGCCGAGGCCCAGAAGGCCTCCAAGCCCGGACACGGCCAGGTCGAGCTGACCCTCGCCCAGTTCAACTGCCTGGCCTGCCATTCGCGCAATGACGTGGGTGGACCGGCCGCCTCGGGCCGGTCCGATTGGTTCACGGTGGTGGGCGAGGCCGACCTGGGCGACGAAGGCCGCATCCCGCCGCACCTCACCGGCGTGGGCGGCAAGCTCAAGATGGCGGCCCTCGAGCAGGTGCTCGCCCAGGGCACCAAGGTGCGGCCCTACATGGCCACGCGCATGCCCGTCTTCGGGCCGAAGGTCCATGCCCTGGCGGCCCAATTGAAGCGCATCGACACCCCGGCCACGGCGACTCCGGCACCCGCGATCACCCCGCAGGACGCCAAGATCGGCTGGAAGCTCGTCGGCCGCGATGGCCTCGGCTGCGTCTCGTGCCACACCTTCACCACTCACGGTTCCATGGGCATCCCCGCCCTGGCGCTCGACAAGATGGGCGAGCGCCTCGAGTGGGAGTGGCTGCAGCGCTACCTGCCCAACCCGGCCGCCCTGCGCCCGGGCACCCGCATGCCGACCTTCTGGCCCGAGGGCAAGGCGGTGAACACCAAGATCCTCAACGGTGACACCTCGGGCCAGATCCGCTCGATCTACGCCTACCTCGCCGACGGGCCCAAGGCCGAGATCCCGGCCGGGCTCATCCGCGGCAAGAAGGAGATCGTGGTCGATGACGAGGCGGTGATCTACCGTAACTTCCTCGAAGGAGCCGGCCCGCGCGCCATCGGCGTGGGCTATCCCGAACGGGCCAACCTCGCCTTCGACGCGCAGAACCTGCGCCTAGCCCTGCTGTGGCAAGGGTCCTTCATCGACATGGCCCGCCACAGCACCGATCGCGGCGTGGGCTATGAGCCGCCCCTGGGCGATCATCGCATCCGCCTGCCCGACGGTCCGGCCTTCGCCACCCTGCCCTCCGCCACGGCCCCCTGGCCAGGTGCGATCGACGCGGGCAGCCGGTTCCTGGGGTACCGCCTCGATGCGCGCCAGCAACCCACCTTCCGCTATCAGGTCGCCGGCGTGACCATCGAGGAGGCCCCCCAGGCCAAACCGGGCGGCGTCGACATGACCCTGGTGCGGACCTTCCGCTTCCAGGGCACGCCCGAACGGCCGTTGACGCTGCGCCTGGCCAAGGGGGCCATCCAGCCGACCGGCGATGGGTTCAAGGTCGAGGGCGGCCTGGTGATCCAGGTCGGCCCCGGCGCCAAGGCCGCCGTGGTCGGCGATGAACTCCGCGTCCCCCTCGAACCGAACATCCGGGAACTCCGCGTAGAGATGACCTGGTGAGCAACGCCCGAGCCCCCCGAACCACGACGCAACCCCTTCCTCTCGATTCCATGACGTTCCTGAATCCTGCCGCGCTCATCGCCACCCTCGGGCTCGCGGCCACCCTGCCAGCGCTCGCGGCCACCAAGGCCGAGCAGGAGGCCGAATACTACCCCATCACCACGCTGCCCGTGCCGGAAGGCGTGGTGCTCGAGGCCGGGGCCATTCAGGTGCTCTCCGACCAGCGCATCGCCGTGTCGACGCGCCTGGGCGAGATCTGGTTCGTGGACAACGCCTTCGACAAGGATCCCGCCAAGGCCAAGTTCACCCGCTTCGCCTCGGGCCTTCACGAGGTGCTGGGCCTGACCACCCGCGGCGACGGATGGATCTATGCCACCCAACGCGGCGAACTGACCCGCCTCAAGGACACCAACCACGACGGGCGCGCCGACCTCTTCGAGACCGTGGCCGACAGCTGGGGCATCAACGGCGACTACCACGAGTACGCCTTCGGCTCGAAGTTCGACCGCGACGGCAACCTCTGGGTGATCCTCTGCCTGACCGGCTCCTTCACTAGCGAGAACCCGTACCGCGGTTGGGCCCTGCGCATCACCCCCGAGGGCAAGACGATCCCGACCACCAGCGGACTGCGTTCGCCGGGGGGCATCGCCACCAACCATCTGGGCGACATGTTCTACACCGACAACCAGGGCCCGTGGAACGGCACCTGTTGGCTCAAGCACCTCAAGCCCGGGGGCTTCGTGGGCAACCCCACCGGCAACCGCTGGTACGAGAAGGCCGCCAACATGGGACCGCGCCCGAAGGATCCCACCAGCAACAGCCGCATCCCCGTCGAGCGGGCCAAGATCCCGGAGTTCGTGCCTCCGGCCATCGGGTTCCCCTACAACAAGATGGGCCAGAGTGCCTCGGGCATCCAGAACGACGGCACCGCCGGCAGGTTCGGCCCGTTCCGCAACCAGCTCTTCGTCGGCGACCAGACGTGGAGCACGGTCATGCGGGTGTATCTCGAGCAGGTCAACGGGGTGTATCAGGGGGCTTGCTTCCCCTTCCGGGAGGGCTTCGACAGCGGCACGCTCAGCCTCGAACTGGCCGCCGACGGCACGATGTTCGTGGGCGGCACCGACCGCGGCTGGGGTGCCCGCGGCGGCAAGCCCTTCGCCCTGCAACGCCTGAACTGGAGCGGCAAGACACCCTTCGAGATCCACGAGATGCACGTGAAGCCCGACGGGTTCGAGCTGACCTTCACCGAGCCGGTGGACCCGGAGACGGCCGGCAAGGCGGAGTCGTACCAGTTCCGCACCTTCACCTACATCTATCAGGCCAACTACGGATCACCCGAGGTCGACGCCACCACGCCGCCCATCGAGTCGGTGACCGTGGCTGCCGACGGCCGCAGCGTGCGTCTCAAGACCGCGCTGAACGTGGGCCATCTGCACGAGCTCAAGCCCACCGGCGTGCGGTCCAAGTCGGGCCAGCCGCTGCTGCACCCGCTGGCCTACTACACGCTCAACGAGATCCCGAAGCCCTGAGCGCCGGTCCGGAAACCCCGGAGCCCGAAACCCTGGAGGAGGCCTGCGGGCAGGGATCTTGGGGATGGCCAAGGGGGGGCCGGATCGACCGCCGACCAAGGCGGGTTGCAACGACCGGGGCGGCGAGAGCCATCGGCATGGGACCCCTTCCAAGGGAAGCCTACCTCGACGCCCGCTCGACCCGCACCGACTCGGGCAACACGGCGGCCACGCGCACGCCAGGCGCCCGGGCGTTCACCCGGAACATGCCCTGCCGGGGGGCATCCGGACCCAGGAGATTGACATAGGCCTGGAGGTCCCCCGGGGTCAGGCGTTGCACGACGTCGGGGTCGCCCTCGATCTCCACATGGACCACCGACGGGCGGATCTGAACCCCGCTGTCACCCATGCCCGAGGCGAGGACCCCGACGGGGATGTTCTCCAGGACGCGGATCCGGAGTCCGTCGTTGGACGCCAGGCGCTCGATGCCGAGGTTGGAGCGGACCGTCAGCCAGATCAGGGCGGCCAGGGCAAGGGAGCCCAACTTCTGGGCCCGGTTCTCAAGGAGGAGCGTGCGCCAGGGCATGTCAGTGGATTCCGTTGCCGGGATTGTTGCCGGGGTTTCCGGGCGCCGAGGTTCCGTTCGCCGGTGCCCCGGCCGGAGGACCGGTGAAGAGACGCTTCAACCAGGGAAGCCCGGCCCGGGCGGCCGACCGGCGCACCAGCACCTCGGTCAGGAAGGCGCGGAGCTGTTCGACCGAGATGCCCCGGGTGAGAACGCCCCGGTGGGCGTACGAGATGGCCCCGGTTTCCTCCGACACCACCACCACCACCGCGTCGGTCTCTTCGCTCAGGCCGATGGCCGCGCGATGGCGGGTGCCCAGCGACTTGGGCAGATCCCCCCGCTGGGTCAGGGGCAGGATGACGCCGGCTCGGAGGATCCGGTCCCCCTTGATGACCACTCCGCCGTCATGGATGGCGTTGTTGGGGAAGAAGATGGTCTCGAGCATCTCGGGCGTCGCCTCGCAGTCCACGGGGATGCCCGACTCGACCATGTCGGCCAGCGAGATGGTCTGCTCGATGGCAATGAGTGCCCCCATGCGCGCCGGAGCCATGCGGTCGACGGCCTCGACCACCACCTCGAGGTTCTCACGTTGCTCCTGGGGGTTGTTGAAGAGCGGAAGATTTCCCACCTCGGCCAGCAGCCGACGGATCTCGGGCTGGAACAGCACCACGATGGCCAGCGCCAGGAAGGGCAGGATCTGGTTGAGGATGGCATTGAGGACATCGAGCCGCAGCAGGCGCACCGCGAGGATGAGCACCAGCAACACCACGACGAAGCCCGTCACTACGGCCTGGCCCCGGGTGCCCTTGATGAACCGGTACACGTAATAGATCCCCACCCCGAGGATCCCGATCTCGAGGGCGGGTCGCCAGACGGCCTGCAGGAATGGCAGCAGCGGATTCAAGGCGTGTGGTTCTTGGCGTCTGGGTTCGGGTGGTTGTCCAAGATCTCCCGCATCCGCAACGCCTGGACGGTGGCCGCCACGTCATGCACCCGGAAGACGGCACCGCCGCCCGAGCCCGCGGCCCACACCGCGCAGGCCAGCGAGGCCCCGAGGCGCTGGTGCGGCTCGGCGCCGAACAGCCGGCCGATGAAGGACTTCCGGGAAACGCCCAACAGCATCGGCCGTCCGAGACCGGAAAGCATCTTCAAACCTCGGATCAACGCCAGATTGTGGTCAAGGCCCTTGCCGAAGCCGATCCCGGGATCCAGGAGCACCTGCCCTGGCCGGACGCCTGCATCCTGGAGTCGGGTCAACCGCTCCCGGAAGAAACCACCCACCTCGTCGACCACGTCGCCGTAGGCGGGGGCCGCCTGCATGGTCTCCGGCCGCCCCTGCATGTGCATGAGCACATAACCGGCCCCGGCCGCCGCCACGGCACGCCACAGCCCGGGGTCGGACCGGCTGGCCTCGACGTCGTTGATGAGGCTGGCCCCGGCATCCAGCGCCGCGCGGGCCACGCCGGCCTTCCGCGTGTCGACGGAGATCACCGCGGCCGAGCGGTCGGCCAGCGCGCGGACCACCGGCAGCACCCGCCGGAGTTCCTCGGCCTCGTCGACCGGTGCCGCACCCGGCCGGGTAGACTCCCCGCCGATGTCGATGAACTCGGCCCCCTCGGCGACCATCTCCAGCGCCCGGTCCACCGCGTGCGCAGCGTCCAGGAACCGGCCGCCGTCGCTGAAGGAATCCGGCGTGACGTTGAGGATGCCCATGACCATCGCCGGGCGTGGGAAGACCCACCGGTGCTGGCATGCCGTGAATTCCATCCGAGGCAGGAGACAAGCCCGTTGGCGGGCGGCTTTAGTAGGTGGTCGCTCCGGCTGCCGCCGCCGGGGAGCGCTGGATCAGCTCGACCTCGTACCCCTCGGGGGCGTCGATGAAGGCGAAGCCGCCCGAGCCGTCCGGCTTGTAGGTGGGGCCGTCGCTGTAGCGGAGCCCCAGGGAGGCCAGGTGCCGGCCGAAGGCCTCCAGACTCGGCACCTCGAAGGCCAAGTGGGTCAGGTCGGCCTGCACCTGAACCGGGCCGCTCGATGGAAAATGGCACAGTTCGATGGTTTCATCGCTCTCGGGCGCCTTGAGGAAGACCAGCTCGGAACCCCGGGGTGATTTGTGCCGGCGGACCTCCTCCAGTCCCAGCACGTCTTTGTAGAAGCGGACGGAACGCTCGAGATCGTCGAGCCGGTAGCGGGTGTGCAGGAGCTTGGTGACACGCATCGCCGCAATCTAGGCCGACCACCGCCCCATGGCCAGCCGATCGGCACCGTTCCGTTGAACTTCCTGGCGAGAACAGGGGCCATCGCAACGAATACCGGAGCCGGTCCGACGTCTGCCCGGGTCGGCAATCCGGGCGCGGCCACCAAAAGAACACCGAAAGAACTCCTTGCCCGGGACCGGATCCGAAAGGTAGAGGTCACGACCACTCCTTCCATGGGTAAAACGCTCGTCATCACCGAAAAGCCGTCCGTCGCCGCGGACATCGCCAAGGCCCTGGGGGGCTTCAAGCGGGTCGACGACTACTTCGAGCGGGACGACCAGATCATCGGCTCGGCCGTCGGTCACCTGCTCGAGATCCGCGCCCCGGAGGCCTTCGAGGCCAAGAAGGGCAAGTGGAGTTTCAATGCGCTACCGGTCATTCCCCCGCACTTCGACCTCCAGCCCCGCGAGAAGTCCGAGGCCAAGCTCAAGACCCTTCAGAAGCTCATCAAGCGCAAGGATGTCGACGCCCTCGTCAACGCCTGCGACGCCGGCCGCGAGGGTGAACTGATCTTCCGCTACATCACCCAGTACGCCCAGGCCCGGCAACCGATCCGCCGCCTGTGGCTGCAGTCGATGACCCCTGCGGCCATCCGCGACGGGTTCAATCGCCTGCGCTCCGACCAGGAAATGCAGCCCCTGGCCGCCGCGGCCACCTGCCGGTCCGAATCCGACTGGCTGGTCGGCATCAACGGCACCCGCGTGATGACGGCCTTCAACTCCAAGGGCGGCGGCTTCAACAAGACCACCGTCGGCCGGGTGCAGACCCCCACCCTGGCCATCCTGGTGGAGCGCGAGGAGAGGATCCGCCGGTTCCTTCCGCGCAACTACTGGGAGCTGCATGCCACCTTCGGCTGCGAGGCCGGGCAATACGTCGGCCGGTGGTTCGACGAACGGTTCACCAAGCCCTCGGGCAAGGAGGCCGACGAAGCCCTCCGCGCCGAGCGGATCTGGGAGGCCGACAAGGCCGCCGCCATCCGCGATCGGTGCCTGGGCAAGCCGGGCGTGGTCACCGAGGAGAGCAAGCCCAGCAGTCAACTCGCCCCCGCCCTCTTCGACCTGACCACCCTCCAGCGGGAGGCCAACCGTCGGTTCGGGTTCTCGGCCTCCCGCACGCTGCAAATCGCCCAGGCGCTGTACGAGCGGCACAAGGTGCTCACCTACCCGCGTACCGATTCGCGCGCGCTGCCCGAAGACTACCTCGGCACCGCCCGGAGCGTGCTCGAGACCATGAACGGCGCCGGCTACGGCCGCTTCGCCGCCACCATCCTCGACCAGGGTTGGGTGCGTCCCAACAAGCGCATCTTCAACAACGCCAAGGTCAGCGACCACTTCGCCATCATCCCCACCACGGTGGAGCCCAAGGGGCTGAGCGACATCGAGGCGCGCATCTACGACATGGTGGCCAAGCGGTTCCTGGCGGTGTTCTACCCCGCGGCCGAGTACCTCATCACCACCCGCATCACCCGGGTCGAGGGCGAGCCCTTCAAGACCGAGGGCAAGGTGCTGGTCAAGGCCGGATGGCTCGAGATCTACGGCCGCGAGGCCCAGGCCCAGAACGAGGGTGAAGAGACCACCGCCAACCTGGTGCCCGTGAGGCCCGACGAGCGGGTGCGCACCGAGGCGATCGAACAGAAGGCGAGCCAGACCAAGGCCCCGCCCCGCTACAACGAGGCGACCCTGCTGGGCGCCATGGAGGGTGCCGGCAAGCTCGTCGAGGACGACGAGCTGCGCTCCGCCATGGCCGACCGGGGACTCGGCACCCCGGCCACCCGCGCCTCGATCATCGAGGGTCTGGTCGACGAGGAATACCTCCACCGCAACGGCAACGAACTGCAGCCCACGGGCAAGGCCTTCATGCTCATCGCCCTGCTCCGCGGACTGGGCATCGAGGAACTGAGCAAGCCCGAGCTCACCGGCGAATGGGAGCACAAGCTCAAGGAGATGGAGGCCGGCCGCTACACCCGGCCCCGGTTCATGCAGGACATCGCCGAGATGACCCGGCGCATCGTCGAGCGCACCAAGGCCTTCCAGGGCGACGAGGTGCCCGGTGACTTCGGCGACCTGGCCCACGCCTGCCCCAAGTGCGGTGCCACGGTGAAGGAGAACTACCGGCGCTTCCAGTGCACCGGTTGCGACTTCAGCCTGCCGAAGTTCCTGGCCAGCCGGCTGATGGAGGCCCGCGAGATGGACCAACTCATCAAGGCCGGCCTGCTGGGTCCCCTCCAGGGTTTCCGTTCCCGTCAGGGATTCCCCTTCGCCGCGGTCATCAAGCTCGATGCCGAGAAGAAGCTGGTCTTCGACTTCGGCGACGACAAGAAGGACGACGGCACCTCGGCCGAGGTCGATTTCACGGGCAAGGAACCCGTGGGCCACTGCCCCAAGTGCCAGGGCAACGTCTTCGAGAACGGGATGAACTATGTCTGCGAGCGCTCCGTGAGCGCCTCCAAGTCGTGCGATTTCCGCACCGGCAGCATCATCCTCCAGCAGGCCATCGACCGCACGCAGGCCGCCAAGCTCCTTTCCCAGGGCAAGACCGACCTGCTCAAGGAATTCGTCTCCAAGAAGACGGGTCGCAAGTTCGAGGCCTTCCTGACCCTCAAGGACGGAAAGGTCGGCTTCGAGTTCGCACCGCGGGAGAAGAAGTTCCCGGACAAGGCGGAGAAGGCGGCCGAGCCGGAGGTGAAGGTCGACTTCACCGGGCAGACCACGGTCGGCGCCTGCCCGAAGTGCAAGGGCAAGGTGTACGAGGGACCCACTGCGTGGATCTGCGAGCGCACCCAGGCCGACACGCGCAAGTGCACCTTCAAGGTGGGCAAGACGATCCTGTCGCAGACGGTCGAACGACCGCAGGTCGAGAAGCTCCTCAGGGACGGCCGCACCGAGGCCCTGTCGGGCTTCCTGTCCAAGGCGGGCAAGAACTTCACCGCCCACCTCGTGCTGGGGCAGCGGGGCAAGGTAGAGTTCGAGTTCCCGAACCGCTGATTTTATTTTTGGGAGGGGGCGACGGTGATCGCTTCCAAACTGAGGCCCAATCCCGGTCGCCGTTTCGGACGTGCAACCTCAGGGGCTCCGGATCAGGGCGGGCGATCGAGCGAGAAGCGATCCCGGGTGCGCAGGTAGTCGGTGCCGCCCATGCGGCCGACGAGGTCCAGGCGATCGGGGTCCGGATATCCGCTGGAACCGATCACGCCGTCGGCCACGTGCATCCACACGATGCGCCCCAACACCAGATTGCCGCCCGCCGGGCCTTCGCTGACGCGGATGACACGGTCGAGCCGGCACTCGAAGGCCACCGAGGCGCTGGCCACACGGGGAGGTCGCACCTTCACCGAGGGCGCCGTGGCGACCCGGAACCGCTCGAACTCGCTCTCCTCATACCCCAGCAGGGCCGAGGTGGCATTCATGGCCTCGGCATCGGCGGCCGAGACGGTGTTCACCACGAACTCCCCGGTCGCCTCGAGGTTGCGCAAGGTGTCCTTGGGCGAGCCATCCCGATGGTTCACCGGGCAGAACATCAGGGTCGGCGGCCGCGCGCAGATGCCCTGGAAGAAGCTGAACGGCGCGAGGTTCGGGACCCCTTCGACCGACAGCGTGCTCACCCAGGCGATCGGGCGCGGGAGGATGGAGTGGATCATCCACTCGTACATCGTCCGGGTGTTCTGCTGGTCCGGATCGAGTTCCATGGCTCAACCCCCTTCCCAACCCAGCAGGAAGTGCAGCACGAGGTCCGGCAGGTCGAGGCTGTAGCCGCCCTCGAGCACGGCGAAAGTTGGCACGCCTGAGGCACGCGCCCATTGGCCGAGCATCTGGAAGTCCTCGCGCTCGAGGGTGCCGTTGGCCAGCGGATCCTTGGAATAGGCATCGAAGCCCGCGGAGATCCCGATGAGGCGCGGCCGGGTGGCCAGGAGCCGCTGCCACGCCTTCTCAAGGGCCCAGCGCCAGGTCGTCCGCGGGGATCCGCCGGGCACGGGATGGTTGAAGCAGTTCGGCCCGACGTCGGCCTGTCCGGTGCCGGGATAGGCATCGCCCTGGTGCACGGAGGCGAAGGCGACGCCGTCCACGCCCTTGAGGCAATCCTCGGTGCCGTTGCCGTGGTGCACATCGAAGTCGAAGACGGCGACGGGTCCGAGCCCCCGGCTCTTGGCCTCCAACGCCGCCAGGGCCATCGATGAATAGTAGCAGAACCCCATGGCCCGATGCCGCTCGGCATGATGGCCCGGGGGCCGCATCAACGCGAAGGCCGGCTCGCCGGAGACCGCCAACTCCATGGCGCGGACCGCGGCGCCGACGGAACGTCGGGCATGGCCCTCGATGTCCGGGTGCCACGGCGTGTCGGCATCGAACGGGGCCTCGACCTTCATGCGGGCGAGGTGTGCGGGCGAGTGCCCGAGCAGCAGCAGCGCGTCGGCGACCTCGACGGGCTCGGCCCAGCGGATCGGCAGGGATTTCTGCGACTTGAGCAGGTCCGCCGTCCGGGCCACGCGGTTGGGTTTCTCAGGATGCCCCGGCTGGTGGTAGGCGGTGCAGCGGGGATCGAGGACGATCGTCATGGGAGTGGCGTCGGTTCAGGACGAGGCGGCGCGATCAGCGTTTCAGCAGTTCCAGCAGGCCTTCCGCACACAGGCGGGCGAACTCCGGATCGTTGATGTTGCCGTCGTACTCGGTCACCGGGATGTCTTTCCGAAGGTTCGACGTCCAGGCCTCGAAGAGCGCGGCATCGGCCTCGGGCCAATGGAACGGCTGGCCCGGGGCGCTGATGACGCTGATACCCCGCAGCGGGAGGAACACCCGGACGGGCCCCGTCGACAGGTTGCATTTCTCGGCCAGGACCTTGCCCAACCGCGCGCATTCCTCCGGATTGGTGCGCATCAGCGTCACCTGCGCGTTGTGGTGGTAGAAGCGTCGGCCGGCGAATCGAGCGGGCACCGTGGCCGGTTCTCCGAAGTTCACCATGTCGAGGCACCCGGGCGTGACGATGGCCGGAACCCCGGACCTGGCCGCGGCCTCGCAGCGCGTCGGGCCCGCCTTGAGCACCCCGCCAACCAGCTCGTCGGCCCACTCGGTGGTGGTGATGTCCAACACGCCGGAGACCAGGCCGCTTTCGACCAGCGACTCCAGCGTGCGGCCGCCGGTGCCGGTGGCTGCGAAGATCATCACCTCGTAGCCGCCGGCCTCGAGGATCTCGCGGGCACGGGTCACGCAGGCCGTGGTGTTGCCGAACTGCGAGGCCACGATCACCGGCTTGGACCCGGCCTCGGGCGGACGCGCCGACACCATGCCGCAGATGGCCCCGGCCGCCTGGGCCAGGATCACGCGGGACAGCCGGTTGATCCCCGCCACATCGACCACGCTGGGCATCATCACAATGTCCTTCACGCCGACATAGGGAGCGGTGTTGCCGCTGGCCAGCGTCGAGACCATGAGCTTCGGGAACCCGACGGGCAGCGCGCGCATGGCGGCCGTACAGATGGCGGTGCCGCCCCCGCCGCCCAGCGAGATCACCCCGTCGATCCGACCCTCACGGTGCAACCGGGCGAGCACCAACGGAGCGGCCCGGGTCATCAGGCCCACCGCCTCGCCGCGGTCCCGCCGCGCGACCACCGCGGCCAGGTCAGCGCCGGCCGCCCGGGCCACCTCCTCCCTGAAGATGTCGGCCTCGAGCGTCGCCGGGCCCAGTGTGCCGACGTCGATCCGGAGCACGGAATGCCCCAGCTCCCGGATGCGGTCGGCCACGTAGCGATGCTCCTCCCCCTTGGTGTCGAACGTCCCCAGAACAGCGATGGTGGCCATGGATGTTCGGAAGGTATCGTCGGTCTCTGGAATGGGCCAACCCGAAAGGGCTGAGAAGCGGACGTGCAAATGGCCCCAGGTCTCCAATCGGCCTCCTTCCGAAGGATCGGATCGCACGACACGCGAGCACTCAATCCATCGACGCTTCCCAGGCCACCCAGGGGGGCATCGGGCAATCGAGTCCATCGGCGATGGCACGCAGGAGTTCGGCCTCGGCTTCGTGCAAAACCCCGTCGTGGGCGACGGTCTGGGCGGCCGCATCGACCACCCGGCGGCGGATCTCCGGGGTCGCCTCCGCCAACCGGTCCAAGGCCGAATCGACCTCCACGAGGCCGCACTCCTCCAGGGCCAGGAATCGCAGCCCGACCTCGGAGCCATCGAGGCCCAGGTGGTCGACACCGCACACGAACGCGGCCTCGGGATCCGACGTCGACGACGTCCCCAGGCGGGCCAGGCAGGACAGCAGCAGCCCGCCATCGGCGGCGACCTCTGCGAGGTGGTGGTGCCGGACAACACGCCGGGGCACCGCCCCGAAATGCGGGGCCATGTGCCGGCGCAGGTTGCGCTGCAACGCGAACTCGAAGAGATCGACCTGCCGGTCGGCGGCGACCAGGGCCTCCGTGGTGCGACAGAACTCGGTGTATTGGGAGGCCGACAAATGAAGCAGGCTTCCGGTGGCCAGCGCCGCGACCGGGAGTCGTGCCATGGGCGGAAGTCCATCGAGGGACGGCAGCAGCCGGCGGACCTCCAGATCCAGCCCCGGGGCGATCCACGCCGCCAGGTCGCCCAGCCGGGCCTCACGGGCATGTTCGTCGCGACCGAGCAGCAGCCCGTGGATCACAGCCGATGCACCAAACGGATCCTGGACGGCCTGCGCCACGTCCTCCGGCAACGAGGCGAGCAACCCCCGGGTCGCCCGCATCCCGGAGGCCGTAGGGCCCGCGGGCAACCGGCCCAGCCGGCCCAGCGCGATCGCGCCGCCACCGGCGATCCCGGCCAATCCAGCCACGCCGTTCGAACCGACCGCATCCCCCGCCCCGTCTGGACCCACCAGGGCGGCGATCTCCGGATTGAAGGACGGATCAAGCAGGCGGATCCGCTCCTCGAGGGGCGGATGCGTCGCGAAGAGGCTGTCGAAGGCACTGGCAAAGAACATGTGCGAGAAGGCCGCGGCCCTGGGGTGGGCGATGGTGGATCGGCCGGCGTGACCGGCGATCTTCTTGAGGGCCCCGGCGATGCCGGCCGGGTTGCGCGTGAACTGCACGGCCGAGGCGTCGGCCAGGTGCTCCCGCTGGCGCGAGATCGCCGCCTGGACGGCCCGGGCGAAGATCTGGCCAATCCATCCGATGGCCATGAGACCTAATCCCAGGGCCAGGAGGGCGACCGTTCCATTGCCGTTGCCCTCACGCCGCCGGGGGCGGTCGTCGCTCCGGGCAGTCGCCTCGAAGAGGATCCTCCCCGTCACGGCGATGCCCAGGATGCCGTACAACCATCCGGTCAGACGGATGTTCCGGAGCATGTCGCCATTGAGGATGTGGCTGAACTCGTGCGCCACGACCCCCTGCAACTCGTCCCGGGTCAACCGTTCGAGGCCCCCGCGCGAGACAGCCACCGCATAGTCGTCGGTCGTGTGCCCGGCGGCGAAGGCGTTGATCCCGGACTCGCCCTCCAGCACGAACATCTCCGGCAAGGGAACCCCCGACGCGATGGCCATCTCTTCCACGACATTCAGGAAACGCCGCTCGCCGGGATCCCGCGTGCCCGGCGACACCGGTCGCCCGCCGCAGGCCTCCGCCACGGCACGCCCGCCGCCGGTGAGCTGGAGCCGGCCGACCACGATGCCGATGCCGATCACCGCGAGGGTTCCGGCCGCGCTGTAGGGCAGGAAGCGCGCATCCCAAAGCTGCTCCCCCCGCGCGAGGATGGCCGAGGCCAGGGCCTGGACGGACAACACGATCCCCGCCACGCCGAAGGCATAGAGCACCAGCAGGCGCCCGGTGTTCCTCCGGGCCCGAAGCTGCCGCTCGTGGAAGTTCATGGAAGACAGCGAGGAGGACCGGCCCATGGCCTTGCCCCGCCTCCCCGGCGCTCAGAACGACACCCGAACACCCTTGCGCTCCTCAGGCGCATCGACCTGCCAAAGTTCCGCGGCGGCGAACTGGAATAGCCCGGCGATGAGGTTGGTCGGGAAACTCTCGCGCCGCGTGTTGTACTCGGTCACCGCGTCGTTGAAGGCCTGCCGGGCGAAGGACACCTTGTTCTCGGTGGAGGTGAGTTCCTCCTGCAGCGCGAGCATGTTCTGGTTGGCCTTGAGGTCCGGGTACGATTCGGCCACCGCCAGCAACCGGCCCAGGCCCGATCCGAGCGCCTGCTCGGCCTCCAGCAGCTGCTTCATGGCCTCCGGATCGGCAGGGTTGGCGGCCACCCGCGACGAGGCGTTCATCGCCGCTCCTCGCGCCGCGACCACGGCCTCGAGGGTAGTGCTTTCATGCTTCATGAACGCCTTGCAGGTCTCCACCAGGTTCGGGATCAGGTCGTAGCGCCGCTTGAGCTGCACATCGATCTGCGAGAACGCGTTCTTGAGGCGGTTGCGAAGCGTCACCAACGCGTTGTAGGCACCGGCGACATACAGGCCGACGACGACAACGACGAGGACCAGAGAACCGAGCACGATGAGGAGGATGAGGCTCATGGGAGTCCGGGGGATGATCCGCCGAGGTTCGCCACTCTGGGGATCCGACGGATCCTTGGAGCTCGCCCCAACGTCTGATGGAAGCAAAGCCCAATCCCGTGCCCCTCGCAAGGGGGCGCCTGAAACCTCGACTCGACGACGCCACCGGATACTCCACCCAGCCGCAGCCCTCAGCCCGCGGAGACGTCCTCGTGGCGGCAGCCGACACGGCACGTTTCTCCGGGCGATCGCCCTCCCCTACCACCACCGCCAGTCGACGCTGGGCTTGGGATCGAAGATCCAGGCCTCCATCTGCTTCGGCTCCGGGAAACGGTAGTTCTCCACGTGACCGTCACCAAAGAGCATGTTGAAGCGGCTCTGGCCCTTGTAGTTGTGCCACATGCTCTTGGGATCGGTGTTGCCCCGGTTCGAGTGCCAGGCCCAATCGCCTTGCACGATCTTGTGAGAGGCCCCCTGGGCCACCTCCGCAGTCTTGATCGGGGCCCTCTGGTAGGGATCGGCTGAGCCCGCATCGCCCATGACGTGCCGGGTGCGGAACGAGTCGTGCTGCCACTGCGGGAGGTAGCTCGTCCCGTAGCTGCGGTAGCAGTTCTTGATGTTGGCCCCGTTGAGCAGGTCGCCCTTGTCGTTCGGGCACCGGAAGGTCTCGAACGCCGGGGCGTACCCGTTGAGCGGCCGGTTGGTCGCGGCGATGAACACGCTGTAGGTGCCGTTGGTGCCCCCGGAGCCATGCCAGTCTCGGGTCAGCGGATAGGTCTCGCGGTGGTCATCGGCGTACATCTGCACGGCCAGGCCGATCTGCTTCTGGTTGCCGGCACACTTCACCTGGGTGGCCTTGGCCTTCGACCGCGCGAGAGCCGGCAGGAGCATGCCCGCGAGGATGGCGATGATGGCGATGACCACGAGCAACTCGATGAGCGTGAAGCCTCGACGCCGGGAGCTGATTGAATGGTTCATGGGTGAAGGATCACTCTTTGGGGATGGGAGGAGATTTACCAGCTCCCCCTTCACCAACCAACCCCAAACCGTCGCCCCAAACCGTCGCCCCAAACCGTCGCCCCAGTTCCCGGACGAGCCCATGGTTGCTTCCCGGGTGCCCCAGCGCGCCGTTTCCCTTCCCGTCTTTACGGTTACGAGTAGTAGCCAATATCAAGACCTGACCCTCTTTGATTGAGAGTACCCAATATCAAGAACTGACCCCATTTTCGATGGTTCGAGGATTGCCCCGGATCGGTGGGGTGACAGAGGGTTTGGGGAGGGACATCCATGGGGACGAAGGCCACACCAGAGACGGCACCGGTTCCGATGCCGGAGCCGATGCCGGCGTCCGTTTCGGGGCCTTCCACCACGCCCGCTGCCGGCACCGGCGAGCCCAGCGGGCTGGATTCTCCGGTGTCGGCGGTGGCCGGGGTGGGGTCGGCGCGGGCCCGGCTGTTGGCCAAGCGGGGCATCGTCACCGTGGGCGACCTGCTGCTGGATGCGCCGCGACGGCACGAGGATCGTCGCCGGTTCAGCAAGATCCGCGAACTGCAGGAGGGGCAGAAGACGACCGTGTCGGGCAAGGTCACCGCGATGGGCAACAAGACCTTCGCCCGCACCGGCCGCAGCGTCTTCGAGGTCATCCTCGATGACGGCAGCGCGCACCTTCATTGCCGCTGGTGGAACCTGCCCCAGATGGAGCGGTTCTTCGACGTGGGCGATGAGCTGGTGGTCCATGGCAAGGTCCGCTCGATCCGGCCCAGGGCCATGGACCACCCGGAGACCGAGACGCTCTCGTCGGTCACCCGCGAGGCCGATCCGGAGACGCTGGCCACGGGGGGCACGGCGGGCGCTGGAACCACCGGAGCCACCGATCCGTCGGAAGAGCCCAGCCTGCACGTGGGCCGCTGGGTGCCCATCTACGGGCTCACCGACGGCCTGACCCAGCGGGCGCGCCGATGGATCGCCTGGAATGCCTTGAAGGCCTTTGGCGACCGCATCCCCGAGTCGGACCCGGACTTGCTGACCGAGGCCAGCCGGTCGGGCCGCACCGCCTCCGAGGACGGCCAGCAGGAGATCCCGATGCTGGCCCAGGCCTGGCCCTCGCGCGCGCAGGCGATTCGGGACCTGCATTTCCCGGAGAACGACACCGATGCGGAGCGCGCCCGGCAACGGCTCGCCCTCGATGAGTTCATCGCGCTCCAGTTCGCGATCCAACGCCGCCGCCTGAACCTCGAGGCCAAGGCCACCGCCCTGCCCTGCCAAGGCGACAATTCGCTCATGCGCCCGTTCCTGGCGCGACTCGGATTCCGCCCCACCCAGGCCCAGAACCGGGTGCTGCGGGAGATCCGGGAGGACATGGGCGGCACCCTGCCCATGCGGCGGTTGCTCCAGGGCGACGTGGGCTCGGGCAAGACCTTGGTGGCGGCGGCGGCGGCCTTGATGGCGCTCGAGAGCGGGTACTCGGTCGTGGTGATGGCCCCCACCGAGATCCTGGCCCAGCAACTCCACGCGAATTTCCGCCGATGGCTCGAGCCGCTGCAGGTTCCCGTGCACCTCTGGACCGCCAGCGTGAAGTCGCGCTCCGGGGCAGGCACGGATCCGGGCACGGTCCCCGGGCTGGAGTTTGGGTTCCGCGACGTGGGCCTGACCGTGGGCACGCACGCCCTCATCGAGGCGGGTTTCCTGCCCGAGCGGCTGGGCCTGGTCATCATCGATGAGCAGCACCGCTTCGGCGTGGCCCAGCGGGAGCGCCTGCTGCGCAAGGGACGCTATCCGCACCTGCTGGTGATGACCGCCACGCCCATCCCCCGCACGCTGGGCCTGACCCTGTACGGCGACCTCGACCTGAGCGTGATCGACGAGAAGCCGCCGGGACGCGGCAAGATCCGGACCCACCTCCGCTCGCCCGAGGCGCTGCCCAAGGTCTGGGCCTTCCTCCGCCAGGAGATGGATCGCGGGCATCAGGCCTACATCGTCTATCCGCGCATCCTCGACACCGGGGAGGAGGACGCCAAATCGGTGGAGGCCGAATTCCCGCGCATCAGCAACGCCTTGGAACCCCACCCGATCGGCAAACTCCACGGCCGCATGCCAGCGGAGGAGAAGGAACGCGTGCTCTCGGAATTCCGGGCCGGCCGGATCCACGCCCTGGTCGCCACCTCCGTCATCGAGGTGGGCATCGACGTGCCGCAGGCCACGCTCATGCTCATCGAGAATGCCCAGCAGTTCGGGTTGGCCCAACTGCACCAGTTGCGCGGACGCATCGGCCGGGGAGCCGACGAGAGCCACTGCATCCTCGTGAGTGGCAAGGCGGCCACCACCGCCAAGACCGCCCCTGCGCCGGTGACGGAGGATCCGCGGCTGAAGGCCTTCGCCGAGATCGAGGACGGGTTCGAATTGGCGGAACTCGACTTCAAGCTTCGGGGTGCGGGCGAACTGACCGGCCTGGCCCAGAGCGGTTCCAATCACCTGCGCTTTGGCAGCCTCATCGAGGACCGGCCGCTGGTGGAGTTCGCCCGGCGGCTGGTGCGCGATCACCTGCGTCGGCCGGGCAGGTCTTCCGGGAACGACATCGGCCCGGGGGCATCCCCCGCCGGGCCCAAGGGCCTTCCTGTCCCGCATTCTGCGGCTGACCCGGGCGGCGATCCCGGATAGCCTCCTGCCCAAGTTGGAGTCCTCCCACAGTCAGCGTGTCCACGAGGACCCTTGGCGGGTCTTCAAGATCATGGCGGAGTTCGTCGAGTCGTTCGACACCCTCTCGCGCCTGCCGCCGGCGGTGACCTTCTTCGTGTCGGCCCGCAGCCGTCCGGAAGATCCGTGCTACGTCATGGCCGAGGCCATCGCCGCCGGGCTGGCCAAGGAACGTTTCGCCGTCATCACGGGCGGTGGACCGGGCGTGATGGAGGCCGCCAACAAGGGGGCTGCGCAGGCCGGCGTTACCAGCGTGGGTCTCAACATCGTTCTGCCCAAAGAACAGAAGCCCAACCCCTATTCCAACGTCGCCATCCACTTCCACTACTTCTTCATCCGCAAGGTGGCCCTCGTGAAATACAGCGTGGCCTTCGTCTTCATGCCGGGCGGCTTCGGCACCATCGACGAACTCTTCGAGATCGCCACGCTCCTGCAGACGCGGCGGATCCCCTGGTTTCCCCTGATCCTCGTCTGCCGCGACGACTGGAAGGGGCTCTTCGATTGGCTGAAGACCACCCTGGAGGCCCGTGGCACGATCTCCCCGGGCGACCTCGACCTGCTGAAGATGGCCGACACGCCGGAGGAGGTGCTGGGCATCATCACCGAGTACCGGGAAATGGTGGGCATCCCGGAATCCGTCCCGGAGGTGTTCCGCTGATCCAGCCCGAGTTCTCACCCGGTTGTCACCCACCAGGCACCGGTTCGACACCTTCCAACTCCGACATCATCCCACCATGATCTCACTCCAACGACTGGTCGGCGGCGGCGACATCTTCTTCGACCTGCTCGAACAGAGCGCCGATGAGGCCCACGAAAGCGTCCGGATCTTCGTCAAGAACCTCGCCTCACCCGACCCGGCCGCGCTCGACCAGTTCGCGGTCGTTCGCCGGAAGGAGAAGCGCATCACCGAGGAGATCAGCCAGCGGCTCACCCAGACCTTCGTCACCCCGCTCGAGCGCGAGGACATCGACGCGCTGGCGCAGGCCCTCTACAAGATCACGAAGACGCTCGAGAAGTTCGCCGAGCGCTACCAGGTCAGCCCGCCCCCTCTGCCAAGGGACCGTTTCCACCGCCAGGCCGAACTGCTCCAGCAATCGATGGAAACGCTGCAGGCGATGGTGCGGGAACTGCGCTCGTCGCCTGATCTCGGCAGGATCAAGGACCAGAACCTGAAGTTGCAGTACCTCGAGGGACAGGCGGACAACCTCATGGTCGAGCGCCTGAAGGATCTTTACCACACGCCTCATGGGGCGGTGAGTGTGGTGGCCCTCAAGGATCTTTACGACCTGCTGGAGAAGGTCATCCACCGTTGCCGCGACGCCGGGAACATCGTCGTCCAAATCGTCCTCAAGAACTCCTGAGGCTTGGGCCCCGGAGAGATCCCGGAGAGATCCCGAAGGTCGGTCTGAAGGTCGTCGTGAGGGAGGTCACAGGCCCCGTCCCGGCTTGACCGAACCCCACCCGCCTCAGCGTGCCGAGCCGTTGGCGGGGATGGGCCCCGGGTGGATGTCGAGGTAGGTGTAGTCCTTCAGCCCCTTCTCGTACTCGTCGAGCAGGCGCATGCCCTCGGTGGGCTTGAGCTTGTCGCCCTTGATGGCGGCATCCACCTGGACCTTCATCTGGCGCTTGAGCTCGCCCTCGTCGTACTGCACCGAGGTCAGGCACTGGCTGATGGTGTTGCCCTCGATCACCTCCTCGACGTAGTAGCCGCAGGGCTCGTCGGGCTCGAGGAAGACGTGCACCTCGTTGACCCGGCCGAAGAGGTTGTGCAGGTCACCCATGATGTCCTGATAGGCGCCCATGAGGAAGAACCCGAGGTAGTACGGCTCCTGCCCCTGCGGGGTCTCGCGCAACTCGTGCAGCGGCAGGGTGTCGCGCACGTCGCGCAGGTCGACGAACTTGTTCATGCACCCGTCGGAGTCGCAGGTGATGTCCACCAGCGTGCCCTCGCGCGTCGGGCGCTCGAGCAGGCGGTGCACCGGCATCACGGGGAACAACTGCCCCAGCGCCCAGTGGTCGAGCAGCGACTGGAAGACCGAGAAGTTGCACAGGTACTGGTCGCCGAGGCTGTCCTCGAGCTGACGGATTTCCTCGGGCACGTAGGCCTGGCCGCGGAACGACTGCACAACCTCCTTGGAGATCTCCCAGTAGAGGGTCTCGATCTTGGCCTTCTCGGGCAGCTCCAGCACGCCCAGGGTGAACATCTGGTGGGCGTCTTCCTTGCGCTCGAGCGCGTCGTGGAACGCCTCGAGCTTGTTGAGCTTCCCGAGGTTGTCCCGGATCTCGAGCATCTCCTTCACCAACCGGTGCTCGTCGGCCCCGTACCGGAACTCGACCTCCGGCCGGGCCTTGTCGATGGACCCGAACACCTCGACCACCAGCACCGAGTGGTGGGCCACCAGCGCACGGCCCGACTCGCTGACGATGTCGGGATGGGGCACCCCCTCGGCATTGCAGACATCGGCGATATAGTAGACGATGTCGTTGGTGTATTCCTGCAGCGTGTAGTTGGTCGAGCTGTCGAAGGCGCTGCGCGACCCGTCGTAGTCCACGCCGAGACCGCCACCGACATCCATGAACTCGATGGGAAAGCCCATCTTCTTGAGCTTGGCGTAGAAGCGGGCGGCCTCCTGGACGGCCTTCTTGACCGTGAGGATATCGGGCACCTGCGAGCCGATGTGGAAGTGCAGCAGCTTGAAGCTGTTGGGAAGGTTCTCGGCGCGGAGCAGCTCGGCCGCGGCCAGCAGCTCCGAGGTGCTCAGGCCGAACTTGGCGTTCTCGCCCCCGCTCTCGGCCCACTTCCCTGCGCCCTTGCTCAGCAGGCGGGCCCGGATGCCGATCATGGGATCGACGCCGACCTGCTTGGAGACGCTCACGATCTGGCGTAATTCCTCGAGCTTCTCGACCACGAGGATGACCTTCTTGCCGAGCTTGATGCCCGAGAGGGCCAGCCGGATGAAGGCCTGGTCCTTGTAGCCGTTGCAGATGATGAGGCCGCCGGGCTGGTCCTGCAGCGCCATGCCGGCGTACAGCTCGGGCTTGGATCCGACCTCGAGGCCGAAATTGAAGGCCTTGCCCGCATCGAGGATCTCCTCCACCACCTCGCGGAGCTGGTTGACCTTGATGGGGAAGACGCCGCGGTAGGTGCCCTTGTACTGGAACTCGACGATCGAGTTGCGGAAGGCGTGGTTCAGGTGGGCGACCCGGTCGCGCAGGATGTCCTGGAAGCGGATGAGGAGCGGGAACTGCAGCTTGCGCTGGCGGGCCTCCTCGATGATGTCGGCGATCTCGATGGCCGCGCCCTTCTCGCGCATCGGCGTCACCACCACGTTGCCCTCGGCGTTGACGTCGAAATACCCGGCTCCCCAGCGGTCGATGTTGTAGAGGGTGCGCGCGGCGGGGATGTCCCAGGGGGTGGGCACGGCGGCGGGCGCGGGTCTGGGTTCGCTCATGGGTGACAACGCAGCAAAGCCGGGACTCTAGAAACGAGCGGGGTGGATTCAAGCGACAGGTTTCAAAAAATGCGGGCAGCAGGCACGGGGTGGGTCGGGCTTGGACTTGGGCCCGGGGCGGTTTCGCGGCATGATGTCCGCAACATGCGACTGCTGATCGCCATCACCGGGGCCAGCGGGACGATCTACGCCCAGCGCCTGCTGGACCAGTTGGACGCCCGCGAGCACGAGGTCCATGTCATGCTCAGCCAGTACGCCCCGCAGGTCATCGACGCCGAGCAGCCCGGGGGCCTCCGCCTGGGCGACGGGGTGCAGGTGCACAACCACCGCTCGATGAACCTTCCCTTCGCCAGCGGGTCCAACCCGCCGGACGCCATGGTGGTGATCCCGTGCAGCATGGGCACCCTGGGCCGGATCGCCCACGGGCTGAGCTCCGACTCGATACTCCGGTGCGCGGACGTGATGCTCAAGGAACGCCGCCGACTCATCCTCGTGCCTCGCGAGACGCCGATCTCGCTGGTGCACGTGAGGAACTTCGAGCTGCTCATCCAGGCCGGCGCCCAGCTGATCCCGGCCAATCCGCACTTCTACAACCGACCCACCACGGTCGAGGCCGTCGCCGACACGGTGGTGGCCAGGGTGCTGGACCATCTCGGGGTGGCCCACCGGCTCACCGTGCGATGGCAGGAGGAACCCGAATAGCCGCTCGAAATCGCCCCCTCACGTCCCGTCGCCCTGCCCCTCCCCGGATCCCGATGATCTCCCTGCTCTCCAAGTGGGCTTCCTTCGTGAAGTTCAGCCACACCGTGTTCGCGCTGCCCTTCGCGCTCGCGTCCATGATGCTCGCGGCCCGCGACCAACGCGGCTGGCCGGGCTGGCGCGTCTTCCTGCTGGTGCTGGCGGCGATGGTGGGCGGACGCACCTGCGCCATGGCCTTCAACCGCATCGTGGACCGGCGCTTCGACGCGCTCAACCCGCGGACCGCCGGTCGGCACCTGCCGGCCGGGGCCATCTCGATGGCCAGCGCCGTGGCCCTGTGCCTGCTCAGCGGGGCGGTGCTGGTGGGGGCCAGTTGGGCCCTCAACCCGCTGTGCTTCGCCCTGTCGCCGGTGGCGCTGTTCCTCATCTGCTTCTACTCGCTGACCAAGCGGTTCACCGACTTCACCCATGTGTGGCTGGGGCTGGCCCTGGCCATCGCCCCGGTGGGCGCCTGGCTGGCGGTCAAGGGCGGCGTCGACTTCGCGCCGGTGATCGACGGCAAGACCCGCCTGAGCCACGGCGCCCTGGTGCCCCTGGCGATGGCCGCGTCGGTGCTGCTGTGGCTCTTCGGCTTCGACATCATCTACGCCACGCAGGACTACGAGTTCGACCGCCGGCAGGGGCTGCATTCGCTGGTGGTGCGCTGGGGGCCCAAGAATGCGCTGGGCGTGGCCTTCATTGCGCACCTGTTGCTGTGGATCCTCCTGGCCGTCTTCGGCGCGCTGGCGGCCTTCCGGCTGGCCTACTGGCTGGGCCTGGTGGTGATCGGCGTCCTGCTGCTGGCCGAGCACCTGCTGGCGCGGCGTCGGGACACCCATTCGGTGAACGTCGCCTTCTTCAAGCTCAACGGCACCATCAGCACCCTTTTCCTCGGGCTCGTCGCCGTGGAGGTGGTGTTCCCCTGGTTCCGCCTCCAGTGGGCCGAGAGCCTCTTCCGGTGATCGCCCCGAGCCGCCCCGCCCTTTCGCTGAATCGTCTACCGGACCGACGGGTCCCCGAGCAGGTGCTCCCGGAGGAACTGCACCGTGGCCAGGAACTGGAAGTCGGCATTGGGCTTCTTGGCGAACCCGTGCCCCTCGTCCTTGGCCATCAGGTAGGCGCAGGTCTGCCCGTTGGCCCGGACGGCCTGGACCATCTGCTCGGACTCGCCCAGCGGCACGCGGGGATCGTTCCTGCCCTGCACGACCATGAGCGGCACCCGGATGCGATAGGCCTGGTTGAGCGGCGAGATCTTCTCGAGGTGCGCCCGCATGGCCGGATCCCGTTCGTCGCCGTACTCCACGCGCCGCAGGTCGCGGCGGTAGTCCTGGGTGTTGGTGAGGAAGGTGACGAAGTTGGAGATGCCCACGATGTCCACGCCGCAGCGCAGGCGGTCGCTGTAGTGGACCAGGGACGCCAGCGTCATGTACCCGCCATAGCTGCCGCCCATCACCGCCACGCGGCCCGCGTCGAGGCCGGCATCCGCACGGACCCAGTCGAGGAAGGCGCCGATGTCCTTGACCGAGTCCTCGCGCCGAAACCCGTCGTCGAGGGTCAGGAACCGCTTCCCATAGCCGGCCGAGCCCCGGACGTTGGGCACCAGCAGGGCGACCCCCGATTCGTTCAGCAGGTGGTTGTACCGGGCCATGAAGCCGGGGCGCGACTGCGACTCCGGCCCGCCATGTATGATCATCACCACGGGCCGCCGCCCCGGGAACCGGGAGGGATCGGGCCGGTAGACGAAGGCGCTGACCTCGAGCCGGTCGAAGCTGGACACCGTGACCAGCTCGGGCTCGCGGAACTCCGAGGCGGGCAGGCCTCCGGTCTCGCTCTCGGTCCAGCGGGTCAACCGTCCGGACCGGACATCGACCGAATAGGCGTCGGACGGGGAACGAGCGTGGGAGAGGCTGAAGCCGAGGTCCTTGCCGTTCGGATGCCACTCGAGCCCGGTCAGCACCCCGTCGGGCAGGCCCGACACCGGGCGGATCTTGCCCGATCCCAGCGCCAGCAAGAACAGGCGGCTCACCCCGTTCTCGTTGGTCACGAAGGCCACCCGGTCGCCGTCCGGGGACACCTCGAAGGCCTCGACGTCCCACGCCCGCCCCCCGGGGGCGCGGCCGCGCGCCCCGTCGTCGACCAGCCGGGTGTGCCGGCCGCTGGCCACGTCGATGCGCACCAGGTGCAGGAACTCCGAATCAAGGTCCGTCGTGGCGATCACGCTGCGCCCATCCCGTGACAGGCGGGCCGAGGCATGGGACACCGGACGTCCGTGGTCCGGGGTCAGGCGGATCGCCTTCCGTTGGGTGACGTCCAGCAGGTGCAGCTCGCTGTCGGTGATGGAACGGCGGTTCTGCAGGAGCACCCGCGACCCGGTGTCGTCGACGTCGAGCACCGCCCACCCACCGCCGGAGACCTCAAGCAACCGCTCGGCAGACTCCGGACGACGCGGATCCATGCGCCAGACATCGGTGTCGCGGCCGTTGCGGCGGGTCGAGTTGTGGAAGAGCCAGCGACCGTCGCGCGAGAACCGCGCGTTGCCGTTGCGGCTCCGGCCGTCGGTCAGCAGGGAGGTCCGGCCGTCGGCGAGGTCGAGCCGCAGCAACTGGTAGAACTCACCGCCGCCGACATCCTGGCTGTAGACCAGGAAGCGGCCCTCCCGGGGCTCGTATTGCCCGCCCGCCACGGGCTCCCTCGAGAACGTCATCTGGCGTCGGGCACCGCCGGGCTGGGCGACCCCGTGGAGCTGGAGCGTGTCCGAGAACCGCGTGCCGATGAGCATCTCGCGACGGACCGGATGCCAGCCGTGGAAGACGGCCGTGCGGAACTCCAGGTAGCGCGAGACGTCGCGCTGCAGCGTCGCAGGGATGGGCGGGATGCCCTCGACCACGAGGTTTTCGGGCACCTGGGCCAGCAGGGCGGCGCTCATGACGGCGGAACCGAGGACGGAGACCACTCTCGACATGCCCGGAGACCAGCACAGTCGCACCGGATTGGAAGCGCGTTTTCGGGGACCAGGCCCGAGGGGACCGACGGGGCTCACTTGGCGAACTCGACGCATCGGGTCTCCCGGACCACGGTGATGCGGATCTGACCCGGGTAGAGCAGCTGCTCCTCGATGCGGCGCGCCAGTTCCCGGGCCATGCGCACCGAGGCGTGGTCGTCCACCTGGTCGGGCTTGACCACCACCCGCAACTCGCGGCCCGCCTGGATGGCGAAGGCCCTCTCGACGCCGGCGAACTCGAAGGCGATGCGCTCGAGGTTTTCCAGACGCTGCAGGTAGGTGGTCATGCCCTCGCTGCGGGAGCCGGGCCGGGTGGCGCTGATCGCGTCGGCGGCGGCCACGAGGATGGCGAGGCAGTTCTCCTGCGGCACCTCCTCGTGGTGCGAGGCCACCGCGTTGAGGATCGCCTCGGATTCGTTGAAGCGCCGGAGGAACTCGGCGCCCACCTTGGCGTGCGGCCCCTCGACCTCGTGCGAGAGGGCCTTGCCGATGTCGTGCAGGAGGCCCGACCGGCGCGCGGCCAGCACGTCCTCGCCCAATTCGGCGGCCATGAGCCCGCAGAGGTGCGCCACCTCCAGCGAATGCTCGAGCACGTTCTGCGAGTAGCTGTGCCGGAAATGAAGGCGGCCGAGCATTCGGGCGACGTCGGGATGCACGGGAGGCTGCCCGGCCCGGTACGCGGCATCCTCGCCCTTGCGCAGGATGAAGTCGTCCATCTCGACCGTGACCGCCGCGACCACCTCCTCGATGCGCGTCGGGTGGATCCGGCCGTCGAGGATGAGCCGTTCCATCGACTGCCTGGCCACCTCGCGCCGCACCGGATCGAAGCCGGAAAGCACCACCGCGTTGGGCGTGTCGTCGACCAGCACCGTGATGCCCGTGGCGCTCTCGAAGGAGCGGATGTTGCGGCCGTCGCGGCCGATGATCCGGCCCTTCATCTCCTCGCTGGGCAAGGCCACCGTGGCGGTGCTCGTCTCGTAGGTGTGCTTGCCGGCGTAGCGCTGGATGGCCGTCGCAAGGATGCGCCGCGCCTGCTCCTCGGCCCCGGACCGGGCGTTCTCGAGGATGTGCCGGCTCAGGCTGGCCGCATCGCGTGAGGATTCCTGCTCGACCTCCTTGAGCAGCAGGGTGCGCGCCTCGAGCGCACTGAGGCCGGAGAGCGACTCGAGCTGGCTGCGGCGCTCCTCGGACAGGCGGCGGACCTCGAGGCGTTCCTGGTCCATCTGGCCCCGGGCCACGTCGAGGGACTCGCCCCGTCGGCGGACCTCCTCCTGCTGCTCGACCAGGCGCTCCATCTGGCGGCCCACGGAGGCCTCTCGCTCGGAGAGCCGGTCCTCGGCGGCGGAGAAGCGGGTGCGCTCGGACTCCAGCTCCCGGTCCTGGTCGTCCCGCCAGCGCTGGAGGTCCTGCTGGGCGGCCAGGCGCACCTCGGCCTTGAGGGTCTCGGACTCGCTCCGGGCCTGATCGGCCCGCTCCCGTTCGCGGATCGCCAACTCGGCCCGGAGGGCGCGTTCCCGGAACCGGTGGATGACATAGGAGACTCCGGCGCCCGCAAGCACCCCGCCCACCGCGAACAACCAAGATTCAGTGGCCATGCGTCATGTGGCGCCCGAGGGCGCGAACCGGAAACCCGACGGGGTGATCACGCCATGCAATCCGGCGTCATGCCCCTCCCGGGGGAGCTGGGGCAGCACCTGGAAGTCGAACGCGACCCCGAAGCACCTGCCACGGAAGGACTCCAGCAACCGGTCGTAGAAACCCGAGCCACGCCCCAGCCGGACTCCATCCACGTCGAAGGCTAACCCGGGGATGAAGGCCAAGTCCAGCCGCCCGGTGGGCACCTCCGGACAGCGGGGCGACGGCTCCGGAATGCCAAATCGGCCAGGCACAAGATCCGATGGGCCATCGACCCGCCGCCAGCGGTAGGCCCGGAGCGCCTCGTCATGCGAGGGCAGGACGACCACCCTGCCCTCCGCCCAGGCCCGCCCGGCCAGCGCCCAGAGGTCGGGTTCGTCGGTCCGCGGATGGTACAGGGCCAGAGTGCGGCAGGCGGACCATTCCGGAAGGCCTAGGCAGTGTCGGCGGATGCCTTCGGACGCGTCGTCCCGGTCGGCCGGTGACAATCCCGACAATCTCCGGCGCATCTCCTCCCGCAGCGCCTTCTTGGCCACCTGGGGATCGTCGTCCGGCCCGGTCATGCCGCTATTCGTACCGGAGGGCGTCGATGGGGTCGAGATTGGCCGCCTTGAGCGCCGGGAAGAATCCGAAGACGATGCCGATGAAGGCACTGACCGTGAACGCCAGGATGACCGAGGCCTCCGAGATCAGCGTCGGGAACTGGAAGAGCTGGGTGAGCAGCGGTGCCAGCCAGTAGCCCACGGCGATGCCCAACCCGCCCCCAAGCACGCTCAGGAGCACCGCCTCGGACAGGAACTGCAGGAGCACGTCGCGCCCCCGGGCCCCGACCGCGAGCCGGATGCCGATCTCGCGGGTCCGCTCAGTGACGCTCACCAGCATGATGTTCATGATGCCGATGCCCCCCACCACCAGCGAGATGCCGGCGAAGAAGCCGATCAAGACGGTCATGATCCGGTTGTTGGCGTTGAAGAAATCACTGGTCTCCTGCTGGTTGCGCACCATGAAATCGTCGTCCTTGCCGTCGCTGATCTTGTGGCGCCGGCGCAGGAGCTCGGTGATCTGCTCCTGCACGGGGGCGATGGCGTCGGGAGAATCGGCCTGGACGAAGACGGAGCGGAACTTGGTGTCGCCCGAGAGGCGCTTCATCACGCTGGTGTAGGGCACCAGCAGGATGTCGTCCTGATCCTGGCCGAAACTCCCCGACCCCTTGGCCTCCAGCCAGCCCACGATGGTGAACGGCGCGTTCTTGATCCGCACGGCCTGCCCCACCGGATCGACGCCCTCGCCAAAGAGGGTCTTGGCGGTGGTGGCGCCGATGAGGCAGATCTTGGAGGCGTTGCGCACGTCGGCGGCCGTGAAGTTCTCACCGCTTCTGAGTGGCCAGGAACGGGCCGTCACGTACTCGTCGGACACCCCCGACACCTGAACGAAGCTGTTCTGGTTGCCGGCAGCCACCTGGGCCGAGGTTCGGGCCTCCGGGCTCACGGCCGTGACCTGGGACACCTCGCGGCGGATGGCGTCGAAGTCCTCGACCGACAGGTTCGGCGCCATGCCAAAACCGCCACGGACGCCGCCACGGGTCATGTTGCCCGACATGACCGTCAGGAGGTTCTGCCCCATCCCGGCGATGCGCTTGTCGACCTCGGCCTTGGCCCCGGTGCCCATGCTGACGCCCACGATCACGGCGGCGATGCCGACGATGATGCCCAGCATGGTGAGGAAGGACCGGAGCACGTTGCGCCGGATGGCCATCAGGGCGATGCGAAGGGTGGCGAACATGGATTCAAGCGGTGAGTTGCACGGCCTGCTGCTCGGCCTCGAGCTTGCGGAGTTCCTCGACGGCATCGAGGCGCTGGGACACCGGCGTGTCGCTGCGCACCAGCCCGTCGCGCATCACCACGATGCGTTTGCAGTACTGCGCGATGTCCAGCTCATGGGTGACCATGACCAGGGTCATGCCCTGGTCGTTGAGCTTCTGGAAGATGCCCATGATCTCGATGCTGGTCCGGGTGTCGAGGTTGCCCGTCGGCTCGTCGGCGAGAAGCAGGGTGGGACGGTTGACCAAGGCCCGGGCGATGGCCACCCGCTGCTGCTGGCCGCCCGAAAGACGGCTGGGCGTGTGATCCATGCGCTGACCGAGGCCCACCAGTTCGAGGGCCGCCGCCGCCCGCTGGTTCTGCTCGGAGATAGCAATCTTCGGGCGCGCGTAGAGCATCGGGAGCTGGACGTTCTCGAGGGCCGTCGTGCGGGCCAGCAGGTTGAAGCCCTGGAAGACGAAGCCGAGCTTCCGGTTGCGCAGGTCGGCCAGCTCGTTGCGGCTGAGCGACCCGATGTCCACGCCGTCGATGAGACACTTGCCACTGCTGGGACGGTCGAGGCAGCCGACGGTGTTCATCAGCGTGCTCTTGCCGGACCCGGAGGATCCCATGATGGCCACGAACTCGCCGGCCTCGACGGTGAGGTTGACACCCCGGACGGCGCGAACCTCGATCTCGCCGGTCCGGTAGGTCTTCTGGAAGTCCTGGAGCTGGATGACCGCGGGCATGGGAGTCTGGGTTGGGTGGGCTTGGGGTCTGCCGAGCCTGTTCAACGACGGGGCCCACCGAAGGGCCCGCCGAAGGGGTTGCCCGCCGGTGCGGCGGCCGTCGTCGCGGAGGCCTTGAGGGAGGTCACGATGACCTGGCCCGGTTCGAGACCCTCGAGGACCTCCGCGCCCGCGGCATCGGTCATGCCCACCTTGACGGTGACGGCCTGCAGAACCGGAGGGGCCTCCGGGGTGGCCGGATCGGCCGACTGCACCGCATACACCGTCTTCAGGGTGGGACCCTCGGCCTGCCGTGGGCGGGGCGCCCCTCCTCCCATGCCGCCACCCCCGCCCATGCCTCCGCCGCCCATGCCTCCGACGCCCACGCCTCCGCCCCCGCCCATGCCACCGCCACCGGCCGCCATCATGGCGCGCATGCGCTCACGCATGGCCTGGTACTGGGCCTTCTGCTCGGGTGTCAGCGTCTCCTCGTACTTCTTGCGTTCGTCCTCGGTGGGTCGACGGCCCTCGGCGGTCCACGGCGGTGTGGGCAGGCCCTCCATGCCCGGCGGCCGCGAAGGCCGGACGATGTCGTTGGTGGACACCCTGTTGGTGGCCGGCAGCACGGTGACGCCAACCGGCGGCGTGAAGCGGGTCGCCGAGGCCGGGATTCGCACGACGTTGGTCTTCTCCATCGTGATGAGCGTGGCCGTGGCCGTCATGCCCGGACGCAGGCGCAGGTCCTTGTTGTTGACCGCCACGACGGTGGTGTAGGTCACCACGTTCTGGTTGGTGGTCGGGGCGAAACGCACCTGACGGACACGGCCCTCGAACTTCCGGCTCGGGAAGGCATCCACCGTGAACTCGACGCGCTGCTGCTCCTGCACGTTGCCGATGTCGGCCTCGCTCACGGCCAACTCGATCTGCATCTGCGAGAGGTCCTGGGCGATGAGGAACAGTGTGGGGGTGTTGAAGCTCGCGGCCACGGTCTGGCCGGCGTCGACGCTGCGGGTGACCACCACGCCGCTGATGGGTGCGAAGATGGTCGTGCGATCCAGGTCGACTTGCGCGCTCTCGACCGCCGCCTCGCGGGTCTTCACGCCCGCCTGGGCCTGCAGCAGCGCCACGTCGGCCTGCTGGAATTCGGTCTCGGAAATGAGCTTGGCCGCGTACAGCTCCTTGGCCCGCTTGGCGTTGAACTCGGCCAGCGCCAAGCCGGCGGTGGCATTGGCCAGGTCGGCCTTCGACCGGGCCAGCGCCCGCTCGTAGGTGGCCGGATCGATCCGCGCCAGGACATCGCCCTCCTTCACGGTCGAATTGAAGTCGACCTTCATCTCGGTGATCGTGCCCGAGATCTGGGAACCCACCTGCACCTGGCGGATCGGAGCGATGCCGCCGTTGGCGCTCACGCTCTGCACCATGTTGGTGCGGACGGCCGCCTCGGTCTTGAACTCGACGGGGGCAGGCTTCTTGAACCGGTCACAACCCAGGCAGAGCAGCAGCGCCGGCAGCCAAGCCAGAAGAACGGTGCGGGTCGAACGGAGGGTTCGGCGGGAAGTCGGATTCATGGGCGGTTCGACGGCGGTCGGATCAACGCAGGACGTCGGTCCAACGCAGTGCCTTTCCATGGGCCATTGGGTTAATTGACCCTTCCACCGCCCGACCGGTTACGCAATTCCGACGGGCACCTGGGACGGCGGCGGGGCGGTCCCATCGTCCCCCCCGCCGCCGGTCCCACCTTTCAGAACGTCTTGACGCTCAGGTTGCGGAACGCCACCGGGTCGTTGTGCCCCGCGAAGCCGAAATGGCCCTTGGAGCGTTCCTTGCCCGGATGCGGACTGTTGGCCATGTAGCGGGTGATCTTCGAGAGGTCGGCATCCAGGATGACGAAGCCGTTGAGCTCGGTGCGGATGCGGCTGCCCTGCACGTGGGTCTCCTGGAAATTCCACTCGCCGTTCGGGCGCTGATAGCCTTGGTGGGCCGCGGCCATGCCGTAGGCGCCGCCGTAGGCCTGACGCGGGTCGAGCTTCGAGCCGGTCTTGGCCTCGTAGTCCTCGGCGAGCACCTGCAGCTCGGTCATGGCCACGTAGGCGGCGTCGCCCGAACCCGGATAGCGGATGGCGAAGCCGTTGTTGCCGGCGCTGGGCACCTGCACCTCGGCCCGGAACGCGAAGTCGGCGTACTCGGCCTGGGTGAAGAGCACGCCCCCCTTGCCCTTCTTGCAGCGGATGGCCCCGTCGACGACCTCGTAATCATTCACCGCGCCCTTCCATCCAGTGAGGTCCTTGCCGTTGAAGATCGGCTGGAAACCGGCCTTGCCGTGGCTGGCGAGGATCTGGTTGGCCTCGGTGCTGCCGATCTCGCGGATGAACACGTTCTTCCAGCGGATCTCGCCGCCATGGGTCTGCAGCTGGATCGGGCCGCGGGCCGGGATGGGCTTCTTGCGGTCGTAGAAATTTTCCATGACCGCGTGCTGCACCACCGACTTGCCGTTGAGCCAGACGCTCACACGCGAACCGACCATGACGATGCGGAAGGAGTTCCACTGGCCAAGGGGCTTGTCGGCCAGAACGAGCGGATCCTTGCCCGGGGCGCCCGGGGAGTTGTTCCAGAGGCCGCCCGAGCCCTTGTCGGCGCCCAGGTTGAACTTGGCCTTCTCGGTGGAGTCCCAGATCTGCACCTGCGGCACGCCGCGCAGGTAGATGCCGGAGTCGGCCAAGGGCACGGTCTTGTACTCCAGGAGCAGCTCGAAGTCGCCGTAGTCCTTCTCGGTGGTCGCGTAGGCCCCGTTGCCGCCGTTCACCAGTTCGCCGTTCTCGACGTACCAGTTGGGCTTGCCCGTCTTGGAATCGACCTCCGTCATCGTCTTCGTCCACTTGGCGATCTGGGCCGCGCGATCGGCCTCGGGCATGGCCAGAAGCTTGCGATGGTCGAAGGTGTCGCCGCCGCGGAACCCGGCGAGGTCACGCCCGTTGAAGAGCTGCGAGAACCCCTGCGGCGGCTGGTTCAGGGCCTGGAGGCTGGAGCAGCCCCACAGGCCGACCATGGCGGCGGCGGTGGTAGCGGAGGCGACGAATTGGCGACGGTTCAACGATGGATTCATGAGGAAGCTGCCCGTCGTGGTAATCCGGTTCGCCATCGGGGTCAACCGCGAGGCCGGCACGGACGCGGCAAATCGTGCGTGACCCGGAGGTGTGCCCGAGGTGTCGGCGCCGGCGTGGGTTTCATTTGCCCACCCCTCGGGTTTGGACTCAACCTTGGGCAGCGGATGTCACGACACGGAACCAAGATCGGCCCCTACACCCTCCACGAGGAGATCAATGCGGGGGGAATGTCCGAGATCTGGCTCGGCACCGACGCGTCCGGCACGGCGGTGGCGATCCGCCTGATGCTCAACAACTCGGCCTTCGCCTTCACCGAACGGAAGCGTTTCCTGACCGGCTGCGAGACCCTGAGCGCCTGCCAGGACCAGAACCACATCATCGGTTACATCGAGCACGGAAAGATCGGCGGCGAGCTGGCGGTGGTGCTCGAGTACGTCGAGGGGGAGAACCTCAAGCTGCGCATGGCCACCGGCGACCCGGTGCTGGGCGAGAACATCGCCCAGGTGCTCATCGACTTCGCCGAGGCCCTGGAGGTCGTGCACGACCGGGGGTACATGCACCTCGACGTGAAGCCGGAGAACGTGCTGCTCACGCGCAACGGACGGCTCAAGCTCATCGACTTCGACCTCGCCCGCCCGATCCCGAACCCGCCCCGCAAGCTGGACAAGAACCCGGGCACGCCCCACTACATGTCGCCGGAGCAGCTGGCCCGCGAACCGGTGGACCAACGGGCCGACATCTGGGCCTTCGGGGTCAGCGCCTACGAACTGCTGACCTTCCGAAAGCCCTTCCCGGGCGAGTCGGCCGACGTCGTCTTCCGCGCCCAGCGCGAGCGGTCCGACTTCATCCCGCCGCGCCGGATCAATCCGGACATCCCACCGGCTCTGGAAAAGATCGTGCTGCGCTGCCTCGAGCAGGATCCCGCACTGCGATACCCCTCGATGTCGGTGCTGACGCACGAGCTGCGCAAGGCCCTCTACCTCTGAGTTCCTCCCGGGGTTCCGAGGTTCCCGGGATGGCCTCGCCGCTGGACCCCGGGCCTCTGGCCACGCGGCTGTTCAGCGCACCGACTTCGCCGCCGAGATCAGCTCCCAAAACTTGGGATTGCCCTCCAACTGTTCATCCTCCCCGGTCGGCAGGCTGGAGCGGTAGAGGAAATCCTTGAGGGTGTTCCGGCTGAGGATGCGATGCACCACGACGCCGAGCGGATGCCGCTCGAAGTAGACGCGGTAGTCACCAAGCCGGTAGCGCGTCAAGGTGCGGCCCTGCCGTGACAGGCTGCCGAAGGCCCCCTCATCCCGCATCAGCTCCGAAGGGAGCCCCCGGAACTGCCCCAACACCTGCAACTGCAGGTCCTTGGGCAACTTGGACAACTCGGCCGCACTTGTCGGGTTGAAAATGATCTGGAAGGGCTGCATCCTGTTAGGAAGATTGCCTCAGGCATCGGTGCTGTCGAGCGCCTGCGATGGACCGACGCCGTGACCGCGCAATCAAGGGTGGCCTCGCCGCGGGGCGATTCGTTGACGGCGGGAGACCGGGTGAACCCATCGTTTACATCGGTTAGTGTCAATCGTGAGGACCGACCCCATTTTGTGTGGCTTGTGCACCGCCGGATTTCTCCTGTTGCCGGGCGTGTTGCTCACGCTGCGATGGACCCGGCCGCGGTGGATGCCGAGGTGGGCCATGGCCGTGATCGTGCCCACGTTCGGGTGGGCCTTGGCTTTCGGCGCAGCGGTCACCGCAGACCGCGCTGTCGACCAATCCGGGGCTCCCGAAGTCTTCGCGCTCATGTTCGGCTGGGTCTACGCCATCGCCTGGTTCCTGCCGCACCTGGCCCTCTACCGCGCCATCCGCTGGGGTCTCCGGACCTTCCGGCCGGCGACACCGATCGCCAAGCCGCCAAGTTCGAAACCGGATTGAACACAAACCATGGCTTCGTTGCCCATGATGGACCAGATGCTGGTTGAAGCCCATGGCATGAAAAGGCCCCGTCTCCGGTTCCTCGCCGCCATGGCGCCCGGCCTGTCCATGCTCGGGCTCTTCTATTCCCTGGTCCTGCACATGCGGTGGCAACTCGGCCGGTTCCCGGAATCCATCGGCAACCACGGGTTCCCCGCATCCCTGAGCCGGCACGGAGACTGGACCTGGACCTACGTCACCGTCCTGAGCCATGCCAGCCTGTTCATCGTCCCCGCTCTCATCCTCGTGACCCTCGCTGTCCAGCGATGGCGGCGCTGGGCCCTTTTGCCCGTGGTCCATGGGCTCACCCTGTTGGCCGTCTGGGGGCTCATGCTGCTCGCCCCGAACGCCTTCCTCCACTGGTGGTGGGATTGACCCGGCCCTGGAACCCAAATTCCCAGACCATGAGACCGATCCCCCGCCTTGCCGTCCCGCTGCTGGCCGCCGTCCTGTGCGGCTGCCACCCGGAGCCCCGGATCACGGTGAAGAACCTCTCGCCCCATTCGCTGAGCAATCTGGTGGTCTCGGGCGCGGGATTCTCGGAGCGCCTGAGCGTGCTTGAGCCGGGCGCGGCGCATCGGTGGAGCGTCCGGCCCAACGGGGATTCGGGCCTGGGTCTGCGCTTCGATGCCGACCGCCGGACGGTGGACTCCGGGAAACAGGGCTACTTTGAACCCGCCAGCCATTACCGGGTCGAAGCCATCGTCCACCCGGACCTCACGGTTTCAGTGACGGCCGAGCCAAAATGGTTCTGAGATCCTCTCCCCGCGCCGTTCATTCGAAGGCAACGGCCCGAGATGGTGTCGTGCCGACCCGGGAGCCTCACCACCAGGTGAAGTTGGGGTCCGGCGCAGGTCCGGTGTAGTTCCACTGGGAGGCCTCCTTGGGGAAGCGGAAGAAATCCGTGTGCCCATCACCCCAGAGCACGTTGAAGCGGTACTGGCCCTTCACGTTGTGCCACTGGCTGGCGATGTCGTTCTTGTCGCGGTCGGCCCACCACGGCCAGTCCCCCTGGATGAGCTTGTTGGACGGTCCGAGGGCGATCTCGCTGGACTTGATGGGCCGCCCCTGAGGGCTGTTGGGATTCGCGGAGTCACCGGTCACATGCTTCACCCGCAAGGTCTCCACCGACCAGACGGTGAGGTAGCTGTTGCCCCAGGCTTCGTAGCAGGAGCGGATGCCCTTCGGGAAGGTGCTCTTCCAGAGGGAGTCGCCCTTGTCGGCCGGACAGCGGAAGGCTGCGAACGCCGGCACGTACACGTTGAGCGGCCGGTTGGTGTGCCCGACCAGGCCGCCATGCAGTTCCATCACGCCCTTCTTGCCGCCCAAGGTGCCCCAGTTGTTGTAGACCGGGTAGTTGTCGCGGTTGTCGTCGGCGTACAGGTGCATGCCCAGGCCCAGTTGCCGGTGGTTGTTGTTGCAGCTGATGGTCAGCGACTTGCTTTTGGCCCGCGAGAGGGCCGGCAGGAGCATGCCGGCCAGGATGGCGATGATGGCGATCACCACCAGCAACTCGATCAGCGTGAAGCCGGCGGCGGGGCGGCGGCGGGAGACGGGAAGGACATCCATGGGCGCGCGGGGTCGTACCCAATCGGATGCAACGGCCGGGGGCCCGTCAATGGGCGACTTGCAGTCCGGCTGGGGCGACAAAAGCCGGCGAAGGTGCATCTTCCTGCTTTCCAAGCGGGGCGGCGGACAGAACCGTTGCCCCTTTCTTGGACGGCATGGATGCAAGGGACGTGAGATTCCAACGCGTGGGTCTGCTCGGGATCGGGGCCTTCACCCAGGCGCTGATGCGTCACCTGCGACGCGACGGTGCGGAGGTGCTGACCTACCTCACCCGCGACTATGGCCACGAGGGCCCCCGCCAGGAGGGCCCCTGCGTCTCCAACCTGGAGGTGCCGGACCCCTGCCCCGTCTTCGGCGCCTGGAAGCCCGACTTCTTGGTGCCGATGTCGCTCGAGTGGGCGCTCAAGCCCTGGACCGCCGACCTGATGGCCTTGGGCATCCCCATACTCTGCCCGACCGGCGAGGGCCTGCGGCTCGAGCGGGAGCGCGGGTTCGCCCGCGACTTGTGCCAGCGCCACGGCATCCCCTTCCCCCGCTCCCACCACGTGCCGACCCGGGCCGAGGCCGAGACCCTCGTGCGGCGTGAGAAGCGGCCCTTCGTGGTCAAGAACCCGCTGTGCTCACCGACGAGCCCCATCCACACCATCGTCTGCGAGACCCCGGAGGACACGCTGGCCTGGCTCCCCCGCGTCGATGACGCCGAAGGCATCTTCCTGCAGGAATATCTTGGACGCCGCGAAGCCGGGCACATCGCGCTGGTCAGCGACGGGCAGATCCATTCGCTGGTGACCAACCAGGAGTACAAGCGGGCCTTCGACGGCAACCGGGGCATCGTGGCCGGCGCACCGTTGGGCGGGCTGGTGGAGCGCGATCCCGGCGACCGGTACGGGCTGGCCCGCGAACTCCTGGCGCCGCTTGAGCCGTGGTTTCGAGAAGTCGGGTTCCGCGGGCCCGTGCAGGTCACGGCCATCCGCCACGACGACCGCTGGCATGTGCTCGAGTACAATGTCCGCCTAGGCGTGACGAGCGGCCCCATGATCGCATCGATGCTGGCCAACCCGCTGGACACCTTCGGCCGGTGCGCGTTGGGCCTGCCGCTGTCTCCCCGTTGGCGCAGCGGCCGCGAGTTCGGCTGCAACCTGACGCTGGCCGGCTACGGATACCCCTTCACGCAACTCATCGGCCCCCGGGTGCCCGTGACGGTCGACGGCACCTTCGAGGGCGAGGTCTGGTGGCAGGAGGTGGCCCGGTCACCGCTGGGCGGGCTCGAGGCCACCGGCCACCGCATCGCCGATGTGACGGCCCTCGCCGGCACGATGGACGAGGCGATCGCCCGGGCCTACGCGGACATCCGCCGCATCCGCTCGCTCGGCAGCTACCACCGGACCGATGTCGGCCGATCGCTCTGGCCCCCGGGCAACCCATGACCTACCCCGGATCCCGCCCCCGCTCGGCCTGGGTCGAGGTGGACCTCGACCAGTTCGCCCGGAACTGGCGCCTGCTCCGCCGCGAGATGCCCTCCGACGTGAGCCTGATGTTCGTCGCCAAGGACAACGCCTACGGACTCGGCACCGTCGAGGCCTCCCGCGTGGCCCTGTCGCACCACGCCGATTCGCTGGCGGTGTTCACGCTCGACGAGGCGCAGGAACTCCGGTTTGCCGGTATCGACGCCCCGATCCTCCTGCTCGGGGAACGCCTCGAGGAGGAGGTTCCGCATGTCCTCGACCTCGACCTTGAGCCCTGTGTGGGATCGGTGGAGTTGGCCGAGGCCTTCGCACGGGCCGGGTCGGTCCGGGGCCGGCCGGTTCCCGTCCACCTCAAGGTGAACACCGGCATGAACCGGTTCGGGTTGACCTGGAGGACGGCGGCGGCGTGGAGCCACCGGATCGCCGGCCTCGGCGGGCTCGAGTTCCGCGGAGCACTCAGCCACTTCGCCCAGAGCGACGAACTCGACAAGGGGTTCGCCCGCACGCAGTCGGATCGATTCAAGGCGGTGTTGCAGGACCTGGCCGCCGTCGGCATCCGCCCGCGCTGGATCCACCACTGCAACTCGGGCGGGGTGCTCGACCTGCCCGACGCCCATTTCAACCGCGTGCGTGTCGGCCTGCTGGCGCAAGGGGTCTATCCCTCGGAGGTCTGCCGGCGGATCGACGGGATTGCCCCGGTGCTCTCGCTGCGGGCGCGGTTGACAGCGATCCAGCCGCTGGAGACCGGCGACACGGTGGGCTACGGCATGCGCTGGCGCGCGGAGGGCCCCTGCCGCATCGGCGTGCTGTCCATCGGCTACGGCGACGGCTACCCACGGCTGCGCAACCAGGGCCACGTGCTGCTGCACGGTCGACGGGCGCCGCTGGTGGGCGGCGTGACGATGGACGCGCTGATGGTGGACCTGTCCGGCGTGCCGGAGGCCCGGATCGGCGACGAGGCGGTGCTCATCGGCCGTCAGGGGGCCGAGTGCCTGACGGTGCAGGAACTGGCCGCCCTCCGGGGCACGGTCACCTACGATGTGCTGGCAGGCCTGCGTGAGCGCCTGCCGCGGGTGTACCGCGGTGGCGCCACGGGTCGGGTGGACCGGGGCTGATCCAAGCCCGTCCCGCCGACGGCGGCCGTCGGCACCCCAGGTTCGCCGGAAGGCGTCGACGACGCGGCCCGGCACCACCGATCACTGCAGATCCATCCAGGCGCTGGCGGCGGAGACCGGGTCGGCCCGCTCGTCCAGCGAGGCCAGCATCGCGCGGGCCTGGCGGGTGACCTTGCCGGAGAAGCGCACCTGGCCATTGGCCAGCACCCGCACCGGCTGGTCGAGGTCCAGCAGCCGGTCGGACAGGCGGAGCCGCAGGCGCGCGGGCACGTCGCCCCGGAGCACGATCTCCTGGCCCTCCACCCGGGCCACGAGCCGGGCGCGATCGCCGATCGGCACCTCGGCCGGCACCTGGAGCCAGTAGAAGCGTCGGTGCACCACGTCGTCCTGCTGCCAGACCACCTTCGTGGGCCAGGCCTTGCGGACGAACCCGGCCATCCAGGGCACGCCCTCGGCGTCCTTCTTGTTCATCCAGTGGCCGAGCCCCTCGTAAATCTTCACCTGATGGACGTACCCACCGGCATCCTCACGGGCGAGGCGTTCGAGTTCGGCGCCCCGCTCGGCGGCAATGCGGTTGCGGTTGTAGGCCGCGTCGTTGCCGCCCATGAAAATGGCGAAGGGAAGGTTGCGAAGACCGAGCAGCGAGGCCTCGTTGGGATGGCCGGCCATCATGGAGGCCGCGGCGAACCGGTCGGCCATGCGGGGGGCCAGTTGCCAGACCCCGTCACCTCCGGCGGAGTAGCCCATGAGGTAGACGCGGTCGGGGCTCACGCCGCGCACAGCGACGTAGTCGTCGATGAGGCGCTGGAACATGGGGTCGATGTGGCCCTCATGCCACAGGTTCCAGGTGTCGGTCGGGGCGCGGGGAGCGACATAGAATCCCTCGGCGGGTTCGTAGAGGCGGATCTGGTTCTGCCACTGGCGATCGTTGACCTCTTTGGGCGCTCCGCCACCGCCATGCATGGAGATCCACAGGCTCCGCTGGCCGGTCGGCGCCTTGCCGAACTCCTTCTCGAGCCAACGCAGCGTCTTGCCGTCGTGGGCCAGTTCCTTCTTCTCCACCTCGGCGGCGCGGTCGGCGGCCAGGCGGGCCAATCGGTCGGCGGCCACGAGGCCCAGCACCCGCTCGGACTCGGGCCTTGAGAGCGCCCGGGTGAGGACCTCGGCGTCTGGGGAGCGACGTCCCTCGGGCAGGTCGAGCCACTCGCGCAGGGCGTCCACCACCGGCGAGGCCGGAGTCAACTCGTCCCACCGTGCATCGACGGTCGAGTCGCCGGCCGCGAGCGGTCCGAAGGCCATCTCCCGGATTTCGGTGCCGACGGTGAAGCGCAACCACCCCTGCGCCCCGGGGGCCAGGCTGAAGCGGGGCATGTCGTTGAGGTCGGCCCGGCCGGCCTTGGTGTCGGCCACGGCGCACGAGCGGCGGACCCCATCGAGCACACAGACCTTGGCCGCCATGCGGGCGCCACCGGCGCGGTCCCAGAGGCGCACGCCCAGCGCGGCGATCTCGACCGGCGCGGCGTCGGACCGGGCGTAGCGGGCCGTCACGTTGACCGCCGGCACGTCGGTGCTGTCCCGGGCCCAGACCATCGGGAAGGAGAGTCCGCCATCGCGCTTCCACGAGGTGGCGTAGATGGCGTGGCGCGGCTCGTTGGCCCGGGCCTTGGAGGCGTCCCCGACGAACCATCCTCGGTCCAGGCCCCCGGCGTCGTACTCGTCGGCCCCGGCGAAGTGCCAGTCGCCGTCCCAGACCTCGACCCAGGTGTGGTTGCCCCGCTCGTTGGTCCACATCGGGGTTCCCACGGCGCGCGCCGGAATGCCCACCGACCGGCAGGCCTCCACGAGGATGATCGAGAGCCCGGTACAGGTGGCTTTGCCGAGCGCCTTGGATTCCCGGAGGCTCTGGTTGGGCCGCTTTCGCCCCGTGTTGTAGTGCACGTTGACCCGCTTGAAGAGCTCGCGGTTCAGGGCCTGCGCCGCCGCGCTGGCGGTCCGGGCGTCCTTCACCACGTCGCGTGACAGGACCAGCAACTCGGCGCGCCAGGGATCCCGGGTCTCGTCGAAGACCGCGTAGGGCAGCACGTCATTGAGGAAGATCGCCTCCGGGACCTTGACGGCCCACGGGAACTCCTTCCGGACGCGGAACGCCAGGTCGAGGTTCTCGAGGAGGAATTCGTTGGAGAGGCCGGTCCGGTCGGCCTCGGTCATGTGCTCGGCCAGGAACCGGGCGGCCGCCTCGCCATCCGCCCCATGGAGGTCCCGGGACGCCGTGAAGAAATCAGGAAGGCTGGCCGCCCAGCCCAGGCCGCCGAACCAGAGACCCAGCAACACCGCACACATCCATCGCATGACGGGACCGTGCCCCAAGGGACCCATCCGGGTCAAAGCAGGCTGCGAAGAGGCGGGCGGATACGGCAGGAGCCCGGGACCCATCGATGTCGAACGGCTTGACCCCGCCCACATCCGGGCTCTTTTGATGTAGTTGGACCCGCAAGTTTGTTCTGGTCTGAGTTTCGGGCCGGGTTCCATCGTCGGTTCAAGCGTGGAACATCGCCGTTCAACCCGTCCGAGTACCCGCAGGGCCGGGTCCACCCTCGCCGCCCTGGCGCTGTGGCTCCGCCTCACGGCGGTGGCCACGTTTGCCGCAGGACCCGACTTCACCACCGAGGTCCGGCCCATCCTCTCGCAGCACTGCTTCAAGTGCCATGGGCCCGATGATCTGTCCCGCAAGAGCGGCCTGCGCCTCGACCTGCGCGACGCGGCGGTCCGGCCCGCGAAGTCGGGTGCCGTCGCCGTGGTCGCGGGCAAGCCGGCGGAGAGCGAACTGGTCCGGCGCCTGCATGCGACCGATCCGGACGAGGTAATGCCGCCGCCGAGCACCCGTCAGACCCTGACTGCCGCCGAGAAGAAGACCCTCGAGGCGTGGATCGCCGCAGGGGCCGACTACGTGCCGCATTGGGCTTTCCAGCGTCCGCGGGAGGTGTCGCCCCCGGAGTCCCCCGATCCGGACTGGCCCCGCAATGCCATCGACCGCTTTGTGGCGAAAACCCTGCGGCAACGGGGCCTCGAGCCCTCCGCGCCGAGCGATCCGCACACGCTGGCCCGGCGCGTCTCGCTCGACCTCATCGGTCTTCCACCGACGCCCGAGGAGATGGAGGGTTTCCTCCGGGACCCGGGCGATGCCGGCTACGAGCGCTGGGTGGACCGCCTGCTGGCGTCGCCCAGGTACGGCGAGCGATGGGGGCGTCGCTGGATGGACCTCGCCCGGTACGCCGACACCAACGGCTACGAGAAGGACCGCACCCGCAGCATCTGGCCCTGGCGCGACTGGGTGATCCGCTCCCTCAACGCCGACATGCCCTTCGACCGGTTCACCCTCGAGCAGCTCGCGGGCGACCTGCTGCCCGGGGCCACCCGGGACCAGCGCATCGCCACCGGGTTCCACCGCAACACCATGCTCAACGAGGAGGGTGGCATCGATCCGCTGGAATTCCGCTTCCATGCCATGACCGACCGGGTGGCCACCACGGGCACCACCTGGCTCGGCCTGACCCTTGGCTGCGCGCAGTGCCACACCCACAAGTACGATCCGATCCCGCACCGGGAGTACTACCGGATGATGGCCTTCCTCAACAACGCCGACGAGCCCGACCTTGATCTGGTCGAACCGGCCGACGAGGCCCGCCACCGGGCCGACCTCACGGAGGCGGACGCCCTGGTCGAACGCCTTCCGGAGAGCTTTCCGATCGAGGAGGCCCATTGGTCGACCGCGACCCTGCTCGAGGCCCGGTCGCAGAAGGGATCCGAGGGGCGCCGTCTGGACGACCAGTCGGCCCTCTTCACCGGCCCGGCGCCCGACACGGACACGCTGACGCTGGTGGTGTCGACGACCGAGTCCGGGGTGGATCGCCTGCGGCTCGAGACGCTGCTCGACGACGCGCTGCCGAAGCGCGGGCCCGGCCGGGTGGCCCACGGCAATTTCGTGCTCAGCGAACTCAAGATCACCGCCGCGCCGCTGACGTCGCCCGGCCCCCCCCGGCGCGTGGTGCCGACCCGGGCGCAGGCCGACGTCGAACAGTCCGGGTTCCCGGCCGGCCAGGCCATCGACGGCCAGCTCCAGACCGGCTGGGCGGTCGATGTCGGCGGGGGGCGTCTCAACCAACCCCACCACCTCACCGTGCAGTTCCAGGAGCCGGTGTCCTTCCCGGGTGGCACCCGGTTTGAGATCACCCTCGAGCACCAGAACGCCGCCCAGCACCTCATCGGACGGCCCCGGATCCAACTCGGTCGGCCCGCCGCCGACCCACGACCGCTGGCCGAACGCCGGCGCGCCGCCGCCGAGGCCGCCTTCGAGCGCTGGCTGGCCGAGGCACGGAAGCAGGTCGTGCGCTGGACGCCCCTGAAACCGACCTCTGCGACCTCCACCCTGCCCCGCCTGACCATCCAGGACGATGCCTCGGTCTTCGCCGACGGGGACATCAGCAAGAGCGACACCTACCGGCTGGCCTTTCAGGCCCCGGCGGCTCCCGTCACGGCGGTGCGCCTTGAGGCGATGCCGGACCCTCGCCTGCCGAAGCAGGGCCCGGGCATGGCGTATTATGAAGGCCCGAAGGGCGACTTCTTCCTCGGCGAACTCACCCTGAGCGCCGGAGGGCGGGCGGTCGCCTGGGCCTCCGCCACCCAGAGCCACGGCAAGAACGCCTTCGGAGCCGAGGCCACCGCGGCGCATGCCGTCGACGGCGATCCCCAGACCGGCTGGTCCACGGCGGGCCGGGAGGGGCAGCGCCATGAGGCGGTCTTCGTGCCGAAGGAGCCCATCCCGGCCGGCTCCGAGCTGCGCCTGGAGATGCTCTTCGGCCGACACTACGCCTGTTCGCTGGGCCGGTTTCGCGTCTCGGCGACCGCCCACCCGGCCGGGGCGCGGGCGAGCAGCCTGCCTGCGGAACTGCAGGACCTGCTCATGGCGCCGGAAGGGTCCCTGACCGAGGCGCAAAAGGCCGATCTCCGGAGGCACTTCCTGCTCACCACCCCGGAACTGGCCGAGGCTCAGGCCCGCATCGCACGGCTGCGGCAACGCCCCACGGGCCGCACCACGCTGGTCTTGCAGGAGCGCCCGGCCGACCACCCGAGGCCCACCTTCCTGCACCGCCGCGGGGAGTTCCTGCAACCGGCCGAGCGGGTCGAGGCCGGCGTGCTCTCGGCCGTGGCGGAGTTCCCGCAAGGACTGCCCCGCAACCGGCTCGGCCTAGCGCGATGGTTGGTGTCGCCCGAAAATCCCCTCACGGCGCGGGTGACGGTCAACCGCCAGTGGCAGGCCCTCTTCGGGCGGGGCCTGGTCCGGACCACCGAGGACTTCGGATACCAGGGCGACAGCCCGAGCCACCCGGAGCTGCTCGACTGGCTGGCGATCGACTTCATGCGCCATGGCTGGTCGCTCAAGCGGCTGCATCGGCAGATCGTCCTGAGCGCCACCTACCGCCAATCCTCAAGGATCCGGCCCGGAGGATCGCCCGGGCATGATCCCGAGAACCGCTGGTTGGCACGCGGGCCATCGGTGCGCCTGGAGGCCGAGGTCATCCGGGACGCGGCCCTGCGGGCCAGCGGGCTCCTGTCCGAGACCATGGGCGGCCCCGGGGTGTATCCGCCCCAGCCGGCCGGCGTCATGGAAGCGGCCTGGGGCGGGGCCGCCTGGCCCACCAGCCAGGGCGCCGACCGCCACCGGCGCAGCCTCTACACCTTCACCAAGCGGACGGCTCCGTTCGCCATGTTCAACACCTTCGATGCGCCGACCGGCGAGTCATGCCTGGCCCGACGGGACACCTCCAACACGCCGCTGCAGGCCCTCACGCTGCTGAACGACGTGTTCTTCATCGAGGTCGCCCAGGCGATGGGCCGCGACCTGGCCCGGGCCCACGGCACCGTGGGCGAACGCCTGCGCCTCGCCTTCCAGCGGTGCCTCAGCCGGCCTCCGTCCGCCGACGAACTTGCCACGCTGGAAACCTTCTGGCGGAACCAGCTTGCGCGCTTCCGCTCCCGCGATCTCGATGCCGCCGCGGTGGCGGGGCCAGGGGACGGGCCCCTCGAGGAGCGGGCGGCCTGGGCGGCGCTGGCCCGCGCCCTATTGAACCTCGACGAGATGATCACCAAGGGCTGAAGCCGCCGATGCACCGAACGATCTGCCCAATGAATCCCCTGCCCTTCCCCCCAGACCACGTCGGCCGACGCCAGTTCCTCCGCGAGTGCGGCGTGGGACTGGGCAAGATCGCCCTGGCCGGCCTGCTGACCGACGGCCTTCGAGCCAGGGCGTCCACCCCCCCGGGAACCGGCCCGGGCCTGGCCCCGAAATCCCCCCACTTCGCCGGCACGGCCAGGCGCGTCATCCACCTCTTCATGGGCGGCGCGCCCAGCCAACTCGAACTCTTCGATTCCAAGCCCGCGCTGGCCAAGCTGGAGGGACGCCCCCTGCCTCCGTCGGTGATCGGCGGACAACGCTACGCCTTCATCCGCCCCGACGCCGCCGTGCTCGGCCCGCGCTTCAAGTTCGCCCGGCACGGCCAGTCGGGCACCGAGATCTCCGAGGTGCTCCCGCACCTGGCGAAGATCGTGGACGACATCTGCCTGGTCCGCTCGGTGCGCACCGACCAGTTCAACCACGCCCCGGCGCAGATCTTCTTCAACACCGGCTTCTCGCAGCCTGGCCGGCCCAGCCTGGGATCGTGGGTCTTGTACGGGCTCGGCTCCGAGTCCCAGAACCTGCCGGCCTTCGTGGTGATGAGCACCGCCGGCGGTCTCAGCGGGGGGGCCGCGCTCTGGTCCAGCGGATTCTTGCCGACGGTGCACACCGGGGTGCGGCTGCGGAACCAGGGGCCGCCGATCCTCAACGTGGACCATCCGCCCGGGATCGACGGCCGCCTCCAGCGCGACACGCTCGACCTGGTCGCCGACCTCAACCGCCGACGCCTCGGCGAGGTGGGCGACCCCGAGATCGCCACCCGGATCGCCTCCTACGAGATGGCCTTCCGGCTGCAGACCTCCGCCCCGGAGCTGATGGACCTGCGCGGGGAATCCCGCGAGACGCTGGCGATGTACGGGGCCGATCCCGACAAGCCGTCCTTCGCCCGCGCCTGCCTGCTTGCGCGGCGGATGATCGAGCGGGGGGTGCGTTTCGTGAACCTGTACCACGAGGGCTGGGACGCCCACTCCGACGTGGTGGGCAACGTGCGCTCCAACGCGGCCACCACCGACAAGGCCAGCGCCGCCCTGGTCACGGACCTCAGGCAGCGCGGTCTCCTGGACGACACGCTGGTCATCTGGGGCGGCGAATTCGGTCGGACCCCGATGGTGGAGTCCAACCCTGCCCTCGGCCGCAGCCAGGGCCGGGACCACCACCCGCAGGCCTACAGCATGTGGCTGGCCGGCGGCGGCATCCGCGCCGGCGTGAGCCACGGGGCCACCGATGAACTGGGGTTCCACGTGGTGGAGAACCCGGTGCACGTGCACGACCTGCAGGCCACGATCCTGCACTGCCTGGGCTTCGACCACGAGAAGCTCACCTTCCACCACGCCGGCCGCGACTACCGTCTCACCGACGTGCACGGGCAGGTCGTGCGGGCGATCCTCGCCTGACCCGCCGCACCGCCGCACCGGACCTGCCCGCCTGCCTGCCCGCCTCAGCGGTAGACCGCCGGCTCCGCGCCCAGGGTGCCCATCAGCTCGGCCAGGCGCTGGTCGGAGCGGCTGCGGTCCAGCTGGACGCGGGCGTAGGCCCGTCGCCCATGAAGGCCCAGCCTGGCCGCCTCCCGGGCGTACTCCGGCCGGCCCAGCAGACGCTCGATGTAGGTGGCGACCCGGTTCCAGTGCCGCACCTCCAGCTCGCGCCGCATGCCCAGACGGGCCTGGTACCAGTCGCTCTTGAGCACGCTCTCCCGGCGGAACATGGCCCGGAAGGCCGGGTCCCCGAGGTCCATGCCTTCGTGGGACCCGTCGCGCATGATGTGCAGCAGGGCCCGGATCGGGGGCACCGCCTGGGCGACGGAGCCGTCGTCGAAATAATGCTGGGCCACCCTCCGGTGGGTCGCGGCGATGTTGTCCACCGAGTCGGCGTATTGCCCGGGGTCCTGCAGCTCGGGCCTGAGCATCGGCTCGGACAGGACCGCGTGGGGGTGGTTGAACATCCGGCCTAGGAAGTCGTTGACGAACTTGGGCGTCACGCGCCACCCGAGGCGGCTGGCGGGGACCGTCCGGCCCTCGTGCGTGAAGTCGACGACGCGTTCGAGGTAGCCGCGGGCGATGAGGAAGGCCGGATCGCGCTCGGCGACCCCCATGCGGCACCACAGCTCGGGGACCAGCAGGCTGATGTCGTGGTCGACGCGGGTGCGCGGGCCGAGGTACCCGGCGCTGGTCAGGAACACCGGACTCTCCGAGACGGCGAAGCTCACGAAGGTGGCGTTGAGATCGTACACCGGGGGCAGCGCGTTGAAGGGGCCCTTGGTGAGCGCGCCCTCGCTGCCGGCGCCCGTCGTCGACGGCGACTTGCCCGTCATGCTGGAGATGAACTCCATGAACGCCTCGGGCAACTCCATGTGGTGGATCGGGCCGTAGCAGGCCAGGGGCCGCACCCCGGGCTCGGCCGGGTTGTTGCGGCGCCCGGCCAGGACCGCATGCACGGGCGTGTACACAGGTCGATCCCCCGGCAGCCTGCGGGCCAGCCGCGCCGAGGTCTCGGCCAGGTGCCGCCCCAGGTCGTCGACCAGGTCGGGCCGGACCTGCAGGTACCTGGGGTTCTTCGAGGGCTTTCCGTCGACAACCCGCGGGTGCGAGGTGGCGACGATCCACCCGGGCGACCCGTCGCCCGGCGTCGAGGCGGCGGCCTCCTCGATGAGGCGCCGCATGGGCGGCGTGTACTGCTGCAGGGCGATCGCGTCGTCCACGATCTCCTTGGCCTGGGTGCGGGACAGGGGCTCGTAGTTGCAGAAGAAGCTCCCGCCCGCGGCGAAGTCGGCCTCGGCGGCCTTGTCGTAGCCGCGGTGGATCGCGTCGTCGGGCCGCTGGAACAGCCGGAATTCGGTGTTCTGCACGAACTTGAGCGACGGCTGCACGCTCTGGGGGTCGAGCCCGTCGAGCTGGCTCCTCGGCACGGTGACGCTCGCGGTGATGTCATCCTCCATCTGCAGCTTGAACGCGGGGAGGAAGTCCTTGCGCAGCCCGAAGGTCCGCCAAGCGCCGTCCTCGTCGTAGCCCACGCGCAGGAACTGCGTGACGAGGCGCTTGCGCCCCAGCCGCAGCTCGTTGGCGGGCGTGCCGTTGATCACGTCCACGCTGAAGCGCGGGCGCCAGTCGTCCCCCCAGGAGGGCTGCCAGAACCGCTTCACCACGAGGACCAGCTCCCGGATGTGGGCGGGCACCGAGGCGATCCACGCGTTGTGCTCGTCGGAGAAGTCGCCGCTCGGGGTCAGCAGCTTGATGACGGACCCGAGGGTCCGCCGCGGACTGAGGATCGGCCGCACGTCCTGGCCGTTGCGCGCGGGATCGCGGAATCGGCCCGAGAAGTCCCGGGCGAGGATCGCGGCCACGCGGTCGAAGTCGCGGTTCAGGTCGGCCACGAACACCGAACCGAAGAGGATGGCGTCGGTGATGGGCTTGGAGATCTCGCTCTTGCCGCCGCCCGACACGGTGCAGGGCTTGTGGCAGAGGGTGCCCTCGGGCCGGGTGCCGACCAGGCGCCAGGCCCGTCCGGCCATCGCCGGCGGCTCGAGGGTGACCCGGAAGCCGCTCGGCAGGAGGTAGTGGTGGTCGCGGCGCAGGCGGATGGAACGGGCCTGGCCGGCATCGTCCCAGCGCACCGTGAGCGACTCGATGTCGAAGCGGGCCGTCTCGGGCACGTAGACCACCTGCGGGCAACGGCGGTCGACGGCATGGCCCTCGGGCTGGAGATCGATGGCCCCTGGCATCAGGCGGGCCACCTCCGAGAAGCTGTACGGGAAGTCCGCCCGGTGCTGCAGCGCATCGTACTCGCTGCCGAGATCATGGCGGGCGAAGACCAGCGCCCCTCCGGCATGCTCCTCCTCGACGAGGCCGAAGAGGTTGGCCGCGAAGCTGATCTGGGTCTTCACCTCCTTCTTGCAGTAGCCGAAGTAGTTGTCGGAGATCAGCGTGACGACGACCCCGGAGGCGTCGCGGGCGGTGAGCTTGAAGGCATTGCCGTCGTTGTAGAGCTCGCGCGGGTCCGTCCAGCACATGCCGTCGCGCCGCTGCCGCACGGTGGCCTCGTCGCGGTGCGGCAGGCCGACCTCCTTCTTGGTCAGGCCGTTGAGATGGGGGGCGAGGATGACGCACCCGGTGTGGCCGCTCCAGTGCTCGGCGTCGAGGCCGGCATCGTTCTCCGGCAGCAACGGATCGCCGGCGTTGCCGAAGATGCTCTCCACGAAGTCGAGGTTGGCCACGAGGGACCCGGGCACGAAAAACCGGATCTCCATGCGCTTCTCGGGGGTGACACCGGGGACCTCCGGGCACACCACCGGACGGATCAGGAGCGACACCATGCAGGCCGCCGGATCGGCGCCCGAGGCGGTGAAGGGCAACCGGAGCAGGTCCTCCGGCGGCTGAAGGGCCCGGGCCAGCAGGTCGGCGAACACCGCCTTCGGCACACCCTTCTTGTCGTCGGGGATGGGCAACCCGCCCTCGGTGACGTGGAAGATGCCGGCGGTGGTCCGCCGGTCGGCCTTGGGATTGTGGAGGATGCCGTTGCGCAGGCGGTAGCTGCGGAGCATCGGCGAGGCGACCTCGTCGCGGTCCGGGGGCAGGGACAACCGACGGGCCAGCCCGTACTGGTCGAGCACGAAGGTGTCCTTCGGCAACTCCCCGGGCACGGCGACCTCCGAGAGGTAGTCGTGCAGGAAGTTGTTGATGCGGCGATCGGCAGGGCTGGCGTAGCGGGCCAGCAGGCGGTCCTTCTCGCGACCCTGCGCGATGAAGCTTTCCAGCAGCGGATCCAGGGTCCGGTCCTGGCCCGGGAGCGGCACTCCGCGGAGGCCCAGTTCGGCCAGCCTGAGATTGATGTGCCGGTGGAGTTCGGTCGGATCGGGAGGCTGGAGTCCGATGGAATGGTTCATGTCCTGGGGAAGACGGGTCTGGGTTGGCCGCCCCTCGGAACATCCACCCGATCCGCACCCGGTTCAAGCCCGGGGAGAACCCACGGCGAGGGCGCGGCGGCGGCGGGGCCGGCCAGGCGGTCAGGGAATCCCGTCGGACTCGTTCTGGCGCGACCCCGGGGAGGACTCGAGGTCGAGGAAATGCGCGCTGGCCTCGCCCGGGTCCAGGCTCCATCGCCGTGCCAGGAGCGCCACGCGGTCGGTGTTCTGCTGCTCGGCCGGTCCACCCCGGACGGCACCGGCCTCGATGACCTCCCCGTACTCGCGGCAGACGAGCCCCAGGAGGCGCTCGTCCAGGGACCGTTCGCCCTGGTTCCACAACGTCTCGCCCGCCCAGGCATAGGCCCGGACCACCACCCCGTCGCGCCACCACGCCCAGGCGTGGTGGTGCAGCACCCGGTCCGCGGCGAAGAACTGCACCTCTCCCAGGGCCCGGCTGACCTTCCCGAGGAACCGGAACAGGTGGTCGATGTCGCAGCCCGGGTCGGGCAGCGCGGCTCCGATGACCAGCGTCCATCCCCGGCAGGGCGGCGAGACGAAGAAGGCGCGCTCGCGGGCCCGGACCAGCGCCTCGGACCACGGCGTGAAGTCGCCCACGGGAGAGCCGAGGACCTCGCGGAGCAGCGCGGTGTTGGAGCTGTGGACGGCCATCCAACGCACGGGCATCGGCAGCGCCATCGGCACGCGGCCCGCGGCCACCAGGGGTCCGAGGGGATCGGTCCATCGCTGGGACCGCCGCAGGAGCCGCAGGTGACGACGGTAGAGCGTGGCAAACACTATGGCGATGCCGACGACCATCCCGAAGCTGACCAGCAGCCCCAGCGCCAGACCGTGCATGACCGTTGGGTTCATCGGATCGTCCACTCCCCTTGAGCTTGCCCACAGCAAACACCTCGCGCGGCGTTTGGCAACCGCGTTCTGCCCCCGGCTCCGGACCGGCACCGGACCAGCCCATTCCCCTCCCGCGCGACCCGGACCCGCACCCCGGCGGTCAGGGCCTCGGGGGCCGGACCCGCCGGAACGGGGCGCGGCGGAGATCGCGGACGGCGGCCTGGACCCGCCACCCGGTCGCCTCGAGGGCGGATCGGGCGACCTCGGCGGCCACGCCGGTCAACTCGCCGACGATCCTCACCGCGCGGTCGCGCAGCTTCAGGTTCGAGGGGTTGAGGTCGACCATCAGGTTCTCCTCGACCTTGCCCAACCGGACCATCGCCAGGGTGGTGATGAGGTTGAGGACGAGCTTGGTGGCGGTACCCGCCTTGAGCCGGGTGGACCCGGTCAGCACCTCGGGGCCGACGTCGATGGCCAGGACGGTCCCCGGACGCAGCCCCCGGGGGAACCGGAGGTTCGGGTTGAAGCACAGCAGCGCGGTGGTGGCGCCGGCCTCCCGGGCCGCTGCCAGCGCTCCCCAGACGAAGGGCGTGCGGCCGGATGCGGCGATGCCCAGCACCAGGTCGCGCCGGGACACCTTGCGTCCCACCAGCGCCGCGTGGCCGGCGCCGGCGTCGTCCTCGGCCCCCTCGACGGCGGAGTGCAGGGCCTTCTCGCCGCCCGCCAGGATGCCCTGCACCCACTCCGGGGGCGTCCTGAAGGTGGGAGGACACTCGCTGGCGTCCAGCACGCCGAGGCGGCCGCTGGTGCCCGCCCCGACGTAGAGAAGCCGCCCCCCGTCCCCAAGGGTCCGCCCGACCTGCCGGATCAGCCGGGCCAGCGCCGACCGGTGCCGAGCGATCGCCGGCGGCACCCCGGCCTCCTCGGACAGCATCAGGTCGATGGCGGCCGGGATGCCCATCCGGTCGAGGTGCCGCGAGCCCGGGTTGCGCGCCTCCGTCGGGGAGGGCCCGGTCGGCTCGGGACGCGGCATCGCCCGCGGCGCGGGCTGACGGGTCGACGGGGCCGCCGCGGCGGCGGTGTCCGGCAGATCTCCCGACGCCAGCGCCTGCTCCGCAAGGACCACGGCCCCCCACGCCGATTCGCGATGCAGGGGACGGACAACCGCCCCGGGGCGCGAGGCCCGGAGCGCGGACTCCACATGGGGCAGCCACCGCGGCTGGCGAAGGAAGACGCTGCCGGCCAGCACGAACTCGAGCCGGGCCCGCCGCGTCGGGTCGAGACGGTCGGCACAGACGCCCGCCAGGTCGACCAGTTCGCCCAGGCATCGCTCGACGACCGCACGGGCGCGGTCGTCCCCGGCCGCCGCGGCGGCGAAGACCTCCGGGGCCAGGGCGGCGACCTCGCGCTTGGAGGCCGCCTGCAGCCAGGCGACCCAGGCCTCGGGATCCGCCGTGGCGGTGGCCTTGAGCAGGCGCCGGGCAAGGGGCCCGGTGCGCCCGGTGTGTTCGAGGTGGGCGATGGCCTCGCGCAGGCCGGCGTAGCCGATGGCGTAGCCGCTGCCCTGGTCGCCCAGCTGATGTCCCCAGCCGCCGGCCTTGGCGGTCCGCCCGCGGAGGTCCCGGCCGAAGCAGCAGGACCCGGTGCCGCTGAGCAGGATCACCCGCGCGTCGGAGGGTTCCGACGCATCCAGCGAGGCGGCCTCCAGCGCGCTGACCAGGTCGTGGTCCACCCGGACCGGCACCCCGGGCCAGACCCGGGCCACCACGGACCGAAGGCGCCGGCGATCCTCCTCGGTGCGGACCCCGGCCATGCCGACCCCGACGGCCGCGGGCCCCGGCAGGCGCGACCTCAGGTCCTCGAAGTGCGCCTCCAGGTTCGCGTCGGAGACCAGGCGGAGATTGGCGGCACCGGTCTCGATGCGCACCGGCGGCCCGTGCCGGCCGGGCTCGGCCGCCAGCGCGACAGAGCGCGTCCCCCCGCATTCGATGCCGATCACCGTCGTGCCGCCGCTCCGGGCCTTCATGCGCCGATTGGAAGGTCTTCGGGCCCGGGTAACAACGCGCAAAGCGCCCGGGCGCCCCGGGGAGCACCGGCCCGGTGTCCGCTCCGGTGTTGGCAAGCGAAGCCCCCGGGAACAGCCTTCCCCCCGTGAAGAAGACCTCGCAGGCCCCCCGGGAGCTGCCCATGTCGCGGCCGCCGCTCGAACGCATGATGCGGATCCACACCGCCATCGGCTCGGGCCGACATCCCAACGCCTCGTCGCTGGCCCGGGAGTTCGAGGTCAGCACCAAGACCATCCAGCGCGACATCGACTTCATGCGTGACCGGATGGGTCTGCCGATCGACTACGACCCCCAGCGGTTCGGGTTCCGGTACACCGAACCCGTCGACGCCTTCCCCACGCTCCAGATCACGGAGGGGGAACTCTTCGCGCTGGTGGTCGCCGAGAAGGCCCTGCAGCAGTACCGGGGCACCCCGTTCGAGAAGCGCCTGCTGACCGCCTTCAAGAAGCTGGAGCGATCCCTGCCGGACACGGTGTCGCTCAACCTCGCCGAGTGGACCCAGAGCATCTCGTTCCGCACCACGGCCGAACCCAACGTCGACCTCGGCATCATCGACCGGCTGGCGCAGGCCGCCTCCGAGGGCCGCACGCTGCGCCTGACCTACCGGAAGCCCGGGGCGGCCACCGAGGAGCGCACCGTCGATCCCTACCACATCGGCAACGTCAACGGCGACTGGTACCTCTTCGCCCACGACCACCTGCGCAAGGCCATCCGCACCTTCGTGCCGTCGCGCATCCTCGAGGCGATCCCGACCGGCAGGACCTTCCAGCGCCCGGCGAAGTTCGCCCTCGAGCGGCACCTGCGCGACAGCTTCGGCGTCTATTCCCGCCGAGGCGACTTCGAGGTGCGCATCCGATTCACCCGCGCCGTGGCGGACTACATCCGCGAGAAGCGCTGGCATGCCTCGCAAAGCCTGGTCGACCTGCCGGACCAGGGGGTCGAGCTGAACCTCAGGCTCGGGAGCCTCGAGGAGATCAGCCGCTGGATCCTCGGCTGGGGCGCCGAGGCCACGGTGCTGGCGCCGCCCGATCTGGCCGACCTGGTGCGCGACACCGCCGAGGCGCTGGTGAAGAACTATCCCCGGCGTTCGTGAGCCCCGTGCGCAGGCTCCCTGCGGCGATCAGGGCACGGGTCGGCGGAGCCGTTCCTTTTCGGCGTCGGCGGCCCGCCAGAGATACCAGGCCGCGGTCGTCCGGAATGGCCGCCAGCACTCCCCGAAGGCCAGCAGTTCCCCGGGCCGCGGCTGCACATCGTGCCCGTAGGTCACCCGGAACCCCTCCCGGACCCCGAAGTCGTCGACGGGAAGCACATCCGGGCGCCCCAGCTTGAAGATCAGGAGCATCTCGACGGTCCAGCGCCCCACCCCGCGGCAGGCGCACAGGCGCCCGATGATCTCCTCGTCGGAAAGCGACCGGATCGCGCGCGACGAGGGAATGGTCCCGTCGAGGGACCTGGCCGCGATGTCCCTCAGGGCCGCGACCTTGGCCGTGGAGAATCCGAAGGACCTCAGGTCCCCGTCGGCCAGGCCCAGGAGATCCTCCGGCCGCGGGAAACGGCGCCGCGGGAAACGGCCCAGGAACCGCCCCAGGATCGTCTCGGCGGCCTTGCCATGGAGCTGCTGATGGGCCACGGCGCGGACCAACGATTCGAACGGGGTCCGGCCGGGGTCCGGCTCCAGCGCACACGGACCGATCCGCCGGATGAGACGCCCCATCACGGGATCGGCGGAGCCAAGATGCCTCAGGGCCTCCGGGGTCATGGCCTTGCCCCCAGCCTCTGGACCTCGTTGGACACCGTCGTGATCTTCTCCACGTCCCGCATCTCGCGGGCGAACTGAAGCTGCCGGATGAGCAGTTCCCGCCGGTCCATGTCCGGGAGCGCCAGGTCGATGAGCTGGCCGAGGCGGCGGTACGCCTCGGCCGGTCGGCCCAGGACGCGGTGGGCCTCCACGGCGTCCGAAAGCAGCCGACGCCGCTGCATCGGGGCGGCGTTGGTCAGCGCGAGGGCGGTGTCGTACCACTCGACGGCCCGGCGGATGCGGAGACCGGTCCAGTGCATCCGGGCGATCTTCTCGGCGACGACCGCGTGGTTGGTGGCCCAGCGCAAGCCCTCGAGCTGCGAGCGGACCACCTCGGCGGGCCGTCCGGCCATGAGCTGCAGGTTGGCGTTTCTCACCAGCGCATAGGCCGCGAGCGGATCGTCCTCCGCGTCGAGCCGGCTCCCGTGGTCGGCGAGGCTTCGCCCGAAGGGCCGATAGAGCGGGTCCCCCACGACCACGGTCTGCCAGGACAGGACCGGGTGCGACGCGGTGGCTGCCTCGCCGAAGGTCATGCCCGCATAGCCCCAACGCTCGAGGAAGACCCCGATGTCGGGGGTGAACCGGAGGTAGGGCTCGGCCACGCAGCCCATCGTCGCCGTCGCGCCCCGGGCCAGCAGCGGTCCGACCCAGTTCTCGGAGGCCGAACGGAGGTTGGCCGCGCTGAAGGAGTGCAGGTGGTAGGCGAAGGCTCCGGGCAGGAACTCCACCGCCGCCCGGTAGAACGGCCCGGTGACCCCGCTGTCGTACCATCCGGCATACAGGGCCACCTGGCCCAGGGGATACCCCACCCCGAGCGTCGCCGGCTGGTTGTCCACGAAGGTCTCGAAGCCCAGCCGCTTGGCCGCCGTGGCCGCGTTGGTCAGCATCTGGTCGCCCCAGAGATAGGCTCCCTCGGCAAGTCCGCGGAGGTCGAAGTAGGCATGGCCCCAGAGACCGCGGGACTCGGCCTCGAGGGCCTTGTCGACGAGGCCGCGGGCGATCTCCGGCGTGGGACCGTCTAGGCGGGTCACCAGGAACACGCCCTCGGTGGGGTGGAGACGGGAGGCGTTGGTGGCGCCCAAGGCCGGATTGGGGGCGACCCCGAGCGGGTCATGTCCGCCGGGACGTGCCAGGAGGGCCAGTTCGTGGTCGACGGAGGCGTCGTTGCGCTGCATCGGCGGCGGGAGATCCTTCTGGGTGCTGCGCAGCGAGGGGTCGTGCGGGATGTACCACGGCACCCCATGGCAGAGCAGCAGGTAGCGGATGGCCGAATGGGCGACGCGCGACCTCGGGCCGCCCCCGGCCGGAAGGGGTGCCCGGGGCGCCGAGGTGTCCGGAACCCATTCGGCCAGGCCCTTGGCCGCCAGGTGCCGGCGGATCGGTTCCTCCAGGTCGCGCACATACTCGGACCGGGCGAGGTTCGCCCCCTCGGGCAGCGGCAGCCCGAGGACCTGCGAGTCGGGCACGCCTCGCCTCCGGGCATAGTGCCGGGCGACCTCGGCGGATGCGGGCAACCGCGAATTGTAGACCACCAGCACCTCGTCCCCGGCTGCCCACGCCTCCCGACCCACGGGAAAAAGCAGCGCCAGGAGAAGCCTCGTCCACCTCCCCACCAGGATGCCGACGCGGACCTCCGCCGACCACACCCCGGAGGCCCCGGGGCCTTCCCGGAGACGCCCGACAGGGGTCGTGGAGGCGGCCGGGTTCATCGGTTCACCCACCCCCGGCGCGGCCAACCGCCGGGCCGAGACGCCCGCGCACATGGGCCATCAGCACGGCGAAGGTCTCGTCGGGGGTCTGCCCGGTGTTGTCGATGCGGATGGAGTCGAGGGCCGGGATCAGCGCCCCCTTCTTGCGGTGGATGTCCATGCTGTCCCGCCATGCACCGTCGGTGGAGCCCCCCCGCTCGGCGATGCGTCGCTGGCGCTCGGCGGCGTCGGCCTCGAGGAAGAACTTCACCGGGGCCAGCGGGAACACCTCGGTCCCGATGTCGCGCCCTTCCATCACGAGGGGTCCGAGGTCGGCGCACTGGCGCTGGCGGGTGACCATCCAGTCGCGCACCTTGCCGATCTGGGCGACGACCGGCACGGCCTTCTCGACGGCATCGGTGCGGATCTCCGAGCCCGGGAAGTAGCCGTCGATGTGGATCCACGCCTGGCCATCGACCACCCGGACCTCCCATTTCCAGCTGCGGAGCTGGCGGATGACGGCCTTCTCGTCGGCGTCGGTCATCGGCTTTTCGACGCGGATGCCGCGCCGGAGGCAATGCCAGGCGAGGGTGCGGTACATGGCGCCGGAATCGACGTAGAGGTAGCCGAGTTCACGGGCGAGGCGACGCGAGAGCGTGCCCTTGCCGGAGGCGCTGGGCCCGTCGACGGCGACGACCAGGGGGAGGCGGAGGGTCCTGGCCTTCATTCGGCGTTCAATTCCTTGGGGGCAATCACCCGGCCGCTGGCCGCATCGAGGACCAGGGCACCCAACCCGAAGGGCGGCGTGCCCGCCAGCTTGCGGAAGAAGTTCGGGAAGGTCTTGCGCACACAGCGCGGGTTGCGGAGGCGGATGCCGGGGATCCTCAGGCCCAGCATGGCGAAGCACATGGCCATGCGGTGGTCCTCGTAGGTCTCGATCTCGGCCCCGTGGAGGATCGACGGGCGGACCAGCAGGCTGTCGCCCGATTCGGCCACCAGCGCCCCGCAGCGGGTCAACTCGGTGCGCAGCGCCGCGACCCGCTCGCACTCCTGGAGGCGCAGGCGGCCCAGGTCGGTGAAACGCACCGGGTGATCCTCCAGCGGGGCCAGCGTGATGGCCGTCATGATGCTGTCGCCCAGGTCTCGCTCCCTCGAAACCTCGGAGGGAAGGTCCAGGAAGTCCGGGTAGCGCGCGTCGACCTGCCAGCCCGAGGAGGGCCAACGGGCGACCTCTACGCGGTTCCTCCCGAACAGCCGGGCGGCGCCCCAGAAGTAGCTGCCGCTGGAGGCGTCGGGTTCGATGCGGAACTCGCCGCCGCCATGCGGGAAGGCCTCCACGAGCCGGCGGGTCATCTCGACATAGGGCAACTCGTCGGGGTTGGCGTCGGAAACCTCGACCTGCCACCCGGCCACCCGGCCCGGCAGCAGCAGCGCCGAGGCGAACTGGGAACTCTCGGCGACGCTCACCCGCGCCGAGCCCGGCCGGGGCCCGGTGCCGTGGATGACGGCGGGCAGCCGGTCGTCCGGGGCATCGACCCGGTAGCCCAGGCCGCGGAGGGCCTGAAGCAGGGAGGCCTGGGGGCGCTGGTGCATGCGCGGGACGCCGGACAGCCGGTAGGTCCCGCGGCCCAGGCACACCATGGCCGCGAGGAACCGCGCGGCGGTGCCCGCATTGCCCACTTGCAGCTCGAGCGGCGCGGCCTCCATGCCGGCCTCCGGGATGAGACCGCCCCGGCCCTCGACGCGGATGATCCGGTTGCCCTCCTCGGCGAGGTCCACGGCCACGCCGACCGCGAAGCCCATTCGCCGGAGGCAGTCGACCATCACCTGGGTGTCCTCGCTCCAGAGCGCTCCGGCGAGGGTCACGGGCCCCGAGGCGAGGGCCGCGAGGATGAGCGCCCGGTTGGTGATGCTCTTGGACCCCGGCACCGTGACCGACACGAAGGCGGGGGCGGGCGGCGGGACGATCTCGATGAGGTCAGGCAGGGGCATCGGCTCGGGCGTTTCGGTGGGGGTCCATGTCCGGGTACCGCTGGTCGCGACGGGCCTTGGCCTGACGGAAGAACTCCTCGACGGCCGTCGCGTCGCCCGCGTCGAGGGCGAGCCGGAACTCGGAGAGGTCCTCGATGAAGACCCCCAGGACCCGCGAGAGGTGGCGCCGGTTGGCCAGCGCGATGTCGCGCCAGAGTTCGGGCGACCCGGACGCCACCCGGGTGGTGTCCCGGAACCCCCCGGCGCAGAGCTCGGCCTGTTCCCTCGGGTGGGCGGGGCTGAGCACGTAGTTGGCCAGGCCGGCCGCCACGACATGGGGCAGGTGGCTGGATCGGGCCACCAGGTCGTCATGGAGCACCGGATTCATCGGCAGCACCCTGGCCCCGACGGCCTCCCACATCCGGCGGATGAGGTCCACGGCGGCCGGATCGCTGGCGGTGGTGGGGGTGAGCGCGCACACCGCCCCGTCGAAGAGGTCGGCGCGGGCATGGGCCGGCCCGCTCTTCTCGGCTCCGGCCATCGGGTGGCTGCCGACGAAGCGCACCCCGGCCGCCCCGGCCAATGGCTCGATCTCGGCCACGGGCGCCGATTTGACGCTGCCGACGTCGGTCACCACGCAGTCCGGGGCCAGGTGGCGCGACATCTCGCGGAAAAGCGTCGCCATCTGGCCCACGGGCGAGCAAAGCACCACGAGATCGGCGTCGGCGACCGCCTCCGCGAGGTTCCGGGAGCAGCGGTCGACCACGCCCAGGGCGAGGCATTCGGCCACGGAGGACGACCGGCGCACGAAGCCCTGGACCTCGTCCGCCAGGCCCCGGCGCTTGAGCGCCAGGCCCAGGGATCCGCCCAGCAGGCCCACGCCCACCAACGTCACCTTCCGAAAATGCACTCCCGCAGGCTACCGAAGCCGGGAGGCGCGAGGGAAGCTTGGAACCGGACCCCATGTGGCGGTCGATGGCTGATCCCGGCGACCGGCCCATGCCCGGCCAGCGACCGGCCGGTCCGCCGGCGGTCAGACGATCTCCATCGGACAGGACGGGATGGAATCGAGGAAGGCCTTGCCATAGCGCTTGGTGAGCACCCGGTTGTCGAGGACGACCACGATGCCCGTGTCGGTCTTGGTGCGGATGAGCCGCCCGACCCCCTGCCGGAATTTCAGGATCGCCTCGGGCAGGCTGAACTCCCCGAACGAATTGCCGCCGGTCGCCTCGATGCGCTCGATGCGGGCCTCGACCAGCGGATGGTCGGGCACCGCGAACGGCAGGCGCGTGAGGATGACGTTGCTCAGGGCCTCGCCCGGGACGTCCACCCCCTGCCAGAAGCTGTCGGTGCCGAAGAGCACCGAATCGCGGTTTTCACGGAACTTCTCGAGCATGGTCGAACGGGGCATGCCGGTGTTCTGCACGTAGCATTCGAGTCCCAGCCGCCCGAAGAACGATTCCATGCGCCCGGCGACCTGCAGCATCAGCCGGTGACTGGTGAAGAGGACGAAGGCCTTGCCATGGGTGCGCGTGATGAAGTGCCCGATCCAGTGGACCAGGGCGTCCTCATAGCCCGGGTCGCGGGGGTCGGGCATCCGGCCCGCGACGAACAGGGTCATCTGGCGGCGGTAGTCGAAGGGGGAGCCCACCTGGAGTCCGAGGGCCTCCTCGCCACCCACCCGGCCGGCCACATAGCGGAGGGCCGGAAGGGTTCCCGCCCTCGGGAGGCCGGTCCCCGCCGCAGGATCGCCCGACATGCCGACCGGGGATCCCGCACGGGGGCTGGACCCCTTGGGATCCGGATCGGCGGGCGGGACCGGCGGCGTCGGCGCCGCCGTCTGGGAGGCCGTTCCCAGGGTCGCACTGGTCAGGACCACGGAGGTCCCGGACCCGAAGAGCCGTTCGCGCAGGAAATCGGCCACCTCGACGGGGGCGGCGTTGAGCGAGAGGTTCTTCTGGGTCTTGCCCGAGCGCTCCACCCAGTAGACGTGGTCGTCGGCCGCCTGGCTCAGAAAGGTCGAAACGGCCTGCCGCAGGTCGGCCAGGCGGCGGTTGCACTCGAGCAACTCCTCGCCGGTCTCCTTGTCCTCGGAGGTCTGGATCAGGTCGTGGATCTGCTCCCTCAGGCGCTGCAACGGCAGGGTCAGGCTGTCCTGCACGAGGTCGGGGCGCCGGATGCGAAGCTCCTTCCAGGGCCTCTGGGCCGGGTCGCCGGACACGGCACGATCGCCATCGCCCCGCCCGGACGCCCCGGGACCGGCGCCCCGGGCCAGCTCCTGGCAGCAGTCCTCGACCTTGAGGAAGAAGTCGTCGGTCTCCCGCAGCACGTCGGCCACGAGGCGCACGTTGGAGGCCGAGCGCAGCGTGGCGAGGATCCCCTTCTCGGTGCGCGGGTTCCAGAGCCGCTGCAGGGCATACCGCACCTGTCCGCTGCTGACGCTCAGGCCGATGTGGCGCGCGGCGACCGACTCGACCGTGTGGGCCTCGTCGAAGATCACGAAGTCGTTCTTGAAGAGCACCCCGCCCTCGGGATCGGCCTCGACCCCGTTGAGCAGGGTGAAGAACAGCGTGTGGTTGAGGACCAGCACGTCGGCCCCGAGGATCCGCTGGCGGGCGCGCTGGAAGAAGCACACCGGGCCCAGCTTGGCCTGCTCGCTCTGGAAGCCGCACTTCCTCGGGGTGCAGAGACCCCGCTCGGAGCAGACGTGCTCCCACACCTTCGGATCGGGCTCCACCGGGAAGTCGCTCAGCGACCCGTCCTGCGTGGTCTGGCTCCACTCCTCGATGCGCCGCAACTCGGCGGCCTCCGGGGTGGTGAAGAGCGAATCGCTCTGCTGCCTGGCCTTGCGAAGCCGTCGCGTGCAGAGGTAGTTCGAGCGCCCCTTCAGCATGGCGAAGGTGAAGTCGACCGGGAGGATCTGCCTCAAGACGGGCAGATCCTTCTCCACCAACTGCTCCTGAAGGTTGATGGTGTGGGTCGAGATCACCGCCTTCTTGTGATGGGCGACGGCGAACAGGATGGCCGGGACGAGATAGGCGAAGCTCTTGCCCACGCCGGTACCGGCCTCGACGAGCAGGTGGCGGCGCCCTTGCAGGGCCGCGGCGACCGCGACGGCCATCTGCTGCTGCTCGGGCCGGTACTCGAAGTTGCTGGCCCGGGAAAGGAGCCCGGTCGCGGAGAAGATCTCCCGGACGGGACCCACCAGGTCGGCGGGCTCCTGCCCTGCGGAGGTGTCGGCCAGCGAGATCACCCGCGCAGGCTAAGCCCGGAATGCCGCGGGGAGGAAGCCGCTTCCGCCGCCCTGGCGGCGCGAAGACGCCACGAACCTGGCCGATCAATCGGGAATCGACACGGAAACCGTGGGCTTCGGGGCCTCGGACTCGGCCGCGTTATCGGAAGCGAAGGCGTGGACCAGCGTGCGCTGTCCGGGGACCCCCGTTGATTTTTGCCGAGCCCGCGCTTGAAGGACGGGGGCCTCCCGTCCGATCATGGGGTCATGTTCCATGGAATCGTCCTCGCCGGGACCCTGCTGCTGGTCCCGGTCGTCGCCCGCGCCGAGGCCCCCAAGGATGCCGACGAGCGGCTCGCGATCCTTTCGAAGCTCGTCGCCGACCCGCATCCCCGCGTCCGACTCGAAGCCCTCCGCGCGCTGGCCAGGATCCCGGCGGCCCGGTCGGCGGAACTGGCCCTGGGCGTTCTGGAGCAGCCGATGGACCCGACGCTGGACTACGCGCTGTGGCTGACGATCAACGAGCTGTCCGAGCCCTGGATCGCCGCGCTGGAATCCGGCGCCTGGAAGTCCGACGGCCGCGAGAGGCAGCTGGCCTTCGCCCTGAAGGCCATCCGGCCCGAGCAGGCCAGCCGCGTGTTGGGACGGGTGATCCGGGAACGCAGGCTGCCCCGCGACGGGTCCGGCCCGTGGATCGAGCTCGTCGGGCAGGCCGGCGGACCGAAGGAACTGGGCGCGCTGATGCAGCAGACGGTGGGCGGCGACTTCGACGACGGCGCCACCGCACGGGCACTCGGAGCGCTGGGCGAGGCGGCACGGACGCGCAAGGTGAGACCGGAGGGCGATGCCCGGGGCATCCTGGGGTTGCTGCAATCGTCCAATGAATCCGTGCGCGCCGCCACCCTGCGACTCTCGGGCGACTGGAAGACCCCTCCCCCGGCCGACACCCTGGCCCGCCTGGCCGCCGACCCCTCCGAGGCCATGCGTTCCACGGTCTTCGAGGTGCTGCGCCTCCAGGGGACCGCGAGCCTGCCCCTGATCCGGCGACTCGCCGAGGACCAGGATCCAGCCACCCGCCGCCGGGCCGCCCTGACCTGGGCGTCCCTCGACCTCGCCGGCGCCGGCCCGGTGCTGCTCGGCGCCGTGACGGCCCTGGACCAGGAGGGGACGGCGCAGGACTTCTGGCGGGCGCTCCTGCCCATCAAGGGCTCCGGCAAGCACCTGGCGCCCCTCCTTCCCGCCGCGGGCATCCCGCAGGTGGCGGCCCGGACCGGCATGCGGGTGGCCCGCGAGGGCGGCCGCAACGACATGGACCTGGTGCTGGCCCTGGCGAAGGGGTCCGGACTGTCGGCCGACACGCAGGCCTTCACCGGCCAGCTCATCCGCGAGATGGCCGCCAAGGCGGCGGCCAGCGGTGATCCCCACCGCGGCGAACTGGTCTATCGACGCTCGGACCTCGCCTGCACCACCTGCCACGCCATCGGCGGCGCCGGCGGCCGGGTCGGGCCCGACATGACCTCCATCGGCGCCAGCGCCCAGCCCGACTACCTCGTCGAGTCGCTCCTGATGCCCAACGCCAAGATCAAGGAGGGCTACCACGGCGTGGTCGTGGAGACCAAGGATGGCCAGAGCGTCTCCGGCACGGTGGTGCGCGAATCGGGCAACGAGCTGGTGCTTCGGGGCACCGCCAACCAGGAGATCGCCATCGCCAAGTCCAACATCGAGTCGCGCAACCAGGCCACGGCGTCGCTCATGCCGGCCGGTCTGCTGGATCCCCTGGACGAGACCGAGCAGCTCGACCTCGTGGCCTTCCTGTCGAGGCTCGGCAAACCCGGCGACTTCGACGCCAGCAAGGGCGGCGTGGCCCGCAGATGGCGCCTCTCCAACGTCGTCCACACCGACCAGCAGAACGGGCAGGCCGACTGGATGTGGAAGAAGCCGCTGGATGACAAGCGCTGGACCGAGGTGCTCTCGCGGGTCAATGGCGACCTGACCCGGACCCTGATGGAGACCGCCACCAAGGCGAACATGTGGTCGTCGAAGATCGCCGTGCTGGCCGTGACCGAGGTCCAGCTGAGCCAACCGGCCGGCGTCCGCTTCCAGCTCACCGCCACCAAGGGCACCGAACTGTGGGTGGACGGGTCCAAGGTGGACGGCCCGGTATCCCTCGCGGCCGGCACGCATCGCGTGCTCGTCCGGATCGACCCGAACCACATCCCGGACAAGATCCGCCTCGAGACCCGGGATGCGGCCTTCGTGCTGAACTGAGGCGCGACCGACGGTGCCTCTCCGCCCTGCCCGGGGGCTCAGTCGCGGTGACCGGCCCGGTGCCTGGAGGCCTTCACCGCCTCCACGATGGCGCGGTCGTCCTCCCCGCGGTCCCGGACCAGTTCAAGGAAGCCGGGAAGGTTCATGCCCATGCGCCTCAGGAAGGGGCGGTCGCCGCCGCAGCCGTACATCAGGTCGGAGGGCATCTCGCCGCGCAGCTTGAGGCGGGCCTTCACGATCAGGCGAGGCAACCAAGGGATGCCGTCCACGGCCTCGCCCTTGGGCGGCAGTTCCGACATGGGGACGATCTTCCCGCTCCACTGGCCGCCCTGGACCCGGAGGAACCAGTCACGCCGGATCCGCTGGACCTCCAGAGCGGTCTCGAAATCAGGCTCCCCGGCTTCCACCGCATCCTCGATGAAGTCGTAAAGCTCCTGCACCGAGCATCCGCTGTCGCGCAGGAAGGCCGTCTCGGCCACGTCGCACAGGGTCGCCGGCGAGCATCGGCCGGACCGGTAGACGGCCATGGCCCGGTCGTACACGGCGCGGAAACGGCCGTCCCAGCCCGGGTCGTCAGCCCCGCCGGCGAGGAATTGCCGTGCCGATTCCGCCTGGTCGGCCGGCACCTTGACCTGGATGCCGCCGGTCACCATCGAGTAGCCCTCGATGCTCAGGGCGGCATCCAAGCCGTGGACGAAGGGGGTGAACCCCGCCGACTCGAGCCGGGCGGCCAGGAGATCGGCCTCGGCCGGGGCGAACACGCGGGACAGGGTGACCAGTTCCATGGGAGGAACCTCCGGAGGGCGGCAGGAGATGTCAATCGGGCAGCCCCCGATGTCCCGGGCGGGAACCCCGGGCGGTCACCGGAAGGGGCCACGTCCCGGATAGCCGGTCGTGTTGGTGAGCGGTTCCAGGCGCCGCGGCTTCCAGAGCAGGCCGTTCTTGGCGAGGTTGCTGGAGACCGTGTTGAGGTTGCCGAGGGTCGACGACAACTCCGCCTGCAGCCTCGGGTCCTTGAGCAGCGCCCCGACCGCCCCACGGCCGGCCTGCAGGTCGGTGGCGATGTCCTTGAAGGCCAGCGAGGCGTCCCGGAATCCCCCGAGCGCCTCCCGGAGGCCCGCCTCGTTGGTGGCGACCAGCGTGTCGGCCCGGACCAGCAGACCGTCGGCCCGGGCGGCCAGCGCCCCGGCCTGGGCCGTCAGCGGCGTCAATGTGGCCGAGAAGGCCTTCAGGTTGCTGACGGTCGCCGAGACGGCCGGCTTCTCGGAGGACACCAACGATTCCACCTCGCCCAACGTCCGGTCCAGGCGCTCGGAGGTCCGCCGGAGATTGGCCAGCGTGTTGGTCACGTCCTTGAGGGTGGAGGCCGAGAGGATCATCCGGTCGACCCGGTCCACCACCTGGTCCAACCGGGTCATCAGGCCCACCGCGCTGCGGGCTGCCTCCTGGAGGTTGAAGGGATCCACGGCCGTCACCTGGGCCCCGTCCTCGAGGGGCGGTGCGGCGTTGCCGGTCGGGATGATCGCCACGTACTGGTCGCCCAGGAAGCCGCTCTGCTCGATCTCGAACCGCGCATCGCCGAAGATGGTCACGGGTTTGTCGATGCGGCAGCGGATCAGCACCCGGCGGCCGTCGGCAGACAGGGAGATCGACTCGACCGAGCCGATGCGCACGCCCGACAGGTTGACCGGGGCCCCGACGACGAGACCCCCGACATTGCCGGCCGACACCAGCACCGTGCGCCCGGAACTCCAGAGGGACGCCCCCTTGCTGAAACGCAGCAGCAGACCACCGATCAGCAACAGCCCCACGAGGACAAACAGGCCCACCTGAGCCACCGGGGTTTTTCGTTCCATGGACTCGTTCATTCGGGTTTTTGAGGCGTGGAGATGCCGTTGACGAAGCGGTGGATCACCGGGTCGGACGACCCGAGGATGTCCGAAGTGGGACCCTCCGAATAGATCCTTCCCTCATGAAGCATCAGGATCCGGTTGCTGATGGTGCGGGCGCTCTTCATGTCGTGGGTCACGGCGATGCTGGTGACGTGGAGGGTTTCCCAGACGCGCCGGATGAGCCGGTCGATGTTGTCGGCGGCGATGGGGTCGAGGCCGGTCGTCGGCTCGTCGTAAAGGAAGATCTCGGGCCGATACACAATCGCCCGGGCCAGCCCCACCCGCTTGCGCATGCCCCCGGACAGCTCGCTGGGCATCTTGTGGCCGATCCCCGGCAATTCAACCACGTCGAGGGCCTCGCCGATCCTGCGACGGATCTCGGCCTCCGGTTCAACCCCTTCACGTCGGAGGACAAAGCCGACATTCTCATCGACGGTCAGCGAATCAAAGAGCGCCGCCATCTGGAAGAGCATGCCGAACTTGCGTCGCACCCGGAGCAGGCTCCGCTCATCCATCCGGGCGAGATCCTCGCCAGCCACACGCACGATGCCGGAATCGGGCTGCAGGAGACCGATGAGGTGCTTGAGCAGGATGCTCTTGCCCCCGCCGCTGCGGCCGATGATGACGACGGCCTCTCCCCGGCGGATGTCCAGGGAAACCCCGCGCAGGACCTGCTGGCTACCGAAGCTCTTGGTGACGTCGCGGACCTCGATCATGGGCGTTCCTCAGCCGTTGAACATCCGCGCGAGGAACAGGGTCAGGAAGAAGTTGACGACGAGGATGCTGATGCTTGCCGCCACCACGGCATCGGTGGTGGCCCGCCCAACCCCCTCGGCCCCGCCCTGGCAGGTAAGACCCTTGTGACAACCGACCACCGCGATGATCGCCGCGAACACGAACGATTTGATCAGGCCGGTCATCACGTCGGGCGGATCGGTGTAACGCTCCATGTTCGCCTGGTAGTACGCGCTGTCGATGCCCAGCAGGTGGACCCCCACCAGCTTGCTGGAAAAGATACCCACCACCACCGACTCGGCGGTCAGCAGTGGTGCCGAGGCCAGCAGCGCCAGGAACCTTGGCACCACCAGGGTGTCCACGGGGTGGGCCGCCAGGGCCCTCAAGGCATCGATTTGCTCGGTGACCTTCATGGTGCCCAACTCGGCAGTCATCGAGGCCCCCACCCGCGCCGTGAGCATCAGCGCCGCGAGCACCGGTCCCAGCTCGCTGCTCATGCCGATGCTGACCACCGCGCCCGTGGCGGTGTCCATCTTGACCTTGTGGAACTGCAGGTAGGTCTGGGCGCACAGCACCATGCCGGTGGCCGCGCCGGTGGTGATGACCACGCTCTGGCTCTTGACCCCGATGAAGTGGAGCTGGGCCAGGAAGTCCTTCCAGGCGGGCCGCTGGTGACGGAACGAACGGGCGGTCTCGGCCAGCAGCATCGACACCTCGCCGAGCTGCAGCACGAAGGATCGGAATCGCTGTTGTACGAGTTGGACCGGCACGATGGGTTCGAGTTCGGGAAGGGTAACCCGGGCTCCGGGCCAAGCAACCCTCCGCAGAGGCTCGGCAGAGGCTACCACATCCCCCACCAAGGCGCCACGTAGGCCGTGGACCGACCCCGGAGGCCTCGAGGGGGCAAACCAAGGGCCACTCCAAGGCGTTCCCCCCGGGGGGAGCGGGCCATCTCGGGCCCGGCCCGGATCTCAGGAACTCAGCGCCCCCTCGGCGGCCTGGTCGCGCTGCTTGAAGACCAGCTTGTCCTGGTCGGCGGTGACCGTGACCGGTTCGCCGTCGATCAGCGTGCCGCGCAGGATCTCCTCGGCCAGGGGGTCCTCGAGATGCTTCTCGATCGCCCGCCGCATCGGCCGGGCGCCGTATTGCGGGTCGAAGCCATTCTCGATGAGGAACTCCCGGGCCTTGTCGTCGAGGACCACGGTAACGTTCTTCCGGCGGATCCGCTCGAGCACCTTGGCCACCTCGAGGTCGAGGATGGTGTTGAGTTCGGGTTTCCCGAGCGAGCGGAAGACCACGATGTCGTCGAGGCGGTTGAGAAACTCGGGCCGGAAGAACTTCTTGGCCTCGTCGAGTACCCGGGCGCGCATGGCCTCGTAGCTGGCGTCGTCGGAGGCCTTGGCGAAGCCCATGCTGCCCTGCTTGCGAAGGGCCTCGGAGCCGACGTTCGAGGTGAGCAGCACGATGGTGTTGCGAAAATCCACCACGCGGCCCAGCGAGTCCGTCAGCTTGCCCTCCTCGAGGATCTGCAGGAGCATGTTGGTGACGTCGGGGTGGGCCTTCTCGATCTCGTCGAAGAGCACCACCGAGTAGGGCTGGCGGCGCACCTTCTCGGTGAGCTGGCCGCCCTCCTCGTACCCGACGTAGCCCGGGGGCGAACCCACCAGCCGGCTCACGGTGAACTTCTCCATGTACTCGGACATGTCGAGCTGGATGAGCGCCTGGTTGCTCCCGAACATCTGCTCGGCCAACGTGCGGGCGAGCAGGGTCTTGCCCACGCCGGTGGGCCCGAGCAGCGCGAAACAGCCGATCGGTCGCTTGGGGTCCTTGAGGTCGGTGCGCGCCCGACGCAGCGCCTTGGCCAGCGCCGAGACGGCGTCCTTCTGGCCGACCACGCTCTTGGCAAGCTCGTCCTCGATCGACAGCAGCTTCTGCATGTCGGTCTGGCCCATGCGCTTGAGGGGGATGCCGGTCCACTTGGCCACGACCTGGAGGATGTCGTCCTCGGTGACGACCACCCGCTTCTCGTCCTTGGCGCTCTTCCAGTCGGCCAGGGTCTTCTCGAGGCGTTCCTTGGCCGATTTCTCCTGGTCGCGAAGCTGGGCCGCCCCCTCGAAATCCTGGTCCTTGATGGACTGCTCCTTCTTCTGGCGGAGGGTCTCGATCTCGGCCTCGATGTCCTTGACGTTGGGCGGCCGCTGCATGGCGCCGATCCGGGCCTTGGAGCCCGCCTCGTCGAGCACGTCGATCGCCTTGTCGGGCAGGAACCTGGCCGTGATGTAGCGGTCGGATAGCTTCACGCAGGCCTCGACCGCGTCGGCGGTGAACTCGGCCTTGTGGTGCTCCTCGTACTTGGACTTGAGTCCGGTGAGTATGGCGATGGCGTCGTCGACCGACGGCGGCTCTACCTTGACGGTCTGGAAGCGCCGCTCGAGCGCCGAGTCCTTCTCGATGTACTTGCGGTACTCGGACAGCGTCGTGGCCCCGACGATCTGCAGTTCGCCGCGGCTCAGTGCCGGCTTGAAGATGTTCGAGGCGTCCATCGTGCCCTCGGCCGAGCCGGCGCCCACGATGGTGTGCAGCTCGTCGATGAAGAGGATCACGTTCTTGGCCTTCTTGATCTCGTCCATCACGGCCTTGATGCGCTCCTCGAACTGGCCGCGGTACTTGGTGCCCGCCACCATGAGCGCCAGGTCGAGGGTGACCACGCGCTTCGCGGCGAGCAGCTCGGGCACGTTGCCCTTGGCGATCTCCTGGGCCAGGCCCTCGACGATGGCCGTCTTGCCGACGCCCGCCTCGCCGAGCAGCACCGGGTTGTTCTTGGTGCGGCGGCAGAGGATCTGGATCACCCGCTCGATCTCGTTGCTCCGGCCGATGACCGGGTCCATGTCGCCCTTGCGGGCGATCTCGGTGAGGTCGCGACCGAAGGCCCGGAGCGCCGGGGTCTTCTGGTCCTTGCCCTTCTCGCCCTTGCCCGGGGTCTTGCCGGCCTCGACCGTCTCGGACGACGACTCCTTCTCGCCGCCCTCCTCCTCGCCGGACTGGAACTGGGGATCCAGTTCCCGCAGGATCTCCTGACGGCATTGCTCGATGTCGACCTCGAGGTTGCGCAGGACCTTGGCCGCCACGCCGTCGCCCTCGCGCAGCAGGCCGAGCAGGATGTGCTCGGTGCCCACGTAGGTGTGGTTCAGCGCCTTGGCCTCCTTGGCGGCCAGGGCGAGCACCTTCTTGACCCGGGGCGTGTACGGGATGTTGCCGCCCGGCTTGGCCTCCCCGCCGCTGCGGACCTCCTTCTCGACCTCCTGACGGACCGTGTCGAGATCAAGCCCCATCTTCTGGAGGACATTGACCGCGACGCCCTGCCCCAGCTTGATGAGCCCCAGCAGCAGGTGCTCGGTGCCGACGAAGTTGTGGTTGAAGCGATCGGCCTCCTTGCGCGCCAGGGCCAGGACCTGCTGGGCGCGGGGGGTGAAGTTGTTGAGGGATTCTTCGCTCATGATCTCGGGTTTGTCGGCACGTACGCACACCGACAACGGCCAATCTGGCCACGGGAGGTCCATCCGTCAAAAGTTCTTGATGCCTGTCTGAGGCCGGCAAGACCTCCCGGATACCGGTACATCGGCAGTTCCTGGCGCGTTCTCAAGCCCTCGGATGCGCCGCGGCGTAGACGGCCTTGAGGCGCTCGACCGTGACGTGGGTGTACACCTCGGTAGTCTGGAGGTTCTTGTGGCCGAGCAGTTCCTGCACGGAGCGCAGGTCGGCCCCATCCTCGAGCAGATGGGTCGCGAAGCTGTGCCGCAGCTTGTGGGGGGTCAGGCCCGGGTCCAACCCGGCTATGGCCAGGTACCGTTTCAGGCGGCGCTGGACGAGGGACGGCCTCAACGGGCCCGATGCGGCCCCGAGGAACGCCGGCTCCGAGGGGGCCCGATGCGCCCGTGCCGCCCTCCAGTAGGCCTCGAGGGCCGACCAGGCCGGCCGGCCAAACGGGATCACCCGCTCCTTGCGACCCTTGCCGACTACCCGAAGGGTGAGGGACACTGGATCGACCTGGTCGACCCGGAGGGCGCACACCTCGCCCACGCGCAGGCCGGCCGAGTAGATCAGCTCGAGCACGGCGGCATCCCGGAGCCACTCGACGGGATCGGGCTGCCGATCCTCCGGGGAGGACGCCTTGGCGCGCCGCCATTCCTCGAGGGGCGCCCCCAGCAGCCGTTGCATGTCCGCGACCGGCAGGAACCTCGGGAGGCGACGTTCCTCCTTCGGCACCCGGAGCCCGCGGACCGGCTGTCCGGACACCCGTTTCCGGAGCAGGAGATGCCGGTAGAAGGTCCTCAGGGCGCTCAGGCGAAGCCGCACCGAGGCCCGGCCCACCCCCCGGCGTCCCAGCCATCGCAGGTAGCGGCGAAACTCCTCGCGGCCGAGCCGCGTCCAGTCCGGCGCACCGCCCCCGGACTGCCCCCGGTGCCAGCCGATGAATTCCACGAGCGCCTGCCGGTAGTTGCGGACCGTGTGGTCGGAGGCGACCCGGACGGCGGCCAGATCGGACAGGAATTCCGAGGACCAATCATCCAGTGCAGCGGACTCGGACACGGTCCGGAAGGTACGCCGGGGACGCCTCGCGCTGGAACGCGAAAAAAATGGTCCGCTCAGGACTGCCGCGACAAGGCGGCGACCCCCGCGACGGCGACCGCGCCGCCCAGGAGGGACAGGCGGGTGGGCCGCTCCCCCTCCAGCCACCAGGCCAGCGGGATCACGGCCAAAGGCACCATGGCCACCACCGGCAACACCTCGGAGACCGGATGCCGCGCCAGCGCCCACTGGTAGCAGACCACCCCGAGGGTGGGGCCGGCCAGGGCGTTGGCCAGCAGCCATCCACCGCCCTCGGCGAGGGCCGGACGCAGGGGGACCGGCCCCGATCGCATCCGGGCCCCGACGAACCACAGCGCGCCGAACACCAGGCCGGCCGCCGCCCGCTGGAGGGTGACCGTCATGGGATGGGCCTCCTGCCCCGCCAACCTCGCCAGTTCGAAGCCGTGACGGCTGAGCACCGCGCCGCCGGATTGACCCAAGGCCGCCAGGAACCCGAAGACGATGCCCGATCTCCACCCGGGTCCGGCCCACTCGATCCCGCGCCGGGGCACCAGGGCCAGCGATACGCCGGCGAGGATGGTGGCACCGGCCGCCACCTGCGATGCTCCCGGGGCCTGTCCCCGCCACGCCCACTCGAGCAGGGCCCCGATCGGCGCGGCCAGGCACTGCGTCATCAACGAGGTCAGACGGGAGCCCAGCCTCGGCAGGGCCAGGAAGACCCCGGCATCCCCGAGGCCGTAGCCCACGATGCCACTCCACAGGAACCAGCCCAGCGAGGGCCCCGAGAAGCCCGAGCCGAGCGCGGCGACCAGGGCCACGAGCAGCCCGACGGCCAGGACCTGGCGGAAGAAATTCGCCGTCGCCGGGCCGAAGACGCCCACCGAGCGCCGTGCGCTCACGGACGAGACGGCGAAGAGCGCCATGGCCAGGAGGGACGGGATCATCGGCGTCGATGGGGTCGGGGCCCGGGCGGGGTGGATCCTCCGGGGCGGGCGCGTGGGCGGCCGCCGGTGGCCCGGGCTCAGAACAGCTCGGGATCGGTCGACCCGAGGCGCTGCCGCATCCGCTGGACCGCCTGGCCGAGGTTGCGCTTGCCGAAGAGGTGGGTGCCGGCGACGAACACGTTGGCGCCGACCCGGGCGCACTCCCGGCCCGTCACGTCGTTGATGCCGCCATCGACCTGGATGCGGTACTTCAGGCCCATCTCGCGGCGCCACGCCTCCAGACGCTGCACCTTGGGCACGCACTCCTCGATGAAGGCCTGGCCTCCGAAGCCCGGGTTGACGGTCATCACGAGCACCAGGTCCACCTGGGCTAGGTAGGGTCGGAGCGCATCCACGTTCGTGGGCGGGTTCACCGCGAGGCCGACCTGCTTGCCCATCGAGCGGATCCTCCACAGCAGCGGATTGACCAGATCGCCCAGTTCCACGTGGATGGTCACGGAATCGGCGCCGGCCTTCACGAACGGCTCGAGCAGGATCTCCGGCTTGGAGCACATGAGGTGCACGTCGAGATGCCGGCGGAACACCTTCCGCACCACCCGGGCCACCTCGGGACCGAAGGAGATGTTCGGCACGAAGTGCCCGTCCATGATGTCGAGGTGCAGCCACTCGGCCCCGGAACGCTGCACCCGGGCCGCCTCATGGGCGAAGCGGCCGAAGTCCGAGGCCAGGAGCGAGGGGGCGATGATCATCGTGGGACCAGGGTGGGGAAGACCGACCTCCTGCCGTCTCACAGCAGGCCGGCGTCCTTCAGCGTGCGGGCCATCAGCTCCCGGGTTGCGGTCGACGAGGGCACCAAGGGCAGGCGGACCTCCCCGCCCATCATTCCCAGGAGGGCCAGTGCCGCCTTGCAGGGCGACGGGTTGGTCTCGACGAAGAGGTTCCGGAAGAGCGGGTAAAGACGGGTGTGGAGCCTGAGGGCCCCCTTGGCGTCGCCGGCGGCGAAGGAACGGACCATCTTCGACACCTCGCGGGGCGCGACATTGGAAGCCACGCTGATGACCCCCTTGGCCCCGACGCTCATGAAGGGCAGCGTCAGCGAATCGTCGCCGCTGACGATCTCGAACCGTGGCCCGCAGGCCGTCCGCAACTGGCTGACGCGGTCGCAGGATCCGCCCGCCTCCTTGATGCCGACGATGTTTCTGAACTCCGAGGCCAGGCGCCTGACCGTGTCCACGCCGATCTCGATGCCGCAGCGGCCGGGGATGCTGTAGAGCAGGATGGGCAGGCGCGTCGCCCGGGCGATGGCGGCGAAGTGCTGGTACACGCCCTCCTGGGTGGGCTTGTTGTAGTACGGCGCCACCTGCAGCGATCCGTCGACGCCGAGCTTCTCGGCCTCACGGGTCAGGTAGATCGCCTCCCTGGTGGAGTTGCCGCCGGTGCCGGCCAGGACCGGAAGCCTGCCGCCGGCGAACTTCACGGCCAGCGCGATCACCCGGAGGTGCTCGTCGTAGTCGAGGGTGGGCGATTCGCCCGTCGTGCCCATCGGCACGATGCCGTCGACCCCGCCCCGGATCTGGGAGCGGACGAGTTTCTCGAAGGCCGCCTCGTCGAGGATTCCGTCCCGAAAGGGGGTGACCAGTGCCGTGAAGGTGCCAGTGAACATATCCAAGGCCTTGGAAACTGCGGGAAACAGGGGGTTTTTGGAAGGGCGTTTTGGCGCTCAGGCGGTGCCGCCCGGATCGGCGCCGGGCCTGCGGCGCAGCAGCAGGCGACCCCAGTCGTCGAAGATCGAGTAGCTCACCGGGGTGACCAGGAGGGTCAGCATCAGGCAGAGCATCTGCCCGCCGATGATCACCTTGGCCATCGAGGCCCGGCCGGCCGCGCCCGGCCCGGCGCCCAGCGCGATGGGGATCATCGAGACCACCAGCAGGAGCGTCGTCATCAGGATGGGCCTCAGGCGAACCGCGTTGGCCTCGAGGATGGCCTGGTCGCGGGGCACCCCCCTGGCGCGCAGGACCCGGGTGTAGTCGATCTGCAGGATCCCGTTCTTCTTCACGATGCCCACCAGCATGAAGAGCCCGAAGATCGCGTAGATGTTGAGCTGCTCGTCGATCAGGACCATCCACCCGAGCGCGAAGGGCAGCGACAGCGGCACCGCCATCAGGATCGAGACGGGGTGGACGAAGTGCTCGAACTGCGCCGCAAGCACCATGTACATGAACACCACCGCCACCAGGAAGGCCGCCAGGAAGTTGTCGAGCGTCTCCCGCAGCTGCTTGGCGCGGCCCACCATCACCACGCGGTATTCCGGGGGCAGGTCCATGCCGGCCACCACCCGCTCGACCTCCTGGACCGCCTCGCCCAGCGAATAGGTGGCCAGGTTCGCGACCAGGGTGACCCGGCGCTGGCGCTGGAACCGGTCGATCTGGTTGGGACCCCGGGCCTCCTCGAACCGCACGAAGTTGCCCAGGGGGACCATCTCGGACCGCGCGCCCGAGCCCGCCGCCGGCCGGGTCCGGACAAAGACCTGCCGGAGCGCCTCGGCGGTGCCGCGATGGGAGGCGTCGGCCCGCAGCCACACGTCATGCTGCTCGTCGTTCTCCTTGAAGACCCCGACGATCTCGCCGCCCACCAGCGTCCGCAGCGTGGCGGCGATGTCGGTGATGCGCAGGCCGAACTGGCTGGCCTTCTGGCGGTCGATGCGCACCTGCAGCTCGGGCTTGCGGTTGGACAGGGTCGTGTCCACGTCGGCCAGCCCCGGGTTCCGCCTCAGCTCCGCCACCAGCGTCTCCGAGTAGGCGGTCAGGCGGCCGAGGTCCGGACCCACGAGGTTGAAGGACAGGTCGGAATTGCGCCCGCCCCCTCCCCCGAGCGGCGAGATGGCGCCGACCGAGGACCGCACGTCCGGGTACCGGGCCATCACCTCGCGCGCCAGCACCATGACCTCCATCTGTCCCCAGCGGCGGGACTTGCCAAGCCTCTGGGCGGTGAATCCCCCGAGTTCGGGCAGGCGGCAATAGACGTTGGCCTGGGTGACGTCCCCCTCGCCCTTGCCGACCCGGCCGCCGACCGGCCCCACGGTCACCAGGGTGTCGATGATGGCGGGCTCGCCGGCGATCCGCATCGCCTTGAGCTGTTGCTCGACCTCCGCGGTCAGGGCCGCGGTCCGGTCGAGGCCGGTGCCCTCCGGCAGCACCAAGTTGACCTCGAACTCGCTCGAATCGTCCATCGGCATGAACGTGAACCGGCTGGCCTTCAGCAGCGGCCAGACCGAGGCCACACAGGCCAGGCTCAGGGCCATGACGACCCATCGGTGCCGCAGGCTCCACCGGAGGACCTCCTGGTGTCCCGCGCCCAACCACCGCATCCAGGCGCCCCCGTGGGCCTTGCGCAGACGGTCGGACTCGTCGCGCGAGCGGCGCAGGAAGCGTGCGGCCAGCATCGGCGTCAGCGTGAAGCTCACGAAGAGCGACACCAGGATCGCGAAGGCCACCGTGACGCCGTAGCTGCTGAAGAACATGCCGGTGCGCCCCTTCATGAAGGCCAGCGGCAGGAAGATGACCACCAGGGACAGGGTCGTCGCCAGCACGGCCAGGGCGATCTCGCGGGTGCCCTGCAGCGCCGCCTCGAGGGCCCCGAGCCCCTGCTCCTCCATGGTGCGGTGGATGTTCTCGAGGACGACGATGGCATCGTCGATCACCACGCCCACGGCGAAGGTCAGGGCGAGCATGGTGGAGTTGTTGATGGTGTAGCCCATCACCCGCATCAGCGCGAAGGTGGCGACGATCGAGGTGGGGATGGCGATGCTGGCGATGACCGTGCTGCGCCAGTCGTGCATGAAGGCGAAGATCGTCAGGGCCACCAGGACCATGCCCAGCACCAGGTGGAAGGAGATCTCGCCCAGGTTGCGCCGGATGAAGCGCGACTGGTCGCGGATGACCGTGAGCTCGACGTCGGGAGGCAGCACCGTCCGGAGTTCCGCGAGCCGGGCCTTGAGGGCGTCGATCAGGCGGACGGCGTTGGAGCCGCTCTGCTTGCGCACCACCAGCGTGACGGAGTTCGTGCCATTGAGCCGGGAGAGCGTCCGGGGCTCCTCGATGTCGTCGGTCACCCGGGCCACCTGGCCCAGCACGATGGGCTGCCCCCCGGGATCGGCGATGATGAGCCGCCCGAAGTCCTCCACCGTCTCCATGCGGCCCAGCGTCCGCAGGACCCATTCCCGGCCGGCCTGCTGCACCCTGCCTCCCGGGATCTCGACGTTCTGCTCGGCCAGCGCACGGCGGACGTCGGAGATGTCCAGGCCGAACTGGCGCAATCGGTCGGGATCGACCGCCACCTGGACCGCCCGGACCCTCGATCCGATCATCTGGATGGCCCCGACATCCTGCACCGTCTCGAGGTTCTCCTTGAGCCGCCGGTCGACCAGGAAGGTCAGCTCCTTCAGGTCGCGGGGCGAACTCACCGCGACGGAAAAGACCGGCGTCGCATCGACTTCGAACTTGTCCACGATGGGGGTCTCCGTGCCGGGCGGCAGCCGCGACAGGATCGAGTTGACCTTGTCGCGCACGTCCTGGGCGGCGAGATCCCGGTTGCGTTCGAGGAAGAACTGCGCCGTGATCATCGACACCCCCTCGCGGCTGGAGGAACTCAGCTCCTCGATGCCCTCCACGGTGTTGATGATCTCCTCCATGGGCTCGGTGACCCCGGTCTCGATCTCCTCGGGCGAGGCCCCCCGGAGGGTCGTGCTCACCGTGATGATGGGCAGCTCGACGTTGGGGATCTGCTCCACCCCGAGCTGGCCGAAGGCGAACCATCCGACGACGACGAGCAGCAGGTTGAGCATCGTCGCGAAGACCGGCCGGCGGATGCAGACGTCGGCCAGCCCCACCCCGATCCCGTCGGTCCGCCGGGATTCCGCCACCGAAGGATCGGCCCCGCTCATGGACGGACCTCCACCAGCATGCCGTCGGCGAGCTTGCCGTGGCCGGTCACCACGACCGTCTGCCCGTCGGAGACTCCCGAGAGGATCTCCAGGGCGTCGCCCAGGACCCGCCCGGTCTTCACGACCCGGGCCTGGGCGGCAGCCCCGTCGACCACGAACACCCGGGACACGCCCGAGGAGGAGAGCACCGCCCCCAGGGGCGCCACGCGGGTGGGCACCGCACGCTCCAGCACCAGTTCGCCCCGGGCGAAAGTGCCGGCCTTGAGCTGCCGGTCGGCGTTGGGCACCAGGGCCCCGAAATCGAACATGCGGGTGGAGAGATTCACCTGGGGACTGACCAGGAACACCCGCCCCTCGAACCGCCGTCCCGGGTGCGCGTCGACCGCGAAGACCACCGGCAGGTCGCGGACCACCTGAGGAGCGAAGCCCTCGGGCGCCTGCGCGATGAATTTCAGGACCCCGTCGTTCACGACGCGGAAGAGCGGCGACCCGGGCCGGACAAAGTCGCCGACCGAGGCGATCCGGTCGGCCACCGCCGCGTCGAAGGGCGCCCGGATCCGGCTGCGCTCGAGATCCAGCCGGGCGACCGCGAGGGTGGCTTCGGCCGCCTTCAGGGCCGCCCGGGCCTGGTCGGCCTGCGCCTCCGCGCCGTCGAGGTCGGCCGGCGCGGCCACGCCGTTCCTGCGCAATTCCTGCTGGCGACGAAGCTCCAGTTCGGCCCCGTGGGCCAGCGCCCGGGCCTGGTCGACCCGCGCTTGGGCCTGATGCGCCCGGGCGGCGTGGGAGTCGGTGTCGATCCAGGCCAGCTCCTGGCCCGCCGTCACCCGGTCCCCGAACTCGACGAGGGTGCGCTCGACCCGGCCCTCGACCTCGGCGGAAACGGTGGCCGCATCCTTGGCATGCAGGGTGCCGACGATGGCCAGCGTCCGGTCCACGGGCCGGGTCTCCACGCGGGCCACGGTCACCGGCACCGGGGGCGTCGGCTTGGCAGACCGGGAGGCCGCAGACTCCCGGGAACACCCCAGGGGCAGGCACCCCAGCAACGCCAGCAGGCTTGGCAACAGGACGGACTTCATCGGAAGGGCCGGACACTAGCGGATCCGGGCGTCGGAAGGCATGGGAAAGTCGCAGGAACGGCCGATGCCACCAGTGCGCGTGCAGGACGGTGGGATGGGTTCTGTCGCACCGGGTTCGGATCCATGGAACCGAACATGCCGGTGGTGTCGGAACAGGCGCCCTCACTGCCAAAAGCACCTCGACGTGTCCCGTGCGCCCATCGCACCCCGCCTAGGACACAACATCCCCGCTGCCGATTCCCCCCGTGACGGCTCGGGTCAGGCCTCGACCTCGGGGGCCGGCGCAGACCGCTGACCCTTGGACGCGGCCACCGACTCCGCCAGCGATTCGGCCGGGTAGGTCCATATCTCGGCCAGCGTGGGATGATAATGCGGGACCACCGCCAATTGGGCGACGGTCATCCGGGCGGCCATCGCGACCGCAGGCTCGTGGATGAGTTCCCCCGCCTGCGGGCCGACGCAGGCCGCCCCAAGGACTTCTCCCGTCTGCGGGTCGGCCAGCACCTTCACGAATCCCTCCCGGCAGCCGAGGATCATCGATTTGCCGTGGTCGTTGAAGGGGTACCGGTCGACCCGGCAGGGAATCCCCCGGTCGGCGGCCTCGCGCTCCGACAGGCCCACCTGGGCCACCTGCGGCGCGGTGAAGACCACCGACATCCGAAGCCGGTAGTCCATCTCCCTCGGTCGGCCGGGATGGAGCAGGTTGTGGGCGGCGACCTCGCCCTGCTGGACGGCCAGATGCACCACCTCGTGGGGACCGCAGCAGTCGCCCGCGGCGAAGACCCCCGGACAGGAGGTGCGCTGGCGGGCGTCGATGGCGATGCGGCCGCGCTCCGTGGCGATCCCGGCCGCCTCCAGGCCCAGTCCGTCGAGGTCCGGCACCCGGCCCAGACCATGGAAGACCTCGGTCGCCTCGATCGAGACGTCCTTCCCCTCCTGGCGAAACCGGACCCGACGGCCTTCGGCAAACCGCTCGACACGGTCGAGTGTCGCGCTGGTGAACACCTCTAGGCCTTCCCGTCGCAGGGCCGCCACCAGTTCGCCGGCGACGTCGGCATCGAAGCCCGAAAGCAGGTGCCGTCCACGCTGGACCACGCTCACCCGGCAGCCGAGGCGCGCGTAGAACTGGGCGAACTCGAGGGCCACGGCCCCACCGCCCAGGACGGCGAGGGATTCCGGCACACGCGCCTGCGCCAAGGCGGAGTCGCTGGTCAGGAATCCCGCATCGGCCAGGCCGGGCACCGCGACCGGGGCCACCCTGGAGCCGGTGGCGATGACCGCCTGGCCAAACCGGACGGCCCGGCCGTCGTCGAGCCGAAGGAGCGACGGCCCCTCGAAGCGGGCCCGGCTCCGGACCAACCGGAAGCGGCCGTCCTGGAGCTGCCCCCGCCGGTAGGCCGCGAACTCGCCGATCAGGGCGTCCTTGCGGGCGAAGAGGGCTCCCAGATCGACCCGGACCCCCTCGGCATGGATGCCCCAGGCCCCGCCCTCCCGGATCGCCTCCCGCAATTCGGCGGCGTGGAGCAGCGCCTTGGTGGGCATGCATCCCCGGAGGATGCACAAGCCTCCGAGTTCCGGCGCCCCGTCGAGCACCAGGGTGTCGCACCCCTGCGCCGCCAGCGTGCGCGCCGCGGCATACCCGGCGCTGCCTCCCCCCAGCACCACCGCGTCCGCCCTCAGGTCATCCATGTCGTGGAGTCTGAGGGAAGGCCCCCCTGGTGACAAATGCCGCCGTTGCCGGATGCCGCGGAGATCGGGCTCAAGCCGAACCCCGGGCGCGCCGATACAGGAAACAGTGTGGATTCCAGGCGGGATCTGCCGTAGCACCCCCCCGGTGGAGGGGACCGACCGGGGAGCCGGCGCTTTGCGCGGAACCCGTGACCGGTCGGGTTCCGGAGGGCCTGACGGTGATCCGGTACAGCACGTCCCCGCCGGCATTGACCGCTCGGAATTCGCGGTTAGGAATACAGGTTAAAATTTCACCCGTTGAAATTCGCCGGTTGAAATGGACGAGCAAAGACAGAAATTGACGAGCAAAGACAATTAGATACGAGTACAACAGCGGCTTCAAAACGTCCAACCTTGGTAGTCCATCATGCCTGAATCTCCCCAAGAGGCGAGCCAGCAATACGGCTACCTGCGAGCTGCCTAGGCGGCGGCTGCCGCATTGAATGTGCCCGGGAAAGTGAATCTCGTCGACGGGATCATCCAGGAGGTGCCGGCGCCGTCGCTCGTGGATCTTTCCAGCGGAAGCCGCCAGAAGATCATGTCGGCACCGATCAGCCAGGCGGCCGGCAATGACAAGCGGGAGAAGGCGCTGGCGATCATTGAATCGGCCAAGATGACGCAGGACTACTTCTACGTGAAGATCCCGGGGGGCATCAGCGATTTCGACGCGATCGACTTGATGAACCGCCTGTTCCGGGAGCGGTTCGCCTCGCTACGGCGGGATGCCATGGACATGGCGGACCTGCCTTGGATCATGAAGCTTGAGAGCGTCACCCGACGCGACATCAACACGCCCCGCAAGATCCCGATCTACTTCCTCGTCAAGGGGACCCGCAACAAGTCCTACGACGAGCAGTTGGAACTGGTCGACCAACTTGGCCTAGTGCCCGCCGACCCCGTCGAGCAGGTGCTCACCGCGCTGGCGTGCGGCTTCATCCACCCCGGCGTGGATCCGTTCCGCAGCCAGTTGGTTCGAGGCAAGGTTCCCGACTCCACGCTGTTCAACACCGACAGCCATGGGTTGCGCACCTTCCCGCTCAGCGGCGGTCGATGCCCGATCGCCTCGATGTCCGCCCTGCCGGCCATCGTGAAGTAGGATCCCCCACCCGGAGCGGGCTTGGCGTTCACGGCCGGAGCATCCGCATCGCACCCCACGTCCGCAGCGGCCGGAGGCCCTTCGTCAAGATCCGCCGGGATCCGGCCGTTTTGCCATCCCTCCAGCGACGGCGCCGTGATAGGTTCACCGCATGTCGGAACTCGAGGAGAACCTCGCCCGGATCCGGGCACGGATGGATGCGGCCTGCGAGCGCTCCGGTCGACAGCCGGATTCGGTCCGCCTGATGGCGGTGAGCAAACACCAGCCGCCCTCCCGTGTGGCCGAGGCGGCTGCGGCGGGCCTGAGGCTCTTTGGCGAGAACCGGATGCAGGAAGCCAAGGTCAAGATCCCGCAAAGTCCCGGCCACCTCGAGTGGCACTTCATCGGTCACCTCCAGTCGAACAAGGCCCGCGATGCGGTGTCGCTCTTCCGGGTCGTCCAGGGGGTCGATTCGCTGGCGTTGGCCATGGAACTCCACAAACAGGCCGTCAAGCAGGCCAGGTCGCTGCCGGTCCTCCTCGAGGTGAACGTGGCGGGCGAGTCCTCCAAGTTCGGGTGGAATCCCGATCGCCTGCTGGCCGAGTTCCTCGAGCTCAACGCGCTGTCCCGGCTGGAGGTCCATGGTTTGATGACCATCGCCCCGTATGCCGTGGATCCCGAGCGGGTCCGGCCGGTCTTCCGCAGGCTCCGGGAGTTGCGCGACCGGTGCAGCGACCTCCTGGGAGCCCCCCTGCCCGTCTTGAGCATGGGCATGAGCGGCGACCTGGAGGTGGCCATCGAGGAGGGCGCCACGCTGGTCCGGGTGGGCACGGCCCTCTTCGGCGAGCGGCCGCGCCGAACCGATCCCGACGCGGCCACGGAGGCGACGGAGGCGGGATAGACCCGTGGGGAGCGGGCCCTCCACGTGGGCTGCCGCGTGGCCAGGCCACCGAAGGTCCGGGCTCAACCGCCCAGAGAACCCGCCTGGCTGGGGTCGGCGATGGTGCCCTTGTTGAAGTCCACGTACGCCTCGGTCAGGTCGGCCGCGTGCATCACCGCCGACGACTTGCCGAGGTTCAGCCGGATGCGCAGCTCGAACGTGTCGGCCTGCACCGCCTTCCACAGGTCGGCGAAGGAGGTGCGCGTCGGTTGCCCCCGTCGCAGGCTCCAGAGCACCTTGCGCGACCCCGGGGTGACGTAGCCGATGTCCACCTTGTCCTCGACGATCGTCGCCGGGCTGTATCCCAGTGCGTCGATGATGCGCCCCCAGTTGGGATCGCCCCCATGCCAACTGGTCTTGACCAAGGCGCTGTTGGCCACCGCGCGGGCGGCCGCATCGGCATCGGCGAAGGATTTGGCCCCCTCCACGCGGACGGTGACCACCCGATGCACCCCCTCGCCGTCGCTGACGATCAACTTGGCCAGGGCCAGGCAAACGTGCGACAGGGCCGCCTGGAAGATCTCGAAGTCCCGTCCCGAGGCCTTGCGGATGGCCGGGTTACCGGCCAGGCCGTTGGCCAGGGCCAGCACGGTGTCGTTGGTGCTCATGTCCCCGTCGACGGTGATCCGGTTGAAGCTCGAGGCCACGGCCTCGTTGAGGGCGGCCTGGAGCGGCTTGGCGGCGATGTCGCAGTCGGTGGTCAGGAAGCACAGCATGGTGGCGTGCAGGCCTGGGGCCGCCCCGCCGGGGGCGACCGCAGGACGGGCACCGGTGGGAGACATGCCGGGCTGAATCATGCCCGCGCCCTTGCACATGCCGCCAATGCGGACGATTCGGTCGCCCAGCTTGAATTCGACCGCCAGCGTCTTCGGCCGGGAGTCGCTGGTCAGGATGGCCTCGGCCGCATGGGCCGCATGATCCGGGGTGGAACCGAGGAGCTCGGCCGCGGCGGCGACGCCCGCGGCCACCTGTGCCATGGGCAACTGGACACCGATCCGACCCGTGGAGCCGACCAGCACGCGGCCCGTGGAAAGGCCCAGCGTCTCCTCGGCCAGGGCCGTCATGGCCAGCGCATCCTTCATGCCCTGGCGTCCGGTGCAGGCATTGGCGTTGCCGCTGTTGACCACGACCGCCTGGGCGACGCCCTTGGCCACCCGCGACACGCATACCTTCACCGGCGCCGCGCATACCTGGTTGGTGGTGAATAGGCCCGCCACCGCCGCCGGGGTCTCGCTGACCAGCAGGCACAGGTCCCGCTTGCGCCCCTTGTCCGAGCCCTTGCCGGTGCCCAGACGCTTGATGTCGCAGAAGACCCCGCCCGCGAGGAACCCCTGCGGAGCCACGACCGCCCCGTCGACCGGCTTGAACTTCGATTGCACGCCCGGTTTGAAGCGGACCCGGGCGCGGGAGACAATCCCAAACCGCCGCGAGGCCCAGGAAAAACGACCCCACGGGAGCGGGACCGGATCGTTCCAATTCAGAACTCGACGACCTGCCCCCGCTTGGGAACCACCACTTCGGCCTGCGGCTTGAGCTTGCAAAGCGCCTCGGCGAAGGCCAGCGACGAGGACTCCTCGCCATGGACCACCGTGATCTTCCTCAACGGTCCGGAGAGCGACCGCACGTAGTCCAGCAGCTCGGACCTTCCGGCATGGCCCGAGAAGGCATCGATACGGGCCACCTGGGCCTTCACCTCGTGCGGCGTGCCGAAGATGTTGACCGGGCTGCGGCCGGACGCGATGAGGTGACCGAGCGTATGCTCGGCGCAGTAGCCCACGAAGAGGACGAGATTGCGCGGATCGCCGAGATTGTGGCTGAGGTGGTGGCGGATCCGCCCCGCCTCGGCCATGCCTGAGGCGCTGATGATGATGCAGGGCTTTTCGAATTCGTTGAGCTTCTTCGACTGGGCGGCCTCCCGGATGTACAGCAGGTGGTCCATGCCGAAGGGGTTGCCCTTGGTCCGCAGGTGCTCGTAGGCCTCGGTGTCGAAGCACTCGGGGTGCAGCCGGAAGACCTCGGTCGCGTTCACGCTCAAGGGACTGTCGACGAAGATGGGCACCTCGGGCAGGCACCCGGACTCGGTCAACTGGTTCAGCACGTACACCAGTTGCTGGGTCCGGCCGACGGCGAAGGACGGGATGATGACCTTTCCCCCGCGGGCCAGGGCCGCGGAGACCACCCGGCAGAGTTCATCGCGCGAGAAGGTCGCGTCGCCGTGCTCCCGGTCGCCATAGGTGCTCTCCACCTGCAGGAAATCGACGTCCTCGACCGGCTCGGGATCGCGCAGGATCTCCTGGTTCGGCCGGCCGATGTCCCCGGAAAACAGGTACCGGAAGTGACGACCCCCCTCGCGGACATCGAGGATGACCTGCGCCGATCCCAGGATGTGGCCGGCGTCGCGGAACTCGAGGGTCACCCCGTCCACGAGCGGCATGCGACGGCCGTAGTTGATGGCGACGAACTGACGGGTGGCCCGCTCGGCATCCTCGACGCTGTACAGGGGCTCGATCGGGGGTTGCCCCGCCTTGGCGCGCTGCTTGGAGACAAACTGGCTGTCGGCCAACTGCACCCGGGCCGAGTCCTCCAGCATCACGGCGCAGAGGTCCCGCGTGGCGAAGGTGGCGTAGATGTTGCCCTGGTAGCCCTGCTTGCACAGGTTGGGCAGGTTGCCGGCGTGGTCGATGTGGGCGTGGCTCAGCACGACGGCGTCCAAGGTGGCCGGGTCGAAGGGAAACTCGCGGTTCCGGTGGATCGATTCCTCGCGCCGCCCCTGGTAGAGGCCGCATTCCAGCAGCACACGGTGGCCGTTGACCTCCACGAGGTACATGGAGCCCGTGGTGGTGCGGGTGGCGCCGAGGTAGTGGATCTTCAAGGGGGGCAAGGCTAAGGGTTGACCCCGGGGCCTCCAAGCCGAACCTCCCAACCGGGTATCTCGGCGGATGTCAAATCCCGTCCGCTGGGTCGATGCAAAAAAACAAGTTCACCCCGGAGAGCACTTGCCACACATTGCCGCGTCAAAATCTATGGACGTAAGGTTTCCCAAGGTCGGAGAAGGCGCTGACAGCGGCAAGGTCGTCAGCGTGCTCGTCAAGGTGGGCGACACCATCACCGCCGGCCAGACCCTCCTCGAACTGGAATCGGAGAAGGCCATCGCGCCGATCCCCTCCCCGGCCGGCGGCAAGATCACCGCGATCTCCGTCAAGGAGGGCGACACCATCTCCGTGGGTGCGGTCCTCCTGAGCCTCGAGGGCGACGGGGGGGCGGCCGGTGGCGCACCCGCCGCGCCCGCCGCCAAGAAGTCGTCGGCACCGAAGGCCGCCCGCCCGGTCGTGGCCGAGGACGACGACGAGGACGACGTGCTCCCGGCCGCCGCCGAGGACGACGGCCCCGTGCCCGCCGCCAGCCCCTATGTGCGCAAGGTGGCGCGCGAACTGGGCATCCCGCTGAGCCGCGTGCGCGGATCCGGCTCCGGGGGGCGTGTGGTCATCGAGGACCTTGCCCGCTACGTCGGCAAGCTCGAGGCCAAGGTGGCCCGCGCCGGCAAGTACGCCGAGGGCCCACAGGGCTTGAGCTTCCCGCTGGTCAACCAAGACTTCGCCGTCTTCGGACCGGTCACCAGCGAACCGCTGACCCAGCTCCGCAAGGTGATCTCGGCACGCATGGTCGAGAACAAGGTCACCCTGCCCGATGTCACGCAGTTCGCCGACGCCGACATGAGCGGCATCGAGGCGCTCCGGGCGCAGTTCAAAACCGCCTACGAGAAGGCCGGAGCCAAGCTCACGCCGACGCCCTTCCTCATCAAGGCGCTGGTGACCACCCTCCAGAAGCATCCGAAGTTCAATGCGAGCCTGCAGGAGGTCGCCGAGACCCTGATCATCAAGCACTACTACCACATCGGCATCGCCGTCGACACCGACGCGGGCCTGCTGGTCCCGGTGCTGCGCGACGCCGACAAGAAGTCGCTGCTCGAGATCGCCAAGGAGCTGTCCGAGATCGCCGCGCTCGCCCGCGACCGCAAGCTCTCGCCCGATTCCATGAAGGGCGGATCCTTCACGGTCTCCAACCAGGGCGCCATCGGCGGTTCCCACTTCACCCCGATCATCAACAAGCCCGAGGTGGCCATCCTCGGCCTCGGCAAGACCTCGCTGAAGCCCGCGGTCACCGCCGAGGGCAAGATCGAGGCCCGCCCGATCCTGCCGCTGACCATCAGCTACGACCACCGCGTGATCGACGGCGGATCGGCCGCCCGATTCGCGGTGGACCTCGTGCAGGCCATCGAGACATTCCCGGCAGCGGCGGCCAAGCTCTGAGAACCCGAACCGACCATGGAAGCGATCCAGACTGAACTCGTCGTCATCGGGGCCGGCCCCGGGGGATACGCCGCCGCGTTCTACGCGGCCGACCTCGGCAAGAAGGTGCTGCTCATCGAGCGGGACCCACGCCTCGGGGGCGTCTGCATGAACCGGGGGTGCATCCCCTCCAAGGCCCTGCTGAACGCCTCGCACATGATCACGGCGGCCCGCGAGTCGGCCCACCGGGGCATCAGCTTCGGCGAGGCGACGATCGACCTCGACCGTCTGCGCGCCTGGAAGGATTCCATCCTCGAGAAGCTCGGCTCCGGCATCGCCAGCCTCGCCAAGATGCGCGGGGTCGAGGTGCTGCATGGCCGGGCGATCTTCGAATCCTCGCGCAAGCTACGGGTCGAGACCCCGACCGGCCAGCGCTACGTGACCTTCGAGAAGGCCATCATCGCCGCCGGATCGCGGCCGGCCCTGCCGAAGGCCTTCGACCTCGGCAACCCCCGGGTCATGACCTCGACCGAGGCCCTCGAGATCGCCGACATCCCCGAGAAACTGCTGGTCATCGGCGGCGGCTACATCGGCATGGAACTGGGCACGGTATATGCGTCGATGGGCTCCAAGGTCACCGTCATCGAGGCCATGGAGGCCATCCTGGCCGGGGCGGATCCCGACCTGGTCCGCCCGGTGGCGGCCTACGCCAAGAAGGCGTTCCACGAGGTGCGGACCAAGTCCAAGGTGCTCGAGATCAAGACCTCCGGGAAGCAGATCCAGGTCACCTCCGAGTTCAACGGGCAGAAGCTCGAGGAGAAGTACGACCGGGTTCTCGTCTCCGTGGGACGCGTGCCCAACGGGCAGGACCTCGGCCTTGAGAACACCGGCGTCCAGCGCGACGACAAGGGGTTCATCCGGGTGGACGAGCGCATGGCCACCGCCGACCCCGACATCTACGCCATCGGCGACATCGCCGGCGGCATCCTGCTGGCGCACAAGGCCAGCAAGGAGGCCCGCATCGCGGTCGAGAACCTTGCCGGCGAGGGCCAGGCCGTGAACCGCGACTACCTCATCCCCGCGGTGGTCTTCACCGATCCCGAGGTGGCCTGGGTCGGGCTCACCGAGACCGAGGCCAAGGCCAAGGGCATCGAGGTGCAGGTGGTCAAGTTCCCGTGGGGAGCCAGCGGACGGGCGTTGACCTACGACCGGACCGACGGTTCGACCAAGCTGATCATCGACCCGGTGACCGAGCGCATCCTGGGCGTCGGCATCGTCGGCCACGGGGCCGGCGAGCTGATCGGCGAGGGGGTGGTGGCCATCGAGATGGGGGCCACGGTCCACGACCTCGGGGCCATCGTCCACCCGCATCCGACCTTGAGCGAGACGCTGATGGAAGGTGCCGAGGTGTTCTTCGGCCACTCGACCCACGTCTTCACCAAGAAGCGCAGCCACTAGGTCGGAAGCGAACCCGCCGGGTCGATTGAGGCCGGCTTGGGAAAGCCCCCGTTCCCGTCGGCGGCCCCGTGACGCAGGCAATCCGCCCGCAGCCGACACCCTGGGGTCCAACCCGGTGATGCTCCCCGGGGAAGCCCGCCCCCCAAAGCTCCGGAAACCCCAATTTTGCCGCGCAATTTCCTTCCCGGGACGCCCGAAGTCCCGCAGGTTCCCTCGACCGATGCCGGACCCGAGGTCCGGTTTCCCGTTGCATCCATGAAGAATTTCCTTCGCCTCCTGATGACCTCCACGCTCGCCGCCACGGCCGCCCTCGCCCAGGACAAGCTCGACCTGACCTCCGAGAAGGTGCGCGCCAGCTACGCCATCGGGGCGGACATCGCCGCCAGCATGTCCCGCCAGGCCCTCGACCTCGACACCAAGGCGCTGGCCGCCGGCCTCGTCGACGGCATGACCGGCAAGCTGCAGCTCAAGGACGCCGAGCTCGAGAAGGTGATGAACGACTTCAAGAAGTCGCTCATGGAGAAACGCCAGGCCGCGCAGGCCGTGGCGGCCAAGGAGAACGTCAAGAAAGGCACCGATTACCTGGCGGCCAACGCGAAGAAGGACGGTGTCAAGACCACCGCCAGCGGCCTCCAGTACAAGCTCATCAAGGCCGGGCCGGACGGCGGCAAGAGCCCCAAGGCGACCGACACGGTCAAGGTGCACTACCACGGCACGCTGATCGACGGCACCGTCTTCGACAGCTCGGTGCAGCGGGGCGAACCCATCTCCTTCCCGCTCAACGGCGTGATCCCGGGCTGGACCGAGGGCGTGCAGCTCATGAAGGTGGGCGACAAGTTCCAGTTCACCATCCCCTCCGCGCTGGCGTATGGCGAGCAGGGGGCCGGAGGGGCCATCGGGCCCAACTCCACGCTGATCTTCGAGGTCGAGCTGCTCGGCATCGAAGCCGGCAAGTGACCCGGGCGACCCGCGCCGTCCTGAAGACCGGAGGAGCCCGATTGGGGTTCCTCCGGTCTTCGAGTCTACAAGGGACGCCCCCCCAAGGACACCACCGATGGGTCATTGACGCCGGCGGCGGGCCCGCCACGGTTTCCGGGAAGCGTCCGCTGCCCTCCCCCGATGCGCACCCTCCTCGAGACGGTTGAAACCCCGCACACCCCGGAATCCCTCGGAGCCCTCCTGCACGGGGAACCCGGCCGGGTGGTGCTCAGGACGGGACACTTCGAGGGGGCCTCGGCCCGCTATTCCCTGGTCACGGCGCGCCCGTTCCTCACCTTCCGCTCGACCGGTTCCCGCTGCGAGACGCTCCACGCCGACGGTTCCCAGGCGGTCCAGTTCGGCAACCCCTGGGCGATCCTCGGCGCCCTGGCCGGCCGCTGCGAGATCCTCGACGAGGTGGACCTGCCCTTTCCTTTGGGCGGCCTCTTCGGGTTCTGGGGCTACGACCTGAAGGGCTTCGTCGAACCCCGTCTCTCCCGACATGCGGTGCACGACCTCGAGGTCCCGGACTGCCAGGTGGGTTTCCATGGGAGCCTGGCGGTCTTCGACCATCGCCTCGGGACCGTCACCCTCATCGCCACCGGCCTAGGCCTCCGGGGGGAGCGCAGCGAGCGCAACGCCCGCCGCGACCTGGCCTGGTGGCGCGGGCTCCTGGCGATGCCGGTCGACGACGAGGCCTTTTCCTCCTCTTCGTCCTCGTCGTCCTTCGAGCCGATCCGCAGGTGCGACACCGGATTGGCCGGAAGTCCGGAAAGCCGTGCCCCGGATGGCGCCGGGATCGTCTCGTCGGTGACGCGCGCGGAGTTCCTGAAGTCCGTCGAGGCCGCCCAGCGATGGATCCGGAGTGGCGACATCTACCAGGTGAACCTGTCGCAGCGGCTCTCCGCGCCCTGGACGGCCGGCGGCTGGGCGCTGTTCCGACGCCTCCTCGAAGTCTCCCCCGCCCCGTTCTCGGCCTTCCTCGACGGCGGAGATTTCTCGATCGCCTCGTCCTCGCCCGAGCTGTTCCTGCGCCTGAGCGGTTCCCACGTGGTCACCCGGCCGATCAAGGGCACCCGGCCACGCAGCGCCGACCCGGCACGCGACGCGCAGTGGATGTACGAGCTTCAGCGCAGCGGCAAGGAGATGGCCGAACTCGTGATGATCACCGACCTGCTGCGCAACGACCTCGGCCGGGTATGCGACTACGGGTCGGTGCAGGTGCCCGAGCTGGTGCGGCTCGAGCGGTTTGCCCAGGTGCAGCACCTGGTCTCGACCATCGAGGGACGCATCCGCCCGGAACTCTCCCACCTGGAGGTGCTGCGGTCCTGCTTCCCAGGCGGCAGCATCACCGGCGCGCCGAAGATCCGGGCCATGGAGATCATCGACGCCCTGGAGCCGGTAGCCCGGGGGCCCTACACCGGCTGCCTTGGCTACCTCGGGTTCAACCGCGAGAGCCAGGTGAGCATCACCATCCGCTCGGCCCTGACCCTGGGCGACCGGGCATGGTTCCACGTCGGGGCGGGCATCGTGGCCGATTCGGTGCCCGAGGCCGAATACGACGAGACGCTGGCCAAGGCCGCCGGGTGGATGCGGGCCCTCGATCCGGCCGGTGGGCCCACCCTCGGGAAGCCAGACCCCATGCCCGGGGGCCAAGCGGATCGGAGGCGAACATGAGCGAACGCGTCTGGATGGATGGCCGCGTCATTCCCGCCGGGCAGGCCGTGGTGCCGGTCTCGGACCGTTCATTCCTCTACGGCGACGGCCTCTTCGAGAGCGTGCCCTGGGAGTCCGGACGCCTCTTCCGCTGGCGGGAGCACTGGGATCGGCTGGCCTGCGGCGCCCGCTTTCTGGGGATCCGCATCGCCTGGAGCGAGGCCGAGGTCCGTGACGGAATCCGCGCCCTCACCGCCGGGCTCGGATCGCCGCAGGCCACCGTCCGCCTGCACCTGAGCCGAGGGGTCGGGCCGCGGGGGTATTCCCCGCGCGGGGCCGATTCTCCCCGCCTCGTCGTGACCCTCCATCCCGCCCCGGCGATGCCCAAGGACGGCTGGCCGCCATTGAGCCTCAAGGTCTGTCGCACCTTCGCCGTGGCGGCCGGCGATCCGTTGTCGGCCCACAAGTCGGCCAACAAGCTCCTGAACGTGCTGGCCCGGGCCGAGGCCGAGGCCGAGGGATTCGACGAAGCCCTGCTGGTGAACACCGACGGTTGGGTGACCGAAAGCTCCAGCGGGAACGTCTTCTGGTGGGAGGAGGGTTCGCTGCATACGCCCGCGCTGGGGCTGGGCGCCTTGCCGGGCGTCACGCGGGGCGCCGTGATCGATTCGGCCCACGACCTGGGGTGGACCGTGACCGAGACCGGGGCCCCTCCCTCGCGATTGGCCGCGTCGCAGGGCATCTTCCTCACCTTCAGCACGCGGGGCCTGGTGCCCGCAGGACGCCTCGATGCCTCGACGGTCCCGATCGACTCCCGTCAGGCCCGCTTGCAGGAGGCCTTCGTGGACCGGTGCCGTCGCGAAGGGGGAGGGGCCTGAGACCCTCCGGCGGTCTGGTGCCTCGGAGACCGATCCCGGGCCGGAAGGGGGCCAGAAGGGGGCCAGAAGGGGGCGGGAAAGAGGGTTCCACCCCGTAACGGATTGCCCGACGCTTCCCGGGGTCACTTCACGGCAGGAGCCGGGGCTTCGGCCAGTTTCCGGGTGATGGCCGCGGACGCCTCGATCTTGAGCGAGGCTTGCCAGGCCTCCCGGGCGAGGTCCCATCGGCCGCACGCCGCCGCCGCGTCGCCCAGGTGGTCGAGCACCGTGGCATCGGGCTCGGTCGACCGTTGACGCGCCTTGACCAGCCACTCCAGCGCCTCGGGATGCCGGCCCAGCCTGAAGAGCACCCAGCCCATGCTGTCGAGGTAGGCCGGGTTTTCGGGCTCGGCCTTGAGGGCCTGTTCGATCATGACCCGCGCCCGGGCAAGGTTCGTGCCCTTGTCGGCCCACAGGTAGCCGAGATGGTTGAGCGCCTCATCGAAGTCGGGCTTCAGCTCCAGCGACTTCTCCAGGTACTCGATGCTCCGGGCCTCGTCGCCCTTCCGCTCCAGCATCGCCCCCACCTGGAAGTAGAACCGGTGGTCGGTGAGCGGCGGGCGATTGGTGCTGCCCAGCTTCTCGGCGGCCTGGTAGGCCTCGAAGGCCTGCTCGTAGCGCTTGAGCTGCGATCGCGCCACGCCCGAGAGGTATTCGAGGCGGAACGAGGACGGGATCTCGCGGCGGGCCCGGTCGAGCACGGCCGAGGCCTCCTCGGGGCGTTCCAGGCTGAGCAGGGCGACGGCGAGGTCGGTGTGGGCGGGCTCGAGGGCGGGATTGAGGAGGATGGCACGCTCGAGGTGGTTCCTGGCCCGCTCGAACTGCTTCTCCTCGAGGGCCACGACCCCGAGGAAGTAGTAGGTGACCGGGTTGGCCGGATCGATCTTGCGCAGCGCCTCGAGCTGTCGGCTGGCCTCCGGGATGCGCCCGGAACGCAGGTACAGCTCGGCCAGCCGGGACAGGGCCGCCGGGTTGCGCGGGGCGCGTTCGTGAAGTTCACGGAGGACGGCCTCGGAGAGATCGGCCTGGCCAGCCTGGCCGTAGCGGTCGGCGACGCGCAGCAGGATCGAGGGATCCTCCGGCTTGAGGTCACGGACCCGTGCCAACACCTCCATCATCGCGGCCCGGGTCCGCGGTTCGAGCCGGGCGTCGGCCGTGCCCACCAGCCGGTACAGGTCGGCGATCTCCAGCAGGGCGGGCGGATCCTTGGAGAAGCCGGATTGGGCCTGCGCGAGGATCGGCAGGGTCTCGGCGCTTCGCTTGCGGTCCTGCGCGAGGATGCGGACCACCGCCTGGTAGATCGCCACCGCCACGGGGGGCTTCCGGGCGGCCCGCAGGTAGGCTTCCAGGGCGTCGTCGGTCCGCCCGGACTGTGCAAGCGCCACCCCGTGCAGGGCATGGAGTTCCCCCGGGGTGCCGGGGAGGCCCGAAACGCGATCGAGCAGCCTCAGGGCCCGGTCGACCTTGCCCTGCTGGAGGAATCGCCGGGCGACATCGGCGACCAGCTCATGGTTCGAGAGGTCCTTCTCCGTGACGCGCTCGAAATAGGCCATCAGGCCCTCGGCGTCGCCGTTCATGCCCCGCACCAGTCCGGCGGCGAAGGCCGCATGCGCCTCGGCGCGCCGTTCCCACTCCGGCTGTCCGGCCCCCTTGGTCGCGACCACCGCGCCGCGACGGGCATGGCCGGCGACCGGGGGCGCCGACGACCGGCAACCGGCGGCGATCATGGCGACCACCACCGCGAGCATCGCCGGCATGAGACGGCGAACCGCCAAGGCCGATCGGACGACGGACTTCACGAACGGATTCTCGGCCCGAAACGCTCCCGATGCAAAAGACAACGCGGCCCGGTCGTGGGACCAGAGCCGCGCCCTTGAACAGCGGGAGTGGGGTGAAACGACCGGAGCGGACGCGTCACTTCTGCCAGGTACGCTTCTTGTGCCGGTTCTGCCGGAGCTTCTTCCGACGCTTGTGTTTGTTGATCTTCGCTTTGCGACGTTTCTTGAGTGAACCCATATCAGTGTCGGTCTTGAGTCGTCGTTGTCAGTAGACCACCTTGTTCAGCGGATACTCGATGATGCCTTCGGCTCCGAAGGCCTTCAGACGAGGGATCAACTCACGAACCACCGGTTCGTCGATGATGGTCTCCACGGCTACCCAGCCCGACTGACTCAAACCTGAGACGGTAGGATTACGGAGCGAGGGCAGGCTTTGCAACAGGTTTGGCAAGTCCTTCTCCCGGATGTTCATCTTGAGCCCCACCTTGATCTCGGCCTCGATGGCTCCCTTGAGCAGCAGGGCGATGGTCTTGATCTTGGAGCGGATCCACGGGTCCTTCCACGCGGCCTTGTTGGCCACGAGCCGCGGCGTGGAGACCAGCAGGGTGTCGACGATGCGCAGCTTGTTGGCCCGCAGCGAGGAGCCGGTCTCGGTGACGTCCACGATGGCGTCGACCAGTTCGCGGGCCTTCACCTCGGTGGCGCCCCACGAGAACTCGACCTCGGCCTTCACGCCATGCTTGCGAAGCCACCGGCGGGTCATGCCGACGACCTCGGTGGCGATGCGCTTGCCCTCGAGGTCCTTCACCGTGCGGATGTCCGACTCCTCGGGCACGGCCAGCACCCAGCGGGTGGGCTGGCGGGTGGCCTTGCTGAAGACGAATTCGCCGACCTCGTGCACGTCGCCCGCCACGCCGTTCTCATGGATCCAGTCGACGCCGGTGAGCCCGGCGTCGAGGTAACCCAGGGCGACATAGCGTCCGATCTCCTGCGCGCGGATCAGGCGGATCTGCAGCTCGGGATCGTCGACGTAGGGCTCATAGCTGCGGCTGGAGACGGAGATGTTCCATCCGGCCTTGGCGAACTTCTCGAGGGTGGCCTCCTGCAGCGACCCCTTGGGCAACCCGAGCTTCAGCCTGGGTGCGGGGGCGGCGGCGGTGGGCGCGGCGGCTTTGGTCTTGCTCATCGTCGAAAACGGACCGTCGGCGCTCCCGATCGTCGCGGATCTCCCCGAACCGGCTCCCGGGGCGCCCCACGGGACCCATGGAACTGCCAGAGAACCGTCCCGGGAGCGACTGATTTCTGCGCGCCACGCCGGCCGATGGAGCCCTCCAACTCGACAGGGCGGGACGGGGATGTAGGGTTCGGCCCATACGTGAACCGCCTTCTCCAGACCCTCGCCGCGCTGCCTCTCTCCCTCTGCCTCCCGGCTCCCGGAGCCCTCGCCCAGGACGCGTTGCCCAAGGGCATGGAGACCCTCGATTTCCGCCGCGTGGTCCGGGAGGCCAAGGATCGGGTCTTCCCGTCGGTGGTGTTCATCAAGTGCGTGCGTGAGGACATGCAGGGGGGCAAGCGACAGGCCCAGGAGGTGTCCGGCTCCGGCGTGCTGGTCTCGGAGACCGGCGAACTGCTCTCCAACTGGCATGTGGTCGACAAGGCCACCGAGGTGCGCTGCCTGCTCTCCGACGGACAGGCCTTCAAGGCGAAGGTCCTCGGCTCCGACAAGGACACCGACGTCGCCCTGCTGAAGCTCGAACGTCCCGCCGACTCCAAGCCCCTGCCCTTCGCACGCCTCGGGGTGTCCACCAACCTGGTGGAGGGCGACTTCGTCATGGCCATGGGAGCGCCCTTCGGCCTCTCCCGATCGGTGTCCATCGGCATCATCTCCTGCACGCAGCGCTACCTGCCCGGCTCGAGCGAATACAGCTCCTGGCTCCAGACCGACGCCTCGATCAACCCCGGCAACTCCGGCGGCCCGCTGGTCAACACGCAGGGCGAGGTCGTGGGCCTCAACACCCGCGGCATGATGGGCGGCGGCGGGGACATGGGCTTCACCGTGCCGATCGAGGTGGCGCGCGTGGTGGCCGAACAGATCCGGCAGCACGGAAGGATGGACTGGAGCTGGACCGGCCTGCAGTTGCAGCCGCTCAAGGACTTCAACCGCAACGTGTACTTCCCGGAGAACGAGGGCGTGATGGTCGCCGAGACCGACCCGGAGAGCCCCGCACGGCGCGCGGGCATCCAGACCGGGGACCGGATCCTCAGGATCGACGGGGTCGCCGTGACCGGCCTCACCATCGAGGACCTCCCGGGCGTGCGCCGCCGGATCGGCCTCCTGCCCAAGGGCCGGGCCGCGGAGTTCGAGTTGGTCCGCAAGGGACAGACCCAGACCGTGCCGGTGACACCCCGCGCCAAGGGCAAGGTCGAGGGCGAGGAGATCGAGTGCCGCCGGTGGGACTTCACGGTCAAGGCCATCAACCAGTTCGACAACCCGGACCTCTTCTTCCACCGCAACCAGGGGGTTTTCATCTACGGGGTCAAGTTTCCCGGCAACGCGGCCCAGGCCGGACTGACCCAGCAGGACATCCTGCTCAAGATCGACGGCCGCGAGGTGCGGACCCCGGACGAGGTCAAGAACCTGCATGCCGAGGCCCTGGCCAACGTGGCCGACAAGCACCGGGTGACCGTGGTGCTCCTGCGGAACGGAGAGCAGCGCCAGGTGGTGCTGGACTTCAGCCGTCAGTACGACAAGGAGTGACCCGGCGGCCGGCCCGGGCCAAGCGCCCCAAAGCGCCCCCCAAAAAACACCTCGTACCGGGGGGGGCCCTCAGTGCTTGGGCTGCGGATTGCGCCACTCATGACCGCTCTTGGCCAGCAGGTCGTCGGCCGCGGCCGGTCCCCAGGTTCCCGCGGCGTAGAACTCGCGGTTGGTCAGGGGTTTGCCCACCCAGGCACTACGGATGGCGTCGACGATGCTCCACGCCGTCTCGACCTCGTCGCGACGGATGAAGAGCGTGGCATCTCCGGCCATGGACTCGAGCAGCAGGCGCTCGTAGGCCTCGGGCGTGTAGGCCCCGAACTCGGTGTCGTAGCTGAAATGCATGCGCACCGGCCGGAGTTCGGCCGCGCCGCCCGGCACCTTGCCGTTGAAGCGCAGGGTCATCCCCTCGTTGGGCTGCAGGCGAAGCGTCAGCGAGTTGGAGTCGATCTGGTCCTTCGCCGCGAAGAGGATGTTCGGGGCGCTCTTGAACTGGATGCGGACCTCGCTGGCGCTGAGCGGCAGGTTCTTGCCGGTGCGGATGTAGAACGGCACGCCATGCCAGCGCCAGTTGTCCACGAACAGGCGCATCGCCAAGAAGGTCTCGACGTGGCTGTTGGGCTTCACCTTGGTCTCGCTCCGGTAGGCGGGCCGGGCTTCGCCGTCCACCTCACCGGCGAAGTACTGGCCCCGGACGACGTTCTCGGCCACCTGGGACGGCGTCATCGGCCGGATCGACTTGAGCAGCTTGACCTTCTCGTCCCGGACATTCTCGGCTCCCAGGCAGCTCGGTGGCTCCATGCCCACCAGCGACAACACCTGCAGCACGTGGTTCTGCACCATGTCGCGGATGGCACCGGCCTCCTCGTAGTAGCCACCGCGCGAGCCGACGCCCAGCTTCTCGGCCACGGTGATCTGCACGTGGTCGATGCACTCGCGGTTCCACAACCGCTCCCAGATGCCGTTGGAGAAGCGGAAGGTCAGGATGTTCTGGACGGTCTCCTTGCCCAGGTAGTGGTCGATGCGGAAGATCTGCTTCTCGTGGGCGAAGCGGGTCAGCTCGGAATTGAGGGCCTCGGCCGTGGCCAGGTCGTGGCCGAAGGGCTTTTCGACGACGATGCGCTCCGGGGTCACGCGGCCCTCGGCCTTCTGGAGCAGGCCCACCGCACTCAGGTGGCCGGTCACCTCGCCGAACTGGCTGGGATTGGTGGCCAGGTAGAACAGCAGGTTGGACCGGAGCCGCTCGTCCGGGAACCCATGCAGCAGCTCCCGGAGCTTCTGGTACCCGACCGGATCGGACATATCGGCCTGGCAGTAGTGGATGTTCGCCGCGAAGGCATCCCAGACACCCTCCCGGACCGGCTGCGTGCGGGAAAACCTGCCCAGCGCCTCCCGGAGCTCGGCACGCCAGGTCGCGTCGGTCTTGTCCCGCCGCGCGAAGCCCACGATGCGGAAGGGCTGCGGCATGAGCTTCTCGAGGGTGAGATGGTAGAGCGCGGGGATCAACTTGCGCGAGGTCAGGTCACCCGAGGCGCCGAAGATGACCACGGTGCACGGCTCGGCGGGACGCCGTGCCTGGTCGGACCGGGACACGAGCAACTCGTCGAGGATCTGGGATTCGTTCATACGGCGAGCCAAGAGTGGGAGAGCATGCCCGGCTCGGCAACCGCCCAATGGACGATCGTCACGTGCCCCGACTTGCCGACCGGCCCCCGCGAGGCTTTCATTCGCACCGTGGCCGGCCCGCAGCAACCAATCGCCCGGGCCGGTGTTGCAACCCCAAGATGACGATCTCCGCCGCCATGAACACGCGAAAGCATTTCAGCCGGGCGACCTTCCGGGCCGCCTTCACCCTCGTCGAGGTCATGATCGCCGTGATGATCGTCGGGCTCCTGACGATGATCGCCGTGCCCAACGTGCGGAAGTTCATGGAGACCGGCAAATACAACGCGATCCTCGCGAACCTGAAGGCCGTCGAGTTGGCCAAGACCACCTGGCAGAACGAGAACCGCAAGCCGGACACCGCCGAGCCGAGCCCCGACGAGCTGGCCCCGTACTTCCAGGGTGGCAAGTTCCCCAACTCCGTCATGGGCGAGACCTACAACATCGGCAACTGCACCGACGCCTCCCGGCCCACGGCCACCACGCCCAGCAAGATCCGCAACATCGAGGCGGGCGGCCAGATCACCCTCGACGAGAGGTGAGTGGACTGCCCGGGAACTCTTTCGCCGCGGGATATTGCGAGGGAATGATCTTCCCGGGCAAATAAGGCCCTTGGCGGATCCGAGACTCGGGGCCAATCTCCGGTTAATCTCGGGGCCGATCTCGGGGCCAATCTCGGGGCCAAAACCGGAACCCGAAGAACGCCCAAGCCTGGGCATCCACCCTGAATCCACGGCGGGATCGGTCGCTTGGGCCTCCGTCCAACCTGCAAAACCCGTCGTGCCAGGCCTCTGGTCCATGGCAATGGCTGCTCCAAGGTCTTTCCCGTCCTTCCCGTCTTCAACTCAGCCCTTGGTGATTTCGAAATTCCGGCTGAGCTGGGTCAACTCGAGCACCTTCTGGACGACGGGCACCGGGTTGAGCAGGCGGATCTGACCCTGCCGCGACGTGATGAAGCGGTGGACGCTGACCAGCGCGCCGAGGCCCGTGCTGTCGATGGCCCGCATCAGCGACATGTCGATGCCGATCCGCGTGTGATGGGGCTGGACCGACGCCCGGACATTGTCACGAAACGAGCCCGCATTGCTGGCATTCAGCACGGCGATGCCGCTGACCACCAGGGTCTTCCCAAAGGATTCGATTCTCATCGCTGGACCGGGGATCCAATCCCCTTCAACCCACACCTATCGGCAGACCGTCGGCGAACTTTAGGACCGGAGGCAACGGGGATTCCGCCAAACCTCGGGCGGGCTCCGGGGAGATCACCTTTTGTGTCAATAGTGAGGACCGACCGCTTTGGACGAGGCCCCCAGACATCGCGCCAAGGCCACGAACCCCTCCAGGGACACCTTCTCGGCCCGTTCGGAGGGCAGGATCCCCACCCGCTGGAAGGCGTCCTGCAACAACTCGGGTGGCCACAGGGTCTTGAGCAGCTTGAGCATCATCTTCCGCCGCTCGGAGAAGGCCCGCTTGACCAGCCGAGTGAAGACCTTCGAACCCTCCTCGTCGAGCAGCGGAACCGGACGGCGCACCAGGCTGATGCAGGCGCTGTCCACATCCGGGATCGGATGGAAGCATCCACGCCGGATCCTGAACCATTCCCGGACCTGATAACGCAAGCCGAGCAGCAGGGTGAGGATGCCGTAATCGTCGCCGTCGGTGGGGGCGGCGATGCGCTGCACGACCTCGGCCTGCAGGGTGACGACCATCCGTTGCGGAGGGATCGGGGCCTCGGCCAGCTCGACCATCAATGGCGAGGCCACCGAATAGGGCAGATTGGCCACGAGCTTCCAGTCGCTCCAGTCGCGTCGGTTCTCCTCCACCCAACGCAGGGCATCGGCCTCGAGCAGCTCGAGCGACCCCGGCCCCGCCCCGGAGAGCGCCCCGGCGAAGCGCTCCCGGAGCACGGCCACTAGGCGGGCGTCCTTCTCGATGGCCAGCACCGAGGCCGCCCGGGCCAGGAGCAGCCCCGTCAGCGGACCCAGGCCGGGACCCACCTCGAGGACGCGGTCGGTGGGCTGGAGGTCGGCGGCGGTCACGATCCGCCGCAACTGGTTGCCGTCGTGGAGGAAGTTCTGCCCCAGCGACTTGGTCAACTGGATGCCTCGCGACTCCAGCAAGGATCGCATCTCGTTCAGGGTCATCGGCGCGGCCTCCGTGGGGTGGCGCGCGTCCGGGGCGACGCCGAGATCCGGGCCCCGATCAGATGATCCAGCGCCCCGTTCAGGCAACGCAGGGCCTGCGCCCACTGGGCCTCGGTCAGGGTCAGGGGCGGCGTGATGCCGGTGACCTCGGAGTGCTCGCCCTCCGGGAGCATGAGAACGCCGCGCCGCAGCACCTCCTGCATGAGGTCGACCGAAAGGGCGGTGTCCGGACCACCGTCGGCACGGCGCCAGGCAATCCCCGCCATCAGGCCCACCGCCGACACCCGCGACACCCGGTCGGGGAACCGATGCTGCAAGGCCTGCAGTCCGGCCTCGATCCGGCGCCCCATCCGGGCTGCGCGCCGGGGAAGATCGAGACGCCTCAGCTCGGCGATCTGCGCCAGGGCCATCGCACAGCCCACCGGGTGGCCGAGGTAGGTGCTGGTGTGGATGGCCTCGCCCATGGCCTCCGGCCAGGCATCCATGACTCGGGCCCGACCCACGCAGGCGCTCAGCGGGAATCCACCCGTCAGGGCCTTGCCGAGGCAGACGAGGTCGGGCACCACGCCCGAATGCTCGCAGGCGAACCAGGCCCCGGTGCGCCCGAACCCCGTGTAGATCTCGTCGAGGATCAACAGCGCCCCGTGCCGGTCGGCCCACCGGCGCAGGCAGGGCAGGAACCAGGGCGGCGGGATGCGGATGCCGCCCCGGGCCTGCATGGGCTCGGCGATGATGGCGCCGATGTCGCCCGGGGCCCTGGCCCCGTCGAGGGCCCGCTCCAGGGAGGCCTCGGTCGCCGGGCCCGACGGATCGTCCGGGCCGGCCCCGGGGAAGTCGACGAAGCGCCCGAACTCCCGGAGCTGGTCCCGGAACGGATCGCGGAAGTGGCCGCGCTCGGTGGCGTTCAGCGCCCCGTAGCCGACGCCATGGTAGCCGCCCCGGAAGGCGATCACACCCGGTCTTCCGGTGGCCAGCCTCGCGGTCTTCAATGCGGCCTCGACCGCCTCGAAGCCCGAGCATCCGAAGATCACCTTGCCGGTCTCGGGTCCCGCCGGGCGGCCGGCGCGCCGACGGGTCCAGCGGCCGAAGGTGAGCCGGCTGAGTTCCATCGCCAGACGGCCCTTGAGGGCATGGGGATGCACGTCGCCCATGGCATGCAGCAGTTCCCCCATCTGCCGGCGGCCGGCCCGCACCACCGCCGGGTTGGCGTGACCCGCGGCTGCCACCCCGAAGGCCGCGGTCAGGTCGAGGTACCAGCGGCCGGACTCGTCCTGCACCCGGCAGCCACGCGCACGCTTCCAGACGACGGGCCAACCGGCCCCGGGGTCGAGGAAGGTGATGTTGCGCGATTCGTACCGCTGCAGCCTCCCGAGGGTCTCGGACGTGCGGTCTGGGATGGGATCGCTCATCACACGCCCCGCTCGTCGGCGGGCCAGATGAACTTGTGCATCTGGAGCTGGAACCTCGCCGGGACCCGGTCGGCGACCATCGCCTCGACCAGTTCCCTCCGGGTGATCGGGGTCAGGCCCTTGGGCACGGGCTTGAGGGACTTGTCCCGTTGGGACTCCGACAGGGGGGCGACCCATGAGAAGAGGATCGGGCACACCGGGTCGAGCCGCTGGTCGCGGATCACGGCCTTGGCCCACTCGTAGTCCTCGCGGGTGCCGATGACGAACTTCACCTCGTCGGTGGCCCGCAGGTAGGGGATGTTCTCCCATCGGTTGCGCGCCGACTCGCCGCTGCTGGGGCACTTGAGATCCATGATGCGCCGCACCCTCGGGTCGAGCGGCGAGATGTCATGGGCGCCACTGGTCTCCACCAGCACGGTGAAGCAATCGTCGGCCAGCGACTGCATGAGGCGGGCGGCATTGGGCTGAAGCAGGGGTTCGCCCCCGGTCAATTCCACCAGCGGCAGCTTGTGCTGGGCCGAGGCGTCCCCGGCGTTGACCACCGGTGGAAAATGGGCGACGTCCGGATGCCGGTAGGGCTCGGCTAACCGGTGCACCTCCGCCCGGATGTCGTCGAGCGAGCGCCGCTTGCCCGCGGTGAAGGCGTAGGCCGTGTCGCAATAGGAGCATCGCAACTGGCAACCCGTCAGGCGGACGAAGACGCAGGGAAGCCCCGCGAAGGTGCTCTCACCCTGCAGGCTCAGGTAGACTTCGTTGACAACCAGTGTGTCGGCCACGGACCGACCCTAGCATGACCGACCGCACGGGGACAGGAACCACTTCTCGGCAGGACCCGGGGCCACCAGGGGCGCCATCGTGGACATTTGGACCCGAGGGCTGGAGCCGCCGGGGAGTCTCCGTGGGTTCTCCGTGGGTTCTCGATTGCCGTGCGGGGGCCCCGGAGGCACCGTTTCCTCTTACCGACCATGTCCAAGAAATCGCAATACCGCTTCTGTGTTGGCCCGTGGAATTTCAGCCAGGGGCAGGACCCCTACGGCCCCACCGTCCGCCGCGAGGAATCCTTCGACTGGAAGCTCGCCCAGCTGAAGACCCTCGGCTTCGACGCCATGATGTTCCACGACGACGATGCCGTGCCGGACATCGACTCGAAGCCCTCGAAGCAGGTGCTCCAGGAGGCCAAGGCGCTCAAGAAGCGCCTCGACAACGAGGGCATCGCCGCCGAGATGGTCGCCCCGCGCCTGTGGTTCGCCCCTCAGACCATCGACGGCGGCTACACCAGCAACGATCCCAAGCTGCGCCGCTACGCCATCGACCGCTCGCGCCAGAGCATCGACATCGCCAGCGAGTTGGGCACCGACATCTTGGTGCTCTGGCTGGCCCGCGAAGGCACCTACCTGCGCGAGTCCAAGTCGGGCGCGCGTTCCACCGAGCTGCTGGTCGAGGCCTTCGACGCGATGCTCAAGCACGACAAGAAGATCCGCCTGGCCATTGAGCCTAAGCCCAACGAGCCGATGGATCACGCCTACCTGCCCACCACCGGGCACGCCCTGGCCATCGCCCAGCACACCCGCGATCCCAAGCGGGTCGGCTGCGTCATCGAGTCGGCCCACGCCATCCTCGCCGGCCTCGACCCGGCCGATGAGATCGAGTTCGCCATGTCGTTCGGCAAGCTCTGGTCGCTGCACCTCAACGATCAGAACGGCCTGAAGTTCGACCAAGACAAGCCCTTCGGCTCGGCCAACCTGCGCGTGGCCTTCAACCAGGTCCGTGCCCTCGAGCGCAACGGCTACGGCAAGAAGGGCGAGTATGTCTGCTTCGACGTGCATCCCTTCCGAACCACCGCCGAGGCCCAGTGGCTGTCGCACTTGGCCAACTCGCGCCGCACCTTCGAGCACCTTCTGGCCAAGGCCAAGAGCTACCCCGAGAAGGAAGCCGCCCAACTCATCGCCGCCCGCAACTACCAGGACCTCGACCAACTGGTCATCGAGCACCTGCTGGGCACCCGCTGACGCCCGAGGGCCCCGGGGATTTCCCTCGAGGCGTCTGGGCTCTGACAGGAAAATGCCGGACTCCCGAGGGAGTCCGGCGTTTTTTGGGTCGGGCTCCGATGCACGGTCCATCTGCTGGATCGGCCGCCCGGATCTTCTCCGTTGGGAAGAGTGCCTGGGCGGAGTCGCCGCTGGCATCTCCGCCGGATTGTGGAAGTCCACGGTTGCTGATCATTCTCTCCGCGTGCCACGCCGCTCCTGGCTTTCTCTAAACCGCAGGATCTGCCACGCCCTGATCGGCGGGTTGATGGTGTGCCAAACCCTCGACACGACGGTTGTCTGCGCTCACGAAACCGTCAGGCCTTCAAGCATCGGGGAGAAACCCAGTCAACCTTCTTTAGGAAACTCAAAACACCAGAGTGCCGGCCGAACGTTTTTGCGCGACGGAATCGCGATGGAGATCGTGGCTGCCGCACCCCTGGTGACGCATCCGGTCCACATGGAGTTCGATCACCGGGGCAGACTGTGGGTGGTTGAAGGGAACTTCGACAACTCAGCGGGCACATCGAGAAGACCAGGGACCCAAGGAGCAGCGGCGAGGATCGTCACCCTTACCGACAACGACAACGATGGTCGAATGGATGCGAGAATCGTCTTTGACGACCAGTTGGACCTTCCCGCTTCGATCGTGGTCCAGCCCTCTGGCGTTTACGTGAGCCAAATCGAGGGGCTGATCTGGCTCCAAGACTTGGATGGTGATGGGCGCTCCGACACCCGCACGCCGATCGCCAGCATTGAATCCGAACCGGCAAACCGCTTTGGCGATGCCCCTTTGCAAGACCGATGGCTGGCCCCGCCGATCTTTGCGAACCTCGACAACTGGATCTATTGCCCCAGCCAGGGTCTCCGCATCCGGGCGACACCGGGCCGCGCTGGACACTGGACACAAGAGCACCTACCGGCCGGATGGAACACCCTCTTGGGGCACGACGAGGCTGGGCGCCTGATCCACGCTTCGACCGGGGGATGGTTCCGCTTCGAATCGGTTCCGCACCGGTTTCTGAATCGCAATCCGAATCACAAGCCAGAGACCTCCGCTGTTTCGGTTCCCGACAAAATCCCGATCGATTCACAGCCAACCCAAGCGGATTCAACGCACAAGGCCACCGCCGCTTCGCGGGATGCTACACGGGTCGGATCCACGGTCTATCGCGGCGACCTCTTGCCCGCACAGTACCGCAACGCTCTCTTCGCTTGTGACTCGGTGCATGGAATGATCCGCCAGTACCGGGTGACACCCGATACCGAACCGATTGGAGCCAAGACCGAAGGGGAGCCGGCCTTGTTCTTGAGTCTGGGCGATGATGACTTTACCCCGGTCCAGCTTCAAAACGGGCCGGACGGCGCGCTGTACATCGCGGACATCGGATCGGCGTTCCCGATGAAACTCCTGGATGCGAGGAGCCCACGAGGTGCGGCCAAACGGGCTCGACCGTTCGCCGGAGCGCGGTCCACCGGCCGGATCCTGCGGATCGCTCCCGCGTCGAAAGCCTCCCGAGCAACACCCCGACTGGCCAACGTGCCCAGCCTCTGGGAGATCACCCCGAGATTCACCGGTGACAACGGCTTTTGGAACGAGGCCGCACAGCGATGGATGGTGGAACACGAGTCTTCGAAATCCGCCAGAATCCTCGAGCAGTGGGTCTCGGACCACCAACGGTTGGTCGGAAACCAGGAGTCGACGCCGGCACCGATCCGCCTGCGGGCCTTGTGGACTCTCGAGGGACAAGGACGGTTGACGTCCGAGATCCTCAGGATCGCGATGGATGATCCGGATACGACCGTGAGGTCGGCGGCCTTGCAAATCACTGCAGACCAACCTCCCGGGCCGATCCGTGAGGGGGCCCTCGCTTGGGTCCTCCAGCGATCAGCGGCATTTCCACGGGCGACTCATCCTTCGCTGCTGGCCTGCCTCGGCTCGGCGAAGACTACTCAGGCCGACGGGGTCATGCGTGCGGTGCTCCTTTCCAACCCGATCTCGGTGCTCTTAGAAGACGCCGCCCTCGGCGGACTCGCCGGCAGAGAATTGTCATTCCTCAAACAACTAATCACCGACCCCAATTGCGGACCCGCCCAGGATCGCCACGCGCACTGGGTGGAACGCCTTGCCGGCTGTATCCGAGCCTCAGGTGATGCCACCGATCTCGAGCAGGCCGTGGACCTTGTTTCAAGACTGCCGGAGACGGACTGGAAAGTCTCCGCCCTGTTGGCCGGGCTGGCCGGACCGCCGTCCTCGAATGCGGGAGGCACCATGGAAGGCCAACATCCCCTGCACCGACCTTCCAGCCCCCCCTCGGGCTTGACCGCTCTGCGGCGCATGCAGAATCCGCAAATCCGGGAATGGGTCAGACGCCTCGAACTGCGCCACCGATGGACCCAACCCCCTTGATCACGGCGTCTGGTCAGAACGTCGGTAGACCGAGCACCTACGACCGTCCGTCCAAACCGCCAACACCTGGAACGGTTGAACCGTTTCACCCGCGACGATCAGTTGGGCGTCGCCGATCAGACCCGAGAATCCCAGTCCTTCAGCGGAGGAAACCTTTCCGGTTCCACCCGTCGAACCCGGCCAGAACACGAGAGCCGGCCAAGACTGTGGCGGAGACCCGAAGGTCCGATGCCCATCGGTTTCCTTGAACGTGATGAGCCAAGCTGGGCCTTCCGGAGTCGGTATGACCACGGCATCGCGAATGGGGGCGACTTGCAACTCCAACGGCAGCGGCCGTCTCTCCCAGCGACCCGAGTCCCCCTTGGAGAGCATCGAGTTGGCGACATCCACCCTCTTGGCCGCGCCCATGCCACGGTGGATGCGCTTCCCGCGGGCCTTGGAGTATTCAACCACGTTCGAGAACGGGGCCTCGTCCGGGTCCCCTTTGAAGTGTTTGAACGGGATCAACGGCCGGGCCACGCCTTCCGCATCCCACATGGATTCGATGAGGCCGGAGAATTCGGTCTCATTCGTGGACCGGACCAACAACCAACCCAAGTGGCCATCGGCTCGGAATACCCATTCATTGTTGAGGCCATAGCCTGCGACCAGCACCTCTTCCCGGCCGCGGACCCTCGAGCCAGGCCCCTTGAAGAGCGCCGTCTGGACATGAGTCACGGCCGCCGGATCGACCGGGCCAACGATGGGCTTCCATCGACCTGAACCCACGAACTCGGAAGTCTCCCAAATCCGACCGAACCATTCCGAGACAACCCAGGTTCCACCTCCGCCGGAATCCATCCAAACCGCATCGCTGATGCGACTCTCGAAAGGAAGGTTCGTCACGGCCGCACCGGTTCCAGCGGCGACATCCCAAAGCACTGCATTTGGGTATTCCGGGAACCGGCCAAAATGACCCGCACCGCCCAAGAGCCAAGGCCCAGAATCAGGCCCCACCACACGAGTCAACCCGTGGTCTGGGACTGTCCCGATGGCCTGGATGCTCGAGCCAGATTCCAATCGCGACACGCCGGCCTTATACCTGGCCCCATGGCGATAGGTATTCTCGATCCATCCGAGGTTCGGGCCCGGAAGAAAGGCGGCGGGAGCCGGACTGACCCGCTTCAAGATCAGCTCGGCCGACCAATTCGTGATGCCTCCACCCGACTGGGTCAGTTTCACGAGACTGCCCCCACCGCTGTCCGCCACCCACACTTGGTTGCCCAGTGTCTTGTGGAGGAACCGATTCCCATCGAGCGAGACCGGCAGATGGACCTGCAGGAACAAGTCGTCATGGTGATCCCCCGAGGTGCCGGGCAACCGGAACTCCCCACGCTTGTTATAGGGTGTGGATCGCACCGGAAGCTCGGCGGTCACCGGCGGCCTCGTTGGACCCGGAGGCTTGGACTTTGGGGCACGGATGCCATGCCATCCCGGAGGCAGCGAGTATTCATCCACCCGTTCATCCACCCAGGTGACTTCGACGCTCACTTTGGAAACACCGCTGTCCAATGGGGCGTAGAACTCGGGCGGCGGACTGCTCAGGTAGGTCCCGCCCCCGAACCAGGTCGAGGGACCCGCTCGAGTGCCGCTCTTCCAACGCACGCGCGTGCCTTCCAACGGCAAGCCGCCGGGAGTCGCCTCCAAACTGAGGCACACGAATCGGCCATCCGTTCGATTTTCGAACATCTGGAGCGGTTCAGCAAAATTGTGCACCACCAGGTCCGGATCCCCATCATGATCCATGTCGCATGGAACGACCGCCATGGTGATGGATCGAGCTTGGGCCAAACCCAAGACTTCCGATTGCTCCTGAAAACGACCGTCGGGAGTCTGAACGAAAACGAACAATCCATTTTCCTTCGTGCTGTAGAAATCAGCAACCCCCAGGTCGCGAGGTTTCCCTTGGTCTTGAAGGTTCTGCGCATACCCTGATGGGACCAACAAATCCGTCCGCCCATCGCCGTTGATGTCCAACCAAACCGGCCCCCAACTCCATCCCGAGGCGGCCAATCCGTTCAAGGTTCCCACCTCGTTCCACGTCCGGTGGGGCCGATTCGACACGAACACCGTGTTCCGACTGATTTGTCTCAGTGAACCAAACAGTTCCGACGGTTTCTCATTCAAGTAGGTGTCATCATATTCGAGGATCCGTTGCGTCGGATTCCGAGGAAGCATGTCCGTCACTATCCAATCGGGCACACCATCTTTGTTGATATCAGTAAAAGCAACCCCCATGGAAAACAAACTGGTGTACGGCACATGGTCTTCAATCTTGTCTACAAACCGGCCACCTCCCGCATTGATCCACAACCGATCGGGGCTGTGATAATCGTTGCAGACATACAAATCAGGCAACCCGTCACCATTTATGTCTTGGAAAGCACACGACAGCGACCAATCCAACTCCAAGGCCTTGTCGACGGAGTTGCCGTAATCCGCAATCGTTGAAAACGGTCGAAAGATCAAATTCGTACCGCCTCGATTCGAAAGAACGGCGCTGGCCGCACCCATCTCGGCTACCAAGCCCGTGCTGCTGACCCGGAATCGATCCGAGTCGAACTCCCCGGATCCCATCGATGATGTGTTGATGAACCGACGATCGGCTCCCCCACTGGTCCGCATCGAATGGGAATTGCGGCTTCGATTCTGCCGATAACCCAAGGCGACGATGTCCACATTCCCGTCTTGGTCGATATCGCTCACCGCCATCCCACCCCAATACGCCCCTTTGGGAGCGTTGTATCCGAGATCCTGGGTGCTTAAACCTGCTTGTCCGTTGCCATGACTCACCCGAATTCCTGCATCATAGGTTGAAGTGATCAAATCCAACTGCCCATCGCGGTCCAAATCCGTGATGACGATTCCTGCGATCGTGGACTTTTGAGTCGTTTCTGATAATCGGGCGTTTGCGTTGGTGAATTTCCAAGGCCCACGATCACTATAGTACACACCTCCCCAACCGGGCTTGCCCCCAAGAACGAGATCGGGCCAACCGTCCAGGTTGATGTCCCGAATCGCCAATCCCCATCCATTCAAAATGAAGGTGATATTGCTGACCTGTTGGCTAGTGATCGGATTGGTTTGACTAATACCAGCTTGAAGCACACTTCTCGATTTGAACTGAGGCGCTTGGCCGTACATCTGAACTTCGCCAACCAGGATCATCGTCATGAGAACAATGATCCTCGCTCCCGATCTCAACCAGCAATTTTCGGACTGTATTTTCACTGTTCACAAAAAATCGCCCACCGTTGCGGGTGGGCGTTTTGATCAATCTATGAATTTAAGAAATACACTCAATTAGTCTATATTGATGACTCGATAAAACGAGGCAGCCGATGTCGATGGCAATGTGACGGTGCTGTTCGGTATCAGCATCGACTTCATGGCCGCCGCTCGATCGACCGGCACGTCCATGACGTCCTTCCAAACCTCTCCGAGGTCGGATTTGACTTGAAGGCGATAACTCTTGGGCAACGCTGTAGGGTCGGCATTCCGAGAAAGAATGCTCAATTTGGTAGCACTGCTCGAGGCGTCAATCAGGATTTGAGCCGGGCTGCTCAACTGATTGTCGACACGGTGAACCGGCAGATAGAAATCCAAGATGAATTCCTCAGCCTTGGCACCCGCCTCCGGGATGACCGAGGCTCTCACCACCACCTTGGAACCCTTGGCTCCCACAGGCACCATCCAGACGAGGTGATTGGTACCCTTCAGTTCCATGCCGGCAGGACCCTGGAGAAGTTTCAGCGTGACCTGCTTGGGATCTGCGTTGTGGGCGATCAGAAAATCTAGATTCTCGGATTCTTTCACATAGGGCGGAGGGGTGCTTAGAAATCGGAACACCAGCGACTCAATTCCGTTGTAGTTTTTACCAACTGGCGGTGTTTGTTTCGCAGCCTTGGGCCGGAATCCCAACGGAGCAAAGAACCGATTACCCGGAGTCGGAATTCCAGTGGGTTTGGCGTCCGGGTCCAAGACCAATACCACGTTGGTTTGGGAGATCTTCAGGGTCCTCTCAACCGCCGCATCGCCCACCTCTTTGGCATTCACCTCGTAGGCATGGAGGATGTACACGTTGGTTCCAACCTGGTTGGTGGTCGGGGTCCAGAGAACGATCCCGCTGGGGTCCACTTTCATGCCTTCTGGAGCAGCCAGCAGGACGAAATTATATCCGGCAGTGATATCCGGCAGCGGTTCGCCATTGGGTCCATGGTTGGTGTGCGCGGCAGCGTTGGTGTCGCTCAGGTGCAATAAATCGCCATCGAACAGTCTCGGATAATAGGTGTACTGGAGCCCCGGGAACCCGACCTTTGCCGCCGTTGAACGAAACACCGGGGGAGTGCGACCAAATCCAGGGGTAGGAACAATGGTCATCACTTCGCTCGGCGATCCCGGCTGTCCGTTGGCACCCACGGCGCTGACACGGACCAGGTACGGCATACCGGAGACCAGACCTGACACTCGAGCCTCGGTCTTTTCGGCAGGAACCGCTTGCGAGCTCTCATAGGTGCCCGGAACGGAATTGGTGCTGTATTCCACCGTGTACCCATTCACCAGAGAATTGGTGACGGGTTTCCACTGGATTGAAAAACCATCGAATTCGGGTCGACTACGAATGCCACTGACCTGAGCCGGCAGTTCCTGAGGAGCAAGAGCACCTTGGCCGTTGTTCTTGGGTTGATAGGTGACTTTTCGCTCGGAGTTCAACCGGAAGGTCTTGGTACGGCTGATGGTGACCGTGGTGGCCGACACCTTGCGAACCGGTTGCCCATAGCCATCCGAGATGGTGGCCATGATATAATATTCACCGGGCGGGGCATTGATCTCATCCGGACTGATGGAAACATACTGCCAACCATCCAATCCAATCTCCCCCTCCATCAAGCCGTCTGCGCTGTCCTCATCGTCAGTTTGGCTTTCCCGGTCACCTTCATAATCCAACAACTCGTCGAAATCACCCTGGGCCCCCGCCAGGAGCAACTCGTCTCCGGGGTCATCTTCGGTCGTGTTGAATATCTCAAACCCTTGGTCATCGATGCGGTTGTTGAGCAACGAAAGACTTACCTTCGCATTGGAGTCGATATCCAGGTCGTACCACCAGACGACCAACTCACCGTCATCCGGATCGATATAAGGTTCATCAATATCGATAACACCAGACTCATCTTCTCGAATCAGATCAAAAACCAGTTCAGAAAACTTGCGCGGTGATTCGACGTTGATCTTGTATTCGCCTTTCGGAGCATCCAAGAAAAACACCCACGCCGACCGCTCCTCGACATTGAAATCGGTCAACACAGTCAAACCCTGCTTTTCCAATTCCGCCAAGGTGGTTTCGTCTTCCAACTGAACATTCTTACCAGACGGCAAGGTGATGGTGAACGCCAAGTCTTTCTCGGCAACGATGTCGTTGGTTCCCCAGTGCATTCGAACACCGATCTCCGGAGAGCCTTCAGGGACGATCACATTCCCGGAACTCAGGAATCTCACGGCCCCCGCCTTGGCATTTCCTCGAGCAGGATCCGAGATCGGCACCACGGTCATCGATTGAGTCAACGGATCACTGGGTGTGGTCGATACCTTCCCAATTTGACGAAAATTCGTCAGCCACACGATCTCGTACAATCCTTCCGGGTCATAGGCGGTCGGTCGCCACGGTTTTTCCCAGGAACTCGAACTCCAAACATCCGCGTTCGGGTTCGGATATTGGACATAATCGCTCAGTTCAACGGTCTCACCCGTTCCATCCCAATCATAAGTGGAGAATGAAAAACTGCTATTCCGAACCTTGAATCCAAAATTAATGCTCACTGCCGGGATGCGCGGAGTGCAAATTGGCGGAACGCAAGGCGGGCACCAGCTGGCGTTCACCCAAGACCAGCCCCTAGGATAGCAATAAGGAACACAAGGGGGGCACCACCACGGGGTACACCAACTCGGAATCTCGGGAGTCACGTTGACACCCACGTTGCCAGCGGCCTCCCAGTCGGGAGGCTGGAACAGAAAATACGCAGAGGCGTTTCCAAGCTGCCAATTGCCAATGAGCGGGACATACGGCGGGACCTGGACGCGGGCGGCAATGCTGCCGCCCAGGCTGCCGGCACGGGCCTGAATCTGAGCCGAGCCGATGATGATGGACAACAAGTCAACTTGGGCTCCCGCGTCGACGTTGAACGAAGGAATGTAGGTGAGATACGCGTTGCCCGCAGGGATGCCCGCGATCGCCGCGTTGCCGCGGATGTCGATCCGGTAGTCCGAGGAGAACCGGCCGCGGGCCTCCACTTCGAGTGGCCAACGGCCGGCAACCCGCGTTTCGCCGACAATCACCGTGAACCCTCCTTCGATGTACCAAGGAGGGTTCTGGATGTTGAAGAATCCGACATCGACTTTGTCGAGCTTCGATCCGGACGCCCCCAGTCTCCAGTCGAGGTCTGTTCCCCTCAAAGACAGTCCATTGAAGTTACCGTCATACAGCGCGAACGATCCCCCGACGCCCTTGCCATCGCCCATCTGAAACACGGCGCCCATGGCGATTTCAGGTGGGTTGTAGGTCACCACCAAGTCCTTGACCTTGATCGCACCGCCAGGCACTTGAGCTTCGGGAACTGTGACGCTGAAACCGCTCTGTTCGACCCCGCCCGCACCAATGACCATGATGAAACGGACTTCCACAGCGTCAGCCGTCCCTCTGCGCTGGAGGAAGTTCTTGGTGGGCAGCATTCCCACCACCTTCAACTCCAATTTGCTATCCTTCACCTCCACATCCTCGACACGAAGCGCGCCCCATTTGTTCCAACGGATGAAACCCGTGCCGTCCGTCAATTTTCCTTCCGGGCTTGTTTTTGGGTTGTCGATGGTCAATTCCGGAATCCCTGGTATTCCAACGACGTATAGCTTGGTGACACCAGACAGAGTTTGAGCATTTTCGCCGATGATTTCGGTGAACGTGTCGGTCTTGGATCCTGCCAACACGTTGGCAACACCGAAAATGAGGGCGAGGAACACCCCGGAGATCGTTCGCATCATTGATTCTACTTTTCGACGGCGCGCATTCACACTGTCAAGGCTGAAATGGACCCCGTTTTTCGGACCAGGGGTTAGCCCAAGTTCCGCAGTTGGTGGGGCTGTTTTATGAGATTTGCTGAGGTTTCCGGAAATCAGCGCCCCGTTTTCTCCACTACATTTTCCACCAACCGCGAGTCCCTCGGCAGCCTCAGCCCAAGGTACGCCAGCAACGTCGCCACGTCCGCATCCGGCCTCGCCACCGTGCGCAGACTCAGGGTCACCTCACGGTCCCCTCGCTTCACCGGCGCGCTCACGTCTATCGAGCGGATCGTCCCGACCGCCTCTACCAGCTTCCGGGCGCTCGTCCCAAGCCACTTGCCCCTCATCCACATCTCCAATGTCCGCCACAGCGCCAGGCTCAGGAAGCACACCAGCAGGTGCGCATCCACTCGCTCGCTCTTCTGGTGGTAAACAGGCCTCAGCCCAATGTCGCTCTTCGCCGTCCGGAATGCCGCCTCCGCCTGGGTCAGCTGCATGTGCCACCGCCAGAGCTTCGCCGGGTCTGTTTCCGTGCAGTTCGTCCGCAGCAGGGACGCTCCCTTTGCCAGCGTCGGGTGCTCGTCCTCCCGCACCGGGCAGCTCAGCCCCAGCTCGATCGCCCGCCCCGTCCCGTCCCGGACGACCTCCGCCCTCAGCCATCGCGCCGCCGCTGGATACTTGCCCATCCATCGCCCGATCCGCCGCTCCACCGGCCCGCTTTCCGTCGCGGGCCGTCGCCACAGCGAGGCATCGACCTTCGCCAACTCCTCCGTCTGCCGCGCCATCTGACGTTCCAGCATCGCCCGTTCCGTGGCTCCCCGGGCCGTGCTCCGGCACAGAACGAACCGCTCCTGCCCATCCCCGTCGGGGTGCGCCACCAGCCGCGCCTCGACCCCGTGCTGCACCTCGATCCAGTTCTCCTTCTCCGCCAGCTCCGCCTCGTAGGCGCGCAACTGGCTCTAGGGTGTCCCCACCACATAGAGTGCCTTGCGCTCGCGCAGCATCGCGATGTTGGCCTCGCTCACCATGCCACGGTCCATCACCCACACCCGCTGGGCCTTTCCAAAGCGCTCCTCCATTTTCCGCACCATGTCGCCGACCGTGGTGACGTCGGTCCGGTTCCCTGCGAAGACCTCGAAGTTCAGGGGCAGCCCCTCGGGCGTGCACACCAGCCCGATGCACACCTGCTTGCAGTCCCCGCGATGGTCGCGGCTGTGGCCGCGGGCCGCCTTCTCGTTGCCCTTCGCCTGCCCCTCGAAGTAGGTGCTGGTCACGTCGTAGAGCAGGAACTAGAAGTTCACCCCAAACCAGCTCTCGTACTTCTTCATCAGGTGCTCGCACAGCCGGTCCTTGTGCGCCCCCACCTTGTCCAGCGCCCGGCACAGCCGGTCGTCGTTGACCGCATCGGCGGGAATGCCGGCGATGTCCTCCAGCGCCGTGCGCGCGTACCACGACTCGGCGATGCCGAGCTCGGAGGCCTCGCCGCAAAACTTGCCCACGGTGAGCACGGCGGCGACGTCGGCCCACGCCACCTCCTCCCGCCCGGGCGCGATCAGGGAATCGAGGAGCTGATGCGGGCCCAGCCTTCGCCAGAGGGCCAGCCCGAGGAACACGGACCCGAACTCGCGCACGCGGCCGACCTCGATGCGGCTGAGGTCGGCCAGCTCCCATGCGCCGGGTTGGGGAGGGGCCCCGGGGATCCCGTTGGGGAGATTTGGCTGCCGCGGACCAGGCTGGCGGCCATCCAGGAGCGCCTCGATCTGGTCCCATCCGGCGCGGAGGTCGTCCTCGTCGAGCTTGCCCAGCGTGGCAACGACCCGCTGCCGGGGGCCGCGCTCGGTGCGGACGGACTCGCAGAGCGTCCAGTACTCGTAGGTCTCGCCATCGATGAGCCTGCGGTTCTTTCGGAGGAACACGCCCTAGCTTTTCCCGGTGGGCGACGGGTGCCAAGGGGCAGCTTTCCACTACATGAACCGTTCGATCTCCGGCTCTCCCCTTTCCGAGCAATCCAAAGATCCACGGCGGAAAATCCGGGGAAACTTCCTCCCAGCTGCGGAACTTGGGTTAATTCAGAGCTTTTTTGATCCAAAGGATGGGGTCCACTTCAGGCGCACAGCAAATTTTTACATGAAATGATTTCAACCATAGCCTCTTTTACTTTCACACAGAATTATTTCATTGGGCGGTATCAAGCGGAGACATGAAGGCTGCGCACCCTCTCCCATTCCCCGACAACCCCATCAACAGGAGGGCGCCACGCAGCAAGCAAATTCGACAGAACAACGCCGGACTCCCCATGGAGTCCGGCGTTGTTCGTTTCGATGGAGGGACGCCGCAGGCCCGAGGGCCGGGCCGGTGGGCGATCACCAGCGGATCTTCTCGGGGAAGAACTCGCGGATGAGTTCCTCGTAGTACGGTCGCAGGGCCACTTCGTCGGGCTTGCTGTGGCTCTTGGTGTAGAGGTCGTAGGGGTTGAAGCGGAGCACCCACGGCAGCAGCGCACGGTCCTTGTCGTTCAACAGGTGCGAATACTCCCCCTCGCGGTGCCAGGGGTAGAAGCTGTGGTAGCGCAGCATCGCCAGGCCTTCCTCGGGCAGGTAGTCGCGGCAGACATGGTAGATGTACTCGTCGTGTCCCCACGACAGCGCGACCTGGTCGAGGCCGCAACCGGGCTCATAAACGCCGTTGGGCGTGTTGTAGCGCGGATCGGTGCTGTCGGGGTTGGCCTCGAAGAACTTCGGGAAGACGATCTTCGGCGAATACGCGCAACCGGTGGGGAACGTGTCGCCCACCACAGCCCATTGGGGCTCGCCCCACAGGCACAGGATCTTGCCCAAGTCGTGCACGAAACCGGTGAGGATCATCCAGCGCGGCTGACCGTCGCGACGCAGGTGCTCGGCCGTCTGCAGCAGGTGCTGCAACTGCGACATGTCGGTGTCGGGATCGGAGTCGTCGACCAGTTGGTTCAGGTACTCGGCCGCCTCCCACACGCCCATCTTCATGCGGTCGAGCCCGAGGTATTCCTTGCGCTTGGCCAAGGCGAACTCGTGGGTCTGGTAGGTGTGGTTCAGTCGGTAGAACTCGCGCACCGTCGGTCGGGCGTCGGCCTCGTAATTGCGGAACTCGGTCTCCTGCTTGTCGGGAGCGTACCCCACGGCCGGCTTGCGATCGGAGGCGTCCACCGGACTCGCGGCCGGGCCGGAGGGCTCGGGATAGTGCTGGAGCACGAAGTCCTCCCACTCACCGATGTGCTGCAGCGGTTTCTTCTCCGCCTCGGTCGGAATCGTCTTCATTATTGGAACTTGCTGCGCGCGTTTCTCCGATCAATCGGGCTGGCGGCACAAGCAGTTTGTTGCCGGGGGGTTCACCCCGGGTTGGCCCGTCACCCGTCCAAACGGCCCAATCACTCGCCGAGGATTTGCTTGAACGGGGGGTTGAGCAAGGCCTCCGCGGCCGGTTGCCCCATGTTCTCGGTGGTGATGAGCATGACGCTGGTGTCCACGCGCTTCTCGACCTTCTTGCCCTGGAGGTGCTCGACCAGGGTCTTCACGCCCAGGTAGCCCATCTTGACCGGATCCTGCACCACGAGGGCCTGGACGTCGCCATGGCGCAAATCGGCCACCGATTGCGATCCGGAGTCGAATCCCACCATCACCACCTTGCCGCCGGCGCGACCGATCTCGCGGAGCGCCTTGGTCATGGCGATGGTGGCCGTCTCGTTGGGGCAGAACACGCCGTCCACGGCCTGGCCATGGCGGTTCAGGAGATTTTGCGAGGCCTGGTAGGCCGTTTCGCGGGTGGGGCCGGCGTACTGGTCGGCTGAGATGAGCTTGAGGTCGGGATACGCCTTGAGGGCGTCGAGGAATCCGGCCTCGCGGGCCTCGGTGCTGGCGCTGCCCACCTGATAGCGCAGCAGGATGACCTTGCCCTTGCCGCCGAGGCGCTTGGCCAGGTACTCGCCGGCGATGCGCCCGCCCTTGAAGTTGTCGGTGGCCACGAAGCTCACCTGCTGGTCGCTCTTGAGGTCGGAATCGAAGATGACCACGGGCACCCCGGCCTTCACCGCGCTGCGCACGGGGTTCACGAGCGCCTGCGAATCGAGCGGGGCCAGCACGATGCCGCTGACGTTCCGGGCCGTGAAGTTCTCGACCACCTGGATTTGCTGGTCGCGGTCGTCCTCACGCAGGGGGCCCTTCCAGAACAGCTTCACCGGAGTGCCGCCCGCGGTCAGCTCCCGCTCGGCTTTCACGGCGCCCGCATGCACCGACTTCCAGAACTCGTGGGTGGTCCCTTTGGGAATGACAGCGATGGTCAAGTCTTTGGCGACGACGACACTGCCGAGGACGAGGCTGGCCAGGAGGCTCAGGCGAACGGGGTTCATGGGCATAGAGGATGCCGCGAAGCGCCCGTGGCGGAAGTCAAAACCGAGGCGGCGGGACAGTCGAGGGGCCTCTGGCGCGGAGGGTTTCGCCATTGAGATGGCAGCCCTGGATTCGGCGCGTCCGCACCTTGGGTTCGGGTCTCCTCGTCAGCCGCCCGGACCGGTGGCAAACTCTGGTCCACGCGTGACCGCCGCCCGGCTCCACCTTGCAGACGACCTCGAACTCGACGCCCGACGGGCAGCGTGGCTGCCGTGCAGCCGCTGCCTGGCGGTGGCCGACCTGCACCTTGGAGAGGCGTGGGTCCGTCGGGCGCGGGGCCAACTGGTGCCTCTCGGCGTGGCCGACACCACCGTGTCGCGGCTGCGATCGCTGCTGGAGAGCCACCGTCCCGAGCGCCTGATCCTGCTGGGCGACATCGTCCACGCCGCCCTGCCCCTCGAGGGCATCCGATCGGCGGTGCAGGATCTCGCAGGCCTGGAGAAGCAGGGCGTGGTCATGGAATGGTGCCTCGGAAACCATGACCGGCAGCTCGCCCGCCAACTCGCGCGCTGGGGGATCACGGTGAAGACCCCCACCCAGGTGAACTTGCCCGAGGCCCTGCTCTTCCACGGGGACCGCCCCCCGGAACCGCCCTCCCTGAACGCACCCGTTCCTGCCTGGAGGATCCAGGGGCACTTGCACCCGGCCCTGGTCCTCGACGACGGCGTTGCCACCCGGGCCAAGGTCCCCTGCTTCCTGGTGGCCCCGGGGCGATTGGTGCTGCCCGCCTTCTCGGAAATGGCCGCCGGCAGCCCGGTGGACCGCAGCGGAATCCCCGAGGGCCTGGGTGCTGGCGACCGCTTCGAGAGCGCCGTCGCCTGCCTGGGGCCCCGTCTGCTGAGGATCCCCTTCGCCCGATAACGGGCCGAATCGGGGCACAACGTGGCCGGACTCAGCGGGTCATGGGCCATCCGGCCGCCACCAGGCCCTTGTAACCGCCGATGAGCGATCGGACGTTCGTGTAGCCCATCTTCTGGGCCGCATCGCAAGTCAACGCGCTGCGATAGCCTCCGCCGCAGTACATCACGATCTCGGCCGACTTGTCGGGATGGCGCACCTCGAGATCTCGTTCGAGGATGCCCTTGCCCAGGTGGCTCGCCTGCTCGGCGTGACCGGCGGCCCATTCGCTCTCCTCGCGCACGTCGAGCAGCACCAACGACGGGTTGGCCTTGAGGCGTTCACGGAGCGCGTCGATCGAGAGTTCCTGGATGCGGGTCTGGGCGTCTTGGACCAGGGCGAGGAAACCGGGCGAGTGATTCATGAGGCCCACAGGTTCGATCACCCGCGCGCCCCCGGAAAGGGCTTTTGTCCGATGGACCCGATCGCAGCCACGCCTTCAGCGGCAGTCCCCCGCCCTCAACTCGGGCCTGCGACTTCGCTCCGAACCTCACGACAGGGCGCGGACTTCGGCGTTGAGTTTTCCGGGTCGAATCCAGAGAATTTTCGCCTCGAAGTCCCAACCGTTCCCATGAACACATTCGCGCGTTTCATGCCGTTGGCTCTGGCCACGGCCACCGCCTTCGCCGCCGGCGTCGGCTACGACAACACCCCGCAAATCCCCGGTCAGAAGTGGAAGGTCCACGACAAGAACCGGCCCAACCCGCCTATTGTGGAGCCAGGCGAGGCCTTCAGCCATGAGGCCCCGGCCCCGGCCGATGCGGTGGTGCTCTTCAACGGCAAGGACCTGTCGAAGTGGAAGGGTGGCAGGGACGGCAAGGCCCCGTGGAAGGTCGAAAACGGCTATTTCGAAGTCGTGAAGGGCACCGGCGACATCCAGACCCAGGAGAAGTTCAAGGACTTCCAGCTCCACTTCGAATGGTCCGCTCCCAATCCCCCCAAGGGTGAGAGCCAGGGCCGCGGCAACTCCGGGCTCTTCCTGCACGGCCTGTACGAGGTGCAGGTGCTCGACGTCTACAACAACAAGACCTACGCCGACGGTCAGGCCGGCGGGCTCTACGGCATGTGGCCGCCGCTGCAGAACGCCATGAAGAAGCCCGGCCAGTGGAACACCTATGATGTGATCTTCGAGGGGCCGCTCTTCGACGCCGAGGGCAAGGTCACCCGCAAGGCCTCGGTCACGGTCATCCACAACGGCGTGGTGCTGCACCACAAGCAGGAGTTCAACGGCCCCACCGGCCATCAGAACACGCCGAAGTACTTCAAGTACGACGGGACCGGCCCGATCCGCCTGCAGGATCACGGCGATCCGGTCCGCTTTCGCAACATCTGGATCCGGCCGCTGGGCCAATACGATCAGCCGGAGAAGTGAAACGGGGTCCGGACCGGCCGTTTTTCGGTCGCACCGGATCCAACCGGGCCTGACCGGATCGTTTTTTTGAGTGCAAAAGCCCGGGCTGACGCCCGGGCTTTTTCATGCCGTCAGGGTCCTGTTGAGACCAACCTGAGCGACCGCGTCAGTAGAGCCAGCGACTGATTCCGGAGGCCCCGTCGAGTTCGACGCCTTGGCGCCGAAAGGCCCAGCACATGTAGCTCACGCTCACGAAGAAGGAGGCCGGCACCCGGTTGGCGGCCGTGATCTTGACCCCCAGGAGCGTCGTCTTGCCACCGAAGCCCATCGGGCCGATGCCCAGCTCGTTGGCGGTCTTGAGCACGTCCTGCTCGAGGGCGTCGAGGGCGGGATCGGGATTGCGGTCGTCGAGAGGGCGCAGGAACTGGGTCTTGCTCAGCGCATAGCCGGTGGAGCGGTCGCCTCCGATGCAAATCCCGAGGATTCCTGGACCGCAACCCTTGCCCTGGGCTTGCAGCACGGCATCGAGGATCACCTTGCGGCACCCGTCGAGGTCACGGCTGGCGTGGAGCTTCTCGAGCGGCAGCGAATACTGAGCGCCCACGTTCTCGCACCCACCGCCCTTGAGCATCAGCCGCACCTGCACCGACGGCGACCGGTGCTGGTGGAAGTGCACCGACGGCGAGCCCGGCCCGACGTTGGAGCCATCATTCTTGCCCGTCACCGAATCCACCGAGTTCTGGCGCAGGAAGCCCTTGCGGGTGGCGACCGTGACGGCCTCACGTGCGGTTTCCTCGAAGGTGATCTGGTCGAAGCCCACCGGGCAGTCCACGTGGAAGAGCACGCTGCCGGTATCCTGGCAGAGCGGCTGGGACTTTCGCTTCGCCAGCTCGATGTTCTGCTCGATGATCTTCAGGGCGTTCGCGGCGATGGTGCCCTGCTTCTCGGATTCCAACGACCTCACCAGGGCCGCATTCACGTCATCGGGGATCTCGGCGGAGGTGCGGCGGATCAATTCAACCAGCGAATCAAGCAACGCGGACATGGGTCGGCACGCTACGAACCCTCCGCAAGGACGTCAACGTGTGCCGGGTCGACGATCCGGGAGCCGTGCGCCCGCCGGCGAATTCTGCGGGTGAAATCCCCGCATGGATGCCTAGGCTTCGCCCGTCCGATGCGCCTGCTCGACCGCTATCTGCTCCGCGAACTCCTGCTGCCGCTGGGGGTCTGCCTCGGCGGGTTCACGCTGTTTTGGATCGCGTTCGACCTGCTGCGGGACATGGCACGCTTCCAGAAGGTGCCTTGGGGCGACATGGTGGAGTACTACCTGTGGGGACTTCCGGAGCTGCTCAACACCACGATGCCGATCGCCCTGCTGTTGGCGCTGCTCCACACGGTGACCCACCATGCGAGGCATCATGAGCTGACGGCGATCCGGGCGGCCGGCATCAGCCTGTGGCGCACCATCGTTCCCTACCTGGCCGTCGGGCTGGTGCTGTCGCTGGCGCTCTACTGGGCCGGGGAGAACCTTGCCCCCCGGGGAACGCGACGGCAGGAGGCGCTGCTGTCCACGAACCGGACGGACGACGTGGCCGGGGCGTGGCAGGCGCAGTTCCATTTCGAGAACCAGGCCCGACAACGATCCTGGAGCGTCGGCCGGTTCCGGCCGGCGTCGGGCGACATGGCCGCGGTGAGGTTGCTCATGCCCCTGGGTCCCGGGGCGCGGCGCGAGGTCACCGTGCCCTTGGCCACCTGGACCAACGGGGCCTGGACCTGGGCCACGGCCTCGGAGCGGCTTTGGCGCAGCGCGGACGACGCGAACCCGGCCATGCGCCAGACGCGCTTCACCCCGCTGCCACCGCTGCCGGGAACCAACGACTGGCTCACCTGGCCAGGACGCACGGAGACCTTCACCAACGGCGTGCTCCGGACGAACATCACCGCACCCGCCGGCTCCGTCGGCACCGAATGGTCGGCGGTCGCCTTCGATTCACGGACGGGCCAGCTCACCGACCTGACCTTCAGGGAATCCATCCCGGCCGGCGCCCAACGGCAGTTCCTCGCCGACGGGGCCTCCTGGACGGGCTCCGGCTGGTGGTTCACCAACGGCAACGAGTACCTCTTCCGCAACCGGCAGGACCGCGAACCGCTCTGGCTTCCCGGGGTGGAACGCCTCGAGGAACTGGACGAGAGCCCGGAGGTCATCCGCAGCGAGCTGAAGATCGCCAATTTCAACCGCGCCCGTGCCATGCAGCGTCCGCAGCTCACCCTGCAGGAGATCCTCGACTACCGCCGGCTGCACCCGGTGCTAAAGCCCGACCTCAGGTCCTGGCTCGAGACCCAGCTCCACGCGCGCCTGGCGGCCCCTTGGACCTGTCTGGTGGTGGTCTTGATCGCCGTGCCGTTCGCCGCCCCGTCCGGACGCCGCAACCTCTTCTTCGGCGTCGCCGGCAGCATCGGCCTGGCCTTCGTGTTCTTCGTCGTCCAGCGGGTCGGATTCGCCCTCGGCCAGAACGGGATCGTCCCGGCGTGGCTGGGGGCCTGGCTGCCCAACCTGGCCTTCGCCCTGACCGGGCTGGCATTGACGGCGCGCGTGCGTTGACCCCATCCCCGATGAGACCGGACCCACCGAACGGAGCCCCGTTGGAACTCCAGGCGCGCCTGGAACGCCTCGAGGCGCTGCACCGCACCGCCCAGAGGGTCTACGCCACCCTCGATCTCAGGGAGTCGTTGCAGATCCTCATCGACGAGGGAGTCCGCCTGCTCGACGCCCATTCCGGCTCGATCTGCCTCGTCAACCCGACCAACGGGTTCCTCGAGATCGAGGCCACCTGCGGTCTCCCCGTCAACGCCCGCGAGTTGCGGCTGCGGATGGGGGAGGGCATCACCGGGCAGGTCGCCCGGTCCGGGCGCTCCCTGCGCATCGACGAGGTCTCGAGGGACCGCCGCTACGTGGCGCTTCGGGACGGCGTCGCGTCGGAACTGGCGGTGCCGCTGCGCGTCGACGACGAGGTGCGCGGGGTGGTCAATGTCGACTCCGACCGGCCGGGGGCGTTCTCGGCCGGCCAGCAGGCGCTCTTGGAGGATCTCGCGACCCTCGCCGCGCCGGCGATCCGCAACACCTGGCTCTACGAATCGGCCAGGCAGCGGGCCAAGCTGCTGGAATCGCTGCTGAAGGTCGGCCAGCTCATCAACTCGACCCTGTCGGTCGACGACGCCCTCACCGTGATCACCCGCGAGGCCAGGGTGCTGATGCGGGCCAAGATGTGCTCGCTGATGATGGTCGACCCCTCAGGCGAATGGCTCGACCTCCGCGCCCACGACGGCGCCGGCGACGCCTACGCCTCCAAGCCCCGGGTGAGCATGACCGAGAGCGTCGTCGGCATCGTCGCCCGGCGGCGCAAGCCGTTGCAGATCGAGAACGTGCAGATCTCCGGCCGCTACCAGAACGTCGGGGTGGCGCGCCGGGAGGGTCTGGTCTCGCTGCTGAGCGTCCCGCTGCTCTTCTCGGGCAAGGCCATCGGCGCCCTGAACATCTATTCCGGGCAGCCCCACATCTTCTCGGACGAGGAGGTCCGCATCCTCGCCACCTATGCGGAGTTGTCGGCCCTCGCCCTCGAGAAGGCGCGCCTCTACGACCGGATCGTGTCGGTCGAGGAGACCCTCCGCCAGAGCGAGCGGCTGAGCACGCTGGGCCTGCTGGCGGCGGAGATCGCCCATGAGATCCGCAACCCGCTCACGGTGATGAAGATGCTCCACCACTCGCTGGATCTCCATTTCCAGCCGGGCGACCCGCGCCAGACCGACGTGCGGATCATGGGCGAGAAGATGGACCACCTGAACCGGATCGTGGACCGGGTGCTCGACTTCGCCCGGGGCGCGGAACCGAGGTTCGAGGAGGTGAACATCAACCAGGTGCTCGACGACCTGCTGCTGCTCACCCGCATGAAGCTGCGCTCGGCCGGAATCCACCTGGTGCGCGAGCTCGATGCCCGGATGCCCCTCCTGATGGCCGACGCCACCCAGCTCGAGCAGGCCTTCCTCAACCTGACGCTCAACGCCGTCGAGGCCATGCCGGAGGGCGGCCGGCTGACCATCCGGTCGCAGGCCCTGCCGCTGCGACGCCCGGGCCGGCCGACCCATGTGATGGTGCGTTTCGCCGACACCGGGGTCGGCATGACCCGCGAGCAGGTGCAGACGGCGTTCTCCTCGCTCCTGCAGAGTTCCAAACCCCGCGGAAACGGGCTGGGAATGGCCATCGTGGCCCGCGTGGTCGAGGCCCACCGGGGAAGGGCCCGGGTGAGGTCGAGCCCGGGCCGGGGCACCCGGATCACGCTGGTATTCCCCGTGCCGAGCTGAGGGCCTATCCGGAAACCGTGGAGGGTTCCCCGGGCGTTCTCCGGGGCCGTACCCCAGGTCGTCAGATGGGCCGGCTGAAGAGGCTGGCGATGGGCTGCCCGACGCCGTCGCGCGTCACGTAGAAGGGGCGTTTCTCGATCTCGTAGGACAGCTTGGGCGAGATGCCCATCGCCCGGTAGAGCGTCGCGTGCAGGTCCTCGATGACGACGCGGTCCTTCAGGGTCTTGCAGGGACGCTCGTCGGCCGTCACGCCGTGGACGTGGCCCCGCTTCATGCCCCCTCCGAAGAGCAGCACGCTGCCGGCATCGGTGAAGTGACGGTGCATGCCGTAGTTGATCGGCGAGTCGATGCGCTGGGGCACCGGCACCTGGTCCTGGATGGGCTTGTCGGGCTTGCCCTCCTGCATCATGTCGCGGCTGAACTCGCTGGCCAGGACCACGAGGGTGCGGTCGAGCATGCCACGCTCTTCCAAGTCGACCACCAGCTGGGCGATGGCCCCGTCGATGGCCATCTTCATGTGGACGAGTTTCTCATGGCCCCGCTCGTGGGTGTCCCAATTGAGGAAGGGAATGTACTCGGTGGTTACCTCGATGTACCGGGCCCCGGCCTCGGCCAGTCGCCGGGCCAGCAGGCAACCGAGGCCGAAACGCTGGATGTTGGCCTTCTCGTAGATACCGTCCCGGTTCATGTCGCCCCCGAGCCGGCGGCTGAAATCCCATCCGCCCGGGGCGTACTTGGCGATCGTCTCCGGCGACTCGAGCGTCAGGTCGAAGGCCTTGGCCGAGGGCGAGGCGAGCAGGCGGTGGGCATTGTCGAGCGAGCGCAGGAGCGACTCCTTCTGGTGGCCGCTGCCCAATTGGCCCACCGGGGAGGCCTCGAGCAGCCGACGGTAGAAACGGTCGCGGTTCTCGAACCTCGAGGGGCTCATCCCCTGCGGCGGCGTGACCACGTCCTTGGCGGCGTCGGGGAACGGCACGTTGAAGGGGCCGAACTCGCTGCCGAGGAAGCCGGCTGAGGTGAAGGCCTTGAGTTCCTCGCCCTCGCCCACGTCGAGCCGCTGGCCGATGTTGATGAAGGCCGGCACGGCGGGATTCTTCGGTCCCAGGGTGCGCGAGATCACCGCCCCGATGTGCGGGCAGGCGACCGACTGCGGCGGGGCGTAGCCGGTGTGCCAGTGGAACTGGTGGCGCGAGTGCAGGATGAAGCCCAGGTCCCCGGCGGTGTAGGTGCGGATGAGGGTGCCCCGGTCCATCACCTTGGCCACCTTCTCGAGGCCCTCGCTGATGCGCAGGCCATCGACCGCCGTCGGGATGGACGGGAACGTCGAGAGCACGGTGTTGGGGTTCATGCCCTTCTCGTAGGGCGTGTACCGCTTGGGATCGAAGGTCTCGGTGGAGGCCATGCCACCGCCCATCCAGAGCACGATGACCGTGTCGGCGGTGGCGGGCGGCCGGAGATCCCCCGCCCCCTCGGCGGCGAGCATCTGTCGGGGAAACCCGGCGCCGAGGGCGCCCAGGGTGGCGGCGCTGAGACCCTTCACGAAGTCGCGTCGGGTGAAGTCTGGCGTGTTCATGTCGATGGAGCCTGGGGAATCGATCGGCTGTTTCCGTCCGGAGTCAATGGGTCAACTGGAACTCGGGCAGCAGCGCCAGGCTCCAGAGCAGGTCCTCGACCCCTTCGGGCCGGGGAGTCTTTTCGCCGACCAATTCGAGCGTCAGGGCCAGCTCCTGCCGGGACGGCGGCCGGCTGAGCCCCTGGCGGAAGACCCGCTGCGCGAGCGACCGGCCATCGGGATGGGAGGCCACGAGCCTCTCCGATCCCCGCTTGAGCAGGTGGGCCAGCGTCTCGCCGTTGGTCAACTCAAGCGCCTGGAGCGTCGTCGCGAGCGACTGGCGGGTGGTGATGACCTGCTCCCGGTTGGGACGTCCGAGGGCGAGGGCCAGGGGATCGGCCGGGATCAGCGAGGCACGGACGGACCCGTGGAACGGACGACCCGAGACGTTCTGGGCCAGCGTGGCCTCGACGTTCCACGGGGCCATCCCGGGAACCCCGAGGATCGATGCCGCAGCCCATCCGTCCGCCGGGACCGCGCCGGGCTGGGACTGCTGCTGCTGCCACGCCGCGGGGGGCTGCGCGCTCACCTTCCACGAGGCGTCCGTCCCGAAGTCCATCAAGGCCTCGGCGGGCGGATCCCCGGCCTTGCCGGACTTTCCGGCCGGGGCCGCCTGGCGGATGCGGGCATAGGCCAGCAGGCCCGCCGGGTTGGGACCGTCACCGCCGTTGACGGCCTCGATGGCCAGCCGGTTGGTGCCCACCTTCAGCTGGCCCCGGAGGTCATGGATGCTTGATTGCGCCCAGTCGGAGGCCTCGGACCCGCGCACCCGCTTGCCGTTGAGGAACACCCGGGCCGAGTTGTCGGCGTGCACGAAGAGGGTCGCCTCGGAGGGGATCGCCGTGAGCACCCAGTCCTTGAGGAAGGCGTTGGTGCCGGGGGGCACGCCCCGGGTGGCGGCATGGACATCGCTCCAGATCCAGAAGGCCGACGTGGAGAGCGTCCTGGCGCTTCCCGGCTCGGCCAGCAACCGCTCGAGATCGCCCGAGGGTTTGTCGGCCCACACGCCGGTGATGGAGCCGAGGGCATCTCGGAACTGCTCCGCGGTGAGGCGGCGCACGCCCGGCCCGCGGAAGGTGTAGGTCGCCTCCGGCTTCTCGGGCAGGTCGACCGTGGGCGACTGGTAGGCCCGGGAGGTGAGGATCAGCCCAAGGGTCCGCTTGAGGTCCCACCGGTGCTCGACCAGGTCCTCGGCCAGCCAGTCCAGCAGGTCCGGGTCCCAGGCGACGTTCTGCATCACATCGAGCGGTTCCACCAGACCCCGCCCCATCAGGCGCGCCCAGAGCCGGTTGACGATGGTGCGCGAGAGCCGGCCGTTCTCCCGCTGGGTGATCAGGCGGGCCAGCTGTTCCAGACGGTTGGTCCTCGGGGCCTTGGGGTCGACCGAACCCAGCTCGGGGAACAGGAACTTGAGCGGGGCGACCTTCCCGGTGGGCTTGTCGCACTGGACCATCTCGAGGGGGCCCTCGGCGTAGATTCCGGCCAGCCCATAGGCGTCGGAAAGACGCCAGTCGTCGATGAAGGAATCATGGCAGGAGGCGCACTTGAGGTTCACGCCCATGAACACCTGGCCGATGTTCTGGGCGGCCTGCAGGGGCGGGGTCATCGACGCGTTGACCGTGCCGCGCCACACGATGCCCTTGGTGAAGCCCTCGCTGCCCTTCACCGGGTTCACCAGTTCGCGCACGAACTGGTCGAAGGGCTTGTTGTCGAGCAGGGCCCGGTAGAGCCATGGGCTGATCTGCTGGCGCCCGCCGTCGATGTAGCCGGTGCCGGCGTAGTCGTTGCGGAGCAGGTCGTTCCAGAAGGTGAGCCAGTGCTGCGCGTAGCGCTGGCGGTCGTCGAGCAGTTGGTGCACCAGGCGCTCCCGCTTGTCCCCCCGCCGGTCCTTCAGGAAGGCCTCCTGGGGCTCGGGTGCCGGCAGCAACCCGGTGATGTCCAGGGAGGCGCGGCGGAGGAACACGCGGTCATCGACCGGCTTCGGCGCCTTGATCCCGTTCCGGGCGAAGTAGGCGTCGGTGAAGCGGTCCACCGGATGGGCGGCCCGGCCGGCAGGCAACCCCGGGCGCCGGGGTTTGAGGTTGTTCGCCGGCACCTGGGCAAAGGACACCTGCGGATCCCAGTCGAGGCCCTGATCGACCCAGGCGCGCAGGATCGCGACCTGGTCGCGGGTCAGCCGGTTTCCCTTCTGGGGCATGACCGAATCCGGATCGGTGCCCGCCACGAGGTGGATGAAATGGCTCCGGGCGCTGTCGCCCACGACCACCGCCCTTCCGGATTCGGACGGCTTGAGGAAATCGGCCCGCGTGTCGATCCGCCAGTCGCCGTTGGCCTTGCCGCGGCCGTGGCACTTCACGCAGGCGGCCTCGAGGATGGGCTGGACCTCCTTCCGGAAGTCGACTTTCCGGGCGAGGGCGCCGGGCAATTGGGCGATCGCCTCCGGAGTGGGACCTGCGGCCCGGACCGACAGGACGGCCAGGAGACCGAACAACGCCATCGCACACATCCGACGGGAGGAATTCACTCGGCCACTATCACCGGGACCCGTCGGTTCGGCAAGCTCCGGCCGGGCTCACTGGGCCCGCGTGCTGCGCTCGGCCATCCAGTACACGTCGGCCCGGGCGAGGTTGTCGCGGGCAGGCACGTTGAGGGGCAGCGACTGCCATTTCCGGATCGGCTGCAGGAACTGCGAGGAGCGCCAGCGGTGGATCTCGGAATGCCCGTCGGCGAAGGCGAACCCGGCGGCGCCGTTGTGGTAGGACGCCGGGAAGTCGACCACCTGCCGGGTCGACGTGGGGTTGCCCTCCACGAAGCCCATCATGTCGACCACGAAGTATCCGTCATTGATCGAGTCCTCGCGCTCGTCGACCAGCACCCACGTGTTGGCGGGCCCGGGCAGGTTGAGGTCGGATTCCTTGGAGTACACCCTCCACTGCGCCCCGGAACTTCCCCAACCGGGGCCGCCGACCCAGTTGTTCATCGACACGCTCCGGATGCGCGGGACGTAGCGCCTGTCGCGGGTGTTGTAGGCCAGGGTCATGTCGGCCGGGCAGTGCCAGATGCCGATGGATCCCCCGCAATAGGGCCAAAGGACGCTCTTCTTGGTGTAGGCCTCGTGGTCCCAGTTGTTGGGGTCGCGCTCCGTCGCCTTGGTGTTGTCGAGCCAGCTGCCCCCGGTCCAGTTCGGCACATCTCGACCGGCCCCTGGGGGCGTCCAATTGGCGGCCCCGGGGAACCGGTCGTTGTTGTCGGCGCCATAAAGCTTCCAGGCGAGCATCAGCTGCTTGGTGTTGTTCATGCACGAGATGCCCGTGGCCTTGGTCTTCGCCCGGGCGAGGGCCGGCAGCAGCATGCCCGCGAGGATCGCAATGATGGCGATCACGACCAGGAGCTCGATGAGGGTAAAGCCTGATCCGGAGGTGTGGCCGGCATCTTCCGTTCGAAGGGCGGACTTCATGGGGTTTTCTAGGACTGCGGTAATCATCCCCGCTTGTCAAGGGCGTCGTGGCCCTGCCCGGACTGGCGATCCGCTCGGCGGAGACCTTCCGGGCATCATCCGCGGAGACGCGCCACGAACTCCCACAGCAGCCTGCCCGACAGCAACACCACCATGGAGAGGAAGATCGGCCGGATGAGGCCGGCACCGCCGCGGACGGCAACGCCGGCCCCGAGGCGGCCGCCGAGCATCTGGCCCAGTGCCATCGCCACCCCGATGCCGAACCTCACCTGGCCCGCCAGGAGGAACAGCGCCAGCGAGGCGAGGTTGCTGGCGAGGTTCATGGCCTTGGTGTGGGCCGTGGCGGTCAGCAGGTTCCACCCCATCAGGAGCAGACCGGCCATGGTCCAGAAGGTGCCGGTGCCGGGACCGAAGAAACCGTCGTAGAAGCCCAGCGCGAGGCCGCACCCGAGGGCGAAGAAGATCCGCGTCTCCCGGAGGGCGTCGGCCGAGATCCAATGCCCGCCGAGGCCCGAGGCCCGCCATCGCAGCAGGGCCCCCGTCAGGGATGGCGGCCTCGCCTCGCGCCCGAGGTCCGGCTTGAAGGCCAGGACCGCCGCGATGGCCATGAGAAGCCCCGGGATCACGGGCCGCAGCACCTGCGGATCGACACGGCTCACGCAGAACGCGCCGGCCAGGGCGCCCAGGGCCGTCGCGGCCGCCCCAGGGGCCACCTCCCGCCACCGCAACAACCCGTGCCGGGCATACTGCACGGTGGCCATGGTCGTCCCCAGCGAGGACTGGAACTTGTTGGTGCCCAAGGCCATCTGCGGCTCAAGGCCCGTGGCCAGGAGCATGGGGACGGTCAGCAGTCCACCGCCGCCGGCGATGGCGTCCACCCATCCCGCCACCAGGCCGGTGGCGAAGAGGATCGGGTACCATTCCCAGGCGAGGTCCATGGCGGAGGGGGAAAATCGTCGTGCCGCCGGAGGCGAAGCGATCAGTCCCGGAGGTCGCGACAGGTCCGGAGGACGAAGTCCACCAGTTCCTGCGACTGGAAGAATCCCGTCCACATGCTGTGCCCCTGCCCCGCCGGCACGACCCAGTCCATGGGACCGCCGAGCGCCTGGTAGCGCGAACGGACGAGGCCCGAGTTCGCTTCCAGCGGGACCAACCGGTCCTGGTCGCCGTGGATGACAAAGAGCGGCACGCGGGCCTTGGCCAGCGGCTCCAGCCGGTCGACGGGATTGTGGCGGGTAAGCTGCGCCTCGAGGTCGGCGGGCTTCAGGCCGTAGGCGGGCGCCGCGTTGGTCAGGCCAGGGTAGCTGGCGAGATTGCACACCGGATAGATGCCGGCGAACCCGGCGACCTTGTCCGGGTTCTCGGCCGCCCAGGACAAGGTCATCAATCCGCCCCGGCTGCGGCCGAGCAGCATGACCTTGGAGGCAAACTTCCGGCGGGTGGTCAACTCCGCGAACAAGGCCGAGTAGAGGGCCCGGCCTGCCGCGTTGCCGTACGATTCCTCGACGTCGATCCCGGCCACGGCGATGCCCGCGGAAAGGAACCGCTCGAACATCCAGCGCTCCTCGGGTCCGGGCAGGCCCGGGAGGGTGGGTGCGTAGAGGACCCACGGGATCTTCGCCCCCGACTTCGGCGGCACGATGACGAAGGCGGCGTGGCCGCGCACGCTGAAGACCTCGCCCGGGAGCGGCAGGGTCTTCTTCGGGGCCTCCGGGGCGGCGCCCGCCGGTTTTCCGGGCTCGCCGGCCGGAAGGCGCAGCCACAGGACCAGGGACACCAGGGGCCACAGGCGTGCCGAGGGGATCAAGGATCGTGCGGTCCTCATGGGATGGGGCGGTGATCGGGGCCGGGATCGGGACGGGGATCGGCCGGGATCGGTTCAGGGACCGGGAGCGCCCCGGCGGCCCGCTGGCGCTCGGCCGCCCGGGCGAAGGGCCAGTACACGGCCATGGCCAGCAGGAGCGAGACGACGCCCCAGACGGCGGCCCGCCAATCGCCGCCGGTCGCGAGGTACTGGCCGATCACCGGCGGGGTGGTCCAGGGCACGTTGACGAAGGGCTTGCGGATCCATCCCCAGTCCATCAGGCAGTAGGTCGCGGTCGTGAGCAGCAGCGCATTGGCGACGTAGGGGACCATGAACCAGGGGTTCAGCACGATCGGGATGCCGAAGAAGATCGGCTCGTTGATCTGGAAGACCTGCGTGGGCAGCGACAACCGGCTTACCCGGCGGTAGACCGGGTCCCGCGACAGGGCAAGGATCAAGGCCAGGCCCAGCGTCGCGCCCGTGCCACCGACGTTCACGAAGGTCGAGAAGAACCCGTTGGCCGTGACGTAGGGCATGGGCTGGCCCCGACCGACCGCCTCCACGTTCTCGGCGAGATACTGCAGGAATATCGGCGCCACGAAGGCGTCGAGGGTGTTGTCGCCGTTGATGCCCACCGACCAGAGCATCGTGACCAGGAAGGCATACACCAGGATGCCCGGCAGGGTGTTGAGCGCGAAGACCAGCGGCTTGAAGAGGGCCTGCACGCCGGCATTGAGATCGAGACCCAGCACGAAGCGCAGCACCCAGAACGCCACCACGAGGAAGACCGTCGGGATGAGCGAAACGAAGGTGTCGGAAACCACCTTGGGAACCGTGGCGGGCAGGCGGATGACCCAGTTGGCGTCGGAGAAGGCCTTCTGGAGGCGCACCGTTGCCAGGGCGATCAGGATGGCGGTGAAGAGCCCCTTGGAGCCGAGGCCGTCCATGACGAGGGTCTGGTCCTTCATCTCCATCTGGATCAGCAGGAACACCAACGCCGACTGGGTCGCGCTGAGGATCGCCTCCTGCTTCAACCGCCCCCCGAGGTCGTAGCCGATGGCCAGGCAGGCGAAGAGCCCCAGCAGGCCGAAGGTGGCCGTGACCGGCACCTGCAGCAGCGGCAGGTGGGGGGCCACCCTGGCCTCCCATCCCGGGATCGGCAGGTAGGCGACAACCATGAACAATCCGCCGAGGATCGTGAGCGGCACCACCGAGACCATCCCGGCCCGGATCGAGGCGAGGTAGGTGTTCCCGCTGAGCGCGGTCAATCGCGGGATCAGCCACCGGTGGAGCCACGGGGACGCTGTCATCGGGCGGGCGCGTGAGGGGCGATGCCGATGCCGTCCGGAGCGCCATCGAGGCGGAGGCCCAGGTAGAGGCAGCCGGCCTCCCCTTCCCCGACCTGGGCCAGCGGGCTGAATCCCAGCTTCCGGTAGAAGGCCTGTGCGGGAAGGTTCACGAGGCTGACCCCGAGGTGGGCCCCCGGGGATCCGAGCCGGCGCAACTCCCCGAGCAGGAGGGTCATCATCGCCCGTCCAAGACCACGTCCCTGGGCGCGCGGCAGCAGGTCGATGTGCAGGTGCGATGGATACTGCGCGTAGGGCTCCGGGCAGAAGTAGTCGGGGTGATGGTACCCGTGATGCACCTGCTGGACGCGGTTCCAGCCTGCCGGGTCGCCGGTGGGCTCCGGGAACCGGCGGCACAGTCCGGGACGCCAGTCGTTCTCGTACCGTGCGTAGAACCGGCGCGAATCGAACGCCGCCAGCACGTAGCCGCAGATTCCCCGGTCGTCCTCGAGCAGGCGGGCCAACTCCGGTTCCAGGGCGAGGTATGGCCCCACGAAGACGCGTCCCAAGGCCTCCGGGTCATCCCGGTAGAAGGGCTCCCCGTCCTGGCCGAAATTGCCGGTCTTCAGACAGACCTCATAGGCCCCGGACTCGTCTCCGGGCCGGGGAGGTCGCAGGCGGAACGGTGGCGGCAGGTTCATCGGGGATGGACCTTGGCCGGCGTCTCGATCTCCCCTGAGACCTCGAACCGCGCGTCGGGGAACTGCCGCAGGAAACCCTGAAGCCGGGCGACGAATCCGCCCCGGCAGGTCTTCGGACGGTGGAAGTCGGAGGTGAATGGGGTGCCCGCCCGGCGTGGGTCGATGCGATGGCTCCACCACCGGTCGAGCAGGTCGAGCTCCTCGCGCAAGTCCCAGACCCGCCGGTGCAGCGCGTGGAAAAGCTCGCGATCGAGCAGGTCCACCAGTCGGGCGGAGAACCCCTTCAACCGGAGCATCCGGGTCCGGACATCGAGAGATTCTGCATCGTCGGGAGGCTCGGCCGACGCCAGACACTGCGCGATGTCCCGGGCCAGTCGATCGGCCTCCGGCCCATCGCCATACGGCAGGTAAAACGCACCCGCGAAGAGAATCAGGTCGGCGAACTCGAGCGGCGAACCCACCGTGGCGAACCGGGGCCACCAGGCCTTCAGTCCATCGAGGAACGACGCCCCCGGATCCCAGGCCCCCTCAGCCGCCAGGTAGGAGCCGAACGAATGGATGGGCACGAAGTTCAGGGGGAACTCGGTGTTCGGGTTCAACAGGATGCCCCGGACCGCGCGCTTGAGTTCCAAGGGCCGCCCCGCATACGGCCCGCAGAAAAACCGGCGACCGTCGTAATCGTTGGCGAACAGGTTGTCCCAGATCAACGGAGGCCTGTGGAGAACCTCGGTCAACCTGGCGATCGGCTCCAGGTCGATGCGTTCCGAGATGATCTCCGGTCCGGTCCAGAAGATGTCGATTTCCGGATGAAGCTCCCGGCCGAGCGTCTCCAGATATCCGTCGCCCCCGTGGCCTGCCGCCACCATCCGCCCGCAGTAGGGTGTCGGACAGAGCAGGAACCGGCCGGCGACCCGGGAGCGGCTCCAGGTGAAGATCGCGTTCACCCAGGCCGCCTGCGCCGAGGCCAGCGATCCCCAGCGCGCCAGGTCGGCCGGCCGCATCGCATCCGGGATGTCATCGAGCAGGATGCAGAACTCGGAGACCCCCGCCTCGATCAACTGCATCAGGCGTGCCTGCATTGCCTCCCGGTCGGACGGGTCCGAATAGGTCACATCCAACCCGGGACTGCAGGCATGGATCAGCCTCAACCCCCTCGATCGGCACCCCGCCACCGCCGCACGGACCGTGGCCAATCCGGACGCATCATAAGGCTGGCGCCAGATGGCCCGTTGATGCAGGTCGTCCTTCGGGCCGTAGAAATAGGTGTCCAGACCGCCTCGAACCATCCAATCCCACAGCTCCGCCCGCTCCCGGGGCGACCAAGGCGGCCCATAGAAGCCTTCGATCACCCCCGAGAGGAACGAACCGGAGGCAGTTGCGGAGTTCGAAACCATCGGAAGACCCGCTGATCAAGCCCCTCAACCCCCAAACCGGTCAAGCACGTCCCCACCCCCAACCTCGGAAGCTCTCCCTCGATTCATCTTCACGGGTCTTTCGCCCCCGGGGCCCCACGGCCACCCTCTTCAGCGCGTCATCGACATTGAACCTGTCACCCTATGCATCGTTTCGCCCCGCGCGGTGTCGACGGCCGCCCCGTCCAGCCTGTCAGACGGCAGATTGAACCTGTCACTGGATGCATGTCACCGGTAGGTAATGCATATTGAACCTGTCACTTTATCTATCTTGGGGTGGAGGGGCATCGAATCCTTGATTGGTTTTGTCGGGATTCTATCCTTCGCGCCCATGAAGCTCACGGTCCGGGGAGAATATGCGCTGCGGGCCATGACCCACCTGGGGTTGCGGCACTCGGCGAAGGTCATCCAGATCTCGGCGATCTCGGCGGCAGAGAACATCCCGAAGAGGTTCCTCGAGCAGATCCTCAACGACCTGCGCACGGGCGGGTTCGTGGAAAGCCGCCGGGGGGTCGCCGGGGGGTACCGGTTGGCGAAGGCGCCTGAGAAGATCGTGATCGCGACGGTGATCCGGCACATCGAGGGGGCCCTCGCACCGATCGGTTGCGTGTCGGAGAACTATTACGAGAAGTGCAACTGCCCCGATGAGGCCCGTTGCGCCCTGAGATCGCTGATGAAGGAGGTCAGGGACTCGATCGCCCACCTACTGGAGAAGACCACGCTCGCCGACCTCGTCGCGAGGGCGGAGACGCTGAGGTCGACCGAATCGGCAGACGCAGACTTCATGATCTGATCGGCCAAGCACGGTGGGGTGAGGTTTTCTGACCGGTTTGACCGCCCTTGACCACCCCGGGCACGTCCCTCGCCTCCCAAGGACCGGAGAGGTCCAGGTATCCGACCCGACCCCGTTCCAAAACCGCCGTCCGAGCCCCGCGGAGCCCCACCCGGCCTCCGTGCCCGGCCCGGGACCGTGGCGGCTTGCTTCCTGCTTCCCTCCCGAAGCGCTTTTCCCAACCCTCCGTCCCAACACCCCATGATCGAACGCTGGTTCCAATTGACTCGCCACGGCACGACGGTCCGCACCGAACTGGTCGCCGGGATCACCACCTTCGCGGCGATGGCTTACATCCTCGCGGTGAACCCGGCCATCCTTGGCGAGAGCGGGATGGACAAGGGCGCCCTCATCACCGCCACCGCGCTCGCCTCGGCCCTGATGACCCTGGTGATGGCCCTGGCCACCAACTACCCGATCGCGCTGGCCCCGGGCATGGGACTAAACGCGTTCTTCACCTTCGGAATCTGCCTCGGCGCCAAGATCCCCTGGCAGGCGGCCCTGGGGTTGGTGTTCTACGGAGGGGTCCTGTTCCTGATCCTGAGCCTCACGGGCATCCGGCAACGCCTGCTCGAGGCGATCCCGCAGGAACTCAAGCTGGCCATCACCAGCGGCATCGGTCTCTTCATCGCCTTCATCGGGCTCAAGAACGGCGGGGTGATCGTGGACCACCCGGCAACCCTGGTGGGCCTGGGCGATTTCCGGAATCCGGGCCCTCTGATGGTGCTGGCCGGGGTGGTGGTCGGGGCGGCGCTCGTCTGGCGGAAACTCCCGGGCGCCATCCTCATGACGGTGGTGGGACTGACCATCCTTGGCCTCTTCCTGCGGACCCCGGACGGCAAGGGCGGCCTCGTCGCGATCACCAGGACCCCGGACACCTGGATCTCCACGCCGGCCTCCCTCTCACCCAGTTTCCTCGCGTTGGACCTCGGATATTTCTGGAGTCACTGGCGCACCTGCCTGCCGATCCTGCTGTCGCTGCTCTTCGTCGACCTCTTCGACAACATGGGCACCCTGATCGGCGTCTGCCAACGCGCCGGGCTGCTGGACGCCCAAGGTCGGTTGCCGAAGATCGGCCGGGCCCTCCTGGCCGACGCTTCCGCCGCGATGGTCGGATCGGTCCTCGGGACGAGCACCGTGACCAGCTACATCGAATCCGCCGCCGGCGTCGAGGCCGGAGGCCGGACCGGCCTCACCGCCGTGACCACCGCCGGGTGCTTCCTGCTGGCCCTCTTCCTCTCGCCGCTCATCGCCATCGTGCCCGAGGTGGCGACCGCCCCGGTGCTGGTGCTGGTCGGGATCTTCATGATGCAGAGCCTCGCGGACCTCGACCTCCGCGACTTCACCAAGGCCGTGCCTGCGGTGATCACCCTTCTGGCGATGCCCCTGACCTTCAGCATCGCCGAGGGGATCGCCCTCGGCTTCGTGGCCTATGTGGGATTCAACCTGCTGACCGGCCGCGCGAAATCCGTCACTCCCCTGGCCAAGGGACTCGGCCTGCTCTTCCTCATCCACCTGATCTACCGGTGATGAAGCGAGCCTTGACCCTGCTCCTGCTGCTCCTCATCGGAGCCGGTTGCGCTTCGACGCCGAGCCCCCGGGCTTGGGTCCACCGGCCCGGACCGTTCATCGCGGTCATGGCGGCCTATCCGCCGGAAATCGAGGCCAACGAGGCCGTCTTCGGCGGGCCCGGGATCACACGGTCCACCTGGCACATCGACGGCCTGGTCTTCCGTCACGTCCGGTTCGCGGGCCACGACCTGTTGCTCTTCCCCAGCGGCGTGAGCATGGTGAACGCGGCGATGAACACCCAGAGGGCCCTGGACCGGTTCCGCATTTCCCACGTGTTCTTCGCCGGAATCGCCGGGGCCATCGACCCCCGGCACCACATCGGCGACGTCGTGATCCCGGAGCGCTGGTACCACCACAGCGAGGCGGCCTATCTCAACCCTCGACCCGACGGATCCGGGTACATCCTTCCCGACTACTTCAAGCCCAAGCGGGAAAACCTCGGGTTCATCTTCCCCGACGCGGTCGAGGTGATCCGGGACGGCATGGACCGCCCGGAGTCGCGGGAATCCTTCGAGGCGGACCCCGCCCTGCTCGACCTCGCCCGGCGGGCCCTGCCGGGATTGCCGCCATTGCCCATGGGCCGACGGAACGCCGAGGTCTCGGTGGGCGGACAGGGCATCTCCGGGCCGGTGTTCCTCGACAACCGCCAATACCGCGAATGGGCCTTCCGGGTGTGGAAGGCCGATTGCCTCGACATGGAATCGACCGCCATCGCCCAGGTGTGTTGGACCCATCGCGTGCCGTTCCTGATCGTGCGCAGCCTGAGCGACCTGGCCGGCGGCCAGGAGGGGGTCAATGACGCGGACCGCACCGAGCGTCCCGTCGCGCGCCATGCCTCGCTGGTCCTCGGGGAGATCCTCCGCACGCTCCCGGCCCGGCGATGACCCGGCCGGTTCCCCACGGCCGCCTCCCTGGAAGCCCACCGACGCCGCGTTGGGACCCCGCGCCAACTGCGACAGCAACCATCGTCTGATGTGCCACCATGGCGCATTCCTGTCTCAGCCCGGGCGGGTTGGCGTCGACCTTGCAGGGTGAATCCTCTCGGGCAGAGGGCATTTTTGCGGTCATTTCTGCGGTGTTTTCGGATTTTTTTAGCCTTCACCCGATTCGGCACCGACCTTGCAGGTGGGCGGGAACGGCGCGCCGCTCAAACGCATACCGATTATGGCAAAAGTCCTTGGAATCGATCTCGGCACGACCAACTCCTGCATGGCCGTGATGGAAGGCGGCGAACCTCTGGTGTTGGAGAACTCCGAGGGCAAGCGCACAACGCCTTCGGTGGTCGCCTTCGCCAAGAACGGCGAGCGTCTGGTCGGCGAAGCCGCCAAGCGTCAGGCGGTCACCAATCCCCGCAACACCGTCTACTCGGTCAAGCGCTTCATCGGCCGCAAGTTCGACGAGGTGCAGGAGGAGTTGAAGCGCGTGCCCTACAAGGTGGTCCGCGCCTCCAACGGTGATGCCCACATCGAGGTCGAGGTCGAGGGCAAGCCCAAGGCCTTCAGCCCGCCCGAGATCAGCGCCATGATCCTCGCCAAGCTCAAGGCCGACGCCGAGGTTCGTCTGGGCGAGACAATCACCCAGGCGGTGATCACGGTTCCGGCCTACTTCAACGATACCCAGCGCCAAGCCACCAAGGACGCCGGCAAGATCGCCGGCCTCGAAGTGCTGCGCATCATCAACGAGCCCACGGCGGCCTCGCTGGCCTACGGTCTCGACAAGAAGAAGGACGAGAAGATCGCCGTGTACGACCTCGGCGGCGGCACCTTCGACATCTCGGTGCTCGAGATCGGCGACGGCGTGTTCGAGGTGAAGGCCACCAACGGCGACACCCATCTGGGTGGCGACGACTGGGACAACGCCATCATCGACTGGATCCTGGCCGAGTTCCAGAAGGTCCAGGGCATCGATCTGCGCAAGCAGGCCGACGCACTCCAGCGCATCAAGGAAGAGGCCGAGAAGGCCAAGATCGCATTGTCCTCGTCGCAGCAGTACGAGATCAACCTGCCCTTCATCACGGCCGACGCCACGGGGCCCAAGCACATCGCCCTCAAGCTCTCCCGCGCCAAGATGGAGCAGCTCTGCGACTCCCTTTTCGAGCGGACCATCACCCCGACCAAGTCCTGCCTGCGCGATGCCGGCATCTCGGCCGACAAGATCGATGAACTGGTTCTGGTCGGCGGCATGACCCGCATGCCCCGCGTGGTCGAGACCGCCCGCAGCCTGGTCAGCAAGCCGCCGCATCAGGGAGTCAACCCCGACGAGGTCGTGGCCATCGGCGCGGGCATCCAAGGCGGCGTCCTCAAGGGCGAGGTCAAGGGCGTGCTCCTCCTCGACGTGACCCCGTTGTCCCTGGGTATCGAAACCCTCGGCGGCGTGTTCACCAAGCTCATCGACCGCAACACGACCATCCCGAGCCGCAAGTCCGAGATCTTCTCGACCGCGAGCGACAACCAGCCGGGCGTGGAGATCCACGTGCTGCAGGGCGAGCGTCAGTTCTCCCGCGACAACAAGTCGCTCGGTAAATTCCAACTTGCCGACATCCCGCCGGCCGCCCGTGGCGTGCCCCAGATCGAGGTCACCTTCGACATCGACGCCAACGGCATCCTCAATGTCAGCGCCAAGGATCTCGGCACGGGCAAGAGCCAGAACATCGTCATCACCGCCTCCAGCGGCCTGTCGAAGGACGAGGTCGAGAAGATGCGCCGCGATGCCGAGTCCCATGCCGAGGAGGACAAGGCCCGCCGCGAGGAGGTCGAACTGCGCAACGAAGCCGACAATGCCGTCTACCGCTCCGAGAAATTCGTGAAGGACAACGGCGACAAGCTCGGAGCGGCCAAGGCCGAGGTCGACTCGGCTGTCGGCTCCGTCAAGGATGCGCTGAAGGGCAGCGATTCGGCCGCCATCCGCTCGTCCCTCGACAAGCTCAACGCCGCCCTCCAGACCGCCAGCGCGGGCATGTACCAGAAGGAGCCCGGGGCGGCCGGGCCCGAGCAGGCCTCCGGTGGATCCGATGCCGGCGGCAAAACGGGCCAATCCAAGCCCGGCGACCAGGGTCCCATCATCGACGCCGAGGTGGTCGACGAGAAAAAGAGGGCCTGAAAACACTCGAAAGATCCCTCGATTCCAGAGACTTTGCCCAGCCATCGACATGGCGGGCTTCATCCGCAACCACACAACAAAACACTAGAAACCACATATGGCACTGAACGTAAAACCCCTGGGCGATCGCGTCCTCGTGGAAATCGGCGAGGAGAAGGAAGTCAAGAAGGGTGGCATCATCATCCCCGACTCCGCCAAGGAGAAGCCCAGCGAGGGCGTCGTGAAGGCGCTCGGCACCGGCAAGACCGGCGACGACGGCAAGAAGATCGCCTTCGAGGTAAAGGTCGGTGATCGCGTGCTGGTCTCCAAGTACGGCGGCACCGAGGTCAAGATCGACGGCAAGGAGTACAAGATCTTCAGCTCCGACGACCTGATCGCGGTGGTGGGCTGATCCGATCCAGCCTCTCCACCCAGCCAATTCACAGTCTCAACCACAACATCACAACACATCCAAGAACATGGCAGCCAAACAACTTCTGTTCGATGAAGCAGCCCGTCAGGAGATCCTGAAGGGCGTCGAGGTCCTGGCCAAGGCGGTCAAGGCAACCCTCGGTCCCAAGGGCCGCAACGTGGTCATCGACAAAAAGTTCGGGTCCCCGACGATCACCAAGGACGGCGTGACCGTCGCCAAGGAGATCGAGCTCTCGAACCCCTACCAGAACATCGGCGCCCAGCTCGTCCGCGAGGTCGCCAGCAAGACCAGCGACATCGCCGGCGACGGCACCACCACCGCCACCGTGCTGGCCGAGGCCATCTACCGCGAGGGTCTCAAGCACGTGACCGCCGGTGCGAACCCGGTGTCGCTGCAGCGCGGCATCCAGAAGGCCGTCGAGGCCGCCGCCGAGCAGCTGGCCAAGATCGCCAAGAAGGTGAAGGACAAGGAGGAGATCAAGCAGGTCGCCACCGTGTCCGCCAACTGGGACACCGCCATCGGCGACATCATCGCCGAGGCCATGGACAAGGTCGGCAAGGACGGCACCATCACCGTCGAGGAGGCCAAGTCCATCGAGACCACCCTCGACGTCGTCGAGGGCATGCAGTTCGACAAGGGCTACCTCTCCCCCTACTTCGTCACCAACGCCGAGACCCTCGAGGTCAAGCAGGACGACGCCTACATCCTCCTTTACGAGAAGAAGATCAGCTCCCTCAAGGACCTGCTACCGATCCTCGAGAAGGTGGCCAAGACCGGCAAGCCGCTGCTGATCGTCTCCGAGGAGGTCGAGGGCGAGGCGCTGGCCACCCTGGTGGTCAACAAGCTCCGCGGCACCATCAACGTCTGCGCCGTCAAGGCTCCGGGCTTCGGTGACCGCCGCAAGGCCATGCTGGAGGACATCGCCATCCTGACCGGTGGCCGTCTCATCACCGAGGACCTCGGCATCAAGCTCGAAAGCCTCGAGCTGGCCGACCTCGGCCGCGCCAAGAGCGTGGTGGTCGAGAAGGAGAACACCACGATCATCGAGGGCGCCGGCAAGAACTCCGAGATCCAGGGCCGGGTCAACCAGATCCGCCGCCAGATCGAGGAGACCACCAGCGACTACGACCGCGAGAAGCTCCAGGAGCGCCTGGCCAAGCTGGCCGGTGGCGTCGCCGTCATCCACGTGGGTGCCGCGACCGAGACCGAGATGAAGGAGAAGAAGGCCCGCGTCGAGGACGCCCTGCACGCGACCCGTGCGGCCGTCGAGGAAGGCATCGTCGCCGGCGGCGGCGTGGCCCTCCTGCGCACCCTCCCGGCCATCGAGGCCCTGAAGCTCGGCATCACCGACGAGCAGATCGGCGTGGACATCGTCCGTCGCGCGGTCGAGGCCCCACTCCGCGAGCTGGCTCGCAACGCCGGCGTCGAGGGCGGCCTCATCGTCCAAGAGGTCAGGCGCCGCAAGGGCAACGAGGGCTACAACGTGGCCACCGGCGAGTACGAAGACCTGGTCAAGGCCGGTGTCGTCGACCCGAAGAAGGTCACCCGCTCGGCCCTGCAGAACGCCTCGTCCATCGCGGGCCTGCTGCTCACGACCGAGGCCGTGATCACCGAGATCCCCGAGAAGAAGGAGAAGCCGGCGGCCGATCCTCATAACGGCGGCGGCATGGACTACTGAGATCCTGCCGTTTGCTTTCCGGGAAACGTCCAAAGCGCGGTCCTCGCAAGGGGGCCGCGCTTTTTTTGGGTTTCCACCCATCGTGTCCCGCCAGCCCCGGTGACTCCGATCCGGTTTTAGGGGTCCTGGCTCACGGGGCCATCGGACGGTCATCGGGCAGACCCTTTGGGCACTGCGCCTCCATCGACGGCGCCGCATCCGGTGGAGACGTCGGCCCACCTCAAACCACGGCGGACTCGAGCAACGAGACCGACCGTTTCCCCCCGTCCACACGCACCGGGATCCCCCAGGGCAAGGTGACCTTCCGTGGCACGTGGCCGTAGGGAACTCCGGCGACCTGGGGGCAGGTCAGGTCCCGGAGCACCGCCGCGCAGACGGCCTCGAGATCGTGGAACGGATGTTCCGGATCGGCCGCCGACACGTGGGTGAAGCGCCCGAGCAGCAGCCCCTTCAGGCACCCGAGCACGCCGGCCAGGCGCAACTGGGTGAGCATGCGATCGATCCGGTGGAACGACTCGTGCACATCCTCGAGGGCGAGCACCGCCCCGCGGTAGTCGGGGGAGTACGGCGTGCCCAGCAGCGCGACCACGAGTGAAAGGCAACCGCCGAGCAACGGTCCCTCCCCCACCCCGCCCCGGCGGGTTTCCAGGACGGCCTCCGCCGGAAAGGGCAGCTTCCCGCGGGTGCGTCGCGAGGTCACCAACCGCCAGAAGCTCTCCTCGGTCACCGGGTCCGGCGTGCCGGAGAACTCCACGGCGCCGAGCGGGCCGGAGAAGGTCACCAGGCCGGTCCTGCGGAAGAGCGCCATCTGGAGTGCGGTGAGGTCGCTGTAGCCCACGACGATCTTGGGATCTCGCCGGACGGCCGCGTAGTCGATCCGGTCGAGCAGACGCGGGGTGCCGTAGCCCCCGCGCAGGGCCATGACCGCCCGGATGCGCGGATCACGCAGCATGCCGTTGAGATCGGCCAACCGCTCGTCATCGGTGCCGGCGAACGCCCCGTCATGCTTCAGCGCATGGATGCCGACCTCGGCCCGATAGCCCTGTCCCTCCAGATACTGGACGCACCCCGCCACCCGCTCGGGCCGCCACAGGGCTCCGGCCGGGGCCACGAGCCCGATGACATCGCCGCGGCGCAGCGCACGAGGCCGGAGGATCGCCTTCATCGCCGGGCCCGAACGAAGCGCTCGACGTACTTGCCCAGCATGTCGGCCTCAAGGTTCACCACGTCGCCGACGCCGCGCTCCCGCAGGGCCGTGACCTCGAAGGTGTGCGGGATGATCCAGATGCGGAAGCCTCCCCGGAACACGCCGGCCACCGTGAGGCTGATTCCGTCCACGGCCACCGATCCCTTGAAGACGATGTAGCGGCAGATGGCCGCGGGCGCCGCGATCTCGAGGACGTGGTCCCGCCCGCGGCGTTCCCAGGTGCGGATCCTGCCGGTTCCATCGATATGCCCGGTGACGAAGTGCCCGCCGAGGCGGTCCCCGGCGGCCAGCGAGCGCTCGAGGTTGACCGCCGAGCCGGGCTTCACCGCCGACAGGTTCGTGCGGTCCCAGGTCTCCTGGAGCAGGTCGAAGGCGAGACGGGCTCCGGTCTTGCCTCCACGCCGGAACGCCCGCTTGGCGACCACGGTCAGGCAGCACCCGTTGACGGCGATGCTGTCTCCCAGGCGGGCTCCCTGGGCCGCGACCTGGGCATCGACCCACAGGCGCACGGAGTTTTCCCCGGGCTCGACCCGGTTCACGACACCCGTCTCTTCGACCAATCCGGTGAACATCTTGAGTCCTCAGATGGAGCGAGTGCCGACGGGTTCACCCCCTCGATGCTCCGATGCGGACGACTGTCCGCGGCACGGGGGCCCGTCGTCCAACGGAATCCGTCCCGGTTCAGCCCGGCAACTCCCGAACCACGCGCGCCGTGATGAACAGGTCCTCGCTGAAGCGCCTGGACTCCACGTCGACGAGCCGAGGGGCCTCGGCCAGCGACCGGAATCCCGGGCCCGCGACCGCACGCCTCGCATCGGCCCCGCCGAGGATCTTCGGCGCGTAGAAGAAGGCCGTTCGATGCACCAGATGGTCCTCGAAGAAGCACGCGAGCACCGTGCCTCCGCCCTCGACCAGCAGGTGCGTGATTCCACGGCCACCGAGCTCCGCCATGAGCCAACGCAGGTCGATGCGGCCGCCCGATTCCGGCGCCCGGACCACGCCGACCCGCTCCTGCAAGGCCGCGACCCGTTCCTCGGGAGCCGATTCGCCCAACACCACGAGGGTGTTCCGGCGCGATGCGTCGGTCACCAGACGACAATCCAGCGGAGTCCGACCCCGGGTATCGAGGAGGATCCGAAGCTTGTCCGGATGCCATGCCGGCGGGCGGAAACCCGGCTGGGGGCGCACGGTCAGGGTGGGATCGTCGGCCAGGACCGTCTCCACGCCGACCAGGGTGGCGTCGGCCTGCAGGCGAAGCCGGTGCGCCTGGGCCCTCGAGGCCGGCCCGGTGATCCACTTCGACTCGCCGCCCGAGGTGGCGATCCGGCCATCCAGCGTCATGGCCGACTTGGCGACGACCCACGGCGTCCGGTGGACGATCCAGTGGTTGAACGCCTCGTTCAGGCGGGCGGCTTGGGATTGCAACACCCCGGACTCCACCACCAGCCCCGCCCGACGCAGCAACTCCAAACCATGGCCGGCATGCCGCGGATTCGGATCCACCGCGCCGACCACCACCCTCGAGATTCCGGCCTGGATCAAGGCCTCGGTGCAGGGCGGCGTGCGCCCGTGGGTGCAGCAGGGTTCGAGCGTGACATGGATCGTCGCGCCCGCGACCGGATTGCCGCGACGGGCCGCATCGGCCATCGCCTCGATCTCCGCATGGGGCCCCCCGGCCCGTCGATGCCAGCCCTCGCCGAGGATCTTGCCGTCGCGGACGAGCACGGCCCCGACCATCGGATTGGGTGAGGTTTGCCCAATGGCCCGCCGCGCCAGGGCGAGGGCCCGCGCCATGAATCGCTCGTCGGGTGTCATGGAGTCTCCGGAGCGCGGGTCAACCCTTGGCCGAGAACAAAGCCTCGGCGAACTGCCGGGCATCGAAGGCCTGCAGGTCGTCGGCCTGCTCCCCGACGCCGATGAACTTCACCGGAATGCCCAGTTCCTTCTGGATGGCCACCACCGCTCCGCCCTTGCTGGTGCCATCCAGCTTGGTGATGACCAGGCCCGTCAGCTTGACCGCCTTGTGGAACTCGCGGGCCTGGACCATCGCATTCATGCCGGTGGAACCGTCGAGCACCAGCAGCACCTCGTGCGGAGCCCCCGGGAGCTTGCGGTCGACGACCCGGTGCACCTTCTGCAACTCCTGCATCAGGTTGTGCTTGGTGTGCAGGCGACCGGCCGTGTCGATGAAGAGCCAGCGCGCAGCGCGTGCCTGCGCGGCCACGACGGCATCGTGGGCCACGGCGGCGGGATCGGCCTGGTAGGCGCCGGCGATGACCGGGATGTCCAGCCGGCCGCCCCACAGCTGCAATTGCTCGATGGCCGCCGCACGGAACGTGTCGCAGGCCGCCAGCAGGGCCGGCTCACCCCGCTCGTCCATGCGCTTGGCGAGCTTGGCGCAGGTGGTGGTCTTTCCGGTGCCGTTGACCCCCACCACCGACACTACGGTCACCCCGTCGGGCCGTGGCTTGAGGGCGGCATCCATGCCTCCGAGGCTGCGCTCGACCTCCGCGATGGCGATGTCGACGAAGTCGAGGCCCGACTTGCCCTGCGTCTCGAAGGCCTGGCGGACTGCCGCGAGGATCTGCTGCGTCATGGGCAGCCCGAGATCGGCGGCCAGCAGGGCGGCCTCGAGTTCCTCGACGCTCTGGGCGGTCAGCTTGGGCGATCGGGTGACGATTCGCTGGATTTCGTGGGCCAGCGAGGTGGCCGTCCGGGTGAAGGCCGATTTGAGCTTGTCGAAGAATCCCATGGGTCAGGTCGTTGCCGGGCGGGTCACGGAGGCCGGGCCCGAATCGTCGGGGCGCCGGGCGCGCCGCGCCCGGAGGGCCTCCACCTGCGGGTAGGGCAGCTTCACGCGCCCGATCAGGGGTTCGCCCTTGGCCATTCCGTGGCAGTCGCTGCCACCGGTGGCGACGAGGTCGAGCTCGGCCGCCTTGCGCGAGTAGCCCTCGCTGGCCTCCGCGGAGTGCCTCGTGTGCCAGCACTCGAGCCCGTCGATGCCGGCATCCTTGAGCCTGCCGATGAGGCTGTCGTTGCGATAGAGCCCGGGATGCGCCAGCACGGCCACCCCGCCAGCCTCGCGGATCAGGCCCACGGCCTCCTCGGCGCTCATCCGGGCCTTCGGCACGAACCCGGGGCGCCCGCGCTTGAGAAACCGGTCGAAGGCCTGGTCGTGGTCGCGGGCGAACCCCTGCTCGACCAACGCCCGGGCGACATGAAGCCGCCCCGGGGCCTCGCAGCGAGCGAGGGAACGCACCAGCGACTCGCTGAGTCCAACCCCACTGTCGTTGAGCCGGCTGACCATCTCGCAGACCCGCTGCTGGCGGACGCCCTGGAATCGGCGGAGCTCGGCGCGGAGCCTCGGCGAGGACAGGTCCATCCAATAGCCGAGAACGTGCACCTCCTGCCCAGTGACCTCGGCGGTCAGCTCGGCCCCGGGGATGAACTCGAGCCCCTCCCGGCGGCAGGCCTGCTCCATGCGCTCGCAACCCTCGACGCTGTCGTGGTCCGTGAGGGCCACCGCGTCGAGTCCGTGCTCGCGGGCATGCGCCGCAAGCTCTTCCGGCGAGAAGGTGCCGTCGGAGAAATGCGTGTGCAGGTGGAGGTCGGCGTGCTTCACGGGGACCGCTGGTCGGCGGGGGACTCCTTGGCCGTGCGGGCCGGGCGGTTGAGCTCGGCGCGGACCTTGTCGAGGATGCCGTTGACGAACTTGCCGCTGTCGGCCGTGGAAAACTTCTTCGCCACGTCGACCGCCTCGTTGATGCTGACCACGGGCGGGATGTCGTCGCGGTGCAGCATCTCGTGGATGGCCAGTCGCATGACGTTGCGGTCGACGATGGCCATGCGGTGCAGGTCCCAGTTCTTGGCATGCCTGCGGATGATGTCATCGAGCTGGTCACGCTTGCCGAGCACACCCCTGACGAGGCGGTCGGCGAAGATCCGGGTGGCGCTTTCGTCGGCGGTCGGCGGAGGCAGGTCGACGCGCTCGCCCCAGGTGGGACCACGCGTCTCCAGGAAGTCGCTCATCCTCTGGGAATCCCAGAACTGGTCGAGGGCCGCGTCCAGGTTCTCCGGCGGATTCAAATCGTGCTGAAAGAGGAACTGCACCGCCCGTTCGCGGGCCTCCCGACGCTTGCGCATGTGGACATCTTAGCCCAAAGCCCCACCGGACAAGAGCGTTTTATTGGACGATCCCGGGGTCGGGATCCGTCCCGGGGCCCACCCGGGCGCCCATGATCCTCCGGGCGCCGGCGTACACGTTGAATCGTCCCTCGCGCAGGAAACCGACGAGCGTCTGGCCGGACTCGGTCGCGAACTCGACGGCCAGGCTCGAGGGGGCCGACACCGCCGCCACCATGGCGATGCCCGCGGCGAGGGCCTTCTGGACGATCTCGAAGGACACCCGGCCGCTGACCATCAGCACCGACGGCCCGAGGGGAAACCCGCCGTCGAGAAACCGCCGTCCCACGACCTTGTCGACCGCGTTGTGGCGACCGACATCCTCCCGGGCCACCCACAGGCGGCCGTCCGGCCCGAAGAGCGCCGCCGCGTGCAGGCCTCCCGAGGCCGAAAAGCCGGCCTGCGCCTCGCGCAACCGGCCCGGCAACCCCAGCAACACCCCGGGATCCACCTCGAACTCCAGGGTCGCCTGAGGGAAGCGCCGCCGGAGCGCATCGATGCTGGCACGTCCGCACAGCCCGCAACTGGACGAGGCGAACACATGGCGCGTCAGCGAGTTGAAGTCGAAGGTCACCGAGTCGGCGAGGAACACATCCACCACGTTGCCGGACGGGTTGCGCGGATGGGGACGGATCCCGCGGAGGTCCGCCGGAGAGCGCAGGAGCCCCTCGCCCACCAGGAAGCCCGCCGCCAGTTCGTCATCATGCCCCGGGGTCCGGAGCGTCACGCTGACGCTGCGGGTGTCGACCCGGATCTCCAGCGGCTCCTCGGCGGCCAGGGAATCCTCGACGGGACCTTCCCAGGATCCCCGGCTCCAACGCCGGATCGACGCCGGCCGCGTCGATGGGTCCCCGGGCTTCACAGGGTCTGGCTGAGGAAGCCGCCATCGACGCGCACGTCGGTGCCGGTCACGAACCCGGCGGCGCGGGAACTCGCGAGGAACACCGCCGCCCCGGCCAGTTCGTCGGCGACCCCGAACCGGGCCATCGGGGTGTGGCCGAGGATGGCCTTGGCACGGGCCGTCGGGCTGCCGTCGTCGTTGAAGAGGAGACGGCGGTTCTGCTCGGCCGGGAAGAACCCCGGCGTGATGGAATTGACCCGCACGCCGCTCGGGGCCCACTCGCGGGCCAGGAACTGCGTCAGGCTCAGGACCGCCGCCTTGGCCGCCGAATAGCTGACCACCCGCGAGAGCGGGATGTGGGCGGAGACGCTGGCCACGTTGATCACGGCCCCGCGGCGGCGCGCACAGAACCCGGGCCCGAAGGTCTGGCATGGCAGCAGGACTCCGCCGACCAGGTTGAGGTCGAAGTTACCCCGCCAGGCCTTGAGTCCGATGGCCTCGAATGGAAGTTCGGCGGTGACGGTCGCCTTGGGATCGTTGCCCCCGGCGGCATTGACGAGGATCGAGGGCACGCCCAGACGAGCCGTGACCTCGGACTCGGCCCGGCGCAGGTCCTCGCAGCTCATCGCATCGGCGGCGAAGAATGCCGCCCTGGCCCCCTGCTCCTCGAGCGACCGCACGCAGGCGCCACCGCGCTCGGCGTTGCGGCCGACAACGGCCACGGCGGCACCCGCCTGCCCGAGGGCTCGCGCCATGGCACCACCCAGTGCGCCCGTCGCCCCGATCACGACCGCCACCTCGCCGGAAAGATCGAACAGATTCATGGACCGGAAGGTGGATCAAGGCGGACCCCGAGGGGAGCAGAAAGGCATGGCGGACCCGCCCGTCCGCGAACCCGGCCGTCGGTCGGGGAACGGATCCACCGGGAAGCCTTGCCATCCGCTGCAGCCCGACGGGCACAGCCGCTTCCCGACGACGCGCCGCGCGCCGCATGCGGCGACCACCTGGCGGTGTCAGTCGGGAAGCCTGCGACGGAATTCCCGGCAGGCGGCGGCGATGTCGGGCGAATCGAGGATCGCGCTCACCACGCAGATGGACCGGGCGCCGGCCTCGACCACCGCATCGACCGTCCGGAGATTGATGCCCCCGATGGCGAACCAAGGCACCGTGACGGACGCTCGGGCCCATCGAACGTACTCGAGGGTCACCGGGCGTGCCGAGGGCTTGGTGCCGGTGGCGTACACCGGGCCGATCGCGACGTAGTCGGCACCGGCCCGGACGGCCCGCTCGCACTGGTCGGGGGCGTGCGTCGATAGGCCTACCTGGCATCCCGCCCTGCGACAGGGCAGGTCGTCGACGCCACGGTGGCCGGCATCGAAGAAGTCCTCCTGGCCGAGATGCACCCAGGGGGCCCCGCATGAAACGGCAAGCCCGGGATGGTCATTCACCACCGTGGCGACACCGGCTGCTTCGAGCACCGGCAGGACGGCCTCGATCAGGCGCCGCGCCTCCGGGAGCGGCGCGCCCTTGGCGCGGATCTGGACCGCGTCCGATCCGCCCTCGCACAAGGCGTGCGCGACGGCGACCGGATCGCGACCACGAAGGTAGGCCGTGTCGACGAAGGTGTAGAGCCGCCACTCGGCCACGGCCTTCCCCCCGCGGACGCGACGTGCGGTGCCATCCATCGGGATCAACGACGCACGCTGGTGTGCTCGCTCAACCAGGTCAGGTCCGGCCGACTTGCGGTGCCGGGGTAGCCGCCCCCATGGACCCCATGGTGGTCGACGTTGGCGGTCGGATTGTTGAACAGGCCGCTAACCCAGCGGTGGGACTCCGCGTGGCCGTCGACGAACGAGAAGTTGGAGTTCCGGCCATGGTAGTTGCCAGGCACGTGGTAGGCTCCTCCGGAGGAAGTGGCCATGTTGACCCCGAAGAAGGGGCGGCAGATGCCCTTCGGGTGGATCTCCCCGTGGAGGAAGGCATCCGCGCCGGAGACGACGTCGGAGGTCTTGCGGAAATTGCGGTAGGTCCGGTCGTCGCCGAGGGAACTCGTGGGGTAGGGCACGTCATCGGCCCAGTTCACCCAGGGATTCTGGCCATAGGTCCGGGGATTGGTCTGCCGGCGACCCGCCACCAGCTCGGAGTACCGGTCGCCCGGGCACTTGAAGGAGCCACGTGCCGGCAGGTAGGGGGCCAGCAGCGAAACCCTCGGGTTGATGAGGCTGGAGGCGGAGGCGTCCACCAGGTTGTTTCCGTCACGCCCCTCGACCCAATATTTGGGCACGAAATTGGCCGGGGGATTGGTGAGGTTGACCGTCGGATCACCCGCACCGTTGGGGGGGAAGAAATCGCGGTTCTCCGAGACGTACAACATCGAGGCGATGGCCAGCTGCTTCTCGTTGTTGATGCATGCGATGCCGGTCGCCTTCTGTCGTGCACGCGACAGCGCGGGCAGAAGCATCCCGGCAAGGATGGCGATGATGGCGATCACCACCAGGAGTTCGATGAGGGTGAACCCCGGGGACCGGTTGGTGCAGGAAATCGGTTTTCTCACAATATCTCAGGATCAGGAGGAACACGCTCAGGCTAGAGGTTCGCCTCAGGGATTCAACCCCGAAAGGAGATCGAGCAATTCAGCCTCCGGGCCCTCGTGATGCTGTTCACGGGCCAACAGCAGTGCCCTTTCGAACGAGCGGCGTGCCGATTCAACCGCCCCCTCGGCCAAGTCGCATTTGCCCAGCAGAATCTGCACCAGCATCCAGTCGGGCTTGCGTCGAAGGGCCACCTCCAGATGCTCGCGGGCCTCCGGGAGGTGTCCGGCATCGAAGAGGGCCCGGCCCAGACTGAAGCGTGCCAATTCGTTTTCGGGGTGCCGCCGCACCAGATCCCGTTGACGGGCGAAAAGATCGTCCATGAGCGGGACGGTAGCCGAAAGAAGGCTGCAGATCAGGCGGGATTTTTGGTGATTCTGGAGCAAGACAGCCGGGGTTGCCGCCCGCCTTTCCGAAACCTCCACGCGAGGCGGGTCGGACCACGACGATCGGCATGGCGTTGCTGGCGCCCGTTGGGGTGGGTTGCCCGTGATGGAAGACGCTTGGCTGCAACCGGCCCGGGACGGGCTTCGCCCCATGCCGGCCGGCCTATCCCACGGCGCGGACGCGGAGGTCGCGGAGGGTTTTGAGGTGGGGCAGCGGGACGCCGCGGATGGGTCGGGCGCCGTCGGTGCGGCGAGGGCCGAAGTGGCTTCGATGCCGGCGGAAGACCTCGTTGACGAACTCCCGCGAGCCGATCGCCACCCCGGCCG
>Ga0194129_10000097_pt1 | contig 166844 bp, 146 predicted proteins | sample TA2KigCa35mmetaG_FD_150862 | JGI IMG/M metagenome (GOLD analysis project Ga0194129, IMG submission 150862) | Freshwater microbial communities from Lake Tanganyika, Tanzania - TA2015038 Kigoma Deep Cast 35m | ecosystem: Environmental > Aquatic > Freshwater > Lake | place: Tanzania: Lake...
GCTGATCTGAGCATCCCAATTGATTAAGTGTTGAATGCGGTACTTTAAAATACCAGGGTCAGCACCTGAATTTACCGAGGTGTTGCTGTACGATATGGCAATGGTGTCGTAGGTTGTTGGGAAAACATTGTTTACTTTAACTATATTCTGGCCAAACTCGTAGTTTGAATCCAACGATATGGGCATGGTGTAGGTGTATCCGAAATTAAAATCGACCGACCAATATTTGGCGGGTTGGTATTGCAAATATGCAATGGCTTCGAGCCCGGTAATGCGGGCTGGCCCGGTATTGAAAAACTTAAAGCCTTTGATTAGGGAATCCGTTGGATTCAAATTTGAATTAAAGAATCCAACAAAGGCGAATTCCACATAATCGGTGTACTCTTGCCAAAATCCCGAGAAGTCAACAAAACCTCGAATTTTCTTACCCATTTTGTAAAGCTGCTTGATCCCAAGCTCAGCACTCCAGCTTGTTTCAGGCCTTAAATTGGGATTGGCAAAGAAACCGCTGCCACCGCTGGTGGTCGAAATATACCGTTCGCCGATGGTTGGGAATCGAAAGCCTTGGCCCCAAGAACCACGAATGTAGGTGCCCTCGCTGGCTCTGAAATTGGCTCCTACACGAAACACGGGCTTGTTGTCGGTTACCTCATTGACCTTAAAATACTCCCAACGCGCTCCGCCCGTTACTGTAAGCCGTTTGAAAAATTTCTTTTCCAATTGCAGGTATCCAGCCGCGTTCAGGGCAATGCTCGTTGAATCGCCGGTTCCATTGTCGCTAAATACCCCTCCGGTACTCCAGGTGTGGGTAAATGATACCCCTGCTGTTACGCTCAAATCTTTGGTTAAAAAGGGTAGGGCGGTAGATTTGCTGAAATCTTTGTTGAATTGGTATTCGGCAAAACTGGTTCTGGAGCGGCTGTCTTGAACATTTTGGGCGGGTTTGGGCCCCACATCTCCGTCAGAAATGCTTCCAAAAAGCCGCCCCCTAAGCACGTGCCGGCTGCCTTTGCTGCCTCCGTAGGTGATGTAAGGGTCTAAGTAGAAAAAAACATTGCTGAAATTGGTCAGGCTGCCCGGTGCCATTTTAAAAATATTGGTGTCGGCATCTTGCCAAAAAAAAGATTGTGATTCGTTCATCAACATGGCGTTTCCATTCAATCCAAAAGAAAGTCCCTCGATCGACTTGATTCGGAAACGGGTATTGAAATTGGCACGAACGCTGTGCTCGTATTCTCCGTCGTTTATGCGTGAGGTGTCAAAGTCCCCAGGCAGAGATTTAAGAGGCTCGCCACCCTTAAACCCTTGGTCGTAAATGGCTTGGGCTCCTACCACCAAATCCATTTCCCATTTTTCGTTTTTGGGTTTAATGATGCGCGAATGCAGCACATTCATTCCTGATTTCATGTTGTTGAATGATTTTCCTTGCCAGGGCGAAGCAGCAGGTCCAGAGGGTTCGCTATACATTCCAGAAAATAGGCTGATTTTGGTTTGGGGCTTTTGGCTGGGGAAAGCAGTCCGGATGTTGATGACACCATTGGAAGCACCTGAGCCGTAAAGGACTGAAGATGCTCCTTTTACTACCTCAATTTGTGAGGTATTTTCCATGGGATAGAAGCTCCACATGGGTCGCCCGGCATCGGCCCGAAGAATGGGCATATCGTCGATTAAAACCAAAACCCGGCTTCCAAGTCCAGAGCTCCACCCGCTGCCTCCACGCACCTGTGGTTCGGCATCAATAATAGAAACACCCGGAATTTGTTCAATAACCAAATCGGCGCTAATGGCATTCCTGGCCTGAATTAGTTCTGGTTTGATAAGCGAAACCGAAACGGTGGCTTCTTCAATTTTTTGAGGACTTCGGTTTTCTGAATATATCACCTCGTTTAATTCTAAAACCGAAGATTCCAGTTTGACGTTCAGTTTGACGGTTTTTCCCGCATTCAGCTCTACGGTTTCTGTTTTTGATGTAAAGCCAACCGCCGAAAAATGGACGATAAAGGTGCCCGGTTTCGATTCCAGTTTGTAATTCCCATTAAAATCGGTTACCGCTCCTTTGACATTCGACAAATCGCTTGATTTTTGTCCTGGGGTCGTCAAATAAATAGTAACCAAGGGGACGGGCTCCCCGGTTTCATCGCTGTTGACCTTTCCTTCAACATAACCAATTTGGGCTTGTACTCCAATCGAAAATAAACACGCCAACAGTGCAGTAAAAAAGGATATTCCGTACTTCATGCATTCTAAATCTCGGGTAAAAAAAACGATTATTGCCTTAACGTTAAGGCAAAACGAAGTCAAAGATGTACGTTTTTTAAGGAATTTGGAAATATTCGCCCGCCGAAAGTGGAAGGCATCGTGGATCTTGAAGCAGGATACTCCATTGTTTTTCAGTGGGTTGTTCAGATTTTCCGAACCGAGACACCAATCCTTTACCCGGTTTTTGAATGTCGTGGGTTCGGGTAAAATACCGGGGCTTTAGTTTTGCCAAGGTTTGTTGGTGGTACTTAAATCCTAAAGCTATTTCACCGCCCAACCAAAAAGGCAATTTGTATCCACCCACAGCCGAAATCCACACATCAATTTGGTCGGGCATGCTGGGGTTGTCAGCATGAAAGCCGTGAGGCGTATAAAAAATCCGTTTCCCCTCGGCCTGAATAAGCCAACCGGAGTGTAAAAAATGACGGCCTACCTTTTCACAGGTAAAGGGGCCTATGCTGCCTTTGTGTGAAATTTGCTTAGAAAAAGCCTTGGGCCCCTTGAAGCCAAGCACAATTTCAGCCCCTTTCATCTTGAGTTTATTTAAGGTGTCCAGGTGGAAATGGTCGGAAAAAGGGAAGGCCACAAAAACCGAAAAATTCCCAGGTAAGGCCTGATATCCAGGAGAATAATCGGGCAGCCATTGGGTATTAAACCAAGCCGGTCCGTTGCTTTGAACTCCCTGAAACCAAGGATCCAAAACCAAATGGCCTTGGTCGGTTGAAATCAACCAACTGGAATCCGAATTTAGCCGTTGAATCAGCATGCCAATGGCGTTTTTGGGTGATTGGAATAACCTAAAACGAAGGGTTTAGGATTTTGTAGGGTTTGCGGTAGGGATTGAGCCGGGTAGCGCGCAAAGGGCGAAGTGCGGGGTTCCGCGTGCTGCGGAGGCGACTTCAGGAGCCACCGCAAAGCCGCTGGACCCCCCACTGAGCCCTGCGTACTACCGGTGAAAGCCCGCAACCGCCCCCCCAAAAAAACCTTATTCACCGTTGGAACTTCGAAATGGGAACAACATAGGCACGCGCTTGCGGTAATCTTGATAGTCCTTTTTGCGGCTTAACTGCCTGTTTTCCATCATGGGAATGCTGGCCAGCAGAATCAACAAGGTTATGCCAAGTGCGCCTGAAAATGTCCACCAATAATCGGGAGAACTTGCCATGCCAAACAAGAAAATTCCCCACCAAAAAGCAATTTCGCCGAGGTAATTGGGGTGGCGAGAAATACTCCACAAACCAGTTTTAAAGGTCTCGTCGGGCGAAAGTTTGCCCGAAATGCTCGCCATAAAACGTTGGTCGTCGGCCACCGTTTCAAGCAAAATGCCACCCATGGTTAGAACGATAGCAATGCCATCGATAAAGTTAAGTTGATGGCCAGAAATGCTGGGCGAAAAAACAGCTTGAAAAGGAGTGCAGGCAAGGAATACAAACAACGTTGGAATCAAATGCAGGCTTAAAAAAGAAATGGGCCAATAGGCTTTTTTAAACTTTAAACGCATGGAAACATAGCGAAAATCTTCGTGTTGAAACCCACGCCAAGATCGAGCCCAATTGTAGGTGAGCCTCCAGGCCCAAAATGAAACCAACATGAACACAATTCCGGCCCGCACCAAAGCATGAGGGGGAGCCTGGGCCAACAGCCCCGAATCGGCCTGACCATACCAAAACATAAAAAGAAGTGGAGGGGCCACACTCCAATACGCGTCGTACATACTGGAGTTGTTAAAACCCAAGCTGAAAAAATAGATGATGACCGTTGCTGTAATATCGACCAGCAGCAATTGAAGCAAGGGGTGAATGTCGTTTAAATAGGGAAGGGCTACGCCGGCCCCAACTATGGCCGAAAGGTAGGCCATGGCGACCCAAAACAAATCGGTTTCTTTTCGAATGGAACTCAGTTCAGGGTTTGATTTCAAAGTTGAAGGCATTTTTAAGGTCAAGTAAACTGGGGTTTGTTTCGGCCATTGCGTTGAATTTCTCTTCGGCTGTGTAGGGTTTAGTAGTTTGTTCGCTGAGCTTTATCTCGCTAATCAATTCGATAAAATCGTTTTCAAGGTTGCTGCGCAGGTGCTGCAACAAATCAGCGCCGATTTCCACAAACGTGGTTTGCAAACCGGCATGCGGTATGTAAAACACCAATGAGGTAGGCGATGTTTGCTCCATTTCTACGCGACTAAGCATTTGGGCGGCAACCATTTTGCCCTGGGTACTTAAGATTTGAGAAAAGGCCAAAACAGACTCCTGCAATTCGGCCAACGAAAAGGGCTTGTTCGCTTGAGGAATAAAAACCTCTTGGCTGGTATTTTGCCGGGCGTTTTCGTCTAAAATCGACAGGGTTCCCGTGTTGAACTGACCTCGGCGGCGCAGGAGTTTGGGCGCCTCTTCGCTTGCGCCTTCTGCAGGTTTTGCCGTTCCAGAATCCGAACTGGGCGAATCCAAAGGAAGGGTGGTTTCGGTTTGAACAGGCTGGGGAGCCAATTCAGGCTCGACCTGAGTAATCAGCGCATCGTTGACAGGTTGGTCCACGTATTTTTCACCCGGATCTAAATTAACAAGGGAATCGGATTCTGCGGTTTGGTTGGCCGGTGCATCGGAATGAACCGCCGGAGCCGGCGTTGATTCCACAGATTGAATTTCAGCTGTTGGGCTTAAAATCTCAGAACTGCTGGGTGGAGGATTGGCAGGGGAAGGACTTGCTACGCCGGCCAAGGACTCCGCCTGAACGGGCTTTGAAGTTTGGGCGGAAGGGGCTTGAGCTTGAGCGGCTGAAGAAGGTGCCGAGCCTGTTTGGCTTGGTTTTGAAGCAGAAGGGCTTGCTTGTTCTGATCCATTGCCGGGACCTTGAGGACTGGTTTGCAAAAGGGCGGCCAGCTTTAACAGCGAAAGTTCAAGGTGAAGGCGCTTGTTGTTGGCCAGGCGGTATTGGGCATCGGACTGGTTCATTAGATCTAACACCGCCAGTTTGGTTTCAAGTGAAAACAAATTAGACTGTTCAACGTACCGTTCGCGAAGAGCCTCGGTGGCTTCCAGTAGTTTTACCGTTGCCGGTGAATGCACCACAAGCAGGTTTCTTAGGTGTTCGCATAGCCCTCCCAGCAGGTATGCCCCGTCAAAACCAAGCTGCAAAATTTCATCTAGTTTTAAAAGAAGTTCCGAGGTTTGATTGGTTCGGCCCATTTCCAACAGCTGAAAATGGTAATCGTAATCCAGAATATTCAGGTTTTCAATCACTTCCTTGTATCCGAATCGGTTGCCCGAGAAGGTAACAATGCGGTCGAAAATGGACAGGGCATCGCGCAGCGCCCCGTCGGCTTTCATGGCAATGACATGCAGCCCACCTTCCTCGGCCTCAATGCCTTCCTTCATGGCAATTTTCATCAGGTGGCCGGTAATATCGTCTACCGTAATGCGCCTGAAATCAAAAATTTGGCAACGCGAAAGAATGGTAGGCAGGATTTTGTGTTTTTCGGTGGTAGCCAAAATGAAGACCGCGTGGGCGGGCGGTTCTTCCAGCGTTTTCAAAAAAGCATTGAAGGCAGCCGCAGAAAGCATGTGTACCTCATCGATAATGTACACCGAATGGGAACCCACTTGGGGCGGAATTCGTACCTGACCTATTAAATCACGAATGCCTTCAACGCTGTTGTTGGAAGCGGCATCCAGTTCATGGATGTTAAAGGAATGAGAGGTTTGAAAGCCAACGCAGGAATCGCAGGTGCCGCAGGGCTCCATCTCGGGGCTGGGTTTCATGCAATTTATTGATTTTGCAAGGATTCTAGCGCAGGTGGTTTTGCCCACCCCTCTAGGTCCGCAAAACAACAGTGCATGAGGTATTTTTTTGTTGGTCAGTGCATTGCGAAGGGTCCCTGTGATGTGCAGTTGCCCAACCACATCGTCGAAAGATAAGGGGCGGTATTTTCGAGCTGAAACAATAAAATCTTCCATGTAAAAAGTGCTTACAACAAAGATAGCATTTCCTTGAGCGAAAGAAATGCATACCGGGCTCGTAAGATGCGATTGAAAATGCAAAGGCGAAAGGGTATCGGCTTTGAGCTAAGTTTGATTTTGGTTCTTTTATTGTGGGCGGCAAACGGGCTTTCGCGGGTTGTCCGCGGGTGCCGTAAGGCGGGCCCAGCGGGCTTGCGGTGGCTCCTAAAGTCGCCTCCGCGCCGCGCGGGCCCGGCTACGGCACCCTTGCGGGCAACCCTGCTCAATCCCTGCCGCGGGCGGCTTTGAATGAAAACCTGAGGCCTTAAACCAGAATGCAAGGAAATAGAATAATCCTATGGTTTAATCAGTGAAAATTGGGCCCAATTGACGAACCTAGAATTTCTGGGAACTCCTTAGATTAAAGTAAAGCTGAAAAACCGCGGCAAGCCCCATGGTCAGTAAGCAGCCAATCGGATTTAACCACAAATAGGCCAAACCTGAAACGTGGTTTGGAAGAATATGGGTATCAAAATACAAGAATAGCACCACGGCTTCGCTAATCAAACCCGCCAGCAGTAGGGCCCTTCCTTGTACAAACCGCAAGAAAAATGCCGTACAAAAAATACCCAAAATGGTTCCATAAAAAAGGGAACCAATAATATTTACCGCTTCAATTAGGTTGTCGAACAAAGAAAAAATCAAAGCAAAAAAGATGGCAACCACTCCCCAAGCGGCCGTTGCCAGCCTGTTGGCCATTAATTGCCCAGAATCTGATTTAGGTAATATCCCCATTGGCCTTAGAAAATCCATTGCGGTTACAGAACCTAAGGCGCTTAATTCTCCCGATGTGGACGACATAGCAGCCGCAAATATCATGGCAAGCAATAAACCCACCAACCCGATTGGCAAATAACCCATTATAAACGATAAGAATATGTAGTCTCCGTCGTTGCTGTCTTCCTGGGGAAGATGTTTTTTCATTAAGACCTTTACCGATTCCCTTAATTTTTTCTCTGATTCAAGGCTGTTCAAATACGATTCTTTAAATTCCGGTTCAGGAATGCTACCTGCCGACCAAGAACGAATGCTTTTTTGCCGCTCTTGGTTTAAATTTTGGTATTCGTTGTTTAAAACCGTCAAAGAATCTTTGGCGGCAGATTTCTGCAATTCCGACCATTGAACGGAATTAAAATGCAAGGGTTGGGGGTTGAATTGAAAAAAAATAAAAACCAAAACACCAACAAACAGAACTAAAAACTGCATCGGAATTTTAAATACCCCATTGAACAATAATCCTAAGCGGCCTTCACGAACATTCTTGCCCACCAAATACCTTCCAACCTGCGATTGGTCGGTACCGAAATAACTTAGGGAAAGAAAAAAACCGCCAAGTAAACCACTCCAAATGGTATATCGATTTGATAAATCGGGTGTCCAATCAATGGCATTCATTTTGCCGGCCATTCCTGCCAATTCTAGTCCCTGAGAAAGGGGAATATGTTTTTGAATGTACACCAAGAGCAAAGCCAATGCTACCAAAAGCCCGCCAAGCATAACAGCCATTTGTTGTTTCTGGGTAATGGCCACAGCTCGGCTACCTCCAGTGGTGGTGTAGGCAATAACCAGCAAGCCAATGCAGATGTTGGTTAGGCTTAAATTTAATCCCAATAAGGTGCTTAAAACAATGGACGGGGCATAAATGGTAATTCCAGCAGCCAAGCCACGTTGAATCAAAAACAAAAAAGCAGTGTACCATCGAGCCCATTTTCCAAATCGGTGCTCTAAAAATTCGTAGGCAGTGTACACCTGCATTTTATAATACAGAGGGATAAACACAGCCGAAACGACCAAAATAGCCAAAGGCATCCCTAAATAAAATTGAATAAAGCCCAAACCGTCTTGGTAGGCTTTTCCTGGAACCGAAATAAAAGTAACCGCCGAGGCTTGGGTTGCCATGACAGAAATTCCTATGGTCCACCAAGGCATTTGTCGGTTGCCCAGCAAATACGATTCAGCGTCCATTTGCTTGCGGGTTGCGTACATCCCATAAGCCACAATGCCTAAAAGGGTGCCCAGCAAAACAAACCAGTCTAACCAATGCATGCTAACGGTAATATGAGGATAAACAATGCAAGCCTACCACAATGATTATTTCAATAATTAAAAGCAGCAGGTACCAAGGCCAAAATCGCGAATTTGGTTCAGAAGGGTGCTGCATATTTCAAAAGTAAAAGCCTTGGGTTTCCATTTTTTACAAATCCGTCTTTTCCGGATTACGAAACCAGTTGGCATATTTTGGATACCGCTCAACCGTACCTATCAAAATCGTTTCAATTTCTTCGGGCTTTAATTCCCGCAGAGGTTTTGCGGGAATTCCTGCATAAATCCAACCTGATTTTAGGTGGGCGCGCTCAGGAACTAGAGCTCCAGCAGCAACCAAGCAATTGGATTCAATAACAGCATGGTCCATTACAATGGCTCCCATGCCTACCAAAACCCGGTCATGTATGCGGCAACCATGAACCATGGCTCTGTGGCCAAGAGAAACGTCTGAGCCAATATACAGCCCTGCTTTTTCAAAGGTGCCATGCAAAATGGCACCGTCTTGAATATTAACTCTGTCCCCAATTCGAATTTCGTGAACATCTGCCCGCACCACCGATTGGAACCAAAACGTGCAATCTGAGCCAGATTGAACATTTCCGACGATGGTAGCGTTTGGAGCCACCCAATTGTTTGGCCCCAGTTGGGGGCTAAAACCGCGTACCGGTAAAATTAAAGGTCCATTCATTCTAGTAAATCGTTTTGAAGTGGAACATGCCAAACCCATTTTTCTTCGAAATAGGGCTCTTTGAACCATTGGCTTACAGGGCTTGAGGTGGGTTGCCGCCTAAACCCTGAGAATGCCGCCGAGCCTATGTCGGGGCCTTTTAAATAATACAATCCATGTTGAGCTTTGCCCTTTTTGATTAAAAGGTGTTTTGCCCGGTTGTAAAAGTCTGGCAAAGGCTCAACTGCGCGCCCGGTAATGTATTCAGCGGTTAATTTCAAGGCTTCTATTCTGCTGTTTACCACTTCAACATTGTTCAGTTCTAAGGCCTCAACAACGGCTTGAGCCACCGTTAATTTTTTTTGAATGGAATCAACCAGCACAAACGAGACTTCAGGCATGGCAATGGCCAGTGGTATTCCTGGAAAGCCGCCACCGGTGCCCAGGTCAATACAGCGTGAGCCAGATTCAAATGGATGTGCCTTATATATGGCTAAGCTGTGCAAAAAATGGTGCAATTCTATGTTGTCGATGTCTTTTCTTGAAATAACATTGATCTTTTGATTCCATTCTATGTACTGTGCCGCAGCCTGCTCGAATTGTTGGCATTGTTCTTTCGAAAATTCGGTAAAGTATGACTTCAGGGTATTCATATATTATTGTGGCCGGCTCCGGGTTAGTTTTTGCTGCAAGGCAACTCTGGCTCTGCTTAAATTTGCTTTTACTGTACCTGTTGGCCTTTTTGTTTTTTCAGCAATTTCTTCAATGCTAAGTCCTTCAAAATAAAATAGTTCCACAACTATCTTAAAGTCCGGCTTTAGGTCAGCAACCAAAGCCCGAATTTCGGCATGCTTTTGATCGCGGATTAAATTTTGTTCAGGGTTCAGGTCTTGATCTGGAATGGGAAACTCGCGAATCCTATCTGGATGCTCCAATTTGGGTTGCAAGGGTTGGGTGGGCAATGTGCGCTTGCGGCCAAAGTCGATGGCGGTATTTTTTGCAATGGTAAACAGCCAGGTAGAAAAGGTGAAATCGGGCCTGTAGTTAGGCAGATTTCGAAAGGCCTTTTCAAAAGAGAGGTTGGTTAGATCTTCAGCATCATCAAGATTTTGCACTAGGCGTATTAAAAAAACCCGAATGGGTTCTCGGTACCTTTTCATCAATTCCGAAAATGCAGTTTGGTCGTTCAGCTTTACAGCCCTTTGAATCAATTCCATGTCGGTCATTCCTCTCTACCCTTGTATTGTTCAACTAAGGTAAACCTGAATTCCAAAACCCTTTGCACCCAAATCAATTTCATAATTTAAGAATTGGAATTCCAGGTTTTACTTGTATTGGTAGGTTTTTGAAGCAAAATCAAAACTGGAACAAAAATAGCCAATAATTCGGCCATTAAATAAACCCATAGTGCCTTCGGGGTGGGTTTGCGGATTGAAGCAAAGACATAGACCCAGAGAAAGGTTGAAAACAGCTGAATACTCCAGCCTGCCAAAACCAAACCCATTGCAATTTTAGAGTGGAAAAATGGGAGGACAATTAATCCTAAGGTGTTTGCCCCAAGCAAAAGCCAGCGTAACACAAAAACAGCTTTTATAGGGAAAGGATAATGGGGAGCTGTTTTCCAATGCCTTTGTTTTTGAAGCGCCCAATCTTGAAATGTGGCAGGAGCATCCGACAAGGTGCTGGGTTTATATCCAAACCGTTTGTTTTGACACCGGCTAACTAAAAAAGGCAAGCCAAGGTCATCGTCTCCTCCGGCGGTGCCAAATTTTTTGGAATAGCGAAGGGCGGCCAACCCTGTTTCTTTGGGGTAGGCCATATTCCGTCCAACGGCGGTTGTAAAGCCAATCCAAGGTAATCCTGAAAAATTCATCCTAGCCAAGCGGTCGGCCTCGGCCATGGCTACATTTGAAGCCAAGCTGTTGCTTGAGATCAACAATCCATTCCCTACAAAAAGGGCAGGCTCAGCACCCAAAATGTCCATGAGTTCCTGAAGAAAGGTTGGGGAATCAGGCCTGCAATCGGCATCGGTTACAAAAACCTGCTGGAATTTTGCCTGACTTAATCCCAAGGCTAGCGCATCGCGCTTCCCTGGACTGGATTTTGAATCGATGGACAATACCCGAACCCGCCCCTCTTGACAGGCCAATGAATTCAAAAAGGCAAGGCTGGCATCGGTTGAGGCATCGTCGATCAAAACAAACTCGACCGGTTGTGTGGTTTTGCAGGCCAACCATAAATCAAGATTTCGTTTCCAATCAAATTCGGCATTCCGGCCGCAAACAACCACCGATAAACCTGGGCAGGTTCCATGCCCAACTTTTGGTCGAAAGAAAAATAGGGCACCTTGCACCAAAACCTGAACAAATCCAGCCAAACCAAGCAGGTATTCCAATATCATTCCACAAATATTAACGAAAAATACGGACTTTTGCCTCCACGATGCATGTTTTTATAATAGAAAAGAAGGCCGAGGGGTCTCAGGCAAGGGCTGGCGTTTTATCGACGGGACATGGAGAAATCCCAACTCCAATTTTTATGCCTGTGGGTACCTTAGGTACGGTTAAGGCCATTCACCAACGGGAATTGAAAGCCGATATAGATGCCAAAATTATTTTAGGAAACACCTACCATTTGTATTTAAGACCTGGCACGGAAATTTTAAATGCAGCTGGGGGACTTCATTCTTTTATGAATTGGGATCGACCAATTCTTACAGATTCAGGAGGTTATCAGTTGTTCTCCCTAACCAATATGCGTAAAATCAGCGAACAGGGAGCTGTTTTCCAATCGCATATTGATGGCTCAAAACATACCTTCAGTCCAGAGTCTGTCATTGATATTCAACGGAAAATTGGGGGAGACATTATTATGGCCTTCGATGAATGTCCCCCTTATCCTGCCTCGCACGATTACGTAAAAAAAAGCCTTGAATTGACTCAGCGCTGGTTGGTTCGTTGCAGGCAGCAAATGGATTCAACCGAGCCGTTGTACGGACATCATCAAGCTCTTTTTCCTATTGTTCAAGGGGGAGTTTATTCAGATTTACGGAAGCAAAGCGCCGCTTTTATTGCCGATTTGCCAAATGTAGAGGGGGTTGCAATTGGAGGTTTATCGGTGGGAGAGCCGGCAGAAATGATGTATGAGCAGATTGAACATGTTTGCCCCTTGCTGCCAGAAAACAAACCGAGGTATTTAATGGGAGTGGGAACACCTGAAAATCTTTTGGAAGGGATTGAGAGGGGAATAGACATGTTTGATTGTGTTATGCCTGCCCGAAATGGCCGAAATGGAATGCTTTTTACCTGGAAAGGAATTTTCAATATGAAAAACAAAAAATGGGAAAAAGATTTCAGCCCCATTGATGAGACGAGTTCTCTGTTCTCTGATCAGGAGTACAGCAAAGCCTATTTACGGCATTTATTTACGGTGAATGAACGTCTGGCCGCTCAAATTGCTACCTTACACAATCTTCATTTTTATTTAGACCTAATGAAGCAAGCTCGTTTGGAAATTTTGGCTGGCACTTTCGCTCAATGGAAAAAGACCATGCTTCCCATACTGAATTTTAGAAACTAAGCGTTTTGGGGGTTTTCGGCAAAATAGACAGGTACATTATTCGGCAGTTTTTGCAGACCTTCTTCGTGGCCATTCTTTTGATTTTATCTATAACCGTAGTTTTCGACTTTAGCGAAAAGTTAGATGGATTTATGGGAAAATACGGTTCTGTACCCACCACTTTCGACATCGTTTGGAAGTATTACGCCAACTTCATTCCTTTTTTCGGCAATTTGTTTAGTCCTCTATTTGTCTTTATTTCTGTTATCTACTTTACCTCCAGAATGGCTTACCGCATGGAAATCATTGCCATTCTTAACTCTGGCTGGAGTTATTGGCGCTTGCTTTTTCCATTTATGTTAGCGGCTACTGTTGTTGCAAGCCTTAGCTATGCTCTAACCAATTTTGTTATTCCCCAAGCAAATAAAGAAAGGTTGGCCTTTGAATCTACTTACTTTCGTAAAGGAGTAGGGGCAAGTCCCAATTTTCACCTTCAGCTTAGCCCTGGAGAGTTCGTTTTCACCGATATGTATACCGATCACCGAAAATCAGCAGGTCGATTTACTTATGAACGCATAGACAGCAATTTTAACCTCAAATACAAGGTGCTTTCAAAAGAAGGATTTTACGACAGCTTAACTGGTGCATGGCGTTTTTATTTAGGAGTATCTAGGCGCTGGCATGACAATGGAACGGTGGAGACCCGTGAGTTTGAAAACTGGGACACCATTTTACCCATTACACCCAAAATGCTGCAACGCGACATTAAAATTGTCGAGGCTTTAGGTAACAAGGAACTTGACGAATTTATTGAACAACAAACCCTGAGCGGCTCCATTTATCTGCCCTTCTACCTCATTGAAAAGCACGGACGCCAAGCCAATCCTATTTCGGCCCTCATTTTAACTTTTATCGCTTTTCCTATAAGTTCACGAAAGGCTAGGGGAGGTATTGGAATTCAATTGGCGGCGGGCGTTACCCTTGCTTTCGCCTACATTTTCCTTCAAAAAATGACCGTGAGCTTTGCATTGAATGGAGTTATGTCTCCTTGGCTTGGAGTTTGGTTGCCAAATTTCATCTATATAGGCATAGGATTTATTTTGGCTAAATTTGCCCAACGTTAATTGCGTTTTTTATGAATTACTTAGATTTTGAAGGGCCCATTCAACAATTGGAAGATGAATTAACCCGTCTTCGAGAAACGGCTCTATCTACTTCGACCGACCTAAATCCGGCCATTGCTGAATTGGAAGAACAAATTCGTGAAAAAACGAAGGAGATTTTTAAATCGCTGACTCCCTGGCAACGGGTTCAACTTAGCCGACATCCTGACCGCCCATACACCTTGGCCTACATACAAGCCATATCGAATGGAACATTTCAAGAATTGCACGGAGACCGAAATGTTAAGGACGACAAAGCCATGATTGGAGGTTTTGGCAATTTGGGAAATTACAATTGCATGTTTATCGGTCAGCAAAAAGGAATCAATACCAAAATGCGCCAATACCGCAATTTTGGCATGGCCAATCCCGAAGGGTACCGAAAAGCGTTAAGGTTAATGAAAATGGCCGAAAAATTCGGACTGCCCATTGTTTGCCTCATCGATACTCCCGGAGCCTTCCCAGGCCTTGAGGCCGAAGAACGTGGTCAAGGCGAAGCCATTGCCCGAAACCTGATCGAAATGTTCCAATTAACTGTCCCTGTTATTTGCATTGTAATTGGCGAAGGCGCCTCAGGAGGCGCCTTAGGTATTGGTATCGGGGATAGGGTGTATATGCTTGAAAATACTTGGTATTCCGTGATTTCACCCGAATCATGCTCTTCCATCCTTTGGAGAACTTGGGACAACAAAGAACAGGCCGCATCGGCCCTTAAATTAACGGCCGAAGATATGCTTGGCCTTAAATTGATAGATGGTATTATTCAAGAGCCCTTGGGTGGAGCCCACCGTGACCAACAAGGAGCTTTTGACCAAGTCAAAAAGACCATTTTGGAACAGCTCCCCAAGTTGCTTAAAATGAATCCGGAAAAGCGCATTAAGGAGCGAATTCAAAAGTTTGAATCCATGGGGGTGTTCAATGAATGATTTCTTAAGCATTATTCCTGGGGAAGTCCCGGTTGCTGAACTTCACGGGCATCTGCTCTCGGGAGTTTCACCTAGGCCCATAGCTTTTGTCTCTTCCATTGATTCCAAAGGCCAGGTCAACCTTAGTCCCTACAGTTTTTTTAATGTTTTTGGAGCCAATCCTCCTATTGCAATTTTTTCTCCTGCCCGAAGGGTACGCGACAATACCATTAAGCACACCCTTGAAAACGCCGTTGAAACCCGCGAGGTGGTGATCAATATTGTTGATTTCTCTATGGTTCAGCAGGTTTCTCTTTCCAGTGTGGAATACCCCAAAGGAGTCAATGAATTTATAAAAGCCGGATTCACCATGCTTCCCTCCGATTTGGTAAGCCCACCAAGGGTCGCTGAATCCCCATTTCAGCTCGAAGCCAAAGTGATAAATGTAATTGAAACGGGTCAAGAGGGCGGTGCAGGTAATTTGGTCGTTTGCCAAATTCTAAAGATACATTTGGCCAAGCGAATTTTAGATGAAAACAACAGGATTAATCCATTTAAACTGGATGCTGTAGCGCGCGCAGGAGGAAACTGGTATGTTCGGGCTCAAGGCGATGCCTTATTTGAAGTGCCAAAACCTGCCGGACCCCAAGGAATTGGAATTGATGCTCTTCCTGCTTTTATCCGAAACCATTCCGTATTAACAGGAAATCACCTTGGAAAACTTGGAAACCTAGAACGTTTGCCTACGCTTGAACAAGCATTTGAGTTGGCCAAAACCCCAACCTATGTTCGTTTAATTCAAGAAAAATCCCAGCTAAGTCCCCTTGAAATTGTTTTAGATTTACTAGACAAAAACGCCATTCAAGAAGCCCTCGTTTTTTTGCTTACAAATCAAAACGACCTTTAAATGAGAATGTATAACGTTACCGTGCATGTCGAAGCCAGCATCGAAACTACTTGGCTAGATTACATGATGAATCGGCACATTCCAGATGTGATGAATACGGGCTGCTTTATTGAAGCACGCATCAGTAAGTTGGAATCGGACGAAGACCGCGGCGGACTAACCTTTTCCATTCAATACGGCGCCGAATCCAAAGAAAAATTAAGAGAATACCAGCAAAATTTTGCACCCACCTTACAAGCTGAGCATCTTCAAAAGTTTGGTCAAAAATGCCTTGCCTTTCGAACAGAAATGGATGTGCTAGCTAAATTTGTATCAAATTCAAATGAACATGACTGAAGCTCAAACTTGGGTTTTTATGCTACAGAAAACCAGGGAACAAACCCTTGGTTACCTGGATAAACTTTCTGGAGAAAATCTCCACCGCTCCTATCACCTTGAAGGGAGCACCATGAACAGCGTTTTTTGGATAGCGGCTCATTTGGCCGTTTCGGCTAATTTTCTTTTGCTGCACGCTACCGGTTCTGAACGTTTAAAACTTCCATGGGCACGGGCCTATGGTTTGGGGGGAAATGGCCTCCCAGAATCAGAGGCTCCACCAATTTCTGAGGTCATGGAAGCCTTAAACGAAATTCAAATCAGAGCGGAAAAATTCCTAAGCCCTTTGACGGAATTGGATTTGTCTCAGCCAACAGCAACCGGAACCAACTTTGGAGGAGAAGATTCCATTCGAGCCATCATTGCCCACCACATTCGTCACGAAAATGCCCACGCAGGTCAATTGGGCCTCATCTGCAAAGCTTTAGGAAAGCCAACCATTTAAGTATGCAAAATACCTCTGTTATTCGCATTTTCATAGCCGACAGCCATTTTTTGGTACGGCAAGGCTTAAAGACAATTTTTTCTGCACAAAAGGGGTTTGAGGTGGTTGCAGAGTCGGAGGATTTAGCCAATTCCCTAGAACTTGTAGAAGAAACCCAAGCGGACGTTGTGGTAGTTGGGCTAAATATTCAAGGGGTTTCGGTGGTAGAAACCATTGAAGATTTAAGGCAAAGACATCCATTTAAAAAGATACTGGTTTTAGATACCAATGAAGATGCCAATGAAATTATCAGGCTTTTAAGCATGGGAGTTCATGGATACATATTGAAGCAATGCGATCACCAAGAAATTATTGACGCGGTAACTACCATAATGCAGGGGAAGAATTTTTTCTGTTCCAACGTTCTAAAGCTTAATAAAACCCCAGTTAAATCATTGTCTCAGGTTGATTCAGAAAGTGCCATTCGGCTTTCTAGCCGTGAGATTGAAATTCTTGAACTTATTTCGCAAGGTCTTACAAACAATGAAATTGCCGATAAGACGTATATTTCAGCCCACACGGTTGCTTCGCATCGAAAAAGCCTGATGAAAAAATTCGGGGCACGCAACAATGTGGATTTGGTCATTTCGGCCATAAAGGAAAATTTCATTGCGTTTTAGTCTTCTTTTTTAATTTTTTGGGCGGCAGCCGGGCTTTCACCGGTAGTCCTCAGCAAAAGGGGCTGGGGCAGCGGTCTTGCGTTGGCTCCCAAGGTCGCCTCCGCGCCACGCGCCCCAGGCCCTTTCGCTATGCGGGCTACCGCGTTCAATCCCTGCCGCTTTCAAAACCATAATGCGTCGTGTGGCTGTTTTCAGGGCCATTCATCTCCTGTAGGTTTTGCCATAATGTCAGCCCTCACCAGGGAGCCCAAAACGCCAACAACGACTTTTAGAGCCGCATCCTACTTTGAAAAAGTAGGATAGACTCCTGTGGACAAGTCCTTTTTTCCAGCCATCGATGTTTCATTGTTTGCTTTAGGATTCTTTAGGCCATTAACCTTATTCATTCTCGTCTAAACCAAACCGAACTCACCGTCCTAATTCGAAAAAGGGTGCGCTGCCACATCACCCATCTCAAACCCGATATTCCCGCTTTCCATTTCATCAAAGTTACCTTTGAATCAAAAGAAAGCACCTTTGAGATCCCCAGGGTGGATTATTAAAACACCTGCCGGCGTTTCTTTAATTCACCATCTAACTTCACTCTAAAAAGCCCGAAGTATTCTTCGCCACCCCAATACGTGGCGAAGCTTAATTCATCAATTTTTTACACGTGCTCTGCGAAGTTACAGGAACAATTCTGGTTTGTCAAGGTCCATTTACATTTTTTTTGAAATTTGTATCAAACGTCAATACAATGCCTTTTAGATGACGGAATGAAGCGCTGTTAAATATGGCAATGGGTTGCAAATTGCCCTTGAAATCTGGCGTATCTACGGGACAGGTGTCATTATGTCAGTATAATTAGAGTCAATTCAGACAAAAATGATACGAAAAGAAAGAGATTGCGTCAATTTATGTATGCTCTGGCCTATGGAATGATTTTGGTAAGAGAAATGGAAATTTTCATTAAAAAAAACACTTATGGGAAAGATTATTGGAATCGACCTTGGCACAACAAATTCTTGTGTTGCCGTTATGGAAGGAAATCAACCCGTCGTAATACCCAATAGCGAAGGGAAACGTACGACACCCTCGATTGTTGCCTTTTTAGATAACGGTGAGCGAAAGGTAGGAGATGCCGCGAAGCGGCAAGCGATTACCAACCCTGAACGAACCATTTATTCTATAAAGCGCTTTATAGGTAGCCGTTTTGCGGAGGTAAGTGCCGAGTTTTCACGCGTACCCTACAAAATGGTGAAGGGAGATAATGACACGCCAAGGGTATCCATTGGCGATAGAAATTACACTCCCCAAGAAATTTCGGCCATGATTCTTCAAAAAATGAAGCAAACGGCAGAAGATTATTTAGGTACTACAGTAACAGAAGCTGTTATTACTGTTCCAGCCTATTTTAATGATGCCCAAAGGCAAGCCACGAAAGAGGCTGGTGAAATTGCAGGCCTTACCGTTAAGAGAATCATTAATGAGCCTACGGCAGCAGCTTTGGCCTATGGCCTCGACAAGCAAAACAAGGACATGAAAGTTGTTGTTTTTGATTGCGGCGGTGGTACTCATGACGTTTCAATTTTAGAACTTGGCGATGGGGTTTTTGAGGTTAAATCAACCGACGGAGATACCCACCTTGGGGGAGACGATTTTGATCAAAAGATCATTGATTGGTTGGCAGATGAATTCAAATCAGATGAGGGCATCGATTTACGAAAAGACCCAATGGCACTTCAGCGCTTAAAAGAAGCAGCTGAAAAGGCAAAAATTGAACTTTCCAGTTCCACCGAAACAGAAATCAATCTTCCTTACATCATGCCTGTTGATGGAGTTCCTAAACACTTGGTAAGGAAACTAACTCGTGCCAAATTCGAGCAATTGGCCGACGATTTAATTCGCAGGACCATTGAACCTTGCAAGTCGGCCTTGAAAAATGCCAACATGTCGGCCTCAGATATCGATGAAATTATTTTGGTGGGAGGGTCAACCCGAATTCCAGCGATTCAAGCTGCTGTTGAAAACTTCTTCGGAAAGTCTCCTAGCAAAGGGGTTAATCCAGATGAGGTGGTAGCTATTGGCGCAGGAATACAAGGTGGTGTGCTTTCAGGTGATGTTAAAGATGTACTTCTTTTGGATGTAACCCCTTTAAGTCTTGGTATTGAAACCATGGGTGGAGTTATGACTCGCCTCATTGAGTCTAATACCACCATTCCATCTAGAAAATCTGAGGTTTTCTCAACCGCAAGCGACAATCAGCCTTCTGTTGAAATACATGTGCTTCAAGGGGAACGCCCAATGGCCAACCAAAACAAAACCATAGGACGCTTTGTATTAGCAGACATTCCACCTTCACCTCGAGGAATTCCTCAAATTGAGGTAACCTTTGATATTGATGCCAATGGCATTCTTCAGGTATCGGCCAAAGATAAAGCAACCGGTAAAGAACAATCCATTCGTATTGAAGCTTCCAGCGGTTTGTCAGATGAGGAAATTGCAAAAATGAAAGCCGAAGCGGAAGCCAATGCAGACGCTGATAAAAAGGCTAAGGAGCGGGCTGAGAAGCTCAATGCCGCCGATGGTCTTATTTTTCAGGTTGAAAAGTTTATGCGAGAAAGCGGGGACAAAGTACCTGAAGATAAAAAGTCGGGAATAAATGAGGCACTTGAAAGCCTTAAAACAGCCCACAAATCAGAGGACCTGGCCTCCATTGATACGGCCATGGAAAACTTGAATAAGGTTTTCGGGGAAGTAGCATCTGCCATGTATGCAAATGAAAATGCAGGAAGTGCAGGAAATCCAGGTTCAGATTCATCTGGAAAAGATGGAACCGATGATGTAACAGATGTTGACTTCGAGGAGGTCAAGTAAGAATTGTCAGTTGAATCAAGGGGGCTTAGGCCCCCTTTTTTATTTTAGATTCTATTGACAAGGTTCATACTCCTGCGTACTTTTGAGGGATGGTTCAAATTTTTACAGACGGAGCAGCCAGGGGCAATCCAGGCCCTGGTGGATTGGGGGTTGTAATGCTTTTTAATGGGCATAGGAAGGAACATTCAGAAGGGTACCGCAGAACAACCAACAACAGAATGGAACTGTTGGCTGTGATTCGGGCTTTAGAATTCTTAAAAACCGCGGCTCATCCGGTTCATGTTTATTCCGACAGCAAATACGTGATAAATTCAATTACCAAGGGCTGGCTGAAAACCTGGATAAAAACTGGGTTTAAAGGAAAGAAGAACAAGGATTTATGGCTTAGATACCACGCCATTGCGCCCCAATTTCAGCTCACCTTCCATTGGGTAAAAGGCCATGCTGACAACAAAGAAAACAACCGTTGCGATGAACTTGCTGTCGCGGCCCGGCGAAAGCCAAACCTTCCTATTGATAAAGGCTACGAAGCTTCCAAATCGTCCAACAACGAACTATGGTGAAATTTAGGACGGAATTTCCAGCATTTAAACTGCCCCCTTTGGATTATCAGCATCCGATTTTGGTGGCGGGTAGTTGTTTTGCCGAGCTAATTGAGGCTAAACTTAGGATGGGAGGGTTTCATGTGCCTGTTCCTTCTCATGGGATATTGTACCATCCATTTGCTTTATCGACAATGCTTCAAACTTGGTGTGAAATTCCTTCAGAATGGCCGGTTTTAGAAAACCATGACAATCGGTGGATTAGTTTGGATCACCATGGTTCCTTTTCTTCTTTTAGCGAAGAAGAGGCAAAAACTGGAATGTTGATGGCTCGTGAAAATTGTGCTTTGGCGCTTAAAGAAGCTCATTTTCTTTTTCTTAGCTTGGGGACAGCACATTATTTTCAGGATAAGGTTTCGGGAAAGGCAGTAGGGAATTGCCACAAACTGCCAGCGGATCGCTTTATAAGAAACCGTTCTACGGTAACTGAAATTGTAGATTCCCTAAATTTTACTGTTCAAAACCTAAGGGAAATAAATCCGCAACTAACCGTTATTCTTAGTGTGAGCCCGGTGAAACATCTTCGCGATGGCCTCGCAGAAAATTCCCTAAGCAAATCAATTTTAAGGGTAGCTACCGATATTCTTTGTTCCCAAAATTCTAATGTTCACTATTTCCCTGCCTACGAGATTCTAACGGAAGATTTGCGGGATTATAGATTTTACAGTGAAGATTTGGCTCACCCGTCAAAAGCAGCTCAAGACTATATTTTTCAATATTTTTCATCGGCCTGCTTTTCCATTGATACTCTTGAGGTATTCAAACAGGTTTCAGCCTTTAGGAATTTGGAACGCCATTTTTCAAAGTCAAACCCAATTTTGCATCTTGACGCCGTTGAAAAAGAGAAGGAACGGTTAGTCGTCAGATTTCCTTTTTTAAGCGGCAGGTTATAACCGGAAAAAAACAATTGGGATGCAGAACCAAAACAGGACATCTTCTTCTGGTAAAAAAATGAGGTTCATTCGTTGGACTCTGTATCTGCTGTGGACTGTGGGATTGATTTGGTCTGCTATTTTCACGGAATTGCTTGACGACGAGGCCTATTATTGGGTTTATTCCCAAAATTTATCGTTGGGCTATCACGACCACCCGCCTTTAATAGCTTGGAGTATTTACATAGGTTTTTCACTCTTTAAGTCGGAATTTGGAGTTAGGCTTGCAATGATTTTATTTCACCTACTTACCATTCGAGTCCTTGAATACCTTATTTCTCCAAAATCTATCGTCTTATTTTTTGCCGTTTTGGTAAGTATTCCGGTTTTTCAATTTTCTGGATTTTGGGCGGTTCCTGACACACCTTTTCTTTTTGCATGCACCGTATTGCTGCTTGCTATTAAAAGGTTTAGTGAAAAATCAAGTTTAACCAATGCCATTTTTCTTGGAATTGTTGCAGCAATGGTATTGTTTGCAAAGTACCATGGGGCCTTGTTTATTTTTTTCTTATTGCTGTATGGGAATAAAATGTTCAGAAAGCCAACTTTTTATATATCCATTGCCGTAGGAATAGCTTTGTATTTACCCCATCTAATCTGGCTAATTGAGCATGATTTTCCAACATTTGTGTATCATTTTGGCTACCGAAATGCGAAAGCTTATGAATGGCAGCAAACACTTTCATTTCTTGGTGGGCAATTTTTACTTTGGGGGCCAATTGCTGGATTTTTGGTTTTGAAGGCCTTATTTTATCGCAGCCCTCATGATTATTTAAGATCAATTTTCATAAAAACATCCATTTCAGTCTATGCTTTTCTATTTGTTTTCTCCTTTTTTGGACATGTAGAAGGGAATTGGTCTTTGGGGGTATTCCCTCTAATGATTACCGCATTATTCAAAAACTGGGAGGAGGAACCTAAAACAAATAGAATTTTACTAAAGGGACTGTGGATCAGTGTTCCATTGCTTTTAATTGGACGCCTGATTTTGGTTTTTGATATAGTGCCTTTCGATGTCCCTTTTTTGAAACAGTTTTATGGACAAAAAGAATGGGTCGAAAAAGTGGATAGTTTGGCCGGAGACCGTCCGGTTGTTTTTATGAATTCATATCAAAAGGCATCAAAGTTCTGGTTCTACGCCCAAAAACCTTCAACTACCCTAAGCAATATTCAAGGGCGCCGCAGTCAATTTGATTTACTAAATCTACATGAATCGTGGTTGGGCAAACCTGTTTTGATGCAAGTCAATTGGGCTTCAAGTAAATTAGATTCTATTGAAACGAAAGGAATTGGGATGTTTTATTATTCTAACGATTCATCGTTTTGGTATTTTCCTGAAGCCCAAATTGTGCCATTGGACTTGCCTGAATATTGGCAAGAAAATCAGACAAAGGAAGTCGAAGTTTCCATTCATCGACCTGAAATGAAAAGAGAACTACATCCTCCCCAACTTGATGTTTCCTACAGTTTTATGCAAAATGGACAACGGGTTGCTGGAAATTGTCTAAAAGGGGTTTGGAATCCACAGAAAACCAATTGCAGGCTAGTAATTCCAATTCGTGCTCCGGAAAAACAGGGAAAGTATCAACTCATTTTTTCGATTGAACGACGATGGATGCCAATGGGTATAAACAGCAGAAGGCATGATGTAATTGTTGAATAGGGTTTTTAAGAGCTATAAATTCAGCCATTGCACATATTGGCTTTGTATATTTGTGCTATGAAATACGATTTCAGGGAGATTGAGCTAAATGCCAAGGTTAAATGGCAAGAACAAGAAGCCTATGCGGTTAAGGAAGACCCAACAAAACCACCTTTCTATGTGCTGGATATGTTTCCTTATCCTTCGGGTGCAGGATTGCATGTTGGACATCCACTAGGATATATAGCCTCAGATATATTGGCTCGTTACAAAGTAATGATGGGGTATAGTGTCCTACATCCTATGGGTTTTGACGCTTTTGGCTTACCGGCCGAACAATACGCCATTCAAACCAATCGGCATCCTGAGGAAACGACCAGAGAAAACATTGAAAGGTATAGGCAACAATTGGAATTGCTAGGATTGGGGTACGATTGGAATCGATCTGTTACAACCTCAGATTCCGACTATTATAAATGGACACAGTGGATATTTCTTCAGTTATTCAATCATTGCTATCATAGTAAAATTCAAAAGCCTGTTCCTATTGAGAAGGTTTCTGAATATTTTGAACAATGTGGAACCAAGGATGCCCCATTTTTTGGAAACCCTCACGAAGAGTTCACACCGAAAGAATGGTTGGCATTTAGTAAAGAAAAGCAATCGGATGTTTTGATGCATTACCGAATGGCGTATCAAGCAGATGCTTGGGTTAATTGGTGTGAGGCCTTGGGAACCGTTTTGGCCAACGATGAGGTCAAAGATGGATTTTCAGAACGTGGAGGCCATCCGGTGGAAAGGAAAAGATTGAAGCAATGGTTTTTAAGAATTTCGGCTTATGCTGACCGCCTGCTCCTTGACCTAGAAGAATTGAATTGGTCGGCAGCTATGAAGGAAATGCAATCCAATTGGATTGGCAAATCAGAGGGTGCATCGCTTGCATTTAAGGTTGCAAATTCTGATTTGATGTTAGAGGTGTTTACCACACGACCAGACACTTTGTTCGGGGTCAGTTTTATGGTTTTAGCCCCAGAGATTGCAATGCTACCGGAATTGGTTAAACCTGGGTTTGAACAGGCTTTGGACTATGCTAAACAGGCTTCAAATCGGTCAGAGCGAGAAAGGCAGGCCGGTTCCGAGCAGGTAACAGGAGCTTTTACAGGTTCGTATGCAGTGCATCCCATTTCTGGGAAAGAGTTGCCAATTTGGGTTGGTGATTATGTTTTGGCAGGGTATGGGACTGGAGCTGTAATGGCTGTCCCAGCTCACGATGCTAGGGACTTCAAATTTGCAAAAGCATTTGATTTGCCGATTGTTCCTGTTGTTGAAATTCCTGAAGGCGAATCGCTTCCTTATGAAAGCAAGGATGGGGAAATAATGAATTCCGAATTCCTGAATGGTTTTCAGGTGAAGGAGGCTATTTCGGCCATGTTGGCCCATTTAGAGGAAAAGAAATTGGGCTACAGAACGGTGAATTACCGTCTTAGAGATGCCAATTTTAGTAGGCAAAGGTATTGGGGAGAACCTTTCCCTATTGTGTATACGAAGGGAATTGCCACCGGGGTGCCTGAGCAGTGTTTGCCAGTAGAACTTCCCCACATGGACGATTTTAAGCCAACAGGTAGGCCCGAATCACCGCTTAACAAAGCCAAGGAATGGACAAATTTGCCTCATGGTATTCGGGAAACCGACACCATGCCGGGGTTTGCTGGAAGCAGTTGGTACTTTCTTCGGTACATGGACCCAAAGAATCAAAATCAATTTGCTTCAGGCTCAGCCTTATCATATTGGAAACAGGTTGACGTGTATATAGGAGGGACAGAACATGCGGTTGGTCATTTGCTGTATGCCCGTTTTTGGCACAAGTTTTTGTATGACTTAGGATATTTGCCTGTTAATGAGCCTTTCAAGCGATTGGTAAATCAAGGTATGATTTTAGGTCGGTCCAATTTGGTTTATAGAGAAACGGCAACTGGAAGATTTGTTTCTGCCGGTCTGGTCCCATCATCGAAAAAGGGATTTCAATCCTTGCATGTGGATGTAAATGCCGTACAGGATGATGCCTTACTGCCCGAACAGGTTTTGGCAATATTCCCTGATGCAAGGCCTCATTTATTGGTTTTGGAAGACGGTGTATTGAAATGTGGGGTTGAAATCGAGAAAATGTCAAAAAGCAAATTCAACGTTGTTAATCCAGATGCCATCGTTGAAGATTATGGTGCCGATACCTTGAGAATGTATGAAATGTTTTTGGGGCCGATCGAACAATCTAAACCCTGGAATACCCAAGGCATTGAAGGGGTGAATAAATTCCTGCGCAGGGTTTGGAGGCATTGTATTTCTGAAGAGGGACATTGTATTTTGGATTCTGGGCATGCTGAACCCGCTGCCTTGAAGTCATTGCATACGCTGCTCAAAAGGTTGCATCAAGATATTGAGTCAATGTCAATGAATACCTGCATAAGTGCATTTATGATTTGCTTAAATGAATTGTTGGATCAAAATTGCAAGTCGATAGATGTATTTAGGCCTTTTAGTTTAGCACTTTCGCCTTTTGCACCATTTATTGCTGAATCGTTATGGGAAAAAATGGGCGGAGTTGGATTGGCATGCAAACAAGAGTTTCCTAAGGTTGAGGAAAAGTACCTGATTGAAGAGAATTTCATTTATCCCGTTTCTTTTAATGGAAAAAAACGATTTGAAATTTCCTTGCCCCTTTCTTTAGGTGTGAGTGAAATAGAACAAGAAGTCCTATCAATTGCTGAAACGAAAAAGTGGATGGAAGGTCAAACACTTCGAAAAGTAATTGTAGTTCCAGGACGAATTGTAAATATCGTTCTAGGATGAGTGAAGCAAAACAACCGGTAAAAGTGAAGGTAAGTCGAGCTGCCCTATTAAGGTCAACAAGGCTTTTTAAATACATTCAACCGTACCGCCTGACCTTTGGGTTGGGATTGCTTGCCCTTTTGGTATCTAGTGTTTCTGGGTTGGTATTGTTCTCGTCGTTGGGAGATTTGATTGATGTTCAGACCGATCAATTGAATAATGAAATAGGAAAAATTACGCTTTTTTTATTGGGCATTTTAGTGCTTCAAGGCCTAACTTCTTTCGTTCGAATTTATACGTTTTCCTTTGTTACCGAACGGAGCATGGCTAGGTTAAGGCAAGATGTATTTGCTTCGTTGCTAACACTTCCTATGGAATGGTTTTCAGATCGCACAACCGGAGAAATTTCAAGTAGAATAAGTGCGGACATATCGTCAGTTCAAAGTACACTGACAACCTATTTGGCAGAATTTGTAAGGCAAGTAATTACGGTTGTTGGTACCATTGTAATTTTAATGGGGACCTCATTTAAACTAGCCTTATTTATGGTTGGCACATTGCCAGCCATGGCCGTTCTAGCTGTTGTTTTTGGCCGATATGTTCGGAAATTGGGAAAGAAGGCCCAGGAAGAGGTTGCTGAGTCAACGGCTTTGTTGGAAGAGGTATTGAATGGCATTGCAACGGTTAAGGCATTTACTACCGAATGGTGGGAATTTTCCAAATACAGGGAAAAGACAGACCGGGTTGTTAAAACAGGGATGAAAAACGCCATTGCCCGGGGAACCTTTGCTACGTTTATCGTTGTTTTTATTTTTGGCAGTATTGTGGGATTGGTATGGTTTGGAGGTCGTTTGGTTGCATCAGGAGAGATAAGCACGGGCGAATTGTTTCGATTTTTCATGTTAAGTGCACTAATGGCTGGGTCTGCCGGAGGTTTAGCCGAAACCTACGCTCAACTTCAAAAATCCATTGGTGCCACCGAGCATTTGCTTGATATAATGGAAGCCACCCCAGAAATTCCAAAACCGATTGCCTTAAAAGCCAAGGTAGCGGCTCCAAAAGGTTCAATCCGTTTTTCAAATGTTTCTTTTGAATATCTGAGTAGGAAAGGCGTATTGGTTTTGAAAGACTTTAATCTAGAAATTCCAGAAGGAAAAACAACGGCATTGGTTGGCAGAAGTGGGGCAGGAAAATCAACTATAGCTTATTTGTTGCTTCGGTTTTACCAGCCCCAATCGGGATTGGTTTATTGGGGCGAAGAGCCTGTTGAACAAATGGAATTGCTTATTTACCGTAGTTTTATTGGATATGTACCTCAAGAAGTAATGCTATTTAGTGGGAGCATTGCTGAAAACATACGCTATGGCTCGGTGCATGCAAGCAAAGATGAGGTTGAGCAGGCCGCCCGGTTGGCAAATGCGCATGAGTTTATTTCTGAATTTCCAGATGGCTATGAAACGAAGGTAGGGGAGCGGGGAATGAGATTGAGTGGAGGGCAACGGCAGCGAATCGCTATTGCAAGGGCCATGCTTGCGAATCCCGCTCTCTTGATTTTAGATGAAGCTACAAGTAGCTTAGACAATGCATCGGAAGGTTTGGTTCGTGAGGCATTGGACAGATTGATGCAAAATCGGACCTCGCTTGTTATTGCGCATCGCTTATCAACAATTAAACATGCCGATTCTATTGTGGTTTTGGAAAAGGGACAAATTATTGAGCAGGGGAATCATTATGAATTGTTGCAGCGAAGCGGTTTTTATGCTCATTTACTAAAAACAGGGCTTGATGCAGAGTGATATAAAATCAAAGAAAGCGATGGAACGCTTAAATCTATTTTTCATTACCTTCAAAGAAGCAAATAATACCGGTATGAAATCGAATGCCATTTTTTGTCTTAGGCTTGCTTTATTGTCTTTGACGGTAGGGCTTAGTGGATTAGGTTTATGTCAACGGGTAGCAATTGGAGATACTTCGTTGGGAATTGTTCCAACGGCAAGTTTTCAATTATTGGATACAAGTCGAGGTTTTATGATTAATCGATTAACAACGGCCCAAAGAAATGCAATTGCAAATCCTGCTACTGGATTGCAAATATTTAATGTTAACAATCGATGTTTGGAGATTTTTTTTCCTGGAACAGGATGGAAGAGTATTTCTTGTGAATGTACGGTAGCGCCGCTTGCTCCAGCAAGCATACAAGGCCCTGCTCAAGTTTGCCCAGGCGATACGGTTTTGTTTTCCATTCTTGCAGTATCGGGAGCCACTCAATACCAATGGTCAATTCCAAGTGGCAGTATTGTTGTTTCAGGAGCTGGCACGGATAGTATCCGTGTTAAATTGGGGCAAAACTCTGGGATTGTGTCTGTAATAGCTCAAAATGGTTGTGGAAATTCAGCGTTAACCAGCCGTTCAATAACCGTAGCATTTCCCGATAGCACTTTTACGGTAAACCCACAAAGTCCATCCATTAATAGTCAGGCGCTATTTACAGCATTGCAGATAGGAGCGAGTTATTCTTGGACTTTTTCAAGCGGGACGCCGGCAACTTCAACCCAAGCCAGTCAAGGTGTTACTTGGTCTCAGGCAGGAAATTACAATGTAGGATTAACGGTAACTCTTTACCCAGGTTGTTTTTCATCTTCAAGCCAAAATATAACCGTGAATGCCTGTCCGCCACCGCTTCAAAGTTCGGTGTCATTTTCCTACACCGGCTCGGTTCAAAGCTGGACCGTGCCAGCCTGCGCCACTTCGATTCGTATTCAGGCTGCAGGAGGTCAAGGAGGGAATTCTCAGGGAGGTAGTCCGGGGCAAGGAGGTTTAGGTGCAAGAATGCAGGGTGATTTTCAGGTGAATCCAGGCACTGTTTTAACCATAATCGTTGGAAAACAAGGAAATACAAATGGAGCTTCGGGTGGGGGCGGAGGAGGGTCGGGAGTTCTTGTTCAAGGAAGTCCATGGATTATTGCCGGAGGCGGTGGTGGTATTAATAATGCCCAGAATTATGGGGGCTTGGCTGGAACCACATCAACGTCTGGTTCTACGGGTGAATATGGAGGAGGAGCAGGGGGAAGCAATGGAGGAGATGGGGGTGGGACTGTTTATTCAGGCAGTAATTTCGCTTATGGAGGAAAAGGTTTAAATGCTGGGGCAAACGGATCAACCGGAACCAATGGAGTTTCAAATTTGACTACTACAACCCAGGGAGTTTATGGTTTGGGTGGAGGTGGAGGGTCGGTAGGTGGAGGGTACTGCAATTGTGGTGGGGGAGGTGGAGGCTACTCTGGTGGCGGTGCTGGAGGAGTAAATGGGTCAGGCGGAGGAGGAGGAAGTTACAATAACGGCAGCAACCAGATCAACCAAGGTGGTATTCAGAGTGGAAATGGGCAGGTGGTCATTTTGTATTAGTAGGCATAAACAGAAGAATATGGATTAGGATTAATTTTCCTTTATGCGGCTTGCGGGCGGGATTGAACTAGGTAGCTGACCCTATGGAAAGCCTAGGGCCCGCGTGCTGTGCAGGCGACTTTAGGAGCCCGCGCAAAGCCGCTGGGCCCTTGGCTTTTTGAGGGGCACTACCTGTGAAAGCCCGAGAGCCCGCCCAAAAAATCGGTACAAGGTTAAAAAGGAACAGCGTCAGCGGCCAATTAGGAGGCCAATTAAGCTGAGAAAGCAGGAAATAATGCCTTAAAAATTAGGTTTAAGGGTGTACTTGCTGTAGAAATCGTTAATGATTTTCACTGCCTCATCGGCGGTGTCTGCCACATGGAATAAATCCAAATCTTGAGGACTAATGTTGCCTTCGGCCTCAAGCAGCGATTTTTTAATCCAGTCAATTAAGCCAGCCCAGTAATCGGAACCCATTAGAACGATGGGGAATTTGCCGATTTTGTACGTTTGAATGAGGGTTAGGGATTCAAACAATTCGTCTAGGGTGCCGAACCCACCGGGCAGCACAATAAAACCTTGCGAATATTTAACAAACATAACCTTACGAACGAAGAAATAATCAAAGTTCAAATTTTTATCGGAATCGATGTAAGGATTAGGTTCTTGTTCAAATGGAAGTTCAATATTAAGTCCAACGGATTTTCCGCCGCCTTCTTTGGCGCCTTTGTTTGCGGCTTCCATAATTCCAGGGCCACCGCCCGAAATAATGCCATAACCTTGTTTGGTCAACTTTAAAGCCACTTCGGTAGCCAAAGGGTAGTATTTGTTGTTGGGTTTGGTTCGAGCCGATCCAAAAATGGATACACAGGGACCGATTTTGCTCATTTTTTCAAAACCTTCTACAAATTCAGCCATAATTTTAAAAAGGGCCCAGGAATCGTTGGTTCTGATTTCTGTCCAGTCCTTTTCTTTGAATGCATTTTTGATTTTTTCTTCGCCGCTGCGTGCGTACTCTTCATTTTCAGTCATAATCTGCTATTAGGGGTGAAAGATCATAATTCTTTTGCTAAAAAACGAGCCGTTTGGTTGTTGTGTAAGGAAACCAATGCTTCTGGCAAACCTTGAAAAAGCACTTGGCCTCCCTGGTCTCCGCCTTCTGGTCCTAAATCAATAAGGTAATCGGCCGATTTAATAACATCCATATTGTGTTCAATGACCAAAACGGTGTTTCCTTTATCTACCAATTTGTTTAGGACATTTAGCAAAAGGCGGACATCTTCAAAATGCAATCCCGTGGTTGGTTCATCTAGGATGTAGAGGGTGTTTCCGGTTCCGGGCCGTTGCAGTTCGGAGGCCAGTTTAACCCGTTGAGCTTCGCCGCCCGACAGTGTTGTAGAGCGTTGTCCTAGGGTTAGGTAACCCAGTCCAATTTCGTTTAAAACTGAGATTTTTTTAAAGATGGCGGGGATGTGTTCGAAGAATTCAACGGCCTTTTCAAGGGTTAGATCAAGTACATCTGAAATTGAAGCACCCTTGTACCTTACCTCAAGGGTTTCGGAGTTGTAACGTTTGCCTTGACATGTTGGGCACATAACCTCAACGTTGGGTAAAAAGTTCATTTCAATGACTTCAACACCGCCTCCACCGCAGGTTTCGCAGCGCCCCCCTTTCACATTAAACGAAAATCGGCCTGGGGAATAACCTCGTATTTTAGATTCGGGAAGTTGGGCAAAGAGTTGTCGAATGTCGTTAAAAACGCCGGTGTAGGTTGCAGGATTGCTGCGAGGGGTTCTACCGATTGGCGATTGGTCAACTCGAATGACTTTGTCAAGGTGATTTACTCCCTTAATTGAATCAAAAGGGAGATGAGATAATTCGGCTCTATTGAGGGTGTTGGCCAAATAGGGGTACAGGGTTTCATTAATAAGGGAGGATTTACCGCTTCCAGAAACGCCGGTAACACAAATAAAGCAACCCAAGGGAAAGCGTGCATTGGCTGATTTTAAGTTATGACCGGAGGCCCCAAAAATTTCAAGGCAATTTCCATTTCCTGTCTTTCTAATCTCGGGGACGGCAAGGTTTTTTTTGCCTGACAAGAATTGGGCAGTAATGGAATTTAGTTGCATTATTTCTTGGGGACTACCTGAAGCCACAATTTGCCCCCCATGAATGCCGGCACCTGGTCCAACATCTAGAATGAAATCAGATTCAAGCATGATGTCTTTATCGTGCTCAACCACCAAAATAGAATTACCTGTATCTCGAAGGGTTTTCAGTGCTTGAATCAAGCGGTGGTTGTCGCGTTGATGCAGTCCAATTGAAGGTTCATCAAGGATATACAATACCCCGACCAGCTTAGAACCGATTTGAGTAGCGAGGCGAATGCGTTGAGCTTCGCCGCCGGAAAGGCTTCGTGCGCTGCGGTTCAGTGTTAAATAACCCAGTCCCACGTCAAGTAAAAATGAAATTCGGTGTTGAAGTTCCTTTAAAACCTCATTGGCAATGGCGGTTTGTTTGGAATTTAGCGAAGCTGGCAACTCTTTAATGAAATGCTGTAGGTCTAGAATGCTTTTTTGACCTAATTCAACGATGGAAGCTCCGTTCAAAATAAAGTAATGAACATCGGGTTTAAGCCTACTTCCATTGCAATCTGGACAATCTTGGAATTCCATGAATCCCTTTGCCCAGCGGTTTAGTCGGCTGCTGTGTTCGTTTTCAGCTTGTTCAATAATAAAAGAAGCGATTCCATCGAATCGGAAGCTGCCACTGATTCCAGAAATGGGGCTTTTAAACTTAAGTGGCTCAGGATGTCCGTTAAGGAGGGTTGAAATAACTTCATTTGAAAGGTCTGAAATTGGGCTATCCAACGTAAAACCTAAGGCCCAACTCAATTGCTCAAGTTGTTTGAACATCCAACCATTTTTCTGGGTTCCAAGGGGAGCAATTCCCCCTTTTTTGATAGATAATAGGGGATCAGGGAAGATTTTTTCTTGGGCAACCACGTTTACTTGGCCAATACCGTTGCATTTAGCACAAGCACCGTATGGGCTATTAAATGAGAATAGATTGGGCGCTGGCTCATCGAATGAAATTCCGGAGGTGGGGCACATTAAATTTTTAGAGAAGAAAATGGGGGATTCTTGGTCTTTTTCAATGACCAAGGCGCTACCTTTCCCAAGTTTAAGGGCTGTTTCAAGGGAGCGTTCCAATCGCTTCATTTTAAGTGGATCAACATCGAGGGCATCAATGGCAATTTCAATATCGTGAACCTTGTAGCGATCTAATTTAAGGCCGTGCGTAATTTCACGGAATTGACCGTCAATTCTAACTTTTAAAAATCCCAGTTTGGCACAGCGTTCAAAAAGTTCACGGTAATGCCCTTTTCTACCTTTAACAAGGGGAGCCAGCAATTGAATTGATTTACCTTGAAATCGGTCTAAAATAGCCTCTTGCATTTGCTTTTGGCTGTAGCGAACCATGGGCTCTCCTGTAACGGGCGAAATGGCTGTAGCAGCCCTGGCGTATACTACGCGTAGGAAATCATAAATTTCAGTAATGGTACCCACGGTTGACCTTGGGTTTTTATTCGTTGTTTTTTGTTCAATGGCAACAACGGGGCTTAAGCCGGTAATTCGGTCAACATCAGGCCGTTCCAGGTTGCCTAAAAATTGCCGAACGTAAGAAGAGAAACTTTCAAGGTAGCGTCGTTGGCCTTCGGCATAAATGGTATCAAAGGCGAGTGACGATTTACCTGAGCCGGAGAGGCCAGTAATAACAACCAGAGAATTTCGAGGAAATTCAACATCTATGTTTTTTAGATTGTGCTCACGGGCTCCTTCAACCTTTAGGGTTGGCTTAAAGTTGTTCATCATTACATAACCTGATATACACCAAAATGTTCAAGACCTTTCAAGGTACTTTCAAGTTGACCTGGTTGCGGTTTTTTTTTCCCTTCTAGTTAAGCTGTAAATAATAGAGCTAAGGCTTAAAAGTAAGGCAGCAATTCCGAGGAAATAGGTCAAATTTAACCAGCTGAAAGAATAAAGAACAACAATTCCGGTAAAAGAGCAGACCAAAGAAATAAAAGAAAAAATAGCGGCTGTTTGGCGCTCAGAAAATCCAAAGTAGACCATATGATGGGTTGTATGGTCGCGCCCACCTACAAAGGGAGATTTGCCCGATAATATCCTGTTTATAGTAACCGTAGCTGTATCGGTAATTGGAATAAAAAAGAAAAGGTAAATAAGGAGGAAAGCCCAGTGAGCATTGCCCAAGAAAAACCCCGAATTTAATGGACTGGCATTTCCATTCCAAACAATAGGAATGCTAAGGCCGCCAATAAAAACGCCAAGAAACATACTTCCCGTATCGCCCATAAACATTTTGGATGGAGACCAGTTGTAGAACAAAAAGGCAAGAAGAGCCGCTCCAATGCCTGCTATTAAAGGGAAGTATAAAGCATTGCTTCCGGGGATGGAACGCACGGTCATTAAACCGGCTAATCCCAGCAAAATTATAAAGGAAACGGAACCCGTAATTCCATCCATGTTATCGAGCATATTTAAGGAATTCATAATTCCAACGATCCAAAGAATGGTGAGTGCGGAATCAAGTAAGACGTTGTTAAAGAGATGAATTTGCAAGCCTGAGGTGGTAAGAATAATTCCACAAAGAAATTGACCTAAAAACTTAAGCCAAGGTTTGGTATTGTAAGCATCATCGGCCAGTCCAATTAAAAACCCCAAGGTTACCGAACCGGTTAGGCCCAAAACTTCGGGCTTAACGATATCGTTGGGATACATAACCATAGAAAAAACCAAAGAAGTTAAGAAAACGATGAAAAAGCCTATTCCACCAACAGAAGGTTTAACGGTGGTCGACCATCGAATTAAATTGCCTTGATTTCGGTTGCCAAGGTTTGAAGAAAACTTAAGAAGTAATGCATATAATAACAGAGCAAGGCTTCCGCTAAAAACGACAAACAGGCTGTAAACAACTTCAGGTTGAAACACGGGCCAAAGTTAAATGAAAGGAGAAATAAAATTCATGAAAAATGGTGCAATTTTATCTTTTTCGGACAAAATAGGTTGCTCAATCCCCCAAGCGATATTAAACTGAGGGTCGTTCCAACGCAATCCATCTTCGGCATCTTTGCAGTAAAAATTAGAACATTTGTAAGAAAAAAGGGTAGGGGTTTCAAGCGCTAAGAATCCGTGTGCAAATCCTTCTGGAATAAACAGCAATTCCTTTTTTTTATCGTCAAGGGTAAAGACCCTGTGCTGTCCGAATGTAGGTGAGGAAGTGCGTAAATCAACCACCACATCTAACGCAGCGCCACGAATTACCCGGACAAGTTTAGCTTGGGCATGGGGAGGTTTTTGAAAATGTAAGCCACGCAGAACGCCTTTTTCAGATTGGGATTCGTTGTCTTGTACAAAGTGAACAGGTACACCAAGGTTTTCAAAAACGGAAGTGTTAAAACTTTCCATAAAATATCCCCTGTCGTCTTGAAAAATTCGAGGTTTGAGCAGGATAAGGCCCTCAATTCCTGTTTCAATTTTTTCCATTCCGCAAAACCTCCATTAATCGTTTCTGTGTCTGCGTTTTTTTGATGGGAAGAGTCGTCTGCTTAAACCCGCCCAACTCATCGGATTGTTTCGAGCCCTTCGTTTGCGGATTTCCTCCTCGTTATCGTCGCTGGTATAGCCATATCCATACCCATATCCATATCCATATCCGTACCCATAACCGTACCCATATCCATAGGCATAACCGTATCCATAACCGTACCCGTACCCACTGCCTTTTTTACGGAAGGGAGGTAAGCCGTTTATCACATAGCTTATTTTTTGAATTTGGTTGGTATCGTGAAGACGTTCGAGGTTATTGATAAAGAACTTTCTTGAATACGAGGCCCTGAACACATAGATAGGATAATCGGCTCTTCGCAGTACAAAAACGCCGTCGGTAACAATACCAACGGGAGGGTTATCAACAACGATGTAATCGTAGGTTTTTTGAAGTTCATCCAGCATTTCATCCATCCGATGTCCCATAATCAATTCAGATGGGTTTGGAGGAATAGGGCCGGCTGTGATGTAATCCAGGTTATCGATTTCAGAGGTTTGAACGCAATCTTCAAAAGTGTCTCGTCCAATTAAAATGGTGCTAAGTCCCTTTTTATTAGGAGAATTGAATCCGAGGTGGATTTTAGGCTTTCGCATATCGCCGTCAATAACCACGACTTTTTTACCTGCCAAAGCTAGAATTCCCGCAATATTTAAGGCAATAAACGTTTTTCCCTCGCCTGAAATGGTACTGGTAACCGCTATTAATTTGCTTCCGGGGTCCGAATTGATAAAATCGAGGTTGGCCCGAATATTTCGAAAGGCTTCGGCAATAGTGGATTTGGGTTTTTTATCTACAATCAACTGAGAAATAGGAAGGCCAATTTTATATTGAAAAACAATTCCAAGGAAAGGCACGGAGGTATGTTTGCCAACATCGGCAATGGATAAAATTTGATTAAAGAGCAAATACCGAACAACCACAATTAAAAAACTGATAACGAACCAACCCACAAAGCTGCCGCCAACCACCAATTTTTTGTTTGGAGAAACGGGAGTGTCGTTAGGACGGCTGTAGCGTAAAAGACGGTAATCGGGGGCGTAGCCTTCTCTAGCCAAAGAAAATTCAGCTTTTTGTTGAATAAGTTCGTCGTAATATTTCTCATTCACCTCGTAAACCCGTTCGAGCCTAGCCAATTCAATTTGATCGGCAATGCTTTTTTCGATGAATAATTTGCTTTCAAGGTCTTTGATGCGTTGTTGGGCCTCCTTGACTTTAAAATCAAGACTTTCGACTTGGTATTCAACTGCCTTGGCCATTCTGCCGCGAATAACATCAATATGAAAATCAAGCCTTTTGATTTGATTGCTGGATTCTTGAAAATTATACTGCATTAACTCACGTTGCAGCAGCATATTTTGAATTTGTTGCACCAATGAGGCGACTCCTGGGCTATTTTGTACCTGGCTGGCAAGAATAATGGATTCACCTACAGGGATATTTTTATCGAGAATTTTTTGGTAAACGGTACGGGTAACTTGTAGGGTTATCAAAAGTTCTTGAACCTGCTTTTCCAGTTCAAGAAGTTTGCCGAAATCGCCGGCGGTACTGAGCTCGGATGTTGGCCCATCTAAGCCATACTTTTTTTGGTAGGATTTTAGACTTGAGTCGGCCTCTTCCAATTTGTCTTTAACCAAGCCAAGAGTTTCATCGATGTAGGTTAGCATTTTGTTGGCGCTTTCCTGTTTTGAATCGATGTAAAAGCTTTCATAGGCCATGGCTACCGCATTTACCATATCAGAAGCTCTGAAGGAGTTTACGTCGGTGTAGGCAATTTTAATGGTTTTAGCTTCTTCATTTTCAATTTCGATTTCAAGTCCTGGAAGGTACTTTCCGTTTATGGATTCAGGATCATTAACTATGAAATAATGAAAATGGTTGGTTTCGTAATAAAAATCTGGGGCACGCCAAACTACCGACAATTCAAAATACCCAAACTTTTTGGTGGTATTTAAAGGAATGGTTGAAGACTCCTTGGTTTCATCGATTTCAAAACGGACGGTGCAGGTTCTGTCTTCATTAAAGTCAACGTGAATAGGAACACCATAAGTTAAGGGGTTGACTTTGTCAACTTTAATAAAATAGGGTGCTTTGTTGTAGTTGTCGGACGACATTATGGCTCCTTTCCGATAATAGGTGATGGAAAGGGGCAAGGTGTCAATAACGCGCTGCAAGAAAACAGGAGATCGAAGCAACTCAAGTTCTCTGGCAAGGTTTAAATCGAAAAAATTTCCTTGGTTTAAATAATCCTTTTTTTCTTCATCGGCCTTGGTAAGCTGAATAACGCTAAAGGTCTCAAATGTTGGAGTTGTGTATCTTAAAAAAAGGAAAGCGGAAGCGGCGGCAATGACACCCAAAAGCAAAATAATCCACAAAGACCTTCTGAAAATCATGCCCAGCAATGCTGGGTCTAGGTCTTGATTAATTGCAGTTACGGGCCGACGCTCTTCGCTCATGATTTATTTTAAGTTGGCAACAACAATAATTGTGGTAACAGAACTTGCCACAAAACTAAGCGCTGTTAGATATGGGTTAATGGCGGCAAAGAAGGTTTCAACTGGGCGAATTCTAGGTTCAATGTAAACAATATCGTTGGGTTGCAGGGTTAAATCTGCCATTTTCATGCCTTCAAGGGTAGATATGTCTAACAAATAAACCTGAGGATCCTTTAGGTCGCCTCGAATCACCTTAATTCTATGCGCCTTACCGTTGGGAGAAATGCCCCCTGACATAGCAATAACCTCAAACAAATTCATGTTTTCTAGAACGAGAGGAATTACCTGAGTTCCTGCTCCATCTCCGTTAAACAATAGAATTCTTCTGTTTCCAACCGATACTTGAACAAAAGGGTTTTTAATTTCCAATTGCTTGTAAAGACCTTCCAAATAGGCTTCAGCTTCTCTGTTGGTCATTCCCGCCAGTGGGACCCTTCCCACGATTGGAAGTTTACAGGTGCCGTCGAACTCAACTAGAGCAGAAAATCCACCTCCGCCACCTATTCCCATAATGCCTGCACCGTTTCCGTTATTGTTGTTCATTCCACCGCCGAAACCGCCGCCGAAACCACCGCCGAAACCACCGCCGAAACCACCATTGCTAATCATAGGTGCCCCATAATCGCCTAGAATAGAAAAATTAAGGACATCGTTTACAGCCAATCTGTAAACGGTGTCAACTTTTTCAGGTATTTCATCAAATTGATAATCGGCCGGAGTCCGAAGCATGAAATTCGGTTGAAAAAGACGACAACTGCTAAATCCAGCTAGCATAAAGCCCCACAAAAGGAAGGATTTGGTCGTGAATTTCATTCAGAATGGTCTTGGCGCAAAGGTAGGAATTATTATCAAGGTTAAATTGCATTTAGCATGTGGGTTCTATGGCCTTTTTGATCAAGCAATTCCTCGTATAAATTTTTAACGTCTTTTACCAATCTGGAATAATGGAAACGATTGCTGACCCAATCCCAACCCAATTCACCAATGGTACCCCTCACCATAGAATCAGAAACCAAAACCAACATATTTTCGACAAAAGCATCTAAGTCGCCGGGCTCAGACAAAAGGGCTGTTTTTCCGGGCAAAACCACGTTTTCAATTCCGCCAACGCGGGTTGAAACGATTGGTTTTCCGGAGGCTTGAGCCTCAATTAGGCTTACTGGCGTGCCCTCGTTTAAAGAAGTTAATGCCACGATATCGAGGCCGGCATTAATTACATCAATATCTTTTTGCCACCCTGCAAAAACAACATCAACCTGCGAGGCCAATTCAGGGGTTGAAGTATAGGTTAATTCCAATTTCTGGCATTGTTTTTCCAATTCATTCCTAAGCTCTCCGTCCCCAATAATAATTGCTTTAATAGGTTTTTGAGTGCGTTTTTTCAATTCTGCGATGGCCTGCAAAAAGAAAATGTGATTTTTAATTGGAACCAACCTTCCAATAATTCCAATGGCAATGGTGTTTTCTTTCAACAAGAATGACTGCCTAAACGCAATGCGTTTTTCAAATCGGTTTTCTTGAAAACGAAACAAATCAAAGCCCAAAGGGATAACTGAAATTTTCTCTTCCTCGCAAATGCGATGTTCGTCCACCAACTCGTGCTTTTGCAACTCAGAAAGAGCAATAATTCGATCGGTCTTTTTAGCCAATCTACGTTCAACAGATTTGAAAATATGCGTTTTCGCTTTGTTGAAATACGAATGGAATACGTGGCCGTGAAAGGTATGAACGACAATTGGGACTCCTGAAGCAAAAGCTGCCATGCGACCTAGTCCGCCCGCTTTTGAAGCATGAGTATGAACTATGTCCGGTTTAAATCGCTCAATAATGGACTTGATTTTAAAATAGGCCTTTATGTCGTTGTTGTAATGCAGCGCCCTTTGCATTTCCGGTATCAGCAATGGGTGAACCCCAACCTGCCTAAGAATAAAATCAGAAGAATCTTCGCTGTCTTCTTTTTGCCCCCCAATGAGCAGTGAAGTATAATCTCCCCCCAAGTGTTTGGTTAAATAGGCGGCATTGTAGGTTGGCCCTCCTAAATTAAATCGATTTATTATCCGCAGAACCTTGGGCATTTTCCAAAAAATGGAATTTGTTCCATCATTAAGACAAAAATAGCATTATTCTTTAAAAAAGGTTTTGTCATACCATGTTTGCCAAACAAATAAACTCCATAAAATAAAAGGTAATTCCCCTGATTTCATGGAATCTAGACGATTCAGTTGGATTTGAACGGCCGTTGGGTTTAACACTTTTTGTGCATGAATTTTTTCCAGATTCAAGGTTTCAATGAGCAAACCATTTAATTCATTTTTAAACCAGGGCAGCAAAGGCACTTCAAATCCTTGCTTGCGCCTATTCCATACCTCTAGGGGCAGTTCTCCAATAAAGGCGTCAATAAGGAGTTTTTTCTTTCTTTTTCCGTCAATTTTGTACGAAGGGGGGAGGCCATGTACATAGTTTATTAAGCGATAATCAAGAAGCGGCACCCGAACCTCCAATGAATTGGCCATGCTCATTAAATCAACCTTGGTCAACATATCAAAGGGCAGAACCATTTGAAGGTCGGCCGCCAAAAACCCATTGAAATCTGAATGCAAAACACCCTTAGGGTCGATCAAAGGAAGCAAAAGTTGGCACTCCTGCTCAGGCGAGCCAGGGTCCAAAACCAATTCTTCAATCCATGCGTCGTCAACTACTCCAGACCAGCTGCGGTAACGCTCAACGGCATCAAGTCGGCTCCCCTCTCTAAACTTTTTAAGTTGCCTTATTTTATTTTCAAATGCATTTCCTCGGCCTCCGGAAAAGCCACCAAGAAACGGATATAGAACTTCAGATAGCCATTTCTTTTTCCAGTCGTTACGCACAGCCCATTCGCCGGCATGTTTATGGTATCCGCTAAACAATTCATCGCCGCCATCGCCCGATAAGGCCACGGTTACATGCTTTCTGGTTTCCTTGCACAGTATGTAAACGGGCAATGCTGAACTATCGGCAAAGGGCATGTCCATTTGATCTAGCATTCCTGGCAAATGATTCAATAAATCATCGTTGCTCAGCGAAAAGGTTGTATGCTCAGTATTAAAGCGCGTTGCTACTTGCTCGGCAAATCGGGTTTCATCAAAATACGGTTGGTCTTTAAATCCAATACTGAATGTATGAAGTTGTTTTACCTTTTGCGAGGCTACGGCTACCACCAAACTGGAATCAACCCCTCCACTTAAAAAACTCCCTAAGGGCACATCGCTGATCAGCCGGTCGGTTACGGAAGCCTCTACCAGTTCCCGAACCTTTGATGCGGCAACCTGATAGCTAGGAATGGTATCTACTTCTGAATTTAAAGTTGAGGGTAAGTTCCACCAAGCCTGTGGTTTTTCAAATCCCTTTTCGCTTAGTTTAACCCAATGTCCTGGCATTAATTGCTGCCCGTTTTTAAAAACCGAAATAGGGCCAGGAATGTAACCCATTCTAAAGTAACATCGAAGGGCAGTGGGGTTCAGTTCTGGTCCCAAGCCCAAGGGATTTAAGGCTTTGTGTTCAGACGCAAAAAAATGGCCAAACTGATTGCTGCATAGCCAGAGTGGCTTAATTCCCATCCGGTCTCTGGCCAAAAAGCAGATTTTTTGAACATGGTCAAAAAAAGCAAACGCGAAAAATCCATTCAGTCGGGGAAGCAGTTCCATGCCCCAATGCTTTAGTCCATTCAGCAAGACCTCCGTATCGCTATCGGAACCGAAGCTGTATCCAAGTTGAAGGAGCTCTGCCCTCAAGGATTTGTAGTTGTAAATTTCTCCATTAAAAACAATGGAAAAATTCCCACAAGAGCTCAGCATAGGTTGATGCCCATTGGCGCTCAAATCTAAAATAGAGAGCCGAGCATGCCCTAGGAACCAGGGATTAAAAAATCGAACATCTTGGTGGTCGGGGCCTCGACGATGCAGGGCTTTAACCGATGCTTGAGCGGCCTGTTTGTCAACCTCCTGAATGAAAATTCCTCCCGATATGCCGCACACGTTTTGTTCGAATCAAAGGTGAATCACCTCGCCATAGGCTGCGGCCGCAGCTTCCATAACGGCCTCAGACATAGTAGGGTGGGGGTGTATTGCCGTAATAATTTCGTGTCCTGTGGTTTCGAGTTTTCTAGCCATGACAATTTCGGCAATCATTTCGGTTACGTTGGCTCCAACCATGTGTGCTCCTAAAAGTTCGCCGTACTTCTCGTCAAAAATCAATTTTACAAATCCATCTTTCGCTCCCGCAGCGCTGGCCTTGCCTGAGGCACTAAAGGGGAATTTTCCCACTTTTATGCTGTACCCGGCTTCTTTGGCTGATTTTTCGGTGTAGCCCACCGAAGCTACTTCTGGATACGTATAGGTGCAACCGGGAATGTTTGTGTAATCAATGGGGTGTGGATTTTTGCCTGCGATTTTTTCAACGCACACAATGGCCTCATGCGAAGCAAGGTGAGCTAAGGCTGGACCTGGAATTAGATCGCCGATGGCATAAATCCCCGAAACATTGGTTTCGTAAAAGGCATTCACCACTACTTTTCCTTTTTCTACTTTAATGCCAAGCTTTTCCAATCCCAAATTTTCAATATTGGCTTCAATACCAACGGCAGAAAGCACTACATCGGCCGTCAAGGTTTCTTTTTTCCCGTCTTTAGATATATGCACTTCCACTTCGTTGCCTTTAACCGCTGCTTTTTCAACACTGGTCCCGGTGTGGATGGTGATGCCCTGCTTTTTAAAAATCTTCTCCATGGTTTTTGAGCTTTCCTCGTCTTCAACCGGAAGAATGTTGGGCATGTATTCAATTAAAGTTACCTGGGTGCCTATGGAGTTATAGAAGTACGAAAACTCGCTGCCAATGGCTCCTGAGCCAACCACAATCATGCGTTTGGGTTGTTCTTTTAATGTCATGGCCTCGCGGTAGCCAATAATGCGTTTTCCGTCTTGAGGAATGCTGTCAATTTTCCTTGAACGGGCACCGGTAGCAAGAATGATGTGTTTTGCCTGATGCAAAACGGAGATACCCGACTCGTCGGTAACGGTAACTGCACCTTTGCCCTCCAATTTACCCGTGCCCATAAGGACTTCAATTTTATTTTTACGCATAAGGAACTGGACTCCTTTTGACATTCCATCGGCCACCTGCCGTGAACGGGCAACCATATCTGAGAACTGAGCTTCAACTTGAGCTACCTTAACGCCGTATTCTGCAGCATGCTTTATGTAATCGTAAACTTGGGCGCTTTTCAAAAGGGCTTTGGTGGGAATACAACCCCAGTTTAGGCAAATTCCGCCCAAATTTTCGCGTTCAACCACAGCTACCTTTAAACCCAATTGAGCTGCCCGAATGGCTGCTACGTAACCGCCGGGGCCACTTCCAATTACAAGTACATCGTAAGTCATTGTTCGTTTATTTAATGCGACCAAGGTACACAATTTACCCGAATTTGGGCTGGAATTTTCCTTGAATTGCCGAAGGGAAACCCTGTTTAAGGCTGGCGAAATGGGTTTGGAAGGTCTTTGAAATCGGAGTTTTCAGCGCATTTTATTCATGCTGAACCTTGAAAGGTTTTGCATGGCTTAGCGGGCGGGATTGAACCAGGTTGCCCGCAAGGCCAAAAGCCAAAGGGCCCGCGAGCTGCGCAGGCGACTTCAGGAGCCCGCGCAAAGCCGCTGGGGCCTAGGCTTTTGGCCGCGGACTACCGGTGAAAGCCCGAAACCCGCCCAACAAAAAAACCATTCCAACCCTTATACCTTAAATTTAAAAGGCGGAACTCCTTGACGGATTGATTCAACCTGCGTATTTTTGATGCCTTGGACTTCGGAAATGCCATGAAACTGCTAAATTATACCTTAGAAATCAAATGGGCTCTGCTCTTTATCCTTGTTTTTTTGCTCTGGATGCTGGGCGAAAAAGGTGCCGGCCTACACGATGTGCACATTGAATGGCATCCTATTTTAACCAATCTGTTTGCAATTCCGGCCATTGCTATGTACGTTTTAGGCTTAGCTAATTTTAAAAACGACCTGTCGTTCAATCGACTGTCTTTTTTGCAGGGGTTTTTGTTTGGGCTGCGAACCACCTTGTTGATTACCCTGCTTTCTCCCTTGATGCAATGGATTGTAAGCGAAATTATTACGCCCGATTTTTTTAATAATGCAATACACTATACCGTTCAGCATGGCATGAAAACCCAACTTGAAGCCGAACAGTACTTTAATTTGAAAAGTTATTTGTTGATGAGTGTAATTGGAAACCTGATAATGGGCATTTTTGTTTCTGCCATGGTTGCCGCAGGATTCAGTCTCTGTAGATCCTCTAAACCAACATCGAATGAATTCTTTTAAACCAACATCGAATGCAAAAAGAATCTGATTCGGGGCCCTATTATTCCTTCGAGGGACATATTCCCGCTGTTCACCCTTCGGCTTTTGTGCATCCGAACGCCACGGTTATAGGAAGGGTTTGGATTGGCAAAGATGTGTACATAGGCCCGGGTGCCGTGCTGCGGGGCGATTTTGGAATAATTGAAGTGGGTGAGGGAGCCAATATTCAAGACAATTGCGTTGTTCATATGTTCCCCGGCGAAACGGTTAGCATAGCCGCTGGTGCCCACATTGGGCATTCAGCCATTGTGCACGGTGCTTGCATAGGCAAAAACGCCTTGATTGGCATGTCGGCTGTTTTGATGGACCATGTTGTGGTAGGCGAGGAAGCCATTGTGGGGGCCTTGGCTTTTGTGCCCACAGGCATGGAAATTCCCGATAGAAAGTTGGCCGTCGGAAACCCCGCCAAGGCTATTAAGGACGTTTCGCCCGAAATGGTAAAATGGAAAACCCTTGGAACTCAGTTGTATCAAAAGCTTCCTGAACGTTGCCAGCAAACCCTGAATGCCACTGCAGCAAGAATTTGCACAGAGAATCCAAGCTTTAGCCTAGAAAATGGCCTGGCTCGGACCGAATACCTAACTTGGAAACAGACACAGCAGCAAGATTAGTTTAAAATTTGGGGCAATAACCTATATTTGGCATAACTTTTGTCTTCGTTGAAGCGTAAAAAACAACCGTAGAGGCCCTTTCAAAAAATAAATCATAAAACTATGAAAATGAGATTTTTAACATTGATTTTTTCAAGCCTTACTTTATTTGCTGTTGCTCAAAATTGCACTGTACCTATGTCGAGCGTCGCCTTTCAACAAGGCCTAACCCGGATAAAATCCGCTGGAAACGAGCTTGGCATGAGTCAGGCCGCAGCAGCATTAGCAAACCAGTGTTTGAGTTCCGACCAAGTTAAGGCGGTGGTTATGGCATTGCCCAGCGACCAGAGCCGCTACGATTTTGCATTGTTGGCTTATCCAAAGACCGTTGATAAAGTTAATTTTTACGACGTGTACGACGGTTTTGCCTACTTCTCAACCGTTTTTCGCCTGCACGATGCAACCGCCACCATTGGGCAACCCGTTCCACAGCCCAGCACGCCCAAAATCGAGATTAAGCAACCCAATATAGTAATTGAAACGCCAAAAAAGCGAAACTGGCCTGCCTTAAGTTACCCATCGATCGACAATTACCTTGGAAACACAGGTTGCAGTGAACCTATGCCTGAACCCAATTTTGATCAAATCACCAAAGACCTACCTGCAACCATGGTTGAAGAGCAAGCCCAAGAGCTTTGCCGCAATCTTTTGAACAAAAATCAATGCCTTTCTACTGCACAAATCATGAAATTGGCTACCTTAATGAATTCACAAACAAACCGTTTGAATTTTTTGAAAGATGCCTACAATGTGGTGTACGATCAAGACAATTTTGGCCGCTGCGGAGATGTATTGGCCTTGGCCAATTTAAAAAAGGACTTCAGTGTGTTTGTTAACGGTAGGCCCAATCCCAATACGGTAACTCCTGTGGCCCCCGTGTGTACGGTTTCGGTTGCAGAACAAAAAGAAGTGGTTGACGCTCTGTCAAAAATTTCATTTTCGAATACCAAGGTTACGTTAGCCAAACAGGTTATTGCCTCAAAAAAATGCTTCACTACCAATCAAATAATGGAGATTCTTAACCTGTTTGTTTACGAACAAGATAAGTTGAATATGGCGAAATATGCGTATGCCTTCTGCATTGATAAAGGTAATTACTTTAAAGTCAATGGTTTATTCAGCTACAGTTCAAGCAAAGAGGACCTGTCCAAATTTGTGAGCAACGCTGGCCAATAAACATAAAAAATGCCCGCTCCTGCTGTTCTGCCCTTGAATCAACGGCCCTTCGACCGTTTTTTTATCGTCGCATTTTCGCTGTTCTTCATCACATCGATGATTTCAGATTCCATTCCAACGGTGCTTGGAGAGCCAATGGTGGCAGATAGTCCCAACATCTTGGTCAGGTGGAATTACAGCTATGCTTATCAATGCGACCCCTTGTTTTTAAATCCGCCGCACTGGATGCGCATGGTTACTGGGCTTAGTGCGTTTGTGTATGGCCCTTTTTACTTGGTTTTGGTGTATGCCCTTTGGAAAGGGAAGAATTGGATCCACGTGCCTGCCATTATGTATGCCACGGCCATTTCGGTAATTACAGGGGTAATCGTGTTTGGGGTTGAGTTTTTTGGGGAGCCGGAGTGGCGCTGTCAAAATCTGGGGCGTTTTTTGCCTTTGAATCTTCCTTATGTGCTGATTCCCTTGCTATTGCTGATCCGCATGCGGCATCCCTTTCCCTTTTCCAGAAAATTTTAAGGCAAATTTCGCCTCTAAATTTTGCATCGCGAAAAAAAAGCATACATTTGCACTCCCGATTTCGTTTGAAATCTTGGTTCTTTATCAGTCGGTCCGGTAGTTCAGTTGGTTAGAATACATGCCTGTCACGCATGGGGTCGCGGGTTCGAGTCCCGTCCGGACCGCTTCAAAACTTCAAGGATTTCCTTGGAGTTTTTTTTGTTTTTGGGCGGGTGCGGGCTTTCAGAGCTAGTCCGCCGTCTGCAGTCCCGGTTGCAGCGGGCTCAGGGTAGCTCCCAAGGTCGCTCCCTGCTCCACGCGCAACCCGGCCAGCATCCGTTTCGGGCTAGCCTCTTCAATCCCTCCCGCGGGCGGCTCATGGCATTTACCATCTCCAACAACCAAAGGAATAAGGGCGGAAATAAAACCAAAATACCCAGGAAATACTAAGGGACGACTGTAAACTCAATCACCGAAATAAACCGTACTCCAGTTGAAGCAGCCACGGTGGTGCCCGCATTTAACCACAATGGAAATGCACAGGTTGGGCCTGTAAACGACTTCCATGAACCATCGTAAAATCGAATTGCCTGAATGTAGGTAATGTTGCCGTCAATCAAAATGGATTGAACCGCTTCTACATAGGGATTGGCTTGGGTCCATGCGCCGGCTCCATGTATTGGATCGTTTTTGTAAGGTGCCGAAACCAATTTCCAAACTTTGTTCGCTGGAACGGTATCTAAAGTGGTAACTTTTTTTACTTGGCTGAATTGAAGGGTTTGAGCGTTCATAGTGGTTATAGCCGAAACCAAAACAAGGCAGAACAAAATGGTTTTCATAAGGTAGGTTTTAGTATAAATGGCTGAAAAAGCAACACGAACAAAACTACAAATAAGAATGGGCTAGGCTGCCTAAATATGTCCTTGTTTTCTGTGTTTTAATGTTTAATTAAAAGGGGGGGACATGTATTTAGTGGTATTCCATTTTTCAGATGGAAGATTGGAGAAAGCAATGTTGTTTTTTGAAGAGAAATACAGCGCCGTAGAATCCGATCTGTCGGGACTTTTACCGGCATAATCCATTTTCATTCAACGATTTAGGGAACTGCATCAATGAAATGGGAGTTTAGGCGCAGACGGTGAAAGAGCAGGTGTCGGATTTCTGCATCTGGGTGCAAAGGGAATTCCAAGGCCTCTTGAGCCTGAGTTAATGGAAGATTGTTTACCCAATGGTTTTCGAGGGGTAAAAACAGCTCTGACCGAAGGGTCTGTTCAAAGCGTTCGGTTTCTTCCTTGCGTAGGTCAATAATCCAAAGCGTAGGAGCCGCCGAAAAGCCGGTGATGGCATCGAAACTGCCACGGACCTCACGCATTTGAACCCAAAACCCCTTTTGATAGCACGCCAATAAAAAAGCTTCGGCCGCTGTTTTATCGCCGTATTCTCCAATGCCAACCCATTCCTTTTTTTTCTTTCCTAAAATACCAAATAACCAGTTTGTTATGCTGCTTAACATAAACCTAAGGTTTTATTGCTTTAATCCATTGATTGCCTAAGCCTATAAGGTAAATACCGGAAGGCAAATGGGGTTGGGGTCGGATGAAAATGCTAGCGGCATGGATTTCCATATTATACTCTAATGCATTGCCCCTCAAATCGGAAAGAGAAAGGCGAGCGGGGTCAAAAGCTTGTTCGTTTAACATGAGTTCCCAGGCCATTTTATGGGCCATCCATTGCACAGAAAGTATTGATTTTATTGAAGATGCATTGGTTAACAGAGCTTCAAATTGCCCATCTAAATCAACCAAGGAATCTTCCGATAACTTCCAAACAAAATGCTTTTGGTCAAAGCTGCCTGTTGCATATAAAAATTGGCTAGGGTCGCGGGTTAGTCCATACGCAATTCCTATTCCCGAACCGCTTAGGCTGGCATACCGACCTCCTGAAAAGGATTTATCTACTTTGGCAACATAAGGGTTTATGGGTAATCCTGGGTAAAATGTAGTGCTGTAGCCTGAAATAATTAGGGAATCATCTGCACTGCAAATCAGGGCAAATCCGGCCTCGGTGCCTGTGCCCCCCAAATACCCCCAACGCTGAACATGGCCAGCAGAATTGGTTGCCACCAAGAAAACATCAAAAGCAGGTCCGGAATTGGTTGTGGATTCACCTGCCATGAAAATTTGGCCAGATTGGTCAATCTCCAGTACATAGTTGCCATTTGCATTGGCGTCAGAAATTAAAGTGTCGTTAAGCCATTGGCCTTGAGAGTCAATAAATGCTAGGTAATTTCCGTATGAGCTGGTTTCAAAATCGCCAGAAATGGCCCAAGCCTGTTTTGCGGTGTGCCAGCGAATTCCGTGTCCAACGTCGTTGGCAGGTCCACCTAGGGTTCTTTCCCATTCTATGTTCCCTGTTGAATCAAGTTGAGCTATCCAAATATCGCTGCTGGTGTTTTGGGTTGAAGTTCGGTATCCAACCAATCCAATTTTCCCATTGGGACCGGTACTTATTCGTTTGATGCTACTGGAACCGAAAAAAACGGGGAAAGAATTGGTTTTAAGGGTGTCGCCTTGATCATCAAGCCAAAGCAAAAGACCAACGGATGCTCCAGAAGGAAGGTAGTAGCCACCGCAAGCCAAAAAAGAATGCCCATTAAAAAGCGGTTGAATTGTTCCTGGAAAAGCCGGGCCAGGAAAAAGGAATGTTCTTTTAGATAAAGCGGTTAATTGGGTATCTATATGGTAAACAACCAAACCGTCGGACGCGTTGGCATCTGCGCGTTCGGCGCCAAAGAATAAAAAGCCATTTTGGTTGGCATTCCAAACCATATTTCGGCCTTGACAAAAACCTTGGTCGGGACCAAAAATCCTTAATTGAGCATAGGTTCCATGAAAAAAAAAGCCGGCGTACAAGCAGGTAGAAAATAGAAAAGGAAACCTCATTATTGTTTTGTACAAATTGAATTTAAGCCTAGAACATAGTTTTCAATCGCACCAATTTTAATGGCGGTTTCGTAACCCAAAAAGCCGGAAATATCTTGGTTTGAAATCAGATTTTGGTATTCTTGAGTAAAAGGAATGGCCAAAGGCAGAAAACTCCAATGCCATTTTTCTTCCTGGTACCCACTTCGCCCTGATTTTTGTTTTGGGCTATAAACTTGGCAAAAACCGAATTCATGGGCGTGATCGAGCAGCCAATCGTAAACTCGGCAGCCCTGCTCGGTTTTGAAATAAGCCTCATCAACGCTGTTTATGTCCAAATCGGTGCCCCAATGGTGCCTTGAAGTGCCGGGCATGCTTGAAAACCGCATAATGAGTTTGGCCTTTTCCGCTGGATTCAACCTTGATTTACTCAAATCGCGCCCCTCAACTTTCCGAACTCCGGTCCATTTGTCTTCCCAAATTTTTTTTTGACGGTAAAAGGAACGGGTTGAACTGACTGCCTTGAGTTCAATTCCTTGATTCTGGGCTGCCATAGCCATGTCGATAAAAGCCTGAGCTGCCTGAATTCTAAGCCACTGTTCACCAACGCAGTACTTGGAAGGCAGCAAACTAAAATACTCGGGTAGGGCAGCAGGTTCAAATTTTCCGGTTAGGTAATCTTTAGGGGCGAGGTCAGCAAACAAGGTGTCGGTTGTTTGAGGCCAAAGCGATGATACAGCGAGAGGCAAAACCAGGCTGAAAACCATAGAACAGATTCCTTTCATGCTATAAAGATGAGAATTCTTTGAGTTACCTTTGAATCAATGAGATTTTTTAGAACCAAAACAATGCCAATGTATGGTTTAAGCATGCCCGCATTAGGATTGCTTTTGGTAGTGGTTGGCTGCAATTTGAACGATTCAGAAGTGGAGGAAGAAGAAAGCCCCTTTGATTACAGGTCTTTGGTAGCAATGGTCCCCGACACGTTTATTCGGCCCGGTATGCAATGGGTAAGTTCATATCGATTGCCCAGCGAACAGTATGGTTTTTCAAAGGCTTTTGATGGGTCCGATTCTACCTATTGGAGTACTGCCCCGGGCTTGAATAATTTAGAAGGATTTGAGTGGCGATTTGATGAACCCTTGACTTTAGGCAAAATTGGCATTAAACCTATGAAGGGGGCAATGTTTGCCTATCCAGATCGAGTTTTGGTTTATACAGACCGGGGGAATTTAGAAGCCGTTCCTTCAGGAACGTTAAATTTGCCCGATTCAATTCGTTGGTTGAAGGTTGTCTTTATGGTCGATCGGAATTGGAGTAGGGTAGTGCTGCCTTTAGAGAATACGGCTTTTTCTTCTATGGTTCGGGTACGCAAGGGGTTTTCGACCTTATTTGAATCAAAACCGCTTGGAATTTCAGAAATTCAAATGGAGTGTTCAAAAGGTACAGTTGCCCCATTTTTGAGCAGCGACGGATTTTCTCGTATTACGGAGCAGCAGCAGGCAAATCAACGCTTTGATTTAAACGATGGCCGAAGCTTTTCCTCTCTTCACATAAATCAAAGCATTCCTGAGCGAAGAATTTTTTATCAATTCCCAAATTTAAGGGCCATTTTAGGCTTTCGCTTGCGTTCAGAAAACAGCGAATCAGCATGCCTGCAATTGGCATGGCATAAACCCAACGGGTCAAGTGTTTTTTACGATGTAAACCAGGGGGATTGGAGCCATAAATTGGGTTCAGACACCCTTGCAACGAAAAACATATCCTTCAGCCTTAGGTTGGTAGAGGGTAAGGAAATTTCCATATCCGAGTTTGACTTTTGGGATGGAGCCAGGTGGTTTCGTTTACAGGAAGATTCCGTGCAAAAGAAACTGGAGTTTATATTGCCCTATGGAACAACTCCGGAACAATGGCCATTGAATAAATCCATATTGTTCGACGAAGGTTTTGCAAAAAAAACCGTTGAGGCACTGGATTGGGAAACCGAACGGGATGCATCGGCGGTGCCCACCACTTCCAAAAGGGTCATTGCATTGTTTAGATCAAATGGACTTTTTGAATTGCTTTGGACCAGTGAAACCGAAAAAAACGGGAGTCAACCTTACGCTGTTTTTTCTGGAAATTGGATTTGGAATCAAGGGAAACTTGAATTGAAGGGCATGGTTTGGGAATCAGATGGGGTGCGTCAAAGGACCATGGAGTACACTTCCAAAGGAAACCGATTGATTCCTTTGTTGGTGGGATTCCCTGAATTTGATTATACCTACTAAATTAATTTTTTCGACGTCCTTGTCGATTTTTTGGGGCGGATTGCTGTTTTACCTGCTGCTCACGCATGCGTTGAGCGTCTTCAAGCCTTTGCATCCATTTGCTTTTCTTTTGGGGTTTTGCCTTATGGGCTTCCATTTTCAGCCTTAGTTTATTTTCATCAATGAAGAGATACCGAATTGCTAGGTAGATTAAAATGGAAACTACGTTCGACAAGAAGTAGTAGTAATTCAACCCCGCACTGTAGCTGTTTAAAACACCCAAAAACACAATCGGCATAATGTACATCATTATCTTCATTTGCTGCATGTTTGCGCCGGTCTGCATTTGAGAGCTATTTAAGTGGGTGTACAGGATTGTGGTTGCAGTCATTAATAGGGTGAAAAGGCTAACATGCGAACCATAAAATGGAATTTCAAAAGGAAGATTTAAGATGCTGTCGTAGGTTGACAAATCTTCTGCCCATAAAAAGCCTTGTTGCCTCAGTTCAATTGCCGATGGGAAGAAACTAAACATGGCAAGCAAAAAAGGCATTTGAACCAGCATAGGTAAACAGCCTGCCAATGGGTTAACTCCAGCCTGACGGTAAAGCTGCATTACGGCCTGTTGTTTTTTCAATGCCTCATCGGGTTTGAATTTGGCATTAAGTTCGTCTAATTCAGGTTTTAGAAGCCGAATTTTGGCGGAAGAAACGAACATTTTGAAATTCAAGGGCGAAAGCAACACTTTAATAATTAGGGTCAGTAATAGAATAATTATTCCATAGCCTAAGCCCAGTTGGTCAAAAAAGTTAAATACCGGAATAACCAGATATCGGTTGATAAGGGAGAACAGACCGATGTATCCCAAATCGATTTGCTCTTCTAATCCCATGTTCATGGATGCAAGGGTTTGAAAGTGCAGGGGAGCAAAAATCCACTCCATTGAAACAGAAGATGCCGAAGAATAGCCGTATGGAACCGATAAAAAAGCGTTGTAGGCTAAATTAACGCTGCTGTCGGCCCAACCGGGCAATTGGGTTTGTGCTTGAACGGGGCGTTTAAATTGACCATTTTTAAAAATTAAAGAATTGAAGAAAAATTGCTGTTTAAATGAAATCCATTCGACGGCCTCTTCAATTTCTTCTGAATTTTCACCTCCCCGGCCAATTCTGGAAACAGAACCACTTTCAGTTTTGTAATAAATGGTTGAGGTGGCTCGTTCGTTCGATAAATTCAATTCCTGCCTTGGGGCAATTTGAGACCATATTAATGGAATGTCGCTTTGGCCGCGATCAATAACCGTTTCTAACCCAACAAAACTCAAATCTACTTTTAAGGCATAACTGTTGGCGTCAAGGGAATACGACCATTGAATGTAGCCGGCAGAATCGTTGGTGTAGGCACGCAACACTAGGGTTTGGCTTGTAGCCTTGGCAACGCTGAAGTATAGATTTTTTGATTCTATGCGTTGGTTGTTGTGGTAGAATTCAAGATTCATTGAGGCAGAATCGGAATACACCAAATCCAGGTCGGCTTTTTGACTGGAATCTTCTAAAAATCGATTTTGGTAGGTTTGCTCCCCAAGAATTTTGGCTGAAACCAACGACCCCCCTTTGGAATGAAAGCTCAAAGAAATTTTTTCGTTGGATAGAGACACTTTTTCAGGATTGCCTGCGGCAGCATTTGAAAAAACACCGAACTGTTTAGTAAGAAGAGCGTTTTCTTTCGTGGTAACCTGAGAATCTGCTGAAAGGGAATCGGCATCAACCAAAGCCAGCTCAGATTTATTTTGCAGGGTATCGATTGGGGTTAAGGCTTCGGCAGCCGCCAAGGTATCAACCGTTGTTTTTAATGAATCTACCTTGGTTAAATCGGCATCTGTTTTGGGTTTGTTGAAAATCAAAAAGTAGGCGACCATAAGGCCACTTAAAAGCAACAACCCGGTTAACTGTTTTTTGTCCATGGTAATAAATCCTGAAAGCGAGCAAAGGTAGGGCATTGAATTTAAAGTCCCAATGAAATTCAAATAAGAATTCCTACAGGGCCAAAATGCTCTGGTTTAAGATCAACATAAACGAAAATGGAACTTTAAGGTTTAACCTTTATTGTGAGGGGCAAATCCTTGGTGATTAGATGAATCAATGGTACCTTTGTACAGCTTAAAAATCGTACATGAGAAATGCAGTCTGGTTGTTGTTGGGTTTTGGTTTAAATCTCTCCGTTCTTGCCCAAAATTCTGCCACCATTAAAGGGATTGTTCAACAAACGAATTCAAGGGAGGCGATTCCTTTTGCCTCTGTTGTAATCAAAGAAAAGACAATTGGGACAACCACAGACAACAACGGCTTTTTTTCAATTACTAAAATACCGTCGGGCAAATTTACCGTTCTGGTTTCGGCCGTAGGCTATGAAACCTTTATTCAAGAGGTTCAATTGGTCGAAGGGCAAATTCTGCAATTAAAACCCCTGTTAAAAAACAAAACCACCCTGATTAAGGATTACGAATACACAGCCGATAAGATTCAAGAAAAGAAAGAAAACACCGGGGTTTCTGTTATAAAAATCACTCCTGAAGAAATGAAACGCATGCCCACTTATGGGGGAGAAGCGGACGTTGCCCAGATGATGCAAATTATTCCAGGTGTAATTACCACCGGCGACCAAGGTGGTCAACTCTTTATACGTGGTGGGCCGCCGGTCCAAAATAAAGTTTTGATGGACGGAGCTGTAATTTACAATCCCTTTCATTCCATCGGTTTTTTCTCGGTGTTTGATACGGACGTGTTAAGCAATATGGATGTGTATGCAGGTGGATTTTCGGCAGAATATGGAGGCAGAATCAGTTCCATCATGGATTTGTCGACCCGCGATGGAAACAGAACCCGCTTTTCGGGCCGCACGAACATCAATTCTTTTACCGGGAAGGTATTGCTTGAGGGGCCCATGGGCCCTTTAAGAAATGGCGCTGCGAACGCCACATTTTTATTGAGTGCAAAGGGTTCCTTTTTAAAGCAAAGCTCTACCACATTTTATCCCTATGTTGATAGTTTGGGCTTACCGTTTAATTTTTTCGACGGGTATGGAAAAATGACCTTGTATGTGGGTGACAATGGATCGAAACTGAACTTTTTTGGATTTTCGCACAACGACTGGGTCAACTTTAACCAAAATTCAGATTTGCAATGGAAGTCGGGTGGTGGTGGTGCCAATTTCTTTTTGATTCCAGGCGAGGCGAACGTAAATATAGATGGGGTATTTAGTTACTCAAACTATGAAATAGGTTTAAATGAAGCGGTGAGCCCCCCCCGCAGATCGGTAGTGAATGGGTTTAATTTCAATGTGAATTTCCATCAATACTACGGAACCAATCGGTTGACCTACGGAATTGAAGCTAGCGGCTATTCAACCAATTTCGAATACACCAACGGTCAATACCGTAAAATTGACCAAAAAGACAATACAACGGAATTTGCCTTATTTACAAGGTATAAGTTTATGGTAGGGCGGTTTATTTTTGACCCAAGCTTCCGTCTTCACTACTACGCTTCTTTGTCGGAGGTTTCGCCCGAACCACGATTGTCTATAAAATTCAACGTTTCAGAGCATTTTAGATTAAAAATGGCAGGGGGGCTGTATTCGCAGAATTTAATTGCCGCCAATTCCGATAGAGATGTGGTTAATTTATTCTATGGGTTCTTATCGGCAGGCGATATTGGCATGCCAAAGAATTTTAAAGGAGAACCTGTAGGCAGCGATTTGCAAAAGGCTAGGCATGCCATTTTTGGTGCTGAATTTGAATTGTTTAAGAACCTCGAATTCAATGTTGAAGGATATTACATGGATTTCTTTCAGCTCATAAGCATGAACAGAGATAAGTTGTACGAAGACAGTCCTGGCAACTCAGCTATTCCCGATTATCAAAAAAAGGATTTGATACGAGAGCGTGGTTGGAGTGCCGGGCTGGATGTTCTTTTAAAAGCAGAAATAAAGAACCTTTATATTTGGGTTGGTTATTCCTTGATGGCATTGGAACGTTCCGATGAGGTTAGAGATTACGTACCTCATTTTGATCGCCGGCACAATATGAACTTTGTAGCCTCCTACCAATTTGGTAAAAACAAAGAATGGGAGGTCAATGCCCGATGGAATTTTGGCACAGGATTCCCCTTTACCCAAACCCAGGGATTCTATGAAAATCTAGGGTTCGATGGCAACATCAATGGAAATTACACCGACCAAAACGGGGATTTAGGAATTGAACTCGGTCAAATTAACCTTGGAAGGCTGCCCAATTACCACAGGCTGGATTTCAATGTGAAACGAAGATTTAATCTTGGCGAAAACACAAAATTAGAGGTGAATGTTGGTGCTACGAATGTGTACAACCGGAACAATATCTTTTACATTGATCGAATCACCTTCAATAGGGTGGACCAGCTGCCAATTATTCCCACCATTGGATTGAATTTTTCGTTTTAATGATATGGATAAATGCCATACTCAAATTGAAATGGCAAATATTGGCCTTGTTCCTCTATGTGTTCTCATTCGGCCTTTTAGTCTCCGCTCAAACAGAAGACAACTTTAATCCCCGAAGCAGTTGGCGCGAGGAAGGCAAGGCGACCCCGGGAGCCACTGCCTGCCCGCTGCCAACAGCCTGTTGACTGCGGACTATAACGGAAAGCCCGTAACCCGCCCAAATACAGAAAGAAAAAGGATTGAATAGGGAAAAAGGGGGTTAAATCGAACACCCATTAGTTAACATAATATAAATTATCGTATAAAAGAAATCCTCCTAAAAATTAGGGTAATTGCTGAATAACCTGTTGAAGTTGCGACAGGAATGCATCGGGATTCAAATCGTTGGCGCGAAGCCCGAGCGAGCGATTCCAATGCCCTTTTTGAAATTCAGCAATGCTCTCATTTTTAAATTCAAAAAGCCTGTGCAGAAAAACCTTTACGCTTTGAGCCACCAATGGAGCGTTTCCGAACATGGTTTTAAAATACGAAGCAGAAAATCCCTGGACGCGTTTTGAATCTAATGCTTCTTTAATGGCAATGAGATTCTCCTTTGAAATGGGTTTCGGAAAAATTCCTGAAATACCTGCTCTAATAAGGTCTTGTACGTCGTATTCAAAAAATTGGGCTGAAATTCCGATAAAATGACCTGGGTAATCGGGCTTTGAGTCGAGGAAAGTTCGGAGCCATTTACCGCCTTTTTGGGCATCGAGGTGTTGGTCCAGCAGAATAAAATCGTAGCTGTGCTGATTTGAATTAAGCACCTTTTCCAATCTTTCGATGGATTCAGACCAATCGCATTTCCAGCCTAATTGTTCAGCTAGAAGTCGAATTAAAATGGCATTTAACTCGCTGTCTTCAACGACTAGGATTCGGCCTTTCCAGGCATCCATTACTTTTTAGGAGCTTTGGCCTTAGCTGTAGTGCTTTTTGCTGGTTTTGAAACCGGGGTATTTTGCTCTTCAGCTGGGCTTTCGGTTTGGGCAGTTTCTGTTTTGGTAAAGGTGTCTGCCGAATTAAACCCATTGGAAACCAATTGGTTGTACCATTTGAATACCTTGCGAATGTCGCCGTCATAGACCCTTTCGGTATCGTAATTGGGCAGCAATTCAGCGAAGATGGACTTTAATTCCTTCATGTCCGCTTTATGGGAAGGACCTTTCTGACCTTGGAATTTATTTGACAGAGAGGCGAAGACATTACGCAGGGGTTCTTCGCCTTCTTGGGTGTACATGCTGATGTCTTTAAGGGTACTTACTTGTTCAGCGGGGCTTACGGCTTCGGGGCGTTTGGTGTCTAATGCTTTTGCAATGAGGCCATTTTTCCCTGTAGCGATAACGCTGAACAATGTTGGTTTGCCTACTCTGGCAATCAGGCTTTCAAAATCCATAGTAAAAGGTTATAATAAAGTCGGTTGATTCGTGGAAAGGAGGATTATTTTCCTCCTTCCATTTCTGCTTTAATGGCGTTTCGTTTTGCGGTGTCTTCCAGTTTAGTGTACACTTGAAGAAGGGTTTTTTGGAAAGTTTCCATTCGGTTGGGATCGGCATCGGGTTTAGCCTTTTCTTTGGCATAGCCGGTTTCAAGAATTCCTGCACTGTTGGCAAAAAAGACCTTGGCTTCGTTTTTAAGCGCCTCGTATTCCTTTACTTTAGAGAGGTCGAGTTCATTGGCTTTTTTGATTAAGGCGTTGGCCTTCATGATTTCAGCGTTGGCCAATTGAAGGTAAGCCGCTGTATAATTCGGGTCCAATTCGATGGTTTTTTCATAACCAATTTTAGCAGAAGCTCGGCGTTCAGCGATTTGTGCGGCGAAAGCTTTGGGGTCTTTTTTTTCTAGATTTTCGGCGATTTGGTCGTTGATAACGCCTTTGTTGAAATTCAAAACGAGCAGAATTGCAGGGTCTGCGGTAAAAGCCGCAATGGCTTGTTCAATAGCGCCTAGGGCTTTTTCATCGTTTCCTGAATTGAGGTAAAAGTTGACTTCTTCGAGAATAAACTCTGTTTTCAGATTGGGAAAATCGACTTTTCCCTTTTCGATAAGGGCGCCAGCCTTTTCGATATTTCCGCTTTCCATGGCTAGTTTTACCTCAATTAGTGCAAGGTCGGCCAAACTTCCGAAGCGTTTTTTGGCTGCGTCAATGGCGGTTTGGGCTTGAGGCATTTTTTGGGCGAAGATGTTGAGTTTAACCAAAGCTATGGCAAAGGCAGTATCATCGGGGGATAGGTCAACAGCACTTTGAGCGAACACCAAGGCTTCGTCAATTTTTTGACCTTCGGTAGCTGCAACAGACTGATAATAGCTAAAGTAGGCCATTTGGCGTTTCAAGCTATTGTTTTCAGGGTCTTGCTGAGCGAGGAGTTGCATGGCTACTTTAGCGGCTCCAAATTCCTGAATGGCTTCGTTGTATTTTTTTGCCTTTAGGTTCTTTTGAGCGGATTCGGCAAATCGGGCTCCAATGCTTAGCATTCTGTTTAAAATTTCGTCGGGTTCTTCAACTTTGGGTTTGCCGTTCGATTTAAATTCAACAACCAGAGCTCTTCCGTAGGAATACATTGCAGTGTCGAGGGCTCCTTTTCGGGCTAAGACCAACCGAGGACTTGGGTCGGTTCCAAGCAACCAGTACACATCTCCCCTACGCTTCCATGTTTTGGATTTTGCGATGGTAGATTCGTGAAGTGCTGCGGCATCCATTTCCTTTTTTGCCTCCATCAGGGCATCGATAGCGACTTGCTCGTTTACCTCGCGTTCGCGTTTAAAGGTGTTTAGGTGTTCCCAGGCGGTGAGGACAGCCGCATCTTGGCCTAAGCTAACAAGGCTGCTCGCAAACAGTCCTAAGGTGAAAAAATGGCGAAGGGTTTTCATACGCATTGTTTAGTTGATAATAAACAAGAATAATGCCGTTAATCTTCAACGGGGTTATCGGTGCCGCCATCCGAAGGAGATTGATCGGTGGGATTTTCGTTGTTTAAGAGGCTATCCGGTTGAATATCGTCTTCGTTGGCATTGATTAATTCAGATTCATCAACGGCTTCTTTTTTAACCCTTGCAACGGCGGCGATTTGATCGCCGTTTTTCAGGTTGATAAGTCGTACACCTTGGGTAGCCCTACCCATGACACGCATTTCATCGACAGCCATTCGGATTAATGTCCCTTTTAAGGTGATAATCATGAGGTGGTCGCCATCAACTACTGCTTTTAGGGCAATTAGGCTACCGGTTTTTTCGGTAACGTTGATGGTTCTGACCCCTTTTCCTCCGCGGTTTGTAATGCGGTATTCATCGAGGTTTGAACGCTTTCCGAACCCATTTTCGCTAACCACGAGGACCTCAGCGGGATCTTTGGGGTCCATGGTAATTAAACCGATGACCTCATCGGTTTTTTCATCGGCGAGTCGAACTCCGCGTACCCCAGTAGCGGTTCTTCCCATGGGGCGCACTTTTTCTTCGGGGAACCGAATGGCGCGGCCGCTTTTCAGGGCCATCATTAATTCATGGCTGCCATCGGTCAGTTTGGCTTCAAGCAGTTCGTCGTCTTCGCGAACGGAGATGGCATTGATTCCACTGGCGCGTGGGCGGCTATAGGCTTCGAGTGTGGTTTTTTTGATGATGCCTTTTTTGGTGCACATCACAATGAAATTGCTTTCGGTGTACTCTTTGTTGTCGAGGCCTTTTACGGCGATGTATGCCTTAACTCGATCGCCGGGTTCAATTTGAATTAAGTTTTGGATGGGTCGGCCTTTTGTGGCTTTTCCTCCTTCGGGGATTTCAAAAACCCTGAGCCAGAAGCATCTGCCTCGTTCGGTAAAGAACAGCATGTATGCGTGGGTATCGGCAATGAAGAGGTGTTCAAGGAAATCCTCATCGCGGGTAGCGGAACCTCGGGAGCCTACCCCCCCCCTACTCTGCTGTCGGTATTCTTGAAGTTGGGTTCGTTTAATGTAACCAAGGTGAGAAATGGTAACCACCACGGGTTCATCTGCGATAATGTCTTCGATTCTGAAATCTTCGGCAGAGAAAACAATTTCGGTGCGGCGTTCGTCTCCGTATTTTTCGCGAATTTCGGAGAGTTCGTCCTTAATGATTTGCATTCTTAGGGGTTCTTCGGCCAAAATGCGGTTCAGGTAGGCAATTTGCTCCATGATTTCGTTGTATTCGGCGCGGATTTTATCGCGTTCCATGCCTGTTAAACGTTGCAAGCGGAGTTCAAGGATGGCTTTGGCCTGAATTTCAGAAAGATTAAAATTGGTCATGAGGCCCTCTTTCGCCTCATCGACGGTGGGGCTTTTTCGAATTAGGGCAATGACTTCGTCCAGGTGATCTAAGGCGATAAGGTAACCTTGTAAGATATGGGCGCGTTTTTCCGCCTGATCGAGTTCATACCGAGCGCGTCGAGTAACGACTTCGTGTCGGTGGCCAACGAATTCGCGGATCATATCCTTTAGGTTCAACAGCATTGGTCGTCCTTTAACCAGGGCGATGTTGTTGACACTGAAGGAAGTTTGAAGTGAGGTGTATTTGTAAAGTTGGTTAAGAACAACGTTGGTTACGGCATCGCGTTTAAGTTCAAAAACAAGGCGCATACCATTTCTATCGGATTCGAGGCGGATATCAGAAATGCCCTCGATTTTCTTTTCATTTACCAGTTCGGCTGCCTTGATTTGAATTTCGGCAGGGTTAACTTGGTAAGGGACTTCGGTAACAATGATTTGTTCTTTACCGTTATCAAGGGTTTCAATGCCTGTTTTAGCGCGAATAACGATTCGGCCTCTGCCGGTTTCAAAGGCATCTTTAACTCCTTCGTATCCGTAAATAATACCACCAGTTGGGAAGTCTGGCGCTTTTACGTATTGCATAAGCCCTGCAACATCGATATCGGTATTATCGATATAGGCCATAATACCATCAATGACTTCGGTCAGGTTGTGGGGGGCCATGTTGGTGGCCATACCTACGGCGATGCCGGCTGCACCATTGACCAGCAAATTAGGAATGCGAGCAGGTAAAACTGTTGGTTCTTGAAGGGAGTCGTCGAAATTGAGTCTAAAATCAATGGTATCTTTATCGATATCGGACAGCATTTCTTCGGCTGTCTTTTTCAATCGGGCTTCGGTGTACCTCATGGCGGCCGGGCTGTCGCCTTCCATAGAACCAAAGTTACCTTGCCCATCCACAAGAGGATATCGAAGAGACCAATCTTGGGCCATACGGACCATGGCGTCGTAAACCGAGCTATCGCCGTGTGGGTGGTATTTACCAAGAACCTCACCCACGATACGGGCGGATTTTTTATAAGGACGGTTTGAGAGTACACCAAGGTCTAGCATACCATACAAAACCCTTCTATGAACGGGTTTTAATCCATCTCGCACATCGGGAAGAGCTCTAGAAACAATAACAGACATCGAATAATCGATGTATGCTGACTTCATTTCCTCTTCAATGTTAATAGGAATAATGCGGCTTCCGCCTGCCGCGGGATCATTCAGATTTTCGTCTGCCATTTTTTCAGTCGATTAGTTGGGCACAAATTTTGATTAATCAGTTAGCGAAAATACGCATAACCTTCTTTAAATCGTCGTAATTTGAACGAAAGATATGGACACAATGTTAACAACCTATAATTGGTCTGACGGATTATATAGGAAAATAGAAAAGCCGTACCTTGCATTCAAGTTTAATGCCCCCAATTTTAAGTAAACCGAATATTTAGATCGCTATGGAAGCTCGATTTTCTCCCAGAGTTAAGGATGTAATAACCTTCAGCCGAGAAGAAGCCCTGCGTTTGGGGCATGATTATATAGGAACGGAGCATTTGCTTTTGGGAATGATACGAGAGGGAGAAGGAATGGGCATTAAGATATTGAAATCGTTGGGGGTTCAAATGGAAGATTTGCGGAAAGAGGTTGAAACCTCAATTCGGCCTCATTCCAAGAATACGGTAAATATTGGCAACATTCCCTTGGTTAAGCAGGCCGAGAAAGCGCTGAAGGTAACCTATTTAGAGGCTAAGTTGTTTAATTCGGCCATTATTGGAACAGAGCATCTTTTGTTGGCCATTCTTAAGGATGAAGACAGCATTGTCACCCGTTTATTAAAAAGATACCAGGTAACGTATTCTACCGTAAAAGACGAGATTGATTTTATGTCGAACGAAAAACCAAGAGCTGAAGCCCCTAGAAACGAACCAGAGGAAGAACCGGATGATATGGGAGGGGGATTTAAAAAAAGTTTAGATCCCAAGAGCAAAACTCCTGTGTTGGACAATTTTGGCAGAGATTTGTCGAATTTGGCCGAAATGGGTAAACTGGATCCCATAATTGGTCGGGATAAAGAAATAGAACGGGTTTCTCAAATTTTATCAAGGAGAAAGAAGAACAATCCTATTTTGATTGGAGAACCTGGTGTGGGAAAATCTGCGATTGCTGAAGGGTTGGCCCTTCGAATTTCGCAAAAAAAGGTGGCTCGGAATTTATTTTCAAAGCGTGTTGTGTCCTTGGATTTGGGTTCTTTGGTGGCAGGCACAAAATACCGTGGGCAGTTTGAAGAGCGCATGAAGGCCTTGATGACCGAATTGGAGAAATCCCCTGATGTAATTTTGTTTATTGATGAGATACATACCATTATAGGAGCTGGAGGTGCTAGTGGTTCCTTGGATGCCTCGAACATGTTTAAACCCGCTTTAGCAAGGGGAGAAATTCAATGCATTGGAGCTACAACATTGGATGAATACCGTCAATTTATTGAAAAGGATGGTGCGCTTGACAGAAGGTTTCAGAAGGTTATGGTTGAGCCCACCACCGAGGAAGAGACCTTACAGATATTAAACAACATTAAGGATAGGTACGAAGATCACCACAATGTTACTTACACCGAAGATGCGCTAAAAGCCTGTGTTAGCTTAACCAGCAGGTACATAACCGACCGGTTTTTACCTGACAAAGCGATTGATGCTTTGGATGAAGCTGGTGCCAGGGTACATATTACCAACATAAAGGTGCCCAAAGAAATTGAAGAAATTGAGAAAGAAATTGAAGTGGTAAAGGTTGAAAAAACACGGGTGGTAAAGAGTCAGCGCTATGAAAAGGCAGCTGAGCTAAGGGACAAAGAACGGCAGTTGGCAGAAAAGTTAGAAAATGCCAAAGCCAAATGGGATGAAGAAACACGTCAGCACCGTGAATTGGTTGGAGAAGATGAAGTTGCGCAAGTGGTTTCCATGATGACTGGAATTCCGGTTCAACGCGTAGCGCAGAGCGAGAGCAATGTTTTATCGAAAATGTACGACATGGTAAAGGGCCGTGTGATTGGACAAGATGATGCAGTAAAAAAGGTAGTACGTGCGATACAGCGAAACAGAGCGGGGTTAAAAGATCCAAACAAACCCATAGGTAGTTTTATATTTTTAGGACCTACGGGGGTAGGTAAAACCCAGTTGGCGAAGGTGCTTTCCAAAACTCTTTTTAACAGTGAGGATTCCTTGATTCGCATTGACATGTCAGAATACATGGAGAAATTTGCTGTTTCTCGATTAATTGGAGCGCCTCCGGGCTATGTGGGTTACGAAGAAGGGGGGCAATTGACAGAGAAGGTGCGTCGTAAACCATATTCCGTTGTCTTGCTTGATGAAATAGAAAAGGCTCACCCAGATGTTTTCAACTTATTGTTACAGGCCTTGGACGATGGGATTTTAACGGATTCATTGGGCAGAAAAATTGACTTCAAGAATACCATTATCATTATGACCTCAAATATTGGGTCAAGAGATTTGAAAGAATTTGGTCAAGGTGTTGGATTCAAAACGGCTGCCCGCGAAAAGCAATCGGACGAGTATTCCAGTTCGGTCATTCAAAACGCCCTTAAAAAAGCCTTTGCTCCCGAGTTTTTAAATCGGATTGACGATGTTATTGTTTTCAGTTCTCTGAACCAAGAAGACATCCATAAAATCATAGAGTTGGAGCTTTCGGCGCTAATTCAACGTATTGAAAGCAATGGATACAAAATTAACATCAGTCCAGAAGCCAAAGATTTCATTGCACAAAAGGGATTTGACCCACAGTATGGGGCAAGGCCATTGAAAAGGGCTATTCAAAAATACATTGAAGATGGTTTAGCTGAAGAGATTATCAGCGGACGCGTTGTTGAGGGAGATCAGATTTCAATTGACCTGGAAGATGGGGCTGTTAAAATCAATAAAATGAAGGTTCGCAAAAAGAAGAATTCATAATCAAAGTGGATTTGTATCTTTGACGTAAATCAGATGTATGAAGCAGATTAAAACAATTCTAGCCCTCGGCCTTATTTTGGTTTCTCTTAGCAGCTGCGAAGAAGAAATTTGCATCCATTGTTTCCCGGTTGGGGAAAGCCACGATAGCCCGAATATGGTGGAGTTTTGTTCAACCGACAGGAATGCCCGAATGGACTTTCAGGTTCAATACATAGATAAATCGTACAACTGCATACAAGCTGGAGAATAAGAAAACCTTTTCGAATGAAATAAGCCCCGTATAGGGGCTTTTTTTATGGTATCAACCTTTAAAATCAACCTTTTAGTTACAGAAAACTGAGGTCAAAAAAAAGCCCTGATTCAAACCAGAGCTTCAGATGCAGATTTTAAAATTTTACTACTTCTTTATTGCTTCTACTCGAATGGAGTACCGAATTTTCAATCGGTATTCTTGTTGAGAATTATCGGTTACGGTAACCATACGGGTATCAAACCTTGTAATAAATGTGTCCTTAAGCCAAGGTTGAATATCGCCATAATTTACGGAGAGCGCTTCAACTTTTCCGCGGTTGGGTAAGTCGTTACCAAAACCACCAGCACCGCCTGTTGGATTGTGCTTGTAAGCAGCAAGAAGCTGTTTGCCGGGTTCAGACCGCGACACGAAGAATATCTCATACTTTTTAAAGGGCCACAGCGTTGTGTCGGGGCTTAGCATTTCAACAAAAGCGCTGTCCATGCTTACTTTGTCGATATTATCGAAAGTCATGCCTTCAGTAAGGAGATAATCTCGTAGGTATTGCATATCGACCGTATCGACATTTACCATAAACTCATTGTTCTTGTAGTTTCCTGGAATGACGATTTCATTTTCAAAAGGGACAACAATTTGATAACGATCAGGACCACAAGCTACAATGGCAGAGCCTAGAAACGAAAGAAATAAGAGTGTCTTTAAATTTCCCATATTACAAAAGTACGATTTCTATTTCAAGATGCAAATTTTTCCATCATATCGGCAGAAATTCCAGTGGAGCTAAAGCCTCCGTCGTGAAACAGATTTTGCATGGTAACCATTCGGGTGAAATCTGAAAACAGGCTTATGCAGTAATTGGCGCAATCTTCGGCAGAGGCATTACCGAGCGGAGACATTTTATCGGCATAGTCAAAAAAGGAATCAAAGCCCCCTACTCCACTGCCAGCGGTGGTTTTGGTTGGAGATTGAGAGATGGTATTTACGCGGACCTTATTTTTCTTTCCGTAGTGGTACCCGAAACCTCTGGCGATGCTTTCTAAAACAGCTTTAGCATCAGCCATATCACCATAATCGGGGAAGGTGCGTTGAGCAGCAATGTAGCTAAGGCCTACAACGCTACCCCATTCTTTGATGGCGTCTTTTTGATAAGCCACCTGAAGCATACGGTGAAAAGAAAGGGCTGAGATATCAAGGCTTTTTTGATACCAATCGTAATTAAGGTTGGTGTATTGGCGGCCTTTTCTAACATTGGGCGACATCCCAATGGAATGTAGAACAAAATCAATTTGACCACCGGCAAAGGCCATAGTTTCATCAAAAAGTTTTTCAACGTCTTCTTGAGACGTTGCATCGGCGCCAATAACGGGAGCCTTGCATTGTTCTGCCAAATTGTGAATTGTTCCCATGCGCAGGGCGACGGGTGCATTTGAAAGAACGATTTTGGCCCCTTGTTCAACCGCTTTAACGGCGACCTTCCAAGCGATCGAATTTTCATCTAAGGCTCCAGTTATAATTCCGGTTTTTCCGGTTAAAATTCCATTCATAGGTTCGTTATTATAGTGCGAAAGAACAAAAATCAATTGGGATTTAATAATTCACGGGCATGTTCAAGCGCGTTTTCGGTGGTTACTTCAGCGCTGAGCATGCCAGCAAGTTCTTCGATTCGTTCATGGTAGGTCAGCTCTCGGATTCGGGTTGTACCCTGAATTTTCTCTACCTTGAAATGCCTTTTTCCTTTTGAGGCGATTTGGGGAAGATGGGTAATGGCCATTATCTGCATGCTGTTGCCTGAATCTGCAAGTAAGGTACCCATTTTCCCTGCAATTTTACCGGAAATCCCAGTATCGATTTCATCGAAAATTAGGGTTGGTTGAGCCTTCTTTTGGGCGGCCAATAACTTAAAGATTAGCATTATTCGCGACAATTCTCCGCCCGAGGCAATTTGTTCAAGCGGTTTTGGAGGTAATTTAGCGTGGGGTGAATACAAAAACTGAATATCTTCAAACCCCAGAATGTTGGGTTCAGGCAAGGGATTGAAATCAATCTGAATCCTAGCCTCTTCAAGTCCTAATTCAGGGAGCAGAGGAGCAATTAAATGTTCAATATTGGCTGCAGCCTTTTTTCGACTTTCGGTTAGGCTTATCCCTAACTCAGCAATGCGTTTCGTCCAGCTTTCAATTTCGGTCTCCCAACCCAATTGAGCCATTTCAAGATTTTCAAGCTCATTTTTTTCGGTCAACCACTGTTCTGCCTTAAAGAACATTTCTTTTTCATCTTGGCATTGGTGTTTTCGAAGCAAAGTCAAAAACGCATTTAGCCTTTCCTTTCCTTGTTCAAGTTTTATGGGATCGGGGGAGAATTCATCTTCAAGCCGTTGAAGCTCTTGTCCTAAATCGGCTAAATCTATGCGTGCTGTTTCAAGACGATTCAGCAAATCTAGAGTTGATGAGACAAAGGGATTCAGTTTCTGTGCAAGATGTCCAGCCTTTTTAAGCTCATCGACAATATGGTTTTCTTCCAGGAGAAATTCCAACAGATTTCGAAGCGAAAGCTGCAGGGATTCTGCCTGCTGTAATTGTTGCACCTTTGCTTCAATCATTTCATGTTCTCCAATCTGCCATTTTAATGCCTGCCATTCTGCCAGTTGAAAATTCAAGAAATCCAGTTTGCGTTGATGATTGGCCTTATCATTCAGGTAATTTTCTTTTTGTTGCTGCAATTTATTTCGATAGGCAAAAGCGATAGCAAACTCTTGGGCCAATGATTCTGCATCAGCAATACAATCCAGCCAATTGATCTTGTAGTTTTTGTTTTTTAATGCTAAATTTTCGTGTTGCCCGTGGATATCTAGAAGTTGATCTGCCAGGTCTTTAAGTTGGTTTAAATTGACTGGAGAGTCGTTAATAAATGCGCGGCTCTTGCCATTTGGCCATATTTCTCTGCGAACAATGCATGTGGCATCAAAATCGAGCTCCTGTTCAAAAAACCAAGTTTTTAAAGGCTCTGAATCTTCAAGGTGGAATATCAATTCAGAGATGCATTTTTTTTCTTTATCAATAAGGATGGATGGGTCGGCTCGTTTTCCCATCACCAATCCCAAGGCCCCAAGAAAAATACTTTTCCCTGCTCCAGTTTCGCCAGTAAAAACGTGGAAACCATCTGAAAAATTCAACTTTGCTTCTTGAATAAGAGCATAATTTGATATGTACAATTCATGAATCATAGCCAAGTGGAAAGGTACGGCTTTCGTTCATAAGTTGTTAGCGAGCTGCCTCATCGTATTTTGCCCCTTGAGCAGGGTCGGTTTTCTTTAAGATGGGAATAATAACTGCCTTTTCGGCTGCAGGGGCATTTTTTAAGATGTTAATAATTTCCTGCCGTTTTGCATTGAAGAACACCTGAAGTAAAAAAGCATTTGGCCGTTGATCCCAAATTTTATCTAATTTTTCAAGGGACTTTAAGCAAGCTATTCGACCACTTTTAAAGTCAGAAACAAGCACATCCATTCCCAGTCGGTGGTAATCGTAATACAGATCACGAAGGGGCGAGAAAGCTTGGTTTAAATAATCGTTGATGATCCAATATCGATTGTTGTTGTTTTCGGTAGAGCGCCAGCCAGGTTCCGATAAATTTTGGCTGTTGTTTACAACTGCTTGGGCTTTGAGCAATTCTGCATCCCCGCCTTTGGGTGCCATTCCGTCTTTATCTAACCCAATTATTAGGTAGGCATAAAAAGCGAGAACTGAGGTTAGATTTGATTGGCTGGCGTTTTCAGAAAAGAAAAAAGCTTGATTGGGCAAGTACGTAAATGAAAAAGCTTTGTCTTGGTGGTTCAATAATGGACTATCGAATGCACTGTTGTAAATACGGCGTTGAGCGATTATGGTAACGGTTCCAGAATAAGAATTGGGTACAATTTGCCCGGTGGCTGATTTCTCTTGGTTGGTTACATTGATGAAAATTTGGCACTGGATTTTTTCAAATTCTTCATACTCCTCTTCCGTCCATTTGGTGTTGTTCATGAACTCACGAACCCCCGATTCAAAACCTTCAAAAATAGATTGGTCGGCTTGGGCAATTTGTGCGGTATTGACCTTGACTTCGCACCTTAATTCCTGAGCATGGGCAACCTTGCTAAGCAGAAGGGAAAAAAAGCACAGTAGAATTACCTTGATTTGATGGTGCATGTAGCTACAAAATTAAGGATTTCCAGGGCAATTTCTGTTTTGGATTTAAGTTCAAGTTCATGGGTAGAATCGGAAGTAATCAGGGTCACTTTATTTGTATCTACCTCAAAACCTGCACCTGAGTTATCCAATGTATTAAGTGCCAAGACATCTACCCCTTTTTTTTCAAATTTAATTTTTGCCTGTTCCAATGATTGCTTTGATTCCAATGCAAATCCCAACAACAGGTAGTTCCGTTTTTTAAAAGCCAAGCTTTTCAATATATCTGGATTTTCAATCCAATCAAACGTTGGAAAACCTTCGGATGTTTTTTTAATTTTCTGGGTATTTACATTTGCTATGCGGTAATCTGCAACCGCAGCAGCCATGCCAATTACATCGTAGTTTTCAGCGCGTTCTTGGATAGCCGTTTGCATTTCGAGTGCGGTTTCAACCTCTATGCATTCCATTCCTTTAAGTGTAGGAATTTTGGAACCCTTTGTTCGGATAATTGTGACATGGGCACCATTTACAGAGGCAGCCTCGGCTAGAGCCACCCCCATTTTCCCTGTGCTTCTATTGCTGATAAAACGAACGGGGTCAAGGGCTTCTCGGGTACCTCCGCTGCTAACCAAAAACCGTTTTCCAAGCCACCAGGGTTTGAGTTTTTTAAAGAGAGTTAGGTGAATTACCAAGGCTTCAGGCTCTGGCATTCGACCATGACCAACCAAACCGGAAGCCAAAGAGCCGTAATCGGGTTCAATAATGTGGTACCCCAGTTCCTTAGCCTGGAGAATATTTCTTTGTGTGGTATTGTGGACCCACATGTCGTGGTCCATGGCTGGCACAAGAATTACAGGGCATCGGGCGCACAAAGTGGCAACTAGAACAGCATTTTCAGTTTTGCCTTGAACCAACGCAGAAAGGCTGTTCACCGTAAAGGGTGCCAAAACGATCAAATCGGCCCAAAGTGCCAAATTCACATGATTAATCCATTCCCCAGAATTCGGATCATACAAAGCATGTACAACAGGATTTCCAGAGACAACAGAGAGGGTTAGGGGGGTAACAAATTCAAGTGCCTGAGGGCTGCATACCACCTTAACTTCTGCTCCGGCGGCTTTTAGCAAACGAATTAACTCAGGAGTCTTGTAGGCCGCTATTCCTCCGGTAATACCAAGAAGAATATGTTTTCCGGCCAGCATTGGTAAAAGAAGATTTATTTTTCAACCCCATCCGATCCATGACCGGTGGAGTCATTTCGAAAATAAATTTGACCTTCAAGCCATTCTTGGTAAGCAAACGCGTTGGGTTTAGGAAGGCGCTCATAGTACCGGCTAATTTCAATTTGCTCCCGGTTTTCCAAAACCTCATCTAAATTATCGCTAACACTCACAAATTCTTCCAGTTTTTCTTTAATCTCTTCTTTTAACTGAACTTGAATTTGGTTTGCTCTACGGCCAATTATGGTTAAAGACTCGTAAATATTTCCAGTTTTCTCATTCAATTTACTGATATCGCGCGTAATGGTCGACATTTCAGCATTCATCTTTTTAAAATTCGACATGGCTTTTAATTATGGATTACCGATTTGAGAATAGATGTCGCGTAGTTTCTGAGCTTCAGAATTTAAAGAAGAAGCTTTAGCAGCCATTTCTTGATTTCTAAAAGCGGGAGCAAATTTAGTGTAATATTTTAAGACTTCCTCATATCTTTCTGTTCGTTTGCTTCGAATGCTCTTATCGGCGTAGTTTTTTTGTGCTTGAAGAATAAGCAAATAAATAGATTCTCTTCGCTGTGTATCTGGAAAATCAGCCATTAAAACCTCAAAAGTGGTAATTGCCGAGGTGTACTCCATTCGGTCGTAATGCAACAAAGCTTGAGCAAACAATTTCGATTCAAGTTTTGACCTTAATTCATCAATCAACTTTGTGGCTTCTTGAACCCTATTGCTTTCTGGGAAATAATCGGCAAAAGCCTGAAGTTTTTCAATGGCCTTCTTGGTTGAGGTTTGGTCTAGGCTAAATCTAGGACTTTCTTTATACAAGCAGTAGGCCGACATATAATAAGCCTCTTCGCGCTTGGTGCTTTTCGGAAAGTTCTGAACAAAGGAGTCAAAATAATAACTTGCTAGAAGCATATCTTTTACACCATAGTGGCAATATGCCAAGTAATAATGAATTTCTTCGGCGGTATTGCTGCCCCGAATCACTCCAAACAATTCATCAAACAGCGGCAATGCTTTTGCGTATTTACCCTTTTCGTACAATTCAACGGCAAGTTTTCGCTTTGCGGGGTAATCTGAACTCTTTACCACCTTATTGTAATCGTTGCATGCACCAAAAAAGGAGCTAGCCACAAAAACGAAAACAGCATAAATTGTATATATAGGTACCGGAATTGAAAGGAATTTCCTCATGCCACCAAAAATATCTTTTACTTTTGTGCAAAGTTACGATTAAGTTAAAGACATTATGGGAGATCTTTTTGATAAAATCAGGAAAAATCCAGGACCACTAGGTCAATATGCAAAAGTGGCACACGGTTATTTTGCCTTTCCGAAGTTGGAGGGAGACATCTCCAATCGAATGAAATTCAAAGGGAAAGATGTTTTGGTTTGGTCTTTAAACAATTATTTAGGCCTTGGTAATCATCCTGAGGTTAGAAAGGCCGATGAGGACGCAACCCGTCAATATGGATTGGCCTACCCTATGGGAGCCCGCATGATGACTGGGGAAAGCGATCAGCACGAGCGTCTTGAGCAAGAATTAGCCGCCTTCGTTGATAAGAAGGCTGGCATGCTTTTGAATTATGGCTACCAAGGGGTGATGAGTGTGGTTGATGCCTTGTTGGGCCGCCACGATGTGGTGGTTTACGATGCCGAGAGCCATGCTTGCTTGGTTGATGGCGTCCGAATGCACCAAGGTAAGCGGTTTGTATACAAACATAACAATATGGAATCGTTAGAAAAACAATTGCAGCATGCACAATCCGTTACGGCAACCACCGGCGGTGGCATTCTGGTGATAACGGAAGGTGTTTTCGGGATGGCAGGAGACCAAGGAGATTTACGTGGCGTTGTTGCCCTTAAACATAAATATGGCTTTAGGCTGCTGGTTGACGATGCCCATGGAGTTGGAACCATGGGGCCTCGGCTTGGTGGCACCGGACAAGAACAAGGTGTCCAAGACGATATTGATGTTTACTTTGGAACCTTTGCTAAAAGTTTTGCTTTAATTGGTGCATTTATAGCTGCTGATCCTGAAGTTATTGAATTTTTAAAATACAACACGCGCTCTCAGATTTTCGCCAAATCTCTACCCATGCCCTTGGTATTGGGTGCCCAAAAAAGGCTTGAAATGATGCGTGACCGCCCTGAATTCAAGGAGAAGCTCTGGACCATTGTTCATGCATTGCAATCGGGATTAAAAGAGGCTGGATTCAACCTTGGACGAACCAATTCGCCCGTTACTCCCGTTTATTTAAGCGGCGGGCCTGCCGAAGCCTCAAATTTAGTGGTGGACCTTCGAGAAAATTATGGGATTTTTTGCTCTGTTGTTATGTATCCTGTCGTTCCTAAGGGGATAATTATACTCCGACTCATTCCCACAGCTGTTCACACCATAGAGGACGTACATTACACTGTTAAAGCGTTTTCAGAGGTTCAATCGAAATTGAGCCAAGGTTTATACGATAAGGAAAAATACGCTGTTGGCTTAAACGGCTAAAGTCTGGCCGCAACCACCTTAGGAAAGGTTGAGCAGCTCAAAGCCGCTTACCCTTTTTGTTTATTCTGTTGCTTGCAGCTCAAATAAAATATCTCTCCATTTGGCTGCTTCCATAAAATCCATAGCCTTGGCAGCAGATTCCATGCTTCGGCGCACTTCCTCTATTTTCTTTTTACGCTGCGATGGAGTCAAATAGCGGGGACTTGATTCCTCTGCTGGTATGGTTTCATCAGGTTTTGAATACACCTTGGGGGCTTTACCTAGGGAAACAGAAGCCGCCTTCAAAATGCTTTCCTTGCTGGTTTGGAGTGCGGTTGGCCTCATGCCATGGTCTAAATTGTACCTCATCTGTTTTTCTCTCCTCCGATCTGTTTCATCTATGGCTCTTCGCATGCTATCGGTTACCCGGTCGGCATACATAATTACTTTACCATGGACATTTCTGGCGGCTCGGCCAATGGTTTGAATTAAGGACCTTTGATTTCGTAAAAAACCTTCTTTATCGGCATCTAGAATAGCTACCAATGAAACCTCCGGCAAATCTAAACCCTCGCGCAATAGATTTACCCCAATAAGCACGTCAAAAATACCAAGACGTAAATCTCGAATAATTTCAACCCGCTCCAATGTTTCTACTTCTGAGTGGATGTATCGACATCGTATATGAAGCTTGCTGAAGAATTTCTCCAATTCCTCAGCCATACGTTTTGTTAAGGTCGTTACAAGAACCCGCTCGTCCTTTTCAGCCCGCAAATGAATTTCCTCCATCAAATCATCAATCTGATTTTTGGTGGGTCGCACTTCAATTTCCGGATCCAATAAACCAGTAGGACGAATAATTTGTTCCACAACAATTCCCTCAGACTGCTCCAACTCGTAATCTCCAGGTGTGGCAGAAACATAAATGGTTTGGTGCTTCAGGGCTTCAAATTCTTCAAATTTTAAGGGGCGATTATCCAAGGCCGCTGGAAGCCTAAATCCATATTCTACCAAATTTAATTTCCTCTTTCGGTCTCCATTGTACATTGCCCTAATTTGAGGAATAGTTACATGGCTTTCATCAACCAAAAGCAACCAATCGTCTGGAAAATAATCCAATAAACAGAATGGACGGGTGCCTGCCTGCCTGCCATCAAAATACCTGGAATAGTTTTCAATTCCCGAGCAATAACCCAATTCTCGAATCATTTCTAAATCGTACTCAACCCGCTGCTGAAGCCGCTTCGCCTCCAGTGGTTTCCCATTTTGTTGGAAAAACTCGATTTGGGCCGTTAAATCATCGGCAATTACCGATGAAGCTGCTTTTATCCGCTCCCTCGTTGTTACAAACAAATTCGCCGGACTTATTACATAATGCTGCAACGTTTCCAACTCATAACCGCTAATCGGGTCGATCAAGGCCATTTCTTCAATGCTATCTCCCCAAAATTGAATACGAATCGCTTGCTCTGACTGAGCAAGATATACATCTACCGTATCGCCTTTTACCCGAAACGTACCACGTTTAAAATCTTCTTCTGTCCGCGCATAAAGAGCATCAACCAATTTAAACAAGACGGCATTTCGGCTGATTTTTAAACCAACATTCAACCGAACAGTCTGAGCATGAAAATCTTCTGGATTACCCATACCATATATGCAGGAAACCGACGAAACCACCAAGATATCCCTTCGTCCGCTTAACAACGATGAAGTAGCCGATAACCTAAGCTTTTCTATTTCATCGTTTATGGCTAGGTCCTTTTCAATATACGTGTCGCTGCTTGGAATATAGGCTTCAGGTTGGTAGTAATCGTAATAGGATACAAAATATTCGACCGCATTTTCAGGGAAAAAATGCTTGAATTCTCCATACAATTGAGCTGCTAAGGTTTTATTATGGCTTAAAACCAGCGTTGGCCTATTAACCTGATTCACCACGTTGGCCATGGTAAAGGTTTTCCCTGTACCAGTAGCTCCAAGTAAAGTCAAATGAGGCAAACCTTGGTTCAAACCGGTCACCAACTCCTGAATGGCCGAAGGCTGATCGCCCGTTGGCTTATATGGTTCAAACAATTTGAAATTCATTTGCTACCCTATTTACCCGAGTTTTCGACCCTTCTTTGACTCCTAAAGTACACCCACAACCCTAAAACCACCATTGCAATTACAACACCCATAAGAATATACGGTCGTAATTGGTTTTTCGGTTGAATCAACTTCAGTCTAAATGAAACATGTTCAGCCAAACCTGAATTAATTCTCAATGCTTCTTCATACCAAATTTCTGCAAGTTCAGGCTCATTCAAAAGGTACGACAATTCCCCCATGTCCATGCACATCCACGAAATCCAAAGGGTATCCGTATGATAAACCCAAGCACGTTCTTGCAACCATACATACAGTTCTTTTCTGGATTTTTTCCAAGCTTCTACTTGCTTGGGATTGGATTGCGATTTCCGAACATGCTCAAGACTATTTTGTGCAAAAACCCCATTCACCCGTTCTGGTCGCCCTAATGGATTGGCTTTAATGCGCAGAAATCGGAGTTCCTGACCCAATGTATTGTTGCCCAAAGTTTGATTTCGACGGAACGCTTGCTCCATCGCCATAAATGCCTTTTTTATATTTCCGTGCTGTCCATATGCTGTTCCTAACAAATACAAACCTTGGGCGGTTCCTCCATCTTTCATTTGCCAATTCTCCAAGGTAGAAATAGCATCGTACCTTGCGCCAGACTCAATTTCCAATTCAAGAAAGCGAAGAATCGCCGTTTGGTCAGAATCACGCAGCACCCGCTCAAGCGCCTTTTCCCTTAGGTCCCAATTCCCAGTGGTATCTTTAACAAAATTTACCTGAGCAGGCTGAAAATTCAACTGAGCAAAACCAGCTTGAAAAACACAAATCCAGCAAAAGACCAGCAGAAAGGGAATTCGATTAAATTTCATGCTGCAAAGGTATGGGAAATTTGGCCCCTGAATTAAATGATTGGCCGAATTCATCCTTTAAAACAGCAAATGTGATTTCCATTTTAATTACCTTAACATCCTTACGCAATAAAACAGCTACAAATCCGCTACATTTGCACAAATAACAAAAATATGGCACTTGAAATAACTGATAGCAACTTTGAAGAGTTGGTAAAAAATTCAGACAAACCTGTCCTAATTGACTTCTGGGCCGAATGGTGCGGCCCCTGCAAAATGATTGGTCCCGTTGTAGAGGAATTGGCTGGAGAATTTGAAGGCAAAGCCATCATTGGCAAAGTTGATGTAGATTCTAACCCTGTGGTAGCCTCTAGCCTCGGAATTCGCGCCATTCCTACCCTATTGTTTTTTAAAAATGGGGAAATGGTTGACCGGAGCGTTGGTGTTGTTCCCAAAACTGAGCTGGCCAACAAATTGAATTCGCTGTTGTAACCTTTGCATTTTAATTCGCAGCCGGCCATTTGAGCCGGCTTTTTTTTTGCATTGACAAAACGATTATATAAGGGCGGCAGCCGGGCTTTCACGGGTTGTCCGCGGTGCCTGCCGGGCCGAGTATGGCCCAAAAGTAGCTCCTAAAGTCGCTCTTTTGAGCCATACCCGGCAGCCGGCAGGCCCCTTGCGGGCAACTCCGCTCAATCCCTGCCGCGGGCCGTGTCCCGAGAATTTACGCCACGACCAATAGAGCCGCATCCAAACCTTAAAGGCAGGATGGACTCTTTTAAGACAGTCCCTCTCTTTCCATCAAAATTCAGGAAACGTACATTTCATTTGTTTGGCCTGCTTCCTCATTCACAGTCCATTCATTCTACCTTCCAATTTCCCTACCTGAAAATGGGATGATCTACCACTTCACCCCGTCTCATACCCGAAACTCCCGCCTCCCTCTTCAACAAGGTTTCCCCTATTGATTTGGAAAGCATTTCTGAGAACCCCTGTGAACCCTAGAATTGCCTTTCGGCTCTCCTAAAATCCACAATACACACTTCACAACTAAAAGAACCCTAAGTGTTCTTCGCCACCCCAAATACGTGACGAAGCATTTATTTTTTCATCGATGAACTACAAAGGTACGAAGGTCGTTTTCAATTGTCAAGGCTCGTTTTTATTTTTTATATAAAAACCTGATTGTCAATAGGTAAAAACCTAAGCGAAAACATATTACTCAAAAAAATATGTTAAAATAATGGGTAAACTCAACTATTCTTAAAAAATAAGGTCTAACAAGTAGTACCCCTTAAAATCAATTTCTTATGAAAACTACTACCCTTTTTCTTTTGTTTTTGCTATTAGGTAACCTCAGAGTTTATGCCCAGGGGTTCGTTTCGGCCGAACCCGATTCGGTAAAGGTTCCTTGCCCCGCTTGTCCAGGTGCCGATTGGAGTTCCGGGAATCCCCCCGCTGCTTTAACCAATTACCCATTTAGTGTTGCAAGTCCGATTGTAGGAGGAAATACCTTTACCAAAGAAATTCAATTCTACGATTACGATTTGTTCATTCCAGCCACCTCGACCGTTTCAGGTGTCGAAGTAGATGTAATCCGTATGGCAGGCGGAGGAACCATGCTGCGCGATTCGGTGGTTAAGTTAATGGTACAAGGGCAGCCTATGGGGCAAAATGGCGCCCTGCAAGGCAACTGGCTCTTCCAAACCGATACAGTAACCTACGGAGCTCCTTACGATACCTGGGGAATGAACTTAACTCCTGCCATGGTAAATGGAAACCAAATGGGTATTTCGTTTACTTTGGCCTCGAATAATGCAACCTTGGTGTACTATCAGGTGCGTATGCGGGTATATTACGATTTACCCATGGGTGTTTCAGGGGTTCAAGAATCCAACACAATTCATATCTACCCCAACCCAAGCGAAAACACCATCAATTTGGATTTGCCCAATAACTTTGAAGCAGGTCAATATACCCTTTTAAATGTCCGTGGACAACAGGTTGAATGGGTCCACTTAAAGCCCGGAAGCAATTCGGTAAATGTTGGGCATTTGAAATCAGGAACGTACTACCTTAACCTTGGAGCATTGGGTTCAAAACAGGTTATTTTGAAGGATTAAACCCCAACGCCGCCCGCGGCAGGGATTGAACAAGGTTGCCCGCAAAGCGTGTGCCGGCTGCCGGGTTGAGCCAAAAAGAGCGACTTTAGGAGCTACTTTTGGGCCAAATCCGGCCCGGCAAGCGCCGCGGACTACCTGTGAAAGCCCGCCCGCCGCCCCTTTAAAAATACTGACTTTTACTTTTATTTCGATTCCCCTAAAATCCGAAGCGCGGCTCGGTCAAAGCAGCCTGCACTGCCCAGCACATGACGCAGTTCTGTGTAATCGTCGGCAAGCTGCTGCCGACCAGCTCCGGTCAACCGCTGCGTAGCCTGTAGCAGACGTTCAACCGTTAACTCATTCTGTATCAATTCTGTAACCGCGGGGCGATTCAAAAGCAGGTTCACCAGCGATATGTAAGGCACCCGAATCAGCCGGCGGGCAATGCCGACCGACAAAGCCGAGGCCTTGTAGCAAACCACCTGAGGAACCCCCAACAAGGCCGTTTCAAGGGTCGCCGTGCCCGACGCCACCCATGCCTGAGCCGCCGCTTTCAGGGTTTCACGCGTTTGATTGTACACCAGCGGAATGCCCGCCTGCCGAGCAGGAGCGTACACCGAATCGGGCAAATGCCGCATAGCGCAAACCACGGCCGGCAGGCCTTGCTGCTCCGCTGCCTGCACCATGATGGGCAGAATGTGTTCCACTTCAAGCCGCCGACTGCCGGGCAAAAGCGCCAGGCAACCGCTGTGCTTAAGTTCGGTAGCCAGGTCGCCTTGCAGCGCGTCCAACAACGGATTCCCAACAAAATCAACCTGAACACCATAGGTTTTGTAAAAATTGGGCTCGAAGGGAAATACCACCAAGCGGTGGCGGGTGTAGCGCCCCAGGGTTTTGGCTCGGCCGGGCCGCCAGGCCCAAATTTGAGGCGGAATAAAGTAATCGACCGGTATTCCCAGCTGCTTGACCTGACGCATTACCCGAAAATTAAAGCCGGGATAATCGACCGGAATTACAACCTGTGGCTGGTATTCCGAAATATCAGCCACGGTTTCGCGGATGTTGCGAAAAATCTGGGGCAAATGCCTAAGAATTTCGGCAAAGCCCATGTAATTCTGCTCACTAAAATGACGGTGCAAAACCATGCCTTCGCTGCGGCAGGCATCGCCGCCCATACCCCGAAATTCAGCCTTTGGACAATGCCGGCGTAGGGCCCGAATCAGACCTGCAGCATGCACATCGCCCGAAGCCTCGCCAGCAAGAATGTAAAAGCGCATTAAAACCAGCTTTCTTCCTGCCCCAGCACAATGTACACATAGACCAAGGCGACCAAAAAGGTAAAAAACAAAATGCCCTTGCCGGTCTGCTCATGCTGTCGATTTATCATGTAGTACCTGAATGGCAATAAATTAGCTGCTATGGAAAGAAAAAGAACGATGTCGGTAGGCAGGGGCAATTTAAATTTCCACACATTCATACTTAGAATTTGCACTCCCATGAGTAGGCTAAACATTAGGGTCGGCACCACAATGGCCAAGCCCAGACCAAACAAAAAATGATCTTTATCCAACCAGCGTTGCATCATATACGGGGAGGTTCAAATTTCCATTGACTAATTTCAGAAATGGCGGAATAGGCCGTAAAATCAATATGCACGGGCACCACCGAAATAAACCCTTTTTCCAAAGCATATTCATCGGTATCCATTCCGGCGTCTAGGTTTCTAAAGCTTCCGGTGAGCCAAAAATAGCGGCCGCCGCGGGGGTCGGTCCGCTCGTCCAGCTCTTCTACCCACATGGCTTTGGCTTGCCGAGCCACTTTTACTCCTTTGATTCCTCCTTTTTTGGGCGAAGGAATATTCACATTCAAGCAAACACCGTTGGGCAGACCTTGGCTAAGCACCAGGGCCGCAATATGCCGAACGTAAGGCAAAGCAGGCTCAAAATCAGCGTCGTAGCTGTAATTGCACAGGGAAAATCCAACGCTGGGAAATCCTTCAATGCAGCCTTCCATGGCGGCCGACATGGTGCCTGAATAAATGACATTGATCGAGGAATTGCTTCCGTGGTTTATGCCCGACACCACCAAATTGATGGGCCTTTTGGCCAACTTATTTACGGCAATTTTTATGCAGTCAACGGGGGTTCCGGTGCAACTGTAGGCCTCGTAGCCTTCGTCGTTGGGAATGCGGCTAACGCGCAGAGTAGAATTGATTGTAATGGCGTGGCCCATACCCGATTGGGGGCTGTCGGGCGCCACCACAAGCACCTCGCCCAGGGTTTGCATGGTGCGAATCAGAGCTTTAATTCCGGGCGCAAAAATACTGTCGTCGTTGCAAACAAGAATCAGCGGTTTTTCCATGCTTCAAAGGTAGGCCCTTTTGGGCTGCAATTCAATGTTTTTTATAGGAATTTTAGGTTTTTTGAGGGCGGCCATTCCGGTTATCGCCTGTACCTTGCTTGGGGCGGGGCGGGGCCACTGCCGGCCCAAGGTGGCTCCCAAGGTCGCCCCTTGGGCCGGGCGGCCCCTGCCCCGCCCCTGCGCTCGGTGCCGGCTCTACCCGGGCCGCGGGCGGCTTGGTGCTTAAACATAGTTTATTTTATTTGAGGTGGCTACCAGATTTGGAATAATTTGGAATCCCTTACCTTTACCTCATGCGGAACCTGTTTTCATTTCTCCTGTTTCTCTTGGCCTGCACCCTTTCTGGCCAAATTGCGCATCCCTACGATTACGCCCGAGCCCTTGCCCGTCCCTCCGAAGGATTCATGAGGCAATGCAGCCAAGCCATTCAAGATTTCGGCAAAAAAGATACCGCCACCCAGCGCCTTCAACTGAAAGAATGCATACGAATGCACGATCTCTTCACCAAAAGCGCCGAAGGAATTCCCAATGCCTACCGCGGGAACGATGAATACAAAACCGCCCTGCTCGTCTTTTTTAAGGAAACCAACGACAGCCTTCTGCCCATTCTTTCTACTTTGGCCGACCGCGTTTTTGTGTACCCCCCTACCGTTAAAACCGACCAAGATTTGGAACCCGAACAACGTTTGGTTTTTCTTGACCTGGTGCAAGCCAATCAAATTCTGGCCCGACGCTTTAATGTCTTTAAAGAATCCATCCAAAAATTCGAAGAAACCTTCTCGGCCGAATACGGAAACTACGTTTGCGTGGCCCTCGAAAATGCCTTTTCTTTGGTTTCCCAAGCTCAAAAAACCAAAAATACACCCCCAGAACAACCTTTTATCTTTGATATTCCGGGCTCTTGGAGCCCCCATGGCCCCGGCGGCCCCTTTCTTACCTTCACCTTTGGTAAAGGTCCCATTGAAGGAGTCGGCCAAATTAAACCCAAATACGATGAACTTATTCAAGGGTTTAAATCCTGCATATCCGATAAATACACCTTGGTACAAAAAGAGCTGCTGGGCGGCTTAACCTGGCATGTGATCCCTAAAGACAAAGGCTGGGCTCGGGCTCCCATGGCCAGCATTGCCCTAGAACAAAGAGCCGGCCCAGGCGAAATGGTGCTTTGGATTCAGGTTTTTCCTTAAATGAATACGGCTTTCTCGATTACAGGAACCTTGGTTGACATTCCAGCCAAGGAACTCCGCCCCGTTGAAATTCAGGTCCTCGATGGACGCATTGCGGCTATCCTTCCCTGCGAAAATCCAGAGCCTGGATTTATCATGCCCGGCTTCGTGGATGCCCATATTCACATTGAAAGTTCTATGTTAACCCCCGCTCGCTTTGCCGAGGCAGCCTTGCCGCATGGAACCCTGGCTACCGTTTCAGACCCCCACGAAATCGGAAACGTATGCGGAACCGAAGGGCTTGACTTTATGGTGAACAATGCCAAAGGAATTCCTTTCCACTTTTGCTTTGGTGTTCCCAGCTGCGTACCCGCAACCACCTTTGAAACCGCAGGGGCTGTTATTTCGGCCAAGCACGTGGCAGAACGCATTGTTAAACCAGAATGGGCTTACCTTTCCGAAGTAATGAACGTTCCCGGTGTCTTGTTTCAAGACCCCGAACTCATGGCCAAAATTGCAGCAACTAAGGCAGCCGGAAAACCCGTTGACGGACATGCTCCGGGACTTCGAGGAAAAGACGCCCTGCGCTACATCCAAGCAGGCATTCAAACCGACCACGAATGCGTCAGCTTAGACGAAGCCGAAGAAAAACTATCGTACGGCATGAAAATCCTTATCCGAGAGGGCTCGGCCGCCAGGAATTTCGATGCCCTTTGGCCTCTGTTGTCTTCGCACCCAGATCAAGTTATGCTGTGCAGCGACGACAAACATCCCGACGAACTGCTGCTGGGCCACATCAATGCCTTGGTTAGCCGGGCCCTTGACCTTGGCGTACCGGTATTTAATGCCCTTCAGGCCGCTTGCATAAATCCGCTCGACCACTACCGCATTCCCCTGGGCAGATTGCGATTGGGCGATTCGGCCGATTTTATCCGAACCAAAAACCTTGTTGATTTTCAGGTTGTTGAAACTTACTACCAAGGCGTAAAGGTGGCAGAGAACGGTAAAGCCCTATTCCAGGTACCTCCTTCTCAGCCTGTGAACCGCTTTTTTCCCTTTAAACTAAACCAGGAAGACCTTCGGATTCCTTCTAAACCCACCTTTCAAGCTATTGTTGCCGAAGATGGCCAACTGTTGACCAAATCAGAAACCGTCTATCCCCCATCTTTAAACGGCGAAGCTTTGGCGGCTCCCGACCAAAATTTGCTGAAGCTGGTGGTGGTGAACCGCTACCACCAAGCTCCACCCGCCTTGGCTTTTATCCGTAACATTGGATTGAAACAAGGCGCTTTTGCCTCTTCCGTAGCCCACGACTCCCACAATGTCATTGCCGTAGGTGCCGATGATGCCTCTCTGCTTATGGCCATTGAACGGATTCGGGAAATGAAAGGTGGAGTCAGCGCTGCCCTCGCCTCAGAAAACATCAATTTAGGATTGCCCCTACCCTACGCCGGTTTGATGTCCGACGCTTCGGCCATCGAAGTCGGAAATAGGTATTCGGAACTCGATGCTCAAGTAAAATCCTGGGGCTCCCCTCTGCGTGCTCCCTACATGACGTTGTCTTTTATGGCTTTGCTGGTTATTCCCGAACTGAAACTCTCAGATTTGGGCCTGTTTGACGGTCGGGAATTTAAATTTGTTGCTAAGGTTTAACCCTGGCCTCTGCCTGTTCCAACAAGGTCATTAAACTGGGAACAGGTTTCGGAACAAATTCAATGGGAACGATTTCTCCTGCTTTGATTTGCCCACCAATCAGAATGGAATCGGCCACAAACACTTTTTCATTTTCCATGGCAATCAGGGTGTAACGTACCCCTTGATTTACAAAAATTGAAGCGGCCGATGGAGTAAAAATGACTTTGTTGTCTAAATCAAACAAGTAATAGGTTGCAGCACCGTACTCCTGAAGTCCTTGTATGTAGGGTATAACCTTCGCAAAGGTGGGTGATTGAACAAATTTATCGATGTTCTTAAAACCAAAGCCATCAATGAAAAAGGGCCTGAGAACGTAATCCCAAACTTTGGTAATGGGGTCTCCTATGTACTCTTTTCCTTGGTAAGAATAACAAGGCATATAGGCTGCACGGTAGTAATAAGGCATCGATTTTTTGTAGTTCCTCAGGAAATTTGGGTAAAACACCTCGGTCAATCCTTGATTTTTTATTGGCTTAACGCTCAGTGTACATTCCGCATTCTTATACCACATTACCACTTTTCCCTCTTTTGTAAATTCCAGGTCGTCCATTCTAAACGCTCCTGTTTCCAATCCGCTTGAATCGCCGGTAAGCTCAAAAAGCTGATTTTGCAAACCCGTAAAATCGTGGTCATCTACTTGGAATTTGTAATTCCGAATGGGGCTCAATTCATTTTTGTAGGTGGCCCGCCGATTGATGTTCCATTTTTCAAAGGTCAGGTTGGCCTGTTTCGGTCGGCCTGCCTCTTTTTCTATATGCACTACATAATGGTAATTCACCTCTTTGAGAAATCCATGGGTAAAGGTTGACATTTGCACCTTCGGAAATGGGTCAGCCGCTTTCGACTTCCGTTTCCATTCTTGGGTGCTTGGGTTAAAATCCAAATTCATAAAATCACCCTCTTTACGCCGGGAAGCCACTTGGACCACTATGGGAGCTTGGGGGTTTACCCTCAGATCTTTCCCATTCTGCTGGGCATATATTTCATACATACCCGCACTGCTCAAGGCCCCCTCTTCTCCATTTTCTGTGTAATGCATGGGGATTCCCGATAAAAAAATATCCTTTAATGTATGCCATTCATCAAAGTACAGTTGAACCTTTCCGGTAGCTACCTTCCCGTTTGCCAATAAAAAGGCCGCTAGGGGTATGTGGACTTCTGTCCCGGTTTCAAAATACAAACTGTCCCCTAAATCGGCATCCGCCATAAAACGCTGAGCCGATTCAAGCAGTTGCGGAAAAGGAACTTGGCGTTTTATTTTGCTTGGTTGATGAATTGATCCCTTCGATTTAGAAGCAGCATTTTGAGCCTCGGCTGGAACAAGGTGTTGGGTCGGCTTAACGCTAACAGCCACAACCGAATCGGTTGCTTCAATTTGCGCGGCATCTAAAACCCAACCGGAACTGGAATTCGATTGGCAGGCAAACAAAGTAAAAATAAGAACAATCAATAATGTGAAAAAGCGCATAAATTATGTGTTTAAAAATCAAAACGAAACAAGCGTTCGTTTCGTATCTTTCTACCCGAAATATCAGGGTTGGTTCCTCGGAAGGTGTCCCTAAGGTTTAAAATGCACATACCATGAAAAGGCTGATTTTATTTTTTCTTTTTTCGCTTGGCCTGGGGTCCATTTGGAGCCAGCAAAAACCCTCTTCTTTTGAAATTGCGGGCCTTCCCGAATGGGCTCAGCGCATGTACAGCGCTGCACCCAATGTTTTTGAGGTCGATTCTTTGTTTCGAACCTACTTTGCCCAACACCCTTTTCAAAAGAGTTTTCATACTCAATACTACAAACGTTGGCGCCGAAGTGTTTCCAATTTCATCAACCCGCAGGGTGAAGTGTTAATGCCAAGCCAACAAGAATGGGCAAACCTTCTTCAAGACTATGAGTCCAAACAATCGGGAAGCCGTTCGGCCACCTGGTCGGCGCTTGGCCCCTTTTTTGTTTCAAATCCTCAGTTTTTGCAAGGGAAAACCCAATCCAACATTTACAGTTTAGCCATTTCGCCCTCAAACCCCCAAATTATGTACGCCGGAACCGAGCCAGGTGAAATTTACCGCAGCTCAAACGCCGGAAATTCCTGGGACTGCGTTTCGCTCGATGATTTTTTCGGATACGGCGTTACGGCTTTAGCTGTGCACCCCAGCAACCCTTCCATTGCTTTTGCTGGTGGCAACCTCGGCGTTTTTAAAACCACCGATGCCGGCTCCAATTGGACCAATGTTTTGCCCGACAACCAATTGGGAGTAAATGAAATATGGGTAGAGCCCGCACAAGGTTTAGTGGTTTTGGCCGCCACCGAAAAAGGACTTTACCGCTCAACGGATGCCGGCAGCAATTGGGTTCAATTGTTCACCGAAAAAAGCTACGATCTGGCCGCCAATCCAAGCAACCCTTCTATGGTTTACCTGCTAAAAAACGATCCAAGCCAATCCATCTGTTCTTTTTTCCGTTCCACCGATATGGGAGCAAGCTGGACCATTCAAACCAGCGGCTGGTACACTTCAACCGACCCAGCTCGGTACGACGGAGGAGCTAGACTTGCCGTTTCAATGGCCGACCCCAACCGCGTTTATGCCTATCTGATCGGAGAATCAAAGCCCAACGATTACGGATTTATTGGCGTTTTCAAAAGCACGGACGCTGGACAATCTTGGACCTTGCCAAATGGCCCAACCGGCGGACCATATACTGCATCCCACCCAAATCTGGCTTACGGCAATCCAAATTGGACCTACCACCAAGGTTTTTACAATTGTGCCTTGATGGCTTCGCAAACCAATGCCGACCATATTTTAATTGGTGGTCTAAACCTTTGGCGGTCCGACGACGGTGGTGCAACCTTCTCATCGGTGGCAGGCTACGTGGGCGGCCCCTTAAACATGCACGTAGACATGCAAGACTTTCGTTCAGGCAACGGCGATTACTGGATTAGCACCGATGGGGGAATATACCACTCAACCGACTTTTTCAACTCCCAACCCGACTTTAAAATGCAGGGCCTTCGAGGCAGCGATTATTGGGGCTTTGGAAGCGGTTGGAACGAAGATGTTTTGGTGGGCGGACTCTACCACAACGGCAATTTGGCCCACCACGAAAACTACGGCGCCGGCAATTTTCTGTCCCTAGGTGGAGCCGAAGACCCTACCGGTTATGTCAACCCTGGCTTCAATCGAAAAACCTACCATTCCGATGTGGGTGGAGTGGTAATTCCCCATGCTTTTGGTGATCCCCTTACCTATTTTTCCGTGGGCATGTTCCCAAACCAATCCTATTGGGCAGCCGAATCCAGCGAAATGGAATTTCACCCCAACTGCTATTCCATCACCTACATCGGCAAAGAAAACAGCCTTTGGAAAACCATGGACGGCGGTGCCTCCTATTCCCTTGTGCATCAATTTGGAAACAATACCCTTGACCGAATCCACTACATCGAAATCGCTTCCTCCAATCCAAAGGTGATGTACCTGAATCAACAGCCCAATTCTAGCAACCTTGGAAAATTATGGAAAAGCACCGACGAAGGAAATACCTGGACTTCCCTTACCCTACCCCCAGGGAACAGCCGCCGAATGCTCCTTAGCCTAAATCCCATCAACGAAAACGAATTGTGGATCGCTTATCCCGATGGCTCAAACGGAAACAAGGTTTTTAAAACCAACAATGGCGGAATAAGCTGGAGCAACCTGAGCAGCACCATTTTAAACAACGAATCGCCCCAAGCCCTAGTCCATATCGCTGGAACCAACGGAGCCGTTTATCTGTTTACTCAATTTTCTGCCTACTACCGCAACAACAGCAGCTCAGGTTGGAGCATCGACAATATCGGTTTGCCCACCTACTGCAACGGAAACATTGGCAGACCGTTTTACCGCGATGGAAAAATCCGGCTGGCCTCTTATGGAAAAGGAATTTGGGAAAAAGACCTAGATGAACCCGCTATTTTACCTATCGCAAGAATTACGGTGGACAAACTGGAACAACTTGTTCTTTGCGATCCAGATTCATTCTATTTTGAAGACTATTCCTTTTTGAACCACCAAAACGCTACCTGGGAATGGACCTTTCAAAATGGACAACCCGCTGCCTCAACCCTGCGAAACCCAGCGGTGTTTTTTTCTCAAGACGGGAACCACATGGTTACCTTAAAAATTCGAGATGCCCAAGGCAACGAAAGCCGCGATACTATTTTTGTGAGCGTTTCAAGGCTGAGTCCATCAACCCAGATATCTGAAAATTTTGAAGGCAGTTTCCCGCCGCCGGCTTGGCGTGTCATCGACCAAAACCAATCAGGACAGTGGACAAAAAGCCCTCAAGCTGGAAGTTTTGGCCAATCTTCAAACAGCGCCCTCTTTGCCAATTTTGACATCGACTCCCAAGGCAGCTACGATGACCTGCAGTTCATTTTTTCAACAGCAAACGCCGTTGAATCGAACCTAACCTTTGATGTGGCCTACACCGCCTATGCCTCAAATTATTCCGACACCCTTGAAGTATTGATTTCTAGCGATTGCGGGCAAAGCTTCCAATCTTTATATAAAAAGGGTGGAGCCGATCTTGCAACCGCGCCCTTTGACCAAAATTACTTTGTGCCCAATGCCAACCAATGGAGAACCGATACCATTTCGCTTCAAAACTACCTTCAGGTAAATAAATTAACGATCGCTTTCCGGAATTGGGGCTATTGGGGGAACAATGTGTTTATCGATAAGGTAAATATTACAGGACAAGTAAACTCAAATCCCCCTATTTCAAGTACCGCCACCTGCACACTTTACCCCAATCCCCTGTGTTCCGGACAAAGCCTTACCTTGGAAATACCCGACCTGAATCCGAACGAAAAAGCCCAAGTAAAATTGATGAATGTGCAAGGAAAAGTGGTTTATGCTTGGAAAAGCGGAAAGCTCGAAACAATACAACTTCCAATGGATAATTGGGATTCTGGACTGTACATGGTGAACATCAGTACAAACCAACGCATCTGGAACCTTCCTTTAATGTTGGGTCGGTAAGCCTGCAAAACAAACGGAACGGCATTGAACCGCCTCGGCAACTTCATGCACCCGAACGATTCCAGCCCCCCATTCCATGGCTAGGGTTTGAGCTGCCAAGGTGCCAGGCAGACAGCCATCGGCCCCCATTCCTGTAGCCTCCTGAATCATACGTTTTCTCGAAACACCTACCAAAATGGGTTCGGGGAAAAGCGCTCTAAAGTAGGGCAAAGCACGCAGCAAGTCGTAGTTGTGCTGCATGGTTTTTCCGAATCCAAACCCGGGGTCCAGCCACAAATCATGAAGCCCAAGATCGTACAAGGCTTGCCGCTTCGCACTAAAAAACTGCATTACTTCTGAAACCACATCGGAATAGTATGGATTTACCTGCATGGTTTGAGCTGTTCCCTGGCTGTGGGTTAATACATATACCAAAGAATGTTCGGCAGCCAGCTCAGGGAGCTCCGGGTCGTATGTGCCCCCATACACATCGTTGATAATGGCAATTCCATACGGCAAGGCCTTTTCGGCCACCGGCCTGCGGTAGGTGTCTAAGGACAAAGGAATGGAGAGCCCAGCCTTGGCCAGCGCGTCCAAAGGCCCTTTCAACCGCTCCCATTCTGCATCCACCGAAATCTCTTCCGCACCCGGACGGGTCGAAATACCTCCCAAATCTAGTACATCAGCACCAGCCGCTTGCATGGCCAATGCCCGCTGAACCAAAACCTGATGGTCAGTGCTGCGGCTGTTCGCAAAAAATGAATCGGGCGTGGCATTTAATACCCCCATAATTAAGGGACGTTGAAACGAAACAATGGAATTGTTCCATCTAAATTGGTAGGTTTGCATAGCAGTTTTTAGCATGGAAAAAACAGAACAGGAATACCAAGATGCCTCAAAGGTATGCAAATCCATATTTGAGGCTAAATTGGCCGATTATGGCAGCAACTGGCGAATTTTACGCCCGGCATCCCTTACCGATCAATTGTTGATTAAGGCAAGACGCATTCGAAATTTAGAGGGCGGACTCCAAGCCCAAGTAGCCGAAGGGGTAGAACCCGAATTCATGGGAATTGTAAACTACTGTATAATGGCCATTATTCAGTGCCGCATGGGCCACCTTGACGCTCCAGCTGAAAATCCTGAACCCATTTTAGATTGGTATCAAAGCATTACCGAAGAAATTTTTGAGCTCATGAAGGCCAAGAACAACGATTATGGCGAAGCTTGGCGAGATATGCGCACCTCTTCACTAACCGACATGCTTTTGAACCGGATTCACCGAATCAAACAGATTGAAGACAATCAAGGAAAAACCAGCGTTTCAGAAGGAATTGAATCCAATTACATGGATATGGTCAACTATTCCATTTTTGCACTCATAAAATTGGGTGTTGGGCAATGAAAACAGCCCCAATTTTCGGATTTGTTCTCCCTTGGCTGTTCGGCTTAACAGGATTCGCCCAACAGAAAGACCTTTTTGGATGGGTTCAGCATAAACCTTGGAGCTTTCCCGTTGCTCAAACCATGGATACAGACCAGGCTAAAGCTCACTTTTTACTCGACACCCTGGCAGGTCCAATTCAACGGGGAATGCTCTGGATTGAATGGAAAAAGGATCCTCCCCATGACCTAGTTGGATTCATGCGCAGCTGGGTAAAAACCATCAATGCCGACGTGTCAGAATGGACAGAATACGAACAAAAAGTAAAAACAACCGAAGGAAAAAGACTTCTCCTTGAAGGCCAGCATTTGGTCTTGAATTACTTTGATCGTTCCGAAACCATGGCTATGTATTCGATAGACCGTGGAAACCGTACTTTACTTTTATTGGGAAAAGGCCCCCGAAGCTTTTTAACCGTAATTGCTACGGTGAATTTTGTGAAATCCCTGGAATACTCCCCACCTGCCAAGTAATGACAAGCAACGAATTTGCTTATCTTTTAACTTGTTTGCGACCACAATTCTTGCTACATTTAACACATTAATAATTTGCCCTATGAAAAAAAATGTAGGTACTACAGACAAATGGATTCGTTGGATTGCAGCCGCTGGCCTTTTGGGATTGTATTTCAGTCCTGTAGCTTCAAATTGGTCGTATTCTTGGGTGTTGCTTATAGCAGCTGGAGCAGCATTAGCCACCGGCTTGGTTGGTTTTTGTGGCCTGTATACCCTACTGGGAATTTCCACCTGCCCATTAAAAAATCCATCGGAAGCAGAACAAAAGCCTTGACAAGTAGGTTTGTTTTTTAGAACTTTGCCCTAAATTTTTTCCTCACCCGTATGCAATCACCTTTATGGCATTCAGACCTTGAAGAAGCTGACCTGGCATTGGATTCTGGCAAGGACGCTTCGCTTATTCTACATAACGACGATGTAAACACCTTTGATTGGGTTATCAAAACCCTTATAGATGTGTGTGGGCACAGCACTGAACAAGCAGAACAATCGGCCTACCTAGTTCACTTCACGGGTAAATGCATCGTTAAAGAAGGCGAAGAACCAAGGTTGGTTCGAATGAAAAAAGAATTAAAATTACGTGGCCTAAGCGCTACCGTGGCCTAAAATAAAATGTCCCTAACCTCTCTTATCTTAGTTTTACTTCTTGGTCTTCTTCTAATTGCAATAGAAATTGTTTTTGTTCCAGGCACAACCGTAGTTGGAATTATAGGAGCCCTCCTTTCTGTCCTCTCTATCGGCCTTGGCTTCTATTATTTATCAAGCCTTCAGGCATGGTTGTTCACTGGGTCTGCTGTAGGAATTTCGGCAGGACTTGGTATCATGGGCCTACGTTCCAAAACCTGGACTCGATTCGAGATTAAATCAGCCATTGAATCTAAATCCCCTAGTCAATCTGGGGAAATTCAAGTCGGCATGCCAGGAATCACAACCTCGCGCTGCAATCCTATTGGGCAAGCCGAAATCGCCAACAACCTGCACGAAGTGTACGCCATAGGCGATTATTTAGAATCTGGCACCCCAATACGAGTAGAACGCATCGAAAATCAGTACATTTACATCAAATCCAATTCCTAATTATGTTACCCGTATTTTTAATTCTTGGCGCAGTCATTCTGTTCTTCTTGGTTTTCTTTTATTTCTTACCCTTTGGACTTTGGATTTCTGCTCAGTTTGCTGGGGTACGCATTGACCTATTCCAATTGGCCTTTATGCGCATTCGTAAAGTCCCCCCAGGCATCATCGTTAAAGCCTTAGTAACCGCTACAAAAGCCGGATTAACAGTAAATAGAGACGAACTTGAAGCCCACTTCCTTGCCGGGGGACGTCTCCTTCCTGTAATCAACGCCCTTATCTCGGCCGATAAAGCCAACATTGACCTCGATTTCAAAACCGCTACCGCTATTGATTTGGCCGGCCGCGATGTTTTTGAAGCCGTTCAACTCTCTGTAAACCCCAAAGTAATCCATACTCCTCCGGTTGCCGCTGTGGCCAAAGACGGAATTCAATTGATTGCTAAAGCCAGAGTTACCGTTCGTGCCAATATACGCCGCCTGGTTGGCGGTGCCGGTGAAGATACCATCATCGCCCGAATCGGCGAAGGCGTTGTTTCTTCCATAGGCTCAGCCCTTTCACACAAAGAAGTTCTCGAAAACCCCGATCGAATTTCTAAAACCGTTTTGGCCCGAAGCCTAGATGCCGGAACCGCTTTTGAAATCCTTTCTATCGATATCGCCGACATTGACGTAGGCAAAAACATAGGTGCCCAATTGCAAATGGACCAAGCTGAAGCCGATAAAAACATCGCTCAAGCAAAAGCCGAAGAGCGCCGAGCTATGGCCATAGCCCTAGAACAAGAAATGAAAGCAGCTGCACAAGAAGCTCGCGCCAAAGTAATTGAGGCCGAAGCCGAAGTGCCAAGAGCCCTTGCCGATGCATTCCGCTCAGGAAATCTAGGCGTGATGGACTACTACCGCATGCAAAACATGCAAAGCGATACCCAAATGCGCGATGCCATCAGCAAATCGGAAGGTGCTCAACCCAATGAAAAAGGAAAATAAAAACGAGGAAATCAACCCCTGGATTACCCAGCAATCCAAACTCGTTTACTCCAACCCTTGGATTCAAGTCCAAGAACACCAGGTGTTAAATCCCGCCGGAAACCCCGGCATTTATGGTGTCGTTTCCTTTAAAAATGTGGCGGTCGGTATCGTGCCCATCGATTCCCAAGGCTTTACCTATTTGGTTGGACAATACCGGTACCCGCTCCATACCTATTCCTGGGAAATCATCGAGGGCGGTTGCCCCATCGGTCAATCCCTCTTGCTGGGCGCCCAACGTGAACTGGCAGAAGAAACCGGCCTGAGCGCCTCTCAATTCCATTATTTGCTGGATTTGCATACCAGCAATTCCGTCACCGATGAACACGCTACGGTTTTTATAGCCACCGAACTTGAACAAGGTTCCGCCCTTCCTGAAGAAACCGAACAACTCAAACTGCATCATTGCCATATAGACCAAGCCATTGAATGGGCTAAAAACGGGACCATAACCGATGCCATCTCTTTGGCTGCCCTTCTAAAAATTGATGCCCTCAAAAAACATCCCGGCTGGCCCTCCAACCTACATTTCCTCTCAGATTGCCCTCGCCCTCAAATCTGGGAAAAACGCTACCCTTTATAATTCGAAAACAACTATTTCGTGGGCCTTTAACCCCTGACTCCCGCATTTTAACACCCAGGCCCAAATTTATACATAGTAAATTCATGTCTTGCAGAAGGGATTATGATAAAACTCGGAAGTATGTAGCTATCCGCGTCTAGGTTTTTAGCCACGAATGCACGAATGGTTGTGGCTATGTGGGTACCCACTCATGCAGGAATATACGGGGCTATGCTTTTTACGTCTAGGTTTTTAGCCACGAATGCACGAATGGTTGTGGCTGTGCCTTTAGCCTCCCATGAAGGAATATATGGGGCTAGGCTTTTTGCAGCTAGGTTTTTAGCCACGAATGCACGAATGGTTGTGGCTGTGGCTTTAGCCTCCCATGAAGGAATATATGGGGCTAGGCTTTTTGCAGCTAGGTTTTTAGCCACGAATGCACGAATGGTTGTGGCTGTGGCTTTAGCCTCCCATAAAAGAATATACGGGGCTAGGTTTTTGCGGCTAGGTTTTTAGCCACGAATGCACGAATGGTTGTGGCTGTGTGGGTCGCCCCAAAAACATACCATTCGTGCATTCGTGGCTACCCTAATTACGCATTTCTAATAACCACCGATTATGAATACCACGCCAATCTCGCCCGAAAACATACCATTCGTGCATTCGTGGCTAAGCAATCTGCGGCTCAGCTTCCTTTCGCCAATGGCGCGGATTCGTTCTTAAATGAACCGAAACTCTTTACAACTTGTATTTACCACTGCTCTAACCTCCAACTTAAACATTAGTGCTGCCATTCGGCATTTTTAGCTTCCTTACAAACAAAGACCAATGGCATTTTTTTTCAAAATTTTCACCCAAGTCCAAATTTATTCTCTTTATAATCGAGAGTTACAGAAGGGCTTCTGAAAAACGCGGATGTCAAGCTTGAACCATTGTCCAACCTTGGACTTCCTTCAATCCCAGTTCCAAAACTCCACCACAGGCATCAATTCACGCATTTCCAATAAAACACCCCCTAGCTCCGAAATGGGCCGGTAACCCCAAACCGCATTCCCTGCCCAAGCAAACTCAACCCGATCCAATTCTGATTTTAAAACCCGCCCCTCTTTTATTTTCAGCCCCTTTTTCCTAAACCACTCCAACCCCCGCTGCCTCGACAAACTCCTCAACATTCCCTTCTCCTCTACTGGACTAAGGTATTCTCCCGATTTCATTTGAAAAACCAAATGGCTCCTAAGCCCATCTAACAACTGCCCCTCCCGCCCAAGCAGAACCCCTTCCCTATTCACTTCATCTGAACTCCCTCTTAGGTAAGGCAAATAATTCGATGTTTTCATTCCTCCTCGCCCCGGAATAAGCCCATCCACAAAAGGCAACAATTCCACACTCAAGGGCAACAAGGCCATCTTTTCTGCCGATTCAATGACCCTAGGCAATACGAAAAACGACCAATCCGCAGCCCCGTCAAACAAACCCAAACCGATTCTGTATGCGTTAACCCTCAAGGCTAAATGCGGCTCCCGACACTGCTCATGGGCCTGCTCTGCCCAATGTTGAAAAAGGGTTGGCAAACCAGTTGGAATTCCAGCCGAGTTCAATAGCCCTAAAGAATGCTCCAAACGTTCAACATGCCGTCTCAAAAATGGAATGCACCCTGAATCCGAGCGAAAGGTCTCAAAAATCAACTCGCCATAGGCCCAGGCTCGTTTAAAAGCCGAAGCCGGAATTAAATCGGTGCTTGTCCACCGGCCCTCAAACCAAATCAATTCGCTCATATTCCCAAATAATACCGAACCAATTCTATTAAATATACTCCAAGATCTGGCCGCACCATCAACATATACCCAATTCCAAAAAGGGCTCCGGTAAAATGGGCGTCGTGGGCAATTCCATCTGAATTTCGCCGAGCCATCCATGCTGAATAACCCAAATAGGCCAAGCCGAAAAACACAGAAGGTATGCCTATGCCAGGCAAAAATATAAAGTACAATTTTTGGTTTGGATTGATGAGTATAAACGCAAACAACAAGGAACTTACGGCCCCAGATGCACCCAACTCTTTATAATTAGGTCGGTTCGATTTTGTCAGCAATGCCCACAACGATGAAAATAGCAGACCCCCAACAAACAAGGACAAAAAAGAAACTGCACCCCGTTCCCCTTGCACCAAACTTAAATACGATTCTACCGGACTTCCCATCAAATAAAACACCCAAAGATTCAAAGCCAAATGCATGCCATCGGCATGAAAAAATCCATGGGTAAACAACTGCCACCACTTTCCCCGATGCACCGTTTCGTATGGCGAAAAGCAGCCTGTGGCCTTCAACCATGGCAACCAAAATCCAAGCAGACTAACCAAGGCAATCAAACCCATTAAAACAAAGGTCAGACTCATGATTGCAGCACCTTTTTCAAGTTTAATCGGGCCGATTCCCAACCGACAAACGCATACATGGCCGCACGAAGTTGCTCCCCCATTCCTTTTAGTTCCTCGGCATTACGGCAACATTGAATCATGACCTTTGCAAACAGTTGAGGCTGCGACTCTTCTAACAAATACATTTTAACCGATTCCGGCAATCCTTCCGCCCCGAGCTTTGTGCTCACCACCATTCGTCCCTGCAAAGCGGCCTCCACTGTTTTTATGCGCAGCCCAGAACCACTGTGCACCGGCACCACCAAAACATGGTGTTGAGCCGAAAATGCCTCCGCATCCTCAACCTCCCCATGAACCACCACCCCCCTAATTCCCTCAGCGTACCCCGCTGGAAACGAACGGCCCGCCAAATGCAATTCAGCTTGAGGACAGTCCATCAACACTATAGGCCATACCTGTTCCAACAACCAATCCAAACCCTCCCGATTGGGCAACCAATCCATGGCCCCCAAATGAAAAAACCGCACAGGCCCCTCAGGCCATTCCTGCCTTGCGGTTTTTAAAGGCACTGCAAGAGTATACACCGGCTTTGACACTGACCTAACAACCGCCTGAGCATCCGTTTCGGTCATTGCCCATACTTCAGCAACCTGCCCCCATTGATGGCGTTCAAACCGCGCAAGCCTATCGGTTTCCCTTTGAAAAAGAAAGTTTAAAACAGCAGGAACCTTCGAAAACCGCTGAATGCGGTGCTCTACGTTGTGTATGCGCAGCACTTGCTTGGGATTCCCTGAAAATTCCAATTCCCCACAAATAGACCTAGAATACAAACTGTCCCACACCACCAAGCCGTAGGTTCTTTCCCTTACTTGCCGTTGAATCTCTTTTAACTCCCTTTTTGCAAAACGGGTAAACCGAAGAACCTGATAAGGCGCCTTCGAAAACAAAAATGGTACAACATCAAGTACCCTTGGCCTGGTATCCATGGGTAATTCCCAACACCGCTCGGCGGTATTCCAAGATGCTGGAAATGCCCCCAAATCAAACGGGTGCTTATAGGTAGAAAAGGCCAATACATCCACCTCTAGCCCACAATCCGAAAGCAGTTGCAGCATCGATGCCGTTGCCTTGCAGCCACCATCCAAGCTCGGAAATGGAGGCTTCGAGCACACCAACAACACCCTATCTTTCACCGCTGACGCATCCATCGCACATAGGTTTCCCACCGAAACCACGGACTTTCTGTTGATACCTTTAAGGTCAAAAACAAACCTATGGGCAGCAGCACAAGACTGCTCAACCACATTCCCCAAAACGGATCTAAATTCATGTTTTTGGCCGATTTCTCGGTTAAGGTTGAAAACACGTAGTACCCAATGAAAATAAGAATGCATAGAATTAGGGGCAATCCCAGACCTCCTTTGCGAATAATAGCCCCCAAGGGAGCGCCAATAAAAAAGAACACCACACAAGCAAAAGCCAAGGTAAACTTACGGTGCCATTCCACCCGATTAATCACCAAATTCTTTTCGGTGGCTTCTGCATTCTGAATCCGCTGCTCGGCCTGCTGCTGAAAACCCACCCATTTATTCTTTACCTCTGCCATCACAACATGATATTCAGGCTTGGAAAAAACAGCCAAAGCCGATTCTTTTTTCAAATCAATATCGGCAACCGGCGAGCTTAATTCGGGAACCACCGATGCCTGATTCAATTGAAATGCAGGTGCATCCGAAGGATTTTGTACCGTCCCGTATTCGGTTCCTTGCATCCGACCCAATTGCTGGTTTGCCTCATACAGCTGTTGATTTTTCAAGTCGCCGCGAATGCTCAGGTACATTTCTTGCAATTGCACAACATTCATCATTGAATACGAATGCTTTAAATATTCGCGGTTCGATTTGGTATCTACCGTGAACGATGACATATCAATCCAAAGCTGTTGATTTTTAAACGATTCGGTAAACAAGCGCATTTTACCGTATTGCTGCAGGTAAAAATCCGAATCATCGTAGCGTATCCCATCGTTTAACTCTAAAACCAAATAGGTTTCGTCCGTTGTAGGATAAATCCTTCCCTTTTTTGCCAAGGTTACCCTTGAAGCTCCGGTACCCCCGCGGCTATGGTCGTACACCAGCACATTGTAAATGGTTTTTCCGTCCGGATCTTTTTTCCCCACAAATACAGAAACCCCCGACAACCCCTGATAAAAAACTCCCTCTTGCAATTCCAAAGTAGGCCGGGTTGACCGTATCGCCGATAGCAGGTTTTTTGCCTTAAAATTGGCCACAGGCATTACGTAATTGCTAAATAAAAAGGCGCCCAACCCCACAACCAAAATAAACACCACCAAGGGCCGCAGCAGCCTCAACAACGAAATCCCCGACGACTTCGCCGCAACCAGCTCCAAGTTCTCGCCCAACTGCCCCATGGTCATTATAGACGACAACAAAACCGCCAAGGGCAAGGCCAAAGGCACCAAGGTGGCACTGGCATAAAACAAAAGTTGAAAAATAACCAGCCAATCCAATCCTTTGCCGGCCAAGTCATCAATGTGTTTCCACAAAAACTGCATTACCAACACGAACAAGGCAATAAAGAAGGTCATAAAAAACGGACCTACATACATGCGCAGCAACAGGACACCTAAACGTTTCATGCTCAACCTATGCAGCAAAGGTAGGCAATCAGGAGCCTAGAACCTTCATCAAGGCCTCAATTTGGGCATTCCAAATTAGCGTGTATTCCTGAATTTTCTCCTCAGGCACCTCATCGTTGATCCACAACGCCACCCCGCCAGTTAAATCATCCTTTTCAATGCGAAAACCAAAACCAGCTCCGACACGCTCCCCATTTATCCATTGAAATCGAATATACTCCGCATCTTTAAAATCCAGCAACTCCGCCTGCTCTTCCTCCCCATCCCACTCAAACGAATACACATTTTGATCTTTGTTGACCTCATCGGCAAACCATTCTTGCAACGATTCAGGATTGCTTAAAAATTTAAACAATATCTTGGGGCTCGACCGAACCAAATATTCCAGTTCTAGGGTAGAATTCAAGGCGAAATTGGGTTTAATACGCTACAAGATAATCAAATATTGCCAACTCTGCCTCCTTTTTCGCCATTGGTTTCCTAGCTCCACCCGCCCTTGCCCCGTTGACCTTGAAAATACCGCTCGATTCTGTAAAATCTTTAAAATCGGTTCAGTCCATTTTCAACTAAGTACGTATAAACAAAGACATTAACACGCGAACGGCTCTGCCTTTTTGAAAACCAAATTGCGTTCCCTATATTTGCACTCCTTTTTGGCGAGGTAGCTCAGTTGGTTAGAGCGCAGGATTCATAACCCTGAGGTCACGGGTTCAACTCCCGTCCTCGCTACAACTTCAATAAACAAGCCCGGTTCACTGAGCCGGGTTTTTTATGTCTGGCCCTGTAGGCATTCTGGTTCAGGTTATTTGTTTTTTTAGGGGCGGCTGCGGGCTTTCACCGATAATCCGCGGCTGCCGGCCAGCTGCCCAGCGGGCTTACGGTGGCTCCTAAAGTCGCCTCCGCGCCACGCGGGCAGCAAGCCGGCAACCTACCGGGCTATCCAGTTCAATCCCTGCCGCAGGCGGCGTAAAAAACCAGACCGACCAATAACCGATTGCATTCAATTCAATCCCCAAAAATGGGCTGAATTGGCCTACGTCGCTCATGCTGATACGCCCCCAACCCCTCACTCCAAAACCTTAATTTTTTAATTTTCCTAAAAAGCCTCATTTTTTAAAGGCATATCCAAAAAAAACAAAGCAATTTCTTACTTTTACCCCTAAATTTTAAGGGTAAAATGACAAATCCACGCTTTTCTGCCGTTCAAGCCATCGCTCAACACAAATTTGAGCCCTATGCCAGACCTAAGGCCCCCATCTCTGACTATTTTGCCGAATTGGTGTTCAACGACTCCACCCTGCAAAAATGGCTTTCTCCTCCTCAAGCCAAACAAATGCTTAAATGCATCCACGAAGGTACCAAAATGGACGCCGAACTGGCCGATGCTGTGGCTACCGGCATGCGAAATTGGGCCATGAGCCATGGCGCTACCCACTTTACCCACTGGTTCCACCCCCTGCGCGGTACCACCGCCGAAAAACACGATACCTTCTTCGAACTTAAAGGCGATAGCCCCATTGAAACATTTAGAGGCTCCGCCTTGGTCCAACAAGAACCCGATGCCTCTTCTTTCCCAAGCGGGGGAATCCGCTCTACCTTCGAAGCCCGTGGCTATACCGCCTGGGACCCCACCAGCCCTGCTTTTATCTACGAAACAGCTTTGGCCAAAACCCTGTGCATTCCTACCGTTTTTGTGGCCTACACAGGCCAAGCTCTCGACCACAAAGCTCCCCTGCTTAAAGCGGTCGAGGCCATCGACAAGGCCGCTACCCGGGTTTGCCAAATTTTTGACCGTCAGGTTAACGCCGTTAAACCAAGCCTTGGTGTTGAGCAAGAGTATTTTTTGATTGACCGACACCTGTTCCTGGCTCGGCCCGACCTTGTTATGTGCGGCAGAACCGTTTTCGGACATTCCCCCGCCCGCGGGCAACAACTGTCCGACCATTATTTTGGCAGCATTCCCCGGCGCGTTACCAATTTTATGGTGGAATTTGAAACCGAGGCGCACCGCCTGGGCATTCCTGTTCGCACCCGCCACAACGAGGTCGCCCCAGGCCAATTCGAAGTGGCCCCCCAATTTGAAGAAGCCAACCTGGCCATTGACCACAACATGCTTCTGATGGACATTATGGAACGCCTAGCCGAAAAACACAACTTCAAGGTTCTTTTCCATGAAAAACCCTTTAAAGGAATCAACGGCAGCGGCAAACACAACAATTGGTCGCTTATCACCGACCAAGGCAAAAACCTACTCTCCCCCTCGTCAAAACCAAAGGAAAACCTGCAATTCCTTACTTTCTTGGTCTGCACCATTCAAGCCGTTCACCGGCATGCCGATTTGCTTCGGGCCAGCATCGCCTCTGCTTCGAACGACCTGCGCCTGGGCGCCCACGAAGCGCCCCCGGCCATTATGAGCGTGTTCTTAGGCCAAGAATTAACCCGATTTTTATCGGAACTCGAAAAAAACGACGAACTCAACGTGCAAAAAGGCGACAATGTGTACCTAAAGCTTGGTATCTCAAAATTGCCCGAAATCCTGCTCGACAATACCGACCGAAACCGTACCTCCCCCTTTGCCTTTACGGGCAATAAATTTGAATTCAGGGCCGTAGGCTCCCTCGGAATTTGCTCTGACCCCATGACTACCCTGAATGCCGCCGTGGCCGAAGTTCTCCACGATTTTGCGGAAACCGCCGAAAAACAACTTGAAAAAGGCCTAAAACGCGAAGAGGTGGTTCTAAAATTGCTGCGCTCTATGCTCAAAGAATCCAAAGCCATTCTTTTTGAAGGCGACAATTACGCCGATGCCTGGAAAAAAGAGGCCGAAAAGAGGAAACTCCCCAACACCCCCACCACCCCCGAAGCATTAGACGCCCTGCTAAGCAAAAAGGCCAAAAACCTGTTTGGAAAGCTCGGAATTTTTAGTGCCGAAGAACTGGAAGCCAGAACCCTGATTCTGCTCGAAGAATACATCCTGAAAATTCAAATTGAGGCCCGAATTGCAGGCGATTTGGCCAGAAACCACGTGGTGCCCACCGCCATCAAATACCAACACCTCTTGGTTCAACACCAACAAGGGTTGCAAAACCTTGGCATGACCGAACTAGGCCCCCTAGAATACATCCGCGAAATGTCCCTGCACATTCAACAGGTTCAAATTTTGGTGGAAGAAATGACCGAGGCCCGAAAAACCGCCAACGCACTTGAAGATACCCGAGAAAAAGCCAAAGCCTATTGCCACAACGTTCGACCTTTCTTAGACCAAATTCGCTACCACGTTGATAAACTGGAATTGATGATCGACGACGCCGATTGGCCACTCCCTAAATACCGAGAACTCCTTTTCCTAAAATAAGCACGGTGTTCAAACTGCGCAAGCCATTTTGCCAACCCTATTTCTTTTGTTGGTCAGCCCTTGGTTTTTAGTACTTTTGACCCATGAACCCTGTTGCCGGCGTAATTGGTGGAGGAAGCTTTGGCACAGCCATTGCCAATCTGCTGGTAGAAAATCAACCAACCACCCTTTTTATTCGAAGGCCTAAGGTTCTGGAAGAAGCCCTCATTACAGGAATCTGCGCTGGCCAAGTATTGAATCCAAATATTATTCTGACCGATGTACCTGAGGAATTGTGCCAGGCCACTGCATTGTTCCCCGTTGTTCCAAGTCAAAACATGGCCGAGGTTCTTCAGCGGTTTGCACCCTTCTTAACCGAAAACCATTTTTTGGTTCACGGAGTCAAGGGTTTAGATGCCCATTTTTCAGGACCGGGGGTTCGAACCATGAGCGAGTTGATTCACGACCTTACAGGTGCCACTAAAATTGGTTGCTTAGCCGGCCCTAATTTATCCCGAGAAATCGCCGAAGGCAAACCCGCCGCCACGGTAGTCGCCTCGCAAAACCAAGAGCTTTTAGAGTACATACCCGGCCTGCTACGCAGCCCTCGCTTTCAGGTTTTGGTGGCCGAAGATTTACGAGGCATCGAATTGGCCGGCGTCCTTAAAAACATCATGGCCATTGCCGCCGGAGCACTGCACGGCTTCGAACTCGGCGAAAACGCTAAGGCCCTACTTATTAACCGTGCTATGGTCGAAATGATTCACATTGGCAGGCATTGGGGCGGAACCCTAGCCAGTTTCCTTGGAGCTGCCGGCCTTGGAGACTTAATGGCCACCTGCAGCAGCGTCAACAGCCGAAACTTTACCGTGGGCATGTGGCTTTCTAAAGGCAAATCCTTAGAAGAAATTCAAAACCTGATGGAAGAAACCGCCGAAGGCGTTGAAACTACCCGAGTCGTCTTCAAAATCCTCGAAGCCAATGGCCTAAAAGCCCCAATCACCAAAATGGTGTACAAGGTCCTTTACGACGGATTCCCTGCCCGCGAAGCCATAGAAGTTTTAATGAAGGTTCCCGTTCGAGAAGACATCGATTTTATTTAAAGCTACCCCTACCCAAATAGCCTCAGGTAAACCTAGATCACCCTTTCTACCTTTACCTAATTCATTTTCCAGCACTTTTCATCAGTACGGTGGGCATTGTCTACCGAGCTAAAAAAATTGAACCCGCTTTGAACCTACTTCACTTTGAAGAGTACAACAGGGTATAAAAAATCAAATCCATGAGAAATTACCTTTTTCTAACCACCGCTTTCCTTGCAACACTCTTTGCCCTTGCAGGAATTAAAACATCAAAAGAACGCCTGCCCCTTTCAGGCATTGTTTTCAGCACTAAAGCTAGCCCTCGATTTGCCGACCAAGCCCATATTTTCACCCTGTACCGAAACGATAGCCTCGTTTATGGCGCAGAACGCCTGCCCGGAGACACCCTCTGGATCAATTTAAACCCAGGCATTTACCGCCTCGATATCCAAAGCGCGGGAATGCAGTCCTTTGGTCGCTGGTACTTAACGGTAGACAGCAACCCTCAATTGTATGCCCTCGATTTAAAACCCGGCTTCTTTGCCCAAACCCAACCCAGCCTACCCCCTCAATTCAACCACGAATATGACTCCCGAAAACTCAGCACTGCCACTATCGAATCCAAGCCTTCGGGCAAATACAAAAGGGAAGCCAGCCTCTCGGTTGCCTACGATGCCATACCCATGGCGGCCGAATCTGAAATGATGGATTCGCGCAGTGGGTCGGTTCTCACAGACCGTTCACGCCCCATTGCCCCAGGAGCAGGAACGCTGACTGCCGGCGAGGTAAATGATTTTTTACAATGGAGTTTTTGGGGAAAAAGCGCCTTGCCTACCCTTTTGTCGGGAGGCAAGTCTTGGAACCTTTTCCCCCGTTTCCGCACGGCTGTTTATGTACAAGGCAGCGATGGGCAGCCCCTTGCCAACGTTCCAGTTGACTTGATTGGCCCTTCAGGAAGTTTAATGTGGAGCGCCCTTACCGACAACCAAGGCCATGCCGAATTGTGGGCACATCTGTTCCGCGATTCTGCTCAAGTAAAAGGAAAATGGACCGTTGTGGCAGGAAAGCCCGGAACCCAAACCCGCCGTAGCTTCGATGCCCCCGCCGAAGGTTGGAGAACCCGGCAATTGGAACTGAACCTGACCCTGCCTTGCAAAAACTCAAACCAGGTTGACATTGCTTTTGTTGTGGACGCAACCGGGTCCATGGGCGACGAACTAAACTACCTGAAATCAGAACTCGACGACGTTATTCAAAAAGCCATTGCCCGCAACTCAAGCCTAGAATTTAGAACCGCTGCTGTGGTGTACCGCGACCATGGCGATGAGTATGTAACACGCTTTCAAGACTTTGAAAAAGGCTCCGCCGCCCGTTCTTTCCTTAGTGCTCAAGCTGCAGGCGGAGGCGGCGATTTTCCCGAAGCCGTTGACGAGGCCCTTGAAGTAGCCCTTCGCAGACTGAGTTGGAGCCCCGAAGCTCGCACTCGAATCCTGTTTATTGCCTTAGACGCTCCCCCGCACCAAGATGAATTGGTAAAAATCCGCATGCAAACCCTTACGGCCGAAGCCGCCGCCAGAGGCATTCGCATCGTTACCTTGGCTTGCAGCGGTATGGATGCCAGCGCCGAATACCTGATGCGGTCCATAGCCTTGGCCACCAACGGCACCTACACCAGCTTAACCGACGACAGCAAGGTGGGCGGCAGCCACCGCGCACCCGTCGCCGCTTCGCTCAACGTGCAAAAGCTGAATGCCCTATTGGCCGACATTCTTTACCGATTTACCTGGATGCCCGATTGCAGCAAACCTGAAAACCCCAGCATCGATAGCAACCAAGTTCGCTACGTTGAAAAATGGTTCGAGCAACTGCAAGATCAGCCCGGCAACAGCAACCCCGACGGCATACGGCTTACGGTATTCCCAAATCCCACCACCGGGCCATTTCAATTGCGCTTAGATGGGGGAAATCTGCAAGGCAGCAGCTTGTATCTGCTCGACCTGGGCGGTCGGGTGGTGCAAACCTGGAACATCGAGCGCGGCAGCGATTTCCGCCCCGACATCAGCCACTTGCCCTCTGGAATGTACTATTTGGCGCTGTTCAAAAACGATTTCAGAAAAATTGAACGCATCATATTGCAAAAAAGATAGGTTTTTTGGGGGGCGGTTGCCGGGCTTTCTCCGGTAGTCCGCAGTCCTGGGGCTTGCGTGCAGCGGCCAGGCAGGGGCTCCCAAGGTCGCCCTGCCTGTTTCGCGCACGCAGGCCCCAGCCCTTTTCGGGCTACCCGGTTCAATCCCTACCGCAGGCCAACTCAAGTTAAAATCCCCCCGACAACTGAATTCTGTTTCAGCCATAACTCCCAACAAACAGATTGACTCCATTTGTGGGTCATGTTAAATAAACCTATTTTGATTTACCCCAATTCACATGGCTTAATTAGGTAAAGGAGCGGATTAAAATTGCCCAGGTTAAAACATCCTTGGTAGCAAACCCTGAAGCAGGTCCTTATTGGCGAATGGAATCTACCTAAACCATCACAAACCCAGCTCGTCTTCCCTAAAAAAGGCGGCAATGTTGGGTCGAAAGTACCTATCGCTTTTCAACACCTTTCCGTCTTCCCTAAAAATAGGCTTTCCTTCGGCATCCAACTTCGACATGTTCGACCTGTGGATTTCTAAGAAAATGGCTTCCATCTTGTCCATCAACCCATGCCTCAAGGCCGTTCCCAACAAAATGTACAATTGGTCGCCCAAAGCGTCGGCAATTTCAATCAGGTTGCCCTGTTGAGCAGCCTCTAAGTACTCTTCGTTTTCCTCGCGCATTAAGGAGTAGCGCAGCACTTGCTCATCGGTACTAAGCCGGTTGGGACTCTGGTTGTTTCCAATCTGAAAGGCATCGTGAAACTCAGCTACGCATGCCGACAAGTCCGTTAGGGTTGATTTAGCCATTGTGATTTTATCTGTTTTTGTTCTTGACTCGGGTTTTCAATCCAATTCAGTTCTAATCCACTCACCAAAGAAAGCCTGGAGTTGGGCAACATAATGCATTTTTCTTTTACGCCTGCCTTTTTATAACGAGCAATCTTGAGCTCAATTTTTGATTCTGCCTGCAAATTGCACACGTTCATAGGCAGTTTTTTAAGGTCTGCATTCGATTGAATGGGAATTCCCCCAACCGATAAAATACAATCGCCCATTTTAAGGCCGGCTTTTCTTCCATTTTTGGTCAAAAAATCGGTGCTTGGAACGTAAGCCTTATTTTCACGGCCATTCCAACCCAATTCAGAGGGCAAAAAACCGGGGTCAATGCAGCTAAGCGTATCTCGGTTTCGGTACGAAATTCCGGCCAAGGCCAAGGCAGCCTTTAAATGAGCTCCGTCCGGAAGCAAGCCCGCCGTACTTACAACGCCATAGGGCTGGCTGCCTTCAACGTGGTTTTTAAAAAAGGCAGGCAAGGTGCCGCCGGGGTGTAGGCTTTCAATTTCAGAAATCAAGGCCGAATCGGCAAACGGCTTATGGGCGCCATAGCGCTGCATTAAATCCTGCATCAACTCTGGGAACCCCCTGTCTGGATTCAATTGCCGCAGCCACAAATCCAATCCCAAGGACAGCAAGGCTCCCTTTTGGTACACATTCCCGTACTGAGCCTTTGTTTTCCCTAAGCAGTTTAAGGAAAGTTCGGTAAACGAAAGGTTATCGCCATAGGGTGCTGCACCTCGAATTTTCTCTGCAATCCAATCTAAAAAGGCGTCGGGGCTCATTATTCCAGCCCGCACCTGAACCAAGGCGCTGGTGTATTCGGTGGCTCCTTCGTACAACCACAAATGCCTCGACATGCTGGGATTGTGGTAATCGAACCGGTGGATTTGCTCTGAATGTAGGTTTAATGGGGTTAGAATATGGAAAAATTCATGTGAGGCCACATCGCGCATCATGTTCAAAAAGTATTCCCGGGTTATTAGGGGCAAAAAATACACCGAAGATGTTCCATGCTCCAAGGCGCCAGCCGAGGGACGCAATTCTGAGCTTACATAAACCAAAAAACTGTATTTATTTACCGGCAGTTGCCCACCCAAATAGGAGAAAATTCCATTCATAAGCGGCTGTAAAACCTCCTTAATTTCTTGAGCGGCAATTTCTTTCTTTTCATGGTAAACGGCAATTTCAATTTGACAATTTCCTACCCTTAGGTTTGCAATGTCAAGCGGAGCCGCTAGTAGAGGCTGATCGATAAGTTGATGGTAATTTGTGTACTTTAAAATTGCATTATTCCCCTTCTGTAGAACCTCGTTGCCGCTGCTCAATGAAAATCCAGGAGGCAGTTGGATGTGCAGGGCATGGGGTAAATTGCCTTCCTTGCCAGAAAGGTAGCCTACAATTCCGTGCGTATTTAGTAAAAACACCTTTCCCTGCTCAAACGAAGTGCCGGCGGGTTCAAAAACGCGGTTCAGGTAATTGTTGTCGTCAAAGCTATCGTGAACCCAATATTCAATGGAATCGGCTTGGCTGGGTATGTTCCATGAATTTTGATCGGCGGCCTCTAAAAAATAGCGCTGCCCGGAATCCCAATAGAACAGAGAATCAACAAATCGACCAAAATCATACACCGCATAGGTTCCTGGCACCATGCGGGGCATTCGAAATACAAAAGGTGGCTGTATTGCTTTATCCCAGTGAATGTGAACCAGAATCCGGTCGTTGTTTACCTGGTTTAAATCAAGCCGAACCTTTAGGGAATCGGTTTGGGCGTAGGAAACACCGAATAAAAAAAGAAAAAAAGCAATTAGAATGGATTTACCATTCGGCAGGAGGAATGTGTTTGAAGTGGCCATTAAGAGCGACGCGTTTTCTAATTTCTTCACGGTGGACCAAATTAGGAAGAAATTCACGCAAATGGCTCAAAATTTCTGTTTGCCGAACCGTTTCACTGGGTAGAGTAAGAAGTTTAAATTCGCGTTCAATAGGTAGGTTCAGGTAATGAGCCACCTGAAAGGAAGCAAAATAATTGCTGTCGGGAACAAAACGTTCGGGGATGTTCAGAATATGAGCCAATTTTATTAGGCTTTCTCTAAATTCCTCCCAAACCTTGGGGTCGGCCTCAGCTTGGCTATGAAAGGAATGCAATTCGTGGTTTTCGGTAACGTTACCGGCAGGCCAAGAAGCGTTGGGGGCTGTTTTAAAAAACTCAAGAATGCGAACGCAATGCTGACCAATGGTTTTGATGTCCATGGAACCGTCGGGGTAGGTCGTTTCAATAACACTCAGTTCTAAAATGGTTGCCCATTCAGAGGGCGAACCGTTTAAAACAGGAAGTAAGCCAAACCGACCATCGCCATTTTTAATGTGTTGAATCAAATCCTTATACCTAGGCTCAAAGATGTGGAGATTGAATTTTTCTTTGGGAAAAACCACCGCATTTAAAGGAAAAAGGGGCAAAAAAAACGAGGTGGGCCTAGGTGTCATGAGGCTATAACCCCAAGGCCTTTAAAATGTTTAGAATTTAATCATAAATAGATTGAAAAATAGATAAATACGTTCAAAGCTCACATTAAAAAACATCAAATTGGGCCGCATTCATTCCAATGATAGAAGCGGTCATTGGCCGGCCAAACAAATCCAGCAGAGGTTTAATGAACGAGAGCGGCAGGGATAGAGCTAGGCTAGCCCACAGGGGCGTGGCCGTGCTGGCGCGAGGCTGAGGGAGCGACCTTGGGAGCTACCCGAAGGCCGCTGCCAGCAAGACCAGGCCCCGAGGACTAGCAGCGATAGCCCGCAGCCGCCCTACTCCAACCCATCAACCCAGCTCTGCAAATAGGCATACTTGGGCATAAGCTTTCCATTTTGAGCAATGGTCGCCTGTTCAAAAACAAGGGCATGTGGCTGACTTTCAAACTCTTGAAGCAAAGGAAGCAGTTCAGAGCCGAAATGCGTGGAGGCATCGGCCGGCAAAGCGGCAGGCAGGTTATCGACCGCCATAACAGCGATGGCCGAGGGCGAAAGAAAATCTGTTTCTTGAAAGGAAATTTTGTCCCAGCCGTAGACCGGATCCTTGAGCGTGGAAGCCCGAAGGGTGCAAGGCAAAGGCCCGTTGATATCGCAGCTAATGTCGCCAACCACCTGAACCTGCGTTTTGCTGAGCTGTTCAGCACTTAAAAATCGGGGAGAAATGGAAGACCAAAAATGCCCTGTCATTAGAATTTGAGCGTTGGAAACGAAAGGCAGAAAATGAGCCTTGTACAGCTGGGGCTCAGAAAAAAATTCAGCCGCATCGAAGCCTTCGTCTTGAATACGAACATTGTATTGGTCGTAATCGATGTTTTTGTACCAACGCCCTGTTTCAGGGAAAGGCAGATTGGCATCGATTTCTTTAAAATTCAATTGCCTTAAAACAGAAAGGGCTCCTTGAGCCACACGGCCTTGGCCGGTAAGCAAAATGCGAACATCGGCCACCTTCCAATCTGAAAGCGCAAGATTCATTTGATGGCGGCTATTTAAATCGGCCGTATGCGGCAAGGGTTGCTGAAGGGTTTTTTGGGAAAAGGTGCGCAGGGTATTGTAGGCCCCTACCACCCCTGCATAATAACCAAAACCAATAAGACGCTGGCCATGTGAATCGCGTAGGCATTCGTAATCAATCAACCGAATGTTGCGTTGCAAGACCTCTTGCAGCATTTTAAGGTTGTGGGATTGGCGCTTAATGGTGTGCGAAAAAAAGAAGTAGGTTGAATTGGGAACAAGATCGTCGGGGGGCACCTCCTTAATCCCAAGGTAAACCTGGGCGGTTCGGCTTTCGTCAATCTCAATACCTTGTTCTTGAAAAAGAGCATCAGAAAAGCAACGGTGGGCGGAAGGTTCAGCCCAAATGGAGATGTTGGAATTGCTTTGGGCGAATGCAAGGGCTTGCTCAGGGTTTAAAGCACATCGAAAATCTGGCGGGGATTTGCGTTCGCGAATCAGACAATAAATCATGCTGCAAAAATAGGCCAAAGGGGGAAAGGAAAGCGAGAAAACAGAAAAAGAAAGAACGGATTTGGGATTGAAAGAGGCTAAGTTTAACGTATTTAAACAGTTCGCACAGGTGGGTATGCAACCTAGACCATAGACATTTCGTTTAAGAAGACGGAACAACAAAAAAAAGGATGAGGCAATTAAAAATAACCAAACAGGTAACCAACCGTGAAGATGCGTCGTTGGACAAATACTTAACCGAAATAAGCAAGGAAAACATGATTGCGATGGAAGAAGAGGTTGAGTTGGCACGAAGGATAAAAGCAGGAGACAGCGAGGCACTTAAACGGTTGGTAAGTGCAAATTTGCGGTTTGTGGTTTCGGTGGCCAAGCAGTATCAAAATCAGGGAATGGCTTTGCCAGATTTGATTAACGAGGGGAATTTGGGATTAATCAAAGCAGCTCAGCGGTTTGATGAAACGCGGGGGTTTAAGTTTATATCGTATGCTGTTTGGTGGATTCGGCAATCGATTTTGGCATCGTTGGCTGAGAATGCCCGACTGGTTCGTTTGCCCTCGAATCGGATTGGTTCTGCCCAAAGGGCATTTCGGGTTGCGGGCGAATTGGAGCAATTGTATGGTCGTGAGCCATCGATCGATGAATTGGCCGATGCTATGAACATGACAGCGAAAGATGTGATTGAAGCTATGAATGCGTCTTCGCGCCACCATTCGGTTGATGCGCCTATGCAAGAGGGAGAAGACGGTAGTTTTTTGGATATGTATCCCGATTTCAATGTAGCCAGGCCAGACAAAGCTTTGATTGACGGTGGATTGAAACTTGAATTGAGTCAGGGTTTAGATGCCTTGAACGAGCGGGAGCGCGAAATCATTGAAATGTATTTTGGATTAAGGGGGGCGCACCCGATGAATTTAGAAGAAATCAGCTACAGGTTAAATTTAACCCGAGAGCGTGTTCGGCAATTAAAGGAATACGGTATTCGGCGAATTAAACAAAGTTCTAATTTGGCCGCTCTGCGAAGCTATTTGTAACAAAATAGTACCTTTCGGGCATGAAAACGCCTATAATAGCCCCTTCCCTACTTTCGGCCAATTTTGGTTTGTTGAACGGCGAAGTTGAAATGCTTGAATTGAGTCAGGCCGAATGGTTGCATTTGGACGTTATGGACGGGCGTTTTGTCCCCAACATCTCTTTTGGATTTCCTGTAGTAGAGGCCGTTCGTAGGCAGAGCCAAAAGTTTTTAGATGTGCATTTAATGATTGAACAGCCGGAACTGTATGTGGATCGTTTTGCCAAAGCCGGTTCCGATTTAATCTCGGTACACTGGGAGGCGTGCAGGCATTTGCACAGGACCCTTCAGATGATTCGCGATGCTGGGAAAAAATCAGGAGTGGCCATAAATCCGCACACCCCCGTTAAAGGTTTGCGCAGTATTTTGTCGTCGACAGATTTAATTCTCATTATGAGTGTAAACCCTGGATTTGGAGGTCAACGGTTTATTCCGGAGTCGTTGGAACGTATTTCAGAAACGCGAAAAATGATTGACGATGCAGGATACTCAAACATACATATTGAGGTAGATGGGGGAATTGGTCTGGAGAATGCTGGGGCTGTAATTCAGGCAGGAGCCACGGTTTTGGTAGCGGGGAGTAGTGTTTTTGGTTCTGCAAACCCCCAAGAAACCATTTCAAAGTTAAGAGCGGCTAAATAAAATCAACTTGATTTAGGAATGTGGGTTTCCATCCATTCCCAGAGGGCGTCCTGTCCGGTCTTTTTAAGCGAACTGGTCATGAATTCGGGGGGCAACTCTGCCCAGTCCTTTTTCAGTTCTGATTGAATGCTTTGAATTTGCCTTTGGCCTTGCAGCTTAGAAAGTTTGTCGATTTTGGTGTACACAATGGCACAGGGAATGGTGCTTTTAGCAAGCCAAAGCAGCATTTCGCGATCCAGTTTTTGGAGTGGCAGGCGGCAATCGATTAAAACCAATGCAGCAAGAAGGGTTTGGGTTTTTGCTAAATAGCCATGAATCAGTTGGTCGAAATCGCGGCGCAGGCTTTTGCTGACCTTTGCAAAACCGTACCCGGGCAAATCTACCAGGTAAAAGTGGTTGTCGACCAAAAAATGGTTAATAAGTCGGGTTTTTCCAGGAGTAGATGAGGTTTTAGCTGGGCCTTTTCCGCCCGCCAGCAAATTCAGCAGAGAAGATTTACCCACATTTGAACGACCAATAAAGGCATATTCTGGCAGGCCTGTTGTTGGGCATTGAGAAACCTTAGCCGAAGAAGCAATAAATTCAACCGTTCTTTTCCCCATTATGCTAACTGGGTTGATTCAAGCCAACCTTGCAACAGGGAATTAAATTCAGAGGGCCGTTCCATCATAGGGGCATGTCCACAGTTTTCGACCCAATACAACGTGCTGTTTGGCAGCAGGGCACGAAATTCGGTGGCTACTTCAGGGGGCGTAATATGGTCGTTTTTACCCCAAATCAAGCAAACTGGAAGGTTCATTTTAGGCAATTCGTTGGCCATATTGTGCCTAATGGCGGATTTTGCTAAGGAAATAATCCGAATGGCCTTAAGTTTATTGTTGACAATTTCAAACACCTCGTCCACCAGTTCTTTGCTTGCCGTAGCCGGGTCGTAAAAGGTATATTCCACCCTTGATTTGATAAAATTGTAGTCGGATTTTCTGGGATAAGAACCGCCAAAAGCATTTTCGTACAAACCAGAAGAGCCGGTCAGAATTAAACGCTGAACCTTATTGGGATGAGCAGCGGTATAAATAAGGCCAACATGCCCCCCTAAGGAATTTCCTAAAAGCGACACGTGTTCATAACCTTTGAATTCAATAAACTCAGCTAAAAAATCACCCAAGCGTTTCACATTGGTATCCAACATGGGCATGGTATAAATAGGCATGATGGGAATAACCAAGGTATAGTTTGCGCTGAAATGCGAAACAACCTCTTTAAAGTTGCTCAAAGCCCCAAATAGTCCATGAAGGATAATCAGAACAGGACCCTGTCCTTCTTCCACATACTCGAAGCTACCTTGTTTTTTGACCTTCAGTTCCATTCCTTTATGGAATTGTTTTGGTTTTCAAAGGTAGAGAAAAATTACACGTAACCACCTTCATCGTTTAGGAACGTTTTATGCAGATATCGGCCTTGGATTTCAAAGCGTTGATTTGCTTATATTCAGAGGCGTTTCGCTCATCGTAAAGGCGGTTGGTGTCTACTTCGTTCAGTCCCTTCCAAGCATTCAATTGCTGAACATGCTGCTTGCGCTCATCTTCCGATTGCTCAATAAACAGACTGAGGTCCCAGGGTAAAAAATCCAGTTCATCAGCCAAAGCGGGAATACCTTCAACCAAAATAACCGCAGAGGTAAATGGGCCATAGGTTATGGCTTGAATATGATGGTCTGGATGCCTTGCATATCCGGGAGCTTGAACGGCATTTCCAAGGTTCAGCAGGTTTAGGTCTTGGGTTAAAACAGGAAGTTGAAAGGCTGTTTTCCAATCATGAGGCTGATTTCTGCGGGCGCTGGAAGGCAGAATCCAATTATCAAGCCGAACAATATGGCAAGGCTGCTGTAGAAGTCCCAATTCACGTTTAAGCAAAGAGGCAAGTGAGGACTTGCCGCTTCCGGTATTCCCTCCTATCCGTATCCAGGTTAACTGGCCATTGAATTTGGAAACAATCATATTGGCCAAAGCGTTTATGGAAGGCAAAAAGGGTGGATTTAGAATAAAATCAACTGCTTCAAGCAAAGTTGGGAAAAACAAATCGGGTTGGGTGCTTCCGGTTTTCATTCCCTTTCCGGTGGCCACTCCTACCGTTGTGCACCCTGCACTTTTGCCGGCAAGGATATCTCGTTCGTTATCGCCAACCATAAAACTGGAGGTCAAATCGATGTTAAAGCGTTGAGCAGCCTGAATTAGCATGCCAGGTTTGGGCTTTCGGCAATCGCAATCGATTTTCAGTTCTGGATTTTCTTCCGGGAAGCCTTTATCGGGGTGATGGGGGCAGTAATAAATAGCATCTAAAAAGGCCCCCTGCTCGCCCAGTTCGGTTTCCATGCGGTTATGAATATGTTTCAGGCCCGCTTCGGTGGTCATATTTCGGGCTAAAACCGACTGGTTGGTTACCACGACCGACAAAAATCCAGAGCGATTTATGGCAGCAATGGCTTTGGGTGCAAACGGAAAAAGCCTAAAATCTTCTGCTTTAGAAATAAAATGGGTGTCGTCATTAATCACCCCATCTCGGTCTAAAAAAATGGCGCTTTGCCTGCCGGCCAGATTTCTGGCTTTCGTAAATCCACGAAGCACATCGTTTTCCACCTTTTTTAATCGATCGGGTGTGCCCATGTCCTTCATGTATTCTGGGGTGCTGTAGGCGTAAATGGCGTAATTTTCAACCCAGTTTGGTATTAAATCTCGGCCAAAATCACAAGGCGTATTGGGAATGGCATCAAACAGCTCGGGATTCATCAAATACAAACCGGCATTGACCAAATTGGGCAACCAAGGATTTCCAGCTCTGGGTTTGGGGTTAAATTGCAGAACCCTATTTTGGGAATCGACTTCAAGCAAATCGGAATCGTGAGGATGGTCGTTAGGGTGAACAACCAGCGTCATATTTGCTTTATTAAGGCTGTGAAAATCCCAAATTCGGTGCAAATCCAAGTCCATAAAAACATCGCCATACACGATCCAAACGGGTTCGTTAAAGGAATTGCCTTTCCCCGAGAGACAGCCTGCAGTTCCTAAGGGAGAAGATTCAAGCAGGTATTCCAAAACAGGGAAATTGCCGCCGCCTTGCCCAAAATGTTGAACGATGGAATCGGGCAGGTAATTTAGGGTTAAAATGGCTCTTTCAACGCCTTGTTGTTTAAGCCAGCTAAGGGTGTATTCCAACAGGGGTTTGGAATTTATTTCAACCATAGGTTTGGGCCTTTGGGCGGTTGCCTCTCCTAGACGCGTTCCCTTTCCTCCGGCTAAAACAATGGCAATCATGCGTTTGGTTTTCGAGCGATGTAAAGCATTTCAGCGGCGGGGACTGCAAATCGTTCGCGCTCTTCATTGCTGAGGCGCAAGGCCAAATTGTTGACTTCTACCTGAAAACCGGCCTTTTCAAGGCGTTCCGAATAATCTGTACCATAGAGGCGAAAATGGTCGGATTGCAAAAACCGGCGTTCGCGTTCTTTGGGGTCGGTAATGCTGATGTCTTCGTCGGTCTTTTCAGCTCCGGGGTTCATTGGCACCTGTAAAATGGCCCAAGCGCCGGGTTTCATAACCCTGCCTATTTCTCTCATGGCGTGCACATCATCGGGAATGTGTTCCAAAACATGGTTGCAGAAAACAACATCGAATGTGTTCGATTCAAAGGGCATATGGTTGATGTCCATTTTAATATCGGCCCAGGGTGAAAGCAAATCACCTGTTAGGTAATCTAAATTTTTCATGGATTTGAATCGCTTTAAAAAGCAGTATTCGGGGGCAATATGCAGGACTTTATAAGGCGCTTGGAAAAAATCGGTTTCGCGCTGCAAATAAAGCCACATTAGTCGGTGCCTTTCAAGGCTCAAGGTTGAGGGACTTAGGGCGTTTTTTCTAGAAACCATGCGGCCATAGGGCAAAAACTGTCGAAAGGTATCGCCTGTAATAGGATCTTCCACTCGATTTCCGAGGTAAAAAAGCCCAACAAACGTTAAGAAAAAATGACTAACATGGTGCAGATAAGAACGGGGCACCAATCTCGTTACAATACTGATGATAAATTTCATGCCTAAGAATTGGCACAAAACTAATGCATCTATTGAATAAAGGATAAAAAACGGCATGGTTAATAAGGGAATACGCATGAACAAGGCAAAAAACCCACTAGTAAAAAGAGAGAAAACGTGCGAAGGAATAAGTGGACTGCCAAAGGAAATTCAGGGAAGGCAATTAGGGGGTCTTAAGAAATCTGCATCCAAGCTGAAAGTACTTGAAAAGCAGGCGGGGGCTTTGTACCTTTGTGAAATGAAAAGTCAAGTTCAACTATTCGTATTGCTGGGATTAATATTTGGAGGCATAGTGCATGGTCAAACTAGCAATTCGGTAGATTCCAAGGGGCGTAAACAGGGTTCCTGGATTTTCAAGTATGAAAATGGACTTACAAAGTCAGAAGGTTTGTTCAAAGATGGACGGCAAATTGGGCGCTGGGTATATTACAATGAGCAGGGGAAATTAAAGTCAGAGATGGAATTTTTGACGGATACGGCCTACACCAACGCAAAATTTTACCATCCAAACGGAAAATTAGCTGGGGAGGGTATGTACAAAACCAAAAAACGAACAGGTGCTTGGTATTTTTATAATTCGGACGGAACAATGATTTCAGAGGAGCGGTTTTTAAATGGCCTGCTAAACGATACCGTTCGGCATTTTCATTTTAACGGGAAATTGTACGAAAAATGGGGTTATAAGGGTGGAGTTAAGGAAGGCTTATGGGAGCAGTATTTTGATTCAGGGGTGCTAAAAGCCAGAGGGGTTTATGTAAAAAACAAGTTGCATGGGCATGTAGCCTTTTTTCATTCCAATGGTCGGTTAGCCATGACGGGGATCTATGAAAATGATTTAAGAAATGGAACCTTTACGCATTATCACGAAGATGGACGGGAACGGATGACCCTTCGGTACATTAAGGGTGAATTGCATCCGGCAGATAGGTCAAAAGTGGCCCTGCCAGAAACCAAAGAGTACATTCCTGAGGAGCAATTAAAGCAACAATTTCGTCAAAGAGGCTATCCAGATTATTAAGCCATGAGCAAAAAAGGAAGGGTATTGGTTGCAATGAGCGGGGGAATAGACAGTTCCGTTGCTGCGATGCTGTTGCACCAACAGGGTTATGAGGTAATAGGGGTAACCATGAAAACCTGGGATTATGCCCAAAGCGGTGGAGGCAGGAAAACAACGGGCTGCTGCAGCTTAGACGACATCAACGATGCTAGGGCTATGGCTGTTGAATTGGGGTTTCCTCATTACATTTTAGACATAAGGTCCGAGTTTGGAGAGGCCATCATTGAGAATTTTGTGGAAGAATATTTGGCGGGGCGAACACCCAACCCATGTGTATTGTGCAACACCCATATAAAATGGGATGCCCTGGCTAAGCGAGCTGAGCAATTGGATTGCGACTTTATTGCTACGGGGCATTATGCGCGGGTTCGCAAAGAAGCAAATCGGTACGTTGTAAGTTCGGGGTTGGATGCTCAAAAAGACCAGAGTTATGTGCTTTGGGGGTTAAGTCAAGAAGCTTTAGCTAAAACGTTGTTTCCTATTGGGGGATTTAAAAAGACCGAAATAAGAGAAATGGCCTTCAAAGCAGGGTTTGAACGATTATCGAAGAAGGCCGAGAGCTATGAAATTTGCTTTATCCCAGACAACGATTATCGTGGCTTTTTGCAACGAAAAAAACCGGAAGAAACGTCAAAAATGTCGCAAGGGCATTTTATAGACAAAAATGGGAAAATCCTCGGCACACATTCTGGCTATCCCTTTTTTACTGTTGGGCAGCGCAAAGGATTGGGCATAGCATTGGGTGAGCCCGCTTTCGTTACGGGAATACGCCCCGAAACTAATGAAGTTGTTTTAGGTAACCGCGAAGACCTTTTGCAACAAACCATGTTTGTTCGCAATCTGAATCTTCTAAAATACAATCAAATCGAGGAAGGACAAAAAGCCTTGGTGAAGGTCCGGTATAAAGACAGGGGAACACAGGCCACTTTGTACCCTGGCCCTGATTTGTTGGAAGTGGTTTTTGAATCTCCAGTCGAAGCGATTGCTCCCGGCCAATCGGCGGTAATGTACGAAGGTGAAGATGTAATTGGTGGCGGGTTTATTGCGCGAAATCCCAATTAAGCCGATGTTTAAGGTAGAATGTAGACCAAGGCATTTAAACGGATAGCCTAATGGTTGTTGTATTCTAAATTATTTTAAAGTTAGGTAGGCGTAGTCAAGGTCATTTCTTCTATTTTTGTGGGCAATTAGACTGATTTTCCATGAATATCCACGAGTACCAAGCAAAAGACATTTTAAAATCTTATGGTGTAGCCATACAGGAAGGCATTTTAGCTCAAAGCCCAGAGGAGGCTGTTCAAGCTGCGAAAGACCTTCAGGCTCAAACGGGTACAGAATGGTGGGTAATCAAAGCTCAGGTACATGCCGGAGGCCGAGGTAAAGGTGGGGGAATCAAATTGGCCAAAACGCTTGAAGAGGTTAGGGAAAAATCGGAAGCCATCATTGGAATGAATCTTGTAACCAAACAAACGGGTGAGCAAGGAAAACATGTTCACATGGTTTTGGTTTCACAAGATGTTTATTATCCGGGGCCATCTGCGACGGCTGAATTTTACATGTCTGTTTTACTGGATAGAAGTTCCGGTAGAAACATCATCGTTTACTCCCCAGAAGGTGGTATGGACATTGAAGAGGTAGCAGAAAAATCACCTGAAAAGATTTACCGTGAAGAAATCCACCCAGGAAGAGGTTTACAGGCATTCCAAGCGCGTAAAATTGCATTCAACCTTGGATTAAGTGGAACGGCATTCAAAGAAATGGTAAAATTTGTCCAAGCATTATACGCCGCTTACGAAGGGATTGATGCCTCAATGTTTGAAATCAATCCAGTATTTAAAACCAGCGATGACAAAATTGTAGCCGTTGACGCAAAAGTAAACCTAGATGATAACGCCTTGTTTAGGCATCCCGCCTTGGCAGCTTTGCGTGATGAGCGTGAAGAAGACCCTACGGAGGTAGAAGCTGGGCACTACCATTTGAATTATGTTAAACTAGATGGAAACGTTGGTTGCATGGTGAATGGAGCTGGCTTAGCCATGGCCACCATGGATATCATTAAATTAAGCGGAGGAGAACCTGCCAACTTCTTAGATGTAGGTGGAACAGCAGACGCCGCTCGGGTTGAACAAGCCTTCCGTATTATTTTAAAAGACCCGAATGTTAAAGCCATTTTGGTCAATATTTTCGGTGGTATTGTGCGCTGCGATAGGGTTGCACAGGGAGTGGTAGATGCCTACCGAAATATGGGCAATATTTCTGTACCCATTATTGTTCGTTTGCAAGGCACCAACGCAAAAGAAGCCAAAATATTGATTGACGAATCTGGGCTAAAGGTGTTTTCGGTTATTCAACTTGAGGAGGCCGCACAAAAAGTGGCAGAGGTCCTTGCATAATTTCTCAGCACCATTTCAAATTTAAAGGAAAGGGGTTCCCTTTCCTTTTTTTGGGCTTGATAATACAGCAGAAGGCTTTAAACCAAATAGGAGCCTAAAAAAAGAGGGTGGCTGAAACCTGGAAAAGAAAATTTTGCATAAGTACGGGAGCAGGAGACAAATCTCCATAACCCTCGAAAACCGATTGCCTCCCTTCCCGATGGTGTAAAGCAAAGGCCCCGTCCACCGTTATCCACTTTCGCAACTGCCAGCCAATTCCCCCAGAAAAAATATGGTTGTGGAAGGAAGATTGCTGTGAACTGAAAAAGGCCGAACTTTGAAACTGATAACCCAATCTTGCATAAAGGCCCTCAAAGCGGTACTCAAATCCTAATTTAGCAATATGGCTGAGACCGAAAGCGGTATCGACAAAGGCATTTTCTTGAGTAAAATCCAAGGCGGGAGCAAAAGAAATTCCCGCATAGTTTACCTGTTCGTATTCCAAACCAAGGATTGCCTTCTTTTTTAAAACGAAGGCCGAAGAAAGTTGCCAACGCCAAGGCAGATTTACATCGTAGGCATATTGAAGGGTTGGACTAACCGCTGTGTAATTGGAACCCGTAAACTGGGTATTCATTCTGCTGCTAAACTGCTCTTCTATACTTAAAAAAACAGGAGAATGCAAAGAAAGTCCAATCCTCCACGCATCGGTGATTCGATAGATTGCACCCAATTTAAACGAAAACCCAGTCCCACTTACTTGAAGGTTGTCTCTCCATTCAACCGATTCAAACACTGGAACCGTATTTTGGACGTCGCGCTCAAGAAGGGTAGATTCTTGCTCAAAATCCAAACGATGAATGCCTACCGTAGCTCCTAAATAAAACCGATGAGCGTAATTTATCGCGCTGTTGATCACCACTTCGCCATGCGAGCCCGATCGGCTAATTTGACGAGAAATTTGAACCTGGGTGCCGTTGGTTGCGCCAAGTGGTTCATAGGAAATACCCCCTGATCCAGGAATGGAATCAATAAGGTAAGTTTGAAAGGCCAAGGCCGTTGAAAAAAGGTCCAAGTTTCCTGGGTTGCTGCCGTTTGCAGTAGCGGCGAAATACGAGCCTAACGAATGGGTAGCTTGTTCGCCACTGAGTAAAATTCGTTGATTGAACGAGGCCAAGCGGTTGTAACCTATGCTAAAATTAAAGAATTGAAGGCCTTGGTTGCTGTCGTGGTTGCTTCGGCGGGTAAGAACCAGCCCGGCACTGCCGAATTGAAACAAAGATTTCGAATCGTTTTGACGCGATAACCAATCGGACTCGGTGCTGGCCCAATTCAGCCCAGGGCTTAAACTTAATGCTTGCCGTTGAAAAAAACCTATTCCAGCTGGATTGTACGAGGCCGTAGTGAAATCGGCCCCTACAGCGCCCATGGCCCCGCCCATTCCCACAAATCGGCTACTGCCCTGCAAATTATACATGGAAAACCTTAATGCATCTTCGGAATATTGCCCTTGAACACCGATTGAAAAAAAGCCATTGAACATTAAAAAGAGGACCCAACGAATTCCGACATTCAAACCTTTAGAATTAGATAGCTTCATCATATTAGCTTGCCTTATCTAGGCCTTTGGCCAGAGGGGGTTGAACGTGGTGGGGAAGATGACTTTTGGGGAACCGAGCCCGAAGAACGGACGGGCGGACTTGTTCTATTTACCGGAGCGTGAGCTGGGCTGCTGGAACGAACAGCAGGAGGAGCAGCCCGCGGCACAGAACGACTGCCTTCCCCAAACGAAGCCTTGCGCCCTGAATTGGTAGCAGGACTTGATGAAACCCGTCCTGAATTTGAGGCTGGGGGCTCTTCCCTAATGAGTCCATTCTCCTTTCTATTATCAAATCGGGTGGCAGAATTGGCAGGAGCAGATTCAACCCGAACGGGCGACCGACCTGTACTTGTAGGCCGTATGGCTGCCGGTTCGGGAACACGTTCAGTATTGCTCTTTGGAGCGGTTGGAACGGGTCGCGACGGGCGAAGACCCGTTTCAGCATCGGGGTTTGTTCCGGCTGGTCGGCTTGGCCTTCCGGAATAAGAAAATCCAGAAAAAGAGGAGTTTAATATGGTAGGCGCTTTTCTTTTTCGAAAGACCACCGAATTGGAACCCGTTCCTACATTTCCGTTGGCTGAAGCATGGCCCCAAAAACCGAATTGCTTCGGGTTGTTTGGCCAATTCCATAAAGGAAATCCAGAATTCAACCACCATGAAACCCAATTAGGCTGAAAAGAAGAGCCCATGCCATACCAATTCCAAGGCGTGGTTTCATAAATATTTGTTCCCCAATAATTTACCTCATGCGAAAACCAATAATGCTCCGTATACCAAGAAGAAAAATAATCAGGAAACAAAGCACCTGAACCGAAACGGCGGATCCGGGAACTGTATGAGTAGTCATAGTAATCCTCGTAATCTAGAGCGGGTATGCCCGAAGAAATAATCAAATTTCCAAAGGCGTCGCGTTTAAACCTTTCAGAAACAATCATGCTACCCTCCGTTCCTGTGTCTGAAACTAGGCTTCCTGACGAGGTGCTAAGTGGAACATAATCGTTTTGAGGGAGATCGGAAAGAGAAAAATAGGCGTCGTCGTTGGCGAAAGACTGAAAATCAGAAATTCGGCAGGCCTGAAAACCCATCAAAAAAAAGCCAACGATAAACAAATGCAGCAAAGCGGGCTTTGAGGGCTTAACAATGACAGGCAATTTGTACTTTTGGAGCATAGGCAATCTCATTGCAAATACTATACCATAAATAATACAGAACGGAAGTGGAACAGTTGACATCTAGAAGTACCAATTACGCTCAATGGTACAACGACTTGGTTTTGAAGGCAGGCTTGGCCGAACATTCGGCTGTTCGTGGCTGCATGGTTATTAAGCCATATGGCTTTAGCATTTGGGAACGCATGCGCGACGACTTGGACCGGCGATTTAAAGAAACCGGACATGAAAACGCCTATTTCCCCCTATTTATACCCAAATCGTTTTTGAGCAAAGAGGCAGCGCATATTGAAGGTTTTGCCAAAGAATGCGCAGTGGTAACCCATTACAGGTTAAAAAATTCAGAAGACCGCAAGAGCGTTATTGTGGATCCTGAAGCCAAATTAGAGGAAGAGCTTATTGTTCGCCCCACCTCCGAAACCATCATTTGGAACACCTACAAAAATTGGATTAACAGCTACCGAGATTTGCCCTTGCTGATCAACCAATGGGCCAATGTAGTACGTTGGGAAATGCGCACTCGGCTGTTTTTAAGAACCGCTGAATTCTTATGGCAAGAAGGACATACAGCACACTCAACCCGCGAAGAGGCCGAAGCCGAAACACGGTTGATGCTTGATGTGTATTCTGATTTTGTTCAAGATATCTTGGCCATTCCGGTCATTAAAGGATTGAAAACAGAAAGCGAACGGTTTGCAGGGGCACTAGATACCTATTGCATTGAGGCACTTATGCAAGATGGAAAAGCATTGCAAGCCGGAACCTCGCACTTTTTAGGTCAAAATTTTGCCAAAGCATTCGACGTTAAATTTACCAATTCCGAAGGCAAGCAAGAATTTGTATGGGCCAGCAGTTGGGGCGTTTCAACCCGATTAATGGGAGCCTTGATTATGTGCCATTCCGATGACAACGGCTTGGTTCTTCCGCCCCGCCTTGCTCCGATTCAGGTGGCGGTTGTGCCTATTTATCGGAAAGAGGAAGAGCGAATTGCAATGGTAAATGCCTGTTCAAAATTGGCATCAGAACTTAAAGCCGCAGGAATTCGGGTAAAGTTGGACGATGACGACAAAAAGAAACCCGGTTGGAAATTCTCGGAATACGAATTTAAAGGAGTTCCCATACGGCTGGCTTTGGGGCCCAGAGATTTAGAATCTGGCAGCGTTGAATTGAGCCGCAGAGACACCCTAACCAAAGAAAGTGTTTCAATGGAAGGACTGGGCGAACGCTTAACTTTATTGTTGGAAGAAATTCAAAAAGCCTTGTTTGATCGTGCCTTGGAATTCAGAAATCAGCATATTACACGGGTTGACAGTTGGGAGGAATTTCAATCGGTTTTGCAAAACAAAGCTGGGTTTATTTCGGCCCATTGGGACGGGACGGCTGAAACCGAAGAAAAAATCAAAGAAAGTACAAAAGCAAGCATCCGATGTATTCCCTTGAACAACCAAGCTGAAACAGGAACCTGCATCTTCTCAGGCAAACCTTCAAACCAGCGCGTTTACTTTGCATTGGCTTATTAATAAGAAATACTATGGCTGATACCCGATCCATGATTCTGGAAAACCTTCACGATAAAAACCGCCTTAAGCAGACGGTTTATGCAAACACCCTAAATGGATTCAATTTAATGAGGCAGGCCATGGAACGGGTTTACACTGATTTAAAGCCTGAGGTGGAATCGTGGACTGAGCCAACGGCACGGTGGAAATTTCAGGATGTAAATGCCCATGAATTTAGCCTGACCTTTGGTTCAGATGTTATGATTCTAAACCACCACTCCAATGTATTTCAGTTTGAACGCAGTCATCCACAATGGCAAACGGCCTATTTGAAGGCCGATGAGCAAAGAAGCTATTTCGGAGTGATTCATGTGTATAATTTTCTTCACGACAGTTTGGCCTACAATCGGCAAGAAGATTACGGCTATTTGATTGCCCGCATTTTCATCAATAAAGACAAGCATTTTATGGTGGAAGGCAAGCGGCAATTGGGCTTTTTGTACAATCGTTTTAGCGAAGAAGAAATAAGCGTTGAGGCCTTTGAAAAGGTTTTGCATACCTGTATGTTGTACAGCCTAGATTTCGATTTGCTGCTGCCTCCGTATGAGCAGGTAAAAGTGGCCACGGTAGAACAGGTGCAAGCCTACACCAAACTTGCCATGGGCCGTACCGGAAAACGCCTTGGCTTTCGGTTTGAATCAGACAACGACAGCCTGTTGCTGTGATATACCCAAAACAGGGCGGCTCCGTTATGGCCGGCTGCGATGAAGCCGGTCGGGGTTGCTTGGCAGGTCCCGTTTTTGCTGCTGCGGTTATTTTAAATCCCGAATTACCAATCCAAGGCTTAAACGATTCCAAAGCCTTAACCCTTGAACAGCGTAACCGTTTAAAGGTAGACATTGAGGAGAAATCCTTGGCCTGGGCTATTGGAGTGTGCAGCCATGCTGAAGTCGATGAAATCAATGTGCTGAATGCCGCCATTTTAGCAATGCATAGAGCCATTGACGGCCTTAAAATGCGGGCCGACGGATTGTTGATTGATGGAAATCGGTTTAAATCCTACTGGGGCATTCCCCACCGATGCGAAATTAAGGGCGATGCCCGGTTTGCATGCATTGCCGCCGCAAGTATTCTGGCAAAGACTCACCGAGATGCTTTTATGTTTGATGCCCATAGCCAATTTCCACAGTACGCCTGGAACGAAAACAAAGGCTACCCCACCCCATTTCACAAACGAGCAATTCAGAAGTTTGGCCCAAGCCCATTGCATCGATTGAGCTTTAAAGGAGTGAAAAGCGAGTAAAATGTAGACCATTAACTGTTACCATAACGTTTCTTTTTTTGATTGAAGGGCAGCAAATTTTGGAGACTCAAAATGGAATTATACCTTAGTTGAACAAAGAAAAGGTATTCAAATGCGTCATTTTTATTGGTTTTGTTTTTTGTTTTTTGGGTTCGTACTTCAAGCACAGGTTAAAATTGGAAGCAACCCTCAACTGCTTAGTCCCAGTGCTGTTTTAGAATTGGAAAGCACCAACAAGGGCTTTTTTCCGCCGAGATTAACAACAGTGCAACGGGACAGCATTGCCACGCCGGGGGTACAAAATTTGGGACTGGAGGGTCTGACCATTTACAACCTAAGCAACCATTGTTTGGAAATTTGGGTAGGTAGAATATGGAAATCCATGTGCGATGATACATGCACCGGACCACCGGCTCCCCCAGCCCAACTTAGCGGTCCCAGTGAACCAATTGCAGGCGGACAGGCCGCCTATTCGGTTTCAAACATAGGATTAACCTATGCGCAATGGACCTTGCCCTCGAACTGGACTTTATTGAGTGGCCAAACTACACCGACCATTTTGGTGCAGGTGGGTTCAGATACCGGCCAGGTATCGGTAAGCGACAAAAACAGCTGTGGTGTTGGGCTTGCCAGCCAAATTTCGGTAAATCCTTGCACCTATCCTGGTCAACGAAGTGGGTGCCCGGCTGTGCACCCCTCGGCCATACGACAGGCAAACCCACAGATTTCAGATGGAGTTTATTGGATACAAGCGGCAAACAACGGCCCTGCAATTCAAGCGTATTGCCGATTTAATTACCTAGATGGGGGCGATTGGGTTTTGATGTTGAAGGTATTTAATCAGGGAGATATGCCTTCGGGTAGTGTTCGCTGGACCGACACCCTATTGCACAATGCCAGCGATTTTAACTTAAATTCTGGGAACTGGTCAAAATATGCCACCTGGAACCGCTTTCCGTTCACCCGATTGGCTATGGAAATGCGTCAAGGTGGGCAATCGAAGGTTCCTCCCATTCAAATTTACAATACAGCCAGAACCTTTGCACAAGCCATTGCTTTGGCCGGAGGAGCCAATGCTCCCAACAATTTAAACACGACCGTTCGCTGCGATGCCACCGACCCTGCCATACCCCCCGGAAGCAGGTATTGGAATTTGCCAATGAAGGCGGGAGCTGCATTTTCAAATGCGAATGGACAGGAACAATTTATTCAATCGTATGGAATTGGCATGTGGGCGTTTAATTCGGTTAATTCAAACAGCGGCGAAGGTTTTGCCAACACAGGTCGTGCTGGAGCTTGGATAGGCTGCCCGCTGGACGACAACAGCAACAGCTTCAATCAACCCAGCTTTGGGGGTTCTGATTCTGGTTTTGGCTTCGGAACCTCTGGGGGCAATCCAGCAAAAACAACCAGTTGTGGGTATTCCGAATGGAACCTAGGTTCATCGACCAACACCCTGCCGGGCTATGTTTGGTTGAGGTAAAGGGGAATGTAAGTCGTTAAAAGCAGCATTGCCGCCCGCGGGCGGGATTGAACCAGGGTAGCTCGGCAAGGGCGAAGTGCCAGGCTCCGCGCGCCGCGGAGGCGACTTCAGGAGCCACCGCAAGGCCGCTGGACCTGCCACTGAGCATTGCCGACTACCGGTGAAAGCCCGATAACCCGCCCATAAAATCAGGAAAAATTAGAGTTTGCGCTTTACCTCAACTTCTTCGAATGCCTCGATGATGTCGCCGATTTGAATGTCGTTGAAGCGGTCGATGGTTAGGCCGCACTCGTAGCTGGTTGCGACTTCTTTGACGTCGTCTTTGAAGCGTTTCAGGCTGCTGAGTTTGCCGGTGTGCATCACGATGCCTTCGCGGATGATGCGTACTTTGTGATTGCGTGCAATTTTTCCGTCGGTAACGTAACAGCCAGCAACGGTTCCCACTTTGGTGATGCTAAAGACATCGCGAACCTCGACGGTGGCGGTAACTTTTTCTTCAAACTCGGGCGCAAGCATGCCTTCCATGGCCGCCTTAACCTCGTCAATAGCCTGATAGATAATAGAATAGGTCCGAATGTCGATTTCTTCGGCTTCGGCCAATCGGCGTACCGCGGGGCTAGGCCGCACCTGGAATCCAACGATAATGGCATCGGAAGCGGAGGCCAGCATGACATCGCTTTCGCTGATGGCGCCTACCGATTTGTGGATGATATTGACCTGAATGCTGTCGGTGCTGAGCTTTAAAAGCGAATCGGTCAGGGCTTCGGCTGAGCCATCGGTATCGGCCTTAATGATGATGTTAAGCTGTTGGAAATCTCCGATGGCAATGCGTCGGCCAATTTCGTCTAGGGTAATGTGTTTGCGTGTTCGCAGTCCTTGTTCGCGCTGCAATTGCTGGCGTTTGGTGGCAATTTCACGGGCTTCGCGCTCGTCGTCCATCACCTTAAATTTATCGCCGGCTTGAGGTGCGCCGTTCAAGCCCAAAACGCGTACCGGCATAGCTGGTCCAGCCTTTTTGATGGGCGTACCGCGTTCATTGAACATCGCTTTCACCCTTCCGCTAAACTGACCTGCCAACACCACATCGCCCATAGACAAGCTGCCCGATTGCACCAGCAAGGTGGCTACATAACCGCGGCCTTTATCAAGCTGAGCTTCAATAACCACGCCTTGGGCGTTTTTATCGGGGTTGGATTTCAGTTCCAACATTTCGGCTTCCAGCAAAACTTTATCGAGCAAAGCGTCGATGTTCAGGCCTTGTTTGGCTGAAATTTCTTGGCATTGGTATTTACCGCCCCAGTCTTCCACCAACAGGTTCATATTGGCAAGGGCTTCGCGGATTTTCTCGGAATTTGCTCCGGGTTTATCGATTTTATTGATGGCAAACACCATAGGCACATTGGCGGCCTTAGCATGGTTAATGGCCTCAACCGTTTGGGGCATCACCGAGTCGTCGGCGGCAATCACAATAATGGCCACATCGGTCAATTGAGCACCGCGTGCCCGCATGGCTGTAAAGGCCTCGTGACCTGGAGTGTCAATAAAGGTAATTTGCTTTCCACCATCAAGGGTAACCCCATAGGCCCCAATGTGCTGGGTAATGCCGCCGGCTTCGCCTGCAATAACGTTGGCTTTACGAATGTAGTCGAGCAACGAAGTTTTACCATGGTCAACGTGGCCCATAACCGTAACGATGGGTGGGCGGTCGCTCAAAGATTCTGGGCTATCTACCTCTTCTTCTTCGGCATCTTCGGTATCGGCAGAAACGAATTTAATTTCATGGCCAAATTCTTCGGCAATGATTTGAATGGTTTCAGCGTCTAGGCGTTGGTTAATTGACACAAAAAGGCCAAGGCTCATGCAGGCCGAAATAATTTCGGTGACAGAAATATCCATCATTTGCGAAAGTTCGTTGGCCGAAACGAATTCGGTTACCTTCAAAATTTTGCTTTCGCGCTCGGTAGCCTCGGCTTGGTTTTGAATTTTCTCTCGAATTCCCTCGCGCTTTTGTCTGCGCATTTTCACCGAATTGGATTTACCTCTTTCGCTTAGACGCGCAAGGGTTTCCTTAATTTGTTTTTGGATTTGTTCCTCGGTGAGTTCGACTTTAATTTCGGGACGAATGTCTTTTCTAGGTCCTCTTTGGCCACCGGCAGGACCACGTTGGCCTTGTTGTCCGGGTTGACCAGGACCGCGCTGAAACTGCCCGGGACCGCGTTGGCCAGGGCCGGATTGACCTTGGCCAGATTGGCCTTGACCTTGGCCTTGATTTTGCCCGCCTTGTAGGGTTGGGCTTTTAATGCCTTCCTTGGTAATGCGTTTGCGTTTGGTTTTATCGTCTGAACGGCGGTCGCCGGCGGCGGGAAGTTCGATTTTTCCGATAATGGTTGGACCGTCCAACTTGCTGGCAGCGGCTCGGTACACTTCGGGTGCGGCATCAGGTTGGGGCAGTACAGGATCTACCGATTTAGGTTCATCTGTAGGCGTATCAGCTGTAGGAGCTTGGGGCTGGGCAGAAGGGGTAGGCTCAGCAGGTTTTTCCGCTTTTTCGGTCTTGGGTTCCTCCTTTTTAACGGGTTCAGGCTTGGGTTGTTCCTTTGCTGGCTCTGCTTTTTTGACAGGCTTTTTGGGTGCCAGATCAATTTTACCAAGCACCTTAATTCCACCCGCCTGTGGTTTATCTTCCGTTGGGATGCTTGGACCTTCGCTAACTGGAGGTTCCACTTTGGGAGTTTCCTTCACAGGTTCAGGTCCGGCCTTAGCAGGTGCCGACAAGCTAATGTCTTTAATGAGCATTTCTTGCTGTGGTTCGTCGTACACATGGGGAGTTTCGGTCTTCTTAACATCCTCAATGGTAACGGTTTCCCTTTGTACAGGGCTACCGCCCATTTGCCGAGATTTCTCCTTGGCTTGAACATCCGATTGGTGTTCTTTGCACAGAATTAAGTAATGATCTTCCGAGATTTTGGAATTTGGATTGGACTCAATAGAGTATCCATGCTTGTTAAGGGTTTCCACCAAGGTGGCAACACCAACATTCAAATCTTTGGCAACTTTACTTAATCTCAGTGTTTTGACTTCAGACATAGATAGAATTAAACATCAAACAGCCCCGGGTGAACCACCACAAAGGTATGCATAATAGGACAAATGGTTATTTTTCGAACTCAGACCTTAAAATTTGAAGGACTTCCTCAATGGTTTCCTCTTCAAGGTCAGTGCGGCTAAGCAAATCGGCTTTGTTTAGTTCCAAAACAGATTTAGCGGTATCGCAACCCACCGACTTAAGGGTATCGATGACCCAGTCTTCGATTTCATCGCGGAAATCGTCAAGTGCAACGTCTTCCATATCGGGTTCGTCGTCGCGGTACACATCAATTTCGTATCCAGTTAAACGGCTTGCCAGTTTGATGTTCATGCCGCCCTTACCAATGGCTAGACTTACCTGGTCGGGTTTCAAAAACACGCGAGCCCGGCGGTCAGCATCGTTCAGTTCCATGGTAACAATTTTAGCAGGACTCAAGGCCCGCTGAATGTACAAGGATATGTTGTTGGTATAGTTTATAACATCGATATTCTCGTTGCGCAATTCACGAACAATTCCGTGAATCCGGCTGCCTTTCATACCCACGCAGGCACCAACGGGATCAATCCGGTCATCAAAACTTTCAACGGCAACTTTGGCGCGCTCGCCAGGAATACGTACAATTTTTTTAATGGTAATTAGGCCATCGAACACCTCAGGAACTTCTTGCTCGAACAATTTTTCCAAAAATTCAGGCGCTGTTCTTGATAAGATAATCAGCGGTGAGTTGTTTTTCAGGTCCACTTTCAGCACAACGGCTCGAATGGTTTCTCCCTTTTTGAAAAAGTCGCTGGGAATCATTTCCGCCTTAGGCAAAATCAATTCATTCCCTTCATCGTCAAGAACCAGCAATTCTTTTCTCCAAACTTGATATACTTCTCCTGCCAAAATCTCGCCCACCCGATCTTTGTATTTTTTATACACAGCATCTTTTTCTAAGTCTTGAATGCGGGCATGCAGGTTTTGACGCATAGAGGTAATGGCACGGCGCCCAAAATTTGAGAAGGGTACGGCCACCGAGACTTCTTCTCCAACCTCAAAATCGGGTTCGATTTTTAAAGCATCAGATAAAGCTATTTCGGCCACCGGATCTTCCACCTCACCGTCTTCAACTATGGTTAGGTTTTGAAAAATTTCAAGGTCACCTTTATCGACGTTTACAATCAGGTCGAAGTTCTCAACTTCACCGTATTTGCGCACAATCATGCCCCGGATAACGTCTTCCAGGATATGCATCATGGTAACTCTGTCAATGTTTTTTTGCTCTTTAAAATCAGCAAAAGAATCTATCAAAGAGATGGTATTCATGCGTGTTAGGATATAAACTGGGTTAGGAGAAAAATATGAGTTTAAGTACTTTTTTAATTTCAGAAACAGGTAGGTCAAGGGTTGTTTCGCTCAGCGGCGGTTTTGCGCCCGACTTGGATTTTGAGGGGCGAAACAGATTGAGCTTCAGGTTATCTTGAGCGTAATCCGTCAAAACGCCTTGGTGCTTTTCGCCGTTGTTCATCAAAACCTCTATGGATTTGTTAAGGGCCTTTTTAAATTGCAGGGGGTGCCGCAGCGGTTTATCTAAGCCTGGCGATGAAATGGTAATTTGATACGGATCCAGTGCTTCGGCCGTTCTGCCGCGCAATTCACGCATGAGGGCTGCGCATTGTTCAATGCTCACATTGCTTTCTCCATCCACAAATATTTCAATGCGGTGTTCGGCCGGAACGTTCAGCTCAATCAACTCCAAGCTGTTTTCGTTCAGCAGTTCGGGCAAAATTTCGTCTAAGATGTTTCTTACGCTCATGGTCTTAATAACGACGAAAGGGCCTGAGGGCCCTTCCATCAATGTTCTCTTACGTCAGGCAAAGATAACACATGCCTGGGATTTATCCAAATCCGTTTCGGGGATTGAATTAATATCCGCCGCGGTATCCGCCGCCGCCGCCGCCGCCGCCATAGTTGGAACGGGGACGTTCTTCCTTCGGACGTGCTTCTTTCACAACAATCCGACGGCTGTCGTACTCCGCTTGGTCCAATTCTTTGATGGCTTTTTTAGCCTCTTCGTCATTGGGCATTTCGACAAAGCCGAAACGCTTAGATTGACCGGTTTCGCGGTCCATAATGACCTTAGCCGACGTTACTTCTCCGTACTCAGAGAAAAGTTGGTTCAGGTCTTCGCTGGTGGTTTGATCACTCAGCTTTGCTACAAAAATGTTCATGGAAAAAAATAAGAAGTGATTTCAATAAGGCAAACTGCGCTGTGTAATAAAATTTAGGGACTACTGGATCAGAACCTTTACACCTTAATGAATTAGGGCAAAGGTAGGCCTAATTTTCGGTTTTGCAAATGCTTTATTTATGTGGGCGCCTATTCCCGCTTTCACCTGTATTGCCTTTCGGTAAAGCCGCCGGCCATTTTGGCTGCGGTGGCTCCCCCTGGTCGCCTCCTCGCCAAAGCCCGGAAGGCTTTTCCGTTCAGTCAATGCCGGTTCAATCGGGGGCGCAAGCGCCTTAAAGCTATGCGTTCACTCCTTGCTTAAGATTCAGGGCTCAGTTGCTTTTTCAAACTACCTACTGCCTGAACAAAATAATCGGCCCGCTGCAGTTCTTGATTTAAACTTGCATCGCGCACCCGAACGCGGCGCAAATAGCTCTGCTCTGCGCTGAACTTAGCTTCCAAGGCATTGGCCAATTTCAACGCCTTTTCGGTTTTTCCCATTTGCCTATATAAATCGGCCATCAGTACATTAAAGTAATCGTAAGCCATTTTATGGTCGGGCATCAACTCTTGGGCACGGTCAAGCACTTTTTCAGCCCGAACCTTGTCGCCTTTGTTCAATAAGGCGGTTGCCAAGCGTACAAAATTGCTTCTAAAATTCATGGTCATACGCAGGTTTGTTTCATCTAAATAGACGCCATCTCCGTTCATATTGCCCCATTTAAAGGTTTCCATGAAGTTTTTGTATGTTGTTTCAATGCCTACACCCCCCGTTTGTCCTTTCACTTCGGGAGTCATTTCCTTAGGCATAAGGCGGTAGGCCAATCCGTCAAGGCGGAAGAATTTTTCCAATCCCAAATAGTTGTCGGTGCCAACGGTAACCGAGAAAGAAAGTGGGCGGTCCCAATTAAAGGAGGCCAGCAAATCAAGCAACATCACTTCGCTTTTCAGCACATACGATTTAGAAACTTCCCAACGTAGTTCCTTAGGTAGCCCCGCCATTTCTTCGGCGGTAACCAATCCGGCCTGCACAACCTTGGCCGAATCAATGGGCAGAATAAACTTGTTGGAACGCAAATAATACAGCATCTCTCCTCCCGAAACCGAAGTCATGTTCCGGCCATCTGTGCGGCGTAGCCAATCCAAATGTTCTTGAACCGTATAGTACTTTTCGTTTGATTTATCCATCAAGACCTGGTCGCGGGTACTTCCCCGGTATTCGGGTTCGGTCATTGAAAATTGAACCGGATCCCCATCGTAGGCCTTCCGCTTCATTTGGTTGATGTACCAATCGGTGTTTAAAAGGCTTAAATTGACCACCCGAACATCTGTGCGCTCCCCTTCTACCTCTTGCAAATACCAAAGCGGGAAGGTGTCGTTGTCTCCATTCGTGAACAAAACGGCATCTTTTTCACAACTGTTCAGGTAATTGTATGCAAAATCCCTAGCGGTGTGGCGGTTTGACCGATTGTGGTCGTCCCAGTTCTGTAGGCCAAATAAAACCGGAGCCATACCCAAGGCGACCACCGTTGAAGCCAAAGCCACGGGCACCCCTGTTTTATTCAGGTGTTTTTGAGCTCCATGCACCAAAGCCAAAACGCCCATTCCCACCCAAATACAGAATGCGTAGAATGAGCCGGCATAAGCATAATCTCGTTCCCGAGGTTGGTATGGAGTTTGGTTCAGGTAAATTACAATGGCCAAGCCCGTTAAGAAAAACAACATGCCCACAACGGCTGAACCACGGGGGTCTTTGTAAATTTGGAAAGCCAAGCCCAGCAATCCTAAAATCAGAGGAAGGAAATAATAGGTATTGCGCCCTGCATTGTTTGCCCATTTTTCCGGCTGTTTGTCTTGGGGCAATCCCGTAATCATTTCATCCACAAACGAAATTCCTGAAATCCAGTGTCCACTACCTTGCTCGCCGTTGCCTTGATTGTCGTTTTCTCGGCCTACAAAGTTCCAAAAGAAGTAACGGAAATACATCCAACGAACCTGATAGTTAAAAAAGAAAGATAGGTTTTCTTTACCCCCGGGCTTTTGCCCATCTACCAAACCCGTCCATTCTTTGTAAGCGCTTACATGGGAGCCTTGTGGACTGTACATTCTAGGGAAAACGGTTTGACGCGATTTTTCGTAGGAATACTTAGGTTTATATTCAATGGTTTGGTATTCGTGGTCGATGTTTAACGAGGTTTTGTTTTTTGATTCCTTCACAAAGGTTTCGGCATCGTGCTTCAATCCAAAACTTGCCACTTCTTTGCCGGATTGGTCTTTCACAACGTACAGTTTCATGCGAACCGGATTCCCTTCCGTTATATCAACCAAACGGGCATCAAAGTATTGGCCATAAAACAAGGGCCGGTCTCCGTATTGATCCCGATTTAAATACGAAATCATGGAATAAACATCTTCAGGATTGTTTTCATCCATGGGCGTATTGGCCATGGAACGAATAAAAATTACCCCATAAGAAGAGTACCCAACAATGATAACTGTTACGGCCCAAAGCCCTAAATTGGCTAGGTATTTACCTTGCTTTTGGGTATAGTAAATTCCTGCGGCCAAGCCTGCAGCCAAAACCAGCAAGGAAATCAAAAAGCCTGTTCCAAAGCTAAATTGAAGTGAGTTGGTAAAGAACCGCTCGAACGTAGCGGTGAATTTAATGGTGCCGGGTATAATACCGTATTGAACAAACACCAAAACAGCGGCCGAGATTCCTAGAGCATAGATCAATCCCTGATTGCTCACCTTGTATTTCTTGTAATAATACAAAAGTCCAATAGCCGGAATGGTCAACAGGTTTAGTAAGTGAACGCCAATAGACAAACCCATCAAATAGGCAATTAAGATAATCCAGCGGTCTGCCCCAACTTCACCGCGGTCCACTTCCCCATCCCACTTTAACATTGCCCAAAAAACAAGGGCGGTAAACAAACTCGAAGTGGCATACACCTCGCCTTCAACAGCCGAAAACCAGAACGTATCGCTAAAAGTGTAGGCCAAAGCCCCAACCAAGCCAGCACCCATGGTTTCTACCAATCGAAGCGCGGTCCATTTTACCTCTTTAGATTTGTCTTGAACCTTGTATAGTTTTTGAACCAAACCTGTAATGGTCCAAAACAAGAAGCCAATGGTTAAAGCGCTCGCCGCCACTGAAAGCCAGTTAACCATAACCGCTGCGGTAGATGGGTTATCGCCAGCCAACACAATAAACAAACGGCCCAACAAAGCAAACAGCGGGGCGCCGGGAGGATGCCCAACTTGAAGTTTATGTGCTGAGGCTATAAACTCTCCACAATCCCAAAAACTAACGGTATCTTCCATGGTTAAACCATACACCACCAAAGCCACCAAAGTGACAAACCATCCTAAACCATGGTTTAAAAGTGCAAACTGCTTATTAACGGACATAGCTGTTGATTAACTTCAACAAATGTACTAAAATGTCCGGGGTTCTCTAAGTCCTAATTATTTAGGTTGCTGCTCGTTTAAAGGTTTAAATTCCATCGAAACCGAATTGATGCAGTACCGTAAACCTGTGGGCGCAGGCCCATCAGGAAACACATGCCCCAAATGCCCTCCACATTTGCTGCACACAACTTCGGTCCGAATCATGCCATGGCTGTAATCGGCCTCCTCTGAAATTGCCTCTCCGTTTAATGGGGCATAAAAGCTAGGCCATCCACAATGGGCATCAAATTTGGTTTCAGAATCAAACAGGGGCGCTCCGCATCCGCCGCAAACGTACGATCCCGGCAAGTCAACCTTATATAAAGCACCCGAATAAGGGCGCTCTGTTCCTTTAAGGCGAAGAACTTGGTATTGTTCAGCACTTAGTTGCTTTTTCCAATCTTCTTCAGACTTCTGAACTGGGAATTTCATGGTGTTGGGCGTTTTTTGAGCACAAGAATAGAAAGGGAGTGCCAAGAAAAGGACAAAATAAATGGCTTGATTCACGGAACTATAACACCCGAATCCCTGAGTTGGTTTAATTTAAATGAAACATCAACCCCAACACCAGCCCGGCAAAAACAAACAGCAATCTTCGCCATTTGTATTGATGTTCATGACCCGATTCCAATAAGATGGTGGTCGACATATTCAAAAACACTCCCGCTGCAAGAGCTGGAAAAACCATAACCCAAACGGATTGATTATGTGTTGAAAGAGCTCCTCCCAACGCCATACCAACCACTGGCATCAGGGCAAATAGGCCGATTAAAATTAAACGAACATTAAAATTTAATCCCCTATTTTTTAAAACATTGGCAAATACAGCCACCACTGGAATACCATGAAAAGCAATGGCCAAAACAATAGGATGGTCAAACCGCTGGATGTAAAACAGGGGGACGCCTTCAATTAAACCATGCAAATAAACAGCAGGTAAAACTCCCCAAAGCGATAAAGAGGAAGGGTGTGCATGTGAATGATTATGCGTATGCCCATGCGTCATTTCATGGTGTCCATGGTCAACCCCACCTGAAAAAACATCAAAAAGAATTTGTAAAAAGAAACCGGCCAGAACAACAACCCCTAACCAATGCTGATGCCCATGAAAAACATCGGGCAATAGGTGTGTTATGGTTATGCTCAATAAAAAAGATCCGGAAAAAGCCAACATAAAGCCCAGAGATCGTTTACCCAATGGCCTCTTCAAAACGAAAACTCCAACAGCAAAGGCTGGCAAAAAAAGCAAAACCGAAGTTAAGATGAAAGAGCTCATAAACGGGGGGTCATCAACAAAATACACCTATCTGAACTATCCTTATCAAAAGCCTCTAAAGCGTAGTTGCCCCAAATTTGCTTAAGCTCTAAACCAGCCTTTTCACTCATTAAAACCAAATCTGAAAGAGAATAAGCCCGAACCCGTTCAGAAAATTGCCACTCCTGTTCTGAAGTATTTACCCGTATTTCTTTTTGTATACGTCCATTATCAACCCATTTATGGGTACAAAAAGTGTACTCTTCAATTTGCCTCTGTTCCTTTTCTTCTTCCAACAATTCGCTCAAAACTTTTTGGCTGTTAAAAAAATCCAGCACAACCCAACCATCGGCATGAACAGCGCTTCGAAGGGTTTCTAAAACCTGACCGTTTTCTTCGTCGGTATCAAAATACCCAAAACTGGTGAACAGGCTTAATGCCAAATCAAACTCAGGCCTTGACCATGGCATCCGCATGTCTCTTAATTCAAAACTAAGCCCTTCTGAAGAAAGTAAATTTGCTTCTTGAATGCTTCGGGGCGACAAATCAACCCCGTGAACCTGCATCCCTCTAGAATGCAAGAACCTCGAATGCCTTCCTCTTCCGCAAGCCAGGTCAAGTATTCTACCTCCCTTGGGGACTTTTATTTTTTGAAGCAATAAATCTAAAAAATCGGCGGCCTCCTGTTCGTCCCTATGCTTGTACAACATCGGATAAAAAGGGGAATCAAACCATGAAGCGTACCAAGGGTTCATCTATTTTTGCAACTGAGGTGCAAAGATAGACCTTTCGTTGAAATCGGCACTTAAAAAAAATCGAGTAAAAAGATTTACCTGCCCTTTTCGGCCTGAAGAATCATAGATTGAAGGGTTTCGTCGTTGGGGCGAAGACGTTTCAGGGTATTCAGCAGCATTAGGGCGGGGCCCCAATGCCGAACCTCCAAATAATGCTTAGCCAACCGGTCGTAGGCCATCCATAAGGCATTAATCTCTGCTGAATCGGTAAAAAATGCCTGGGCCTGTGTGGTCCTTCTAAAATCTAGCAAGGTTTTACCAGCCCCATTTTCTAAAAAAGCTTGAAGTTGATGCTGTAACGACAGAAGCTCAGAAGAAGCCGCATTCCCCTCTTTGGAAAACACCGAATCAATTTCATGCAAAAGGGATATCAGGGAAGGCATGGCCAACCGACGGCAAATGGAATCTTGGGGTGCACAAGGCAAGGACTGCAAAAACATGCGGTACTCCTGACCGGTAGATAATCCTGCCGACCTCAACAAAATAGAGGGTCGCGCATCTTGGGTTAAGGAATACGACCATTTTCCATTTTCAGATGCAAAGCAATCGATTTTAAACTGCCAATCCATCAAAGCCTCAAGGCAAATACAAGAAACTGAATTAGGTCCATCAGAACGGGTTTCATAAACACGAACCAAATATCGAGTGTCAACCCAAGCAAGGGGCAAAAAAGCGGTTGGCCTGTAGGGCATGGGCATCCTTTCTGCCTCAATTTGTCCAAGACCAGCACCCGACCCAATTCCAATCCAGGCTTCGGTGTGGTTAGGCCCTACACTTACCATCAACTTCCCTTCATGGCCTTCGATAGGCCATAATTTTTGAGCAGCCAAAGGGTAAGAGAAAAAGCCAGGCAGGCTTATCAAAAAGACAAGTATGGAACTTTTCATTTTCCGGCTTCCGGCCGCATTTGTGGAAAGAACAATACCTCTTGAATGGAGGTTTGATTTGTCATCATCATTACCAATCTGTCAATCCCAATTCCCAATCCCGATGCAGGCGGCATGGCGAACTCCATGCTTTTCAAAAAATCCTCGTCCAAGGCCATGGCATCGGCATCTCCACGATTGGCCAAAGCCAATTGTTCCTCAAAACGTTGACGCTGATCAATGGGGTCGTTCAATTCAGTATAGGCATTTGCCACTTCTTTTCCACAAATAAACAGTTCAAAACGCTCAACCAAGCCATCTTTATTCCGGTGTTTTTTGGCCAAGGGTGTCATTTCAATGGGGTAATCGGTAATGTAGGTTGGCTGGATCAAGGTTTTTTCTACTTTCTCCCCAAAAATTTGGTCAATCAACTTTCCCTTTCCCATTTCTGGACTGGTCGGAATATTCCAAGTTGCACATTGTTGACGCAATTCTGTTTCGTTCATTCCCGAAATATCGGTTCCAGTTTGCCTGTGAATAGCATCAAACAATGGGATTCGAGCAAAGGGCCCCTCGAAGTTAATTTTATGCTGAGCATAGTTTACCTCGGTTGTACCAAATACGGTTCGGGTAATAAAGGCTAAGCAATCCTCTACCATAGCCATCATCCATTCATAATCCTTGTAGGCTACATAAATTTCCATAGAGGTGAATTCGGGGTTGTGGGTTTTATCCATTCCCTCATTCCTAAACATCTTACCAATTTCATAAACGCCTTCTAGCCCTGCAACCAACAAACGTTTTAAATACAATTCGTTGGCAATTCGTAAAAACAAGGGCACATCTAAGGCCTGATGATGCGTTTTGAATGGGCGAGCTGCGGCTCCTCCGTGTACAGATTGCAAAATAGGCGTTTCGACTTCAAGCCAACCCTTCGCATCAAAATAAGAACGCATGGCAGAAATAATCCTGCTTCGCGCAATAAATGTGGCTCTAATTTCGGGGTTCACGATAAGATCCACATAGCGCATGCGGTGCCTCAATTCGGGATCCGAAAAGGCATCGTGCACATTACCCTCCGCATCGGTTTTTACAATTGGCAGGGGCCTTAGGCATTTGCTCAACAAGGTCAGTTCCTGAACATGAAGTGTTATTTCGCCCACCATCGTTCTAAACACATATCCCTTAACCCCAATTATGTCCCCAATATCTAGCCATTTTTTAAACAGCTGGTTGTATCCATCTTTGTCTTCTCCAGGGCAAATTTCATCGCGGTTAACATACAGCTGAATGCGAACCCCATCTTGCATTAAAACTGCAAAACTGGCTTTCCCCTGAATTCGTTTGCTCATTAATCTACCCGCTAAGCAAATCTCTGTCCAATCAGCGGCATTTTCGTCGGCAAATTGAGAAAGAATGTTCTTTGCTGAAGCGTTTACCGGATATAAAGCGGCAGGATAAGGATCAATACCTGCAGATCGAATCTGATCTAACGATTGCCTCCTAATAGCCTCCTGCTCCGATAAAGATGTTTCGATATTCATAAATCAAAGGTAATCTGGGATCGAAATTTTAAGAAAAAGGAGCCTCTTCGTTGTCGCCATCAAACAATCCAAAACCGGTTGGCTTACCTTCAATTGTAGGGGTGGTTTCAATTTGGAATTCTTCTTCCGAGGCAGTCAAGGTTATTGGCGAAATACTGTTATCGGTTTGAACTATGAATTCAATGGGAGTTGATTCGCTCTCTGCCTTGGGGGATACAGGCTGAATTTCATTTGACGATTCTACCTTTTTATCGATTCGTTTGGGTTTTGCTCTTTGAATCAGCGCAGGGCTAGGAGCACCAAAACCAACCAATTCCAATTTATGTTCCCGTAAAAACATGCCCAATGCAACGGCCTGGACGTGATTTTCAGGAAAGAACTCCAACTCCCATTCATCGCCATTCCCTCTTGGCAGAGAACGAAAGGCCATTCTTTGGTCAATGCAATATTCTAAAACCTCTTGCATGTTCTTCCGCCTTACTACAACGCAAGGATTGGTACTTATAAGGCCGCTCATTTTGCTTCTTCTTCTAAGGTTACAGAAATCATTTCATCGCCTCCTTTAATTTGGCTCAAAATTTCATCGCCTTCAATCATTTTACCAAAGCAGGTATGCACCCCATCAAGATGCGCGGTTGTATTTCTACTGTGAACAATAAAAAACTGTGAGCCACCCGTATCTTTTCCCGCATGAGCCATGCTCAACACACCCCTGTCGTGATATTGATTGGGTGCAGATGTTTCGCATTTTATACGATAACCAGGACCACCTGTTCCATCGCCCCTTGGACAACCGCCCTGGGCTACGAAACCTGGAATAACCCTGTGAAAGGTCAAACCATCGTAAAATCCCCCTTTAATCAAATTCATAAAGTTCTCGGCTGTGCCAGGCGTCTCCTCCACAAACAACTCAAACTTCATTACTCCATACTTGGTTTCAATGTTGACGTTCATAAAAATCAGTTAAAATGACCGCTTGTTTATAGGCTCTACCTATCTTTGGGCAAAACTAATAAAATTGGGCCGTTTAATAGGAATATTATGTTTGATTCTTGCAATTAGTGGGTGTAGCTCCCGTATCGAATATTGCAGCAAAGACCCTGAAGTAAATTGGGGAATTATGACTTTGTACAACTGGGAAGGAAACCCTTTAGATGAGTCTGCCTTTTATTCTCCAACTGAAAAAATCCAATGGACACCCGACTCCCTAGGTTTAATGGAATCCATTAGCAACGAAATGGCTTTACAAGGCAGAAATCTTATTGATGAAGGACGAGGTCATATCTTGGAACTCAAACTGTTTCGATCGGAAGGGCCTGAACCTGAATACCAAGAAAAATTCAGCGGCGCTATTGCTTGGAATAAAATACCTAAAAACACCTGGGTGCTTGATGTTCGTTTAAACATGGGTCGAAAATTGGTCTTAAGAACCTTTGCTGAACCCATTGAAAGCAAAGAAAACCTTGAAGCAGGTTTAAAACTTCGGGCACGAAACCTCTGTTCTTGTTTTAAAGATAGCCAACACTAATCCTAATTTTATGAAGATCTTTTCCTTCGGTTTTGCACTCTGTTTGTTTCCTTTTGGTTTGTCCGGACAATGGGAACGTTGTGGATACACCCACCTTCTTAAACAACTAAAAGAAAAAGGCCAACACATGGCTATCGAACAAATCCAAGAAGAAGCTTATTCCTTTGCCAAACAAAATGGGCCGCAAAAATCAGCACCTCTGTACCAAATTCCTGTGGTGGTTCACATTGTGCACATGAGCCCAGAAGAAAACCTTCCTGATTCCCTAATCCATCAGCAAATTCAGGTGTTGAATGCAGACTTCAGAAGGTTAAATGCCGACACAAACTTGACGCGTTCTGAGTTTCTACCCGTCGCCGCCGATGCAGGAATCGAATTCTTTTTGGCCACCCAAGACCCTCAAGGCAATCCAACCAACGGCATTACGCGCACAGCAGGACAACCCAGCGGACTTTTCCCAATTTTCGATCCTTTTAGCGACAACGTAAAAAAGACCGCTTTAGGTGGAAAAGACCCCTGGCCAACAAGCAGATATCTAAACGTTTGGGTCTGTAACTTACTCAGTGGTTTTGGTGTGCTTGGGTATGCCTATCCGCCCGCAGGAACCCCACCGAATTGGCCGGCCGATTCAGCTCCAGCCGACAGCACAGTGCAAGGCGTGGTAATCCATTACCCCGTTTTTGGACCCAATAACCCCAACGCAACCGGACCCTTAACCGCCGTAAATCGTGGGCGAACCTTAACCCATGAAGTTGGACACTTCTTAGGTCTAAGGCATATTTGGGGAGACGGCGGCTGTGCCGAAGACGACGGATTAAACGACACACCACCTTCCGATTCGGATGCAGGTCAACTTTGTGACTTTAGTAAAAACACCTGCCCTCCCGTTTCTGGCCCTGACTTACCCGATCAGATTGAAAACTACATGGATTATGCTGCCGACTCGTGCATGAATATGTTTAGCCAGGAACAAGTTGCTGCCATGCATTACATTCTTGAAAATTACCGTAAACCATTGTATGAAAGTGGATTGCAAATGGGATTGCCCAATCAAACCGCAGTTAAAATCAGCCTAAGTCCCAATCCAAGTGCCGGAAGGTTTACCCTTCACCGAAGCGGTTGGGCTTCTGGACCTATTTCAACCTTCTTGACCGATGCCCTAGGACGAAGAGTAACCGAACTTAAATACATCAATGCCTCAAGCAATTTCGTTTGGGATATTCCAACTCTCTCCAACGGTTTACATTGGTGCTACATAAGCAACGGCAACCACCATCTTGCCCTTCCCATTTTAATCCAACGCTAAATTGATGGTCTTAACCGCTGAACTGAGCCTGTATCCAAACAGCAAGGACTACGCTGAAAAGGTGGTGGCATTTTGTGAAACTTTGCAAAACACGCCTGGGCTTCAGGTTCAAGTTGGGGTACTTAGTACCCTTGTTACAGCTGAAGCCCATATCCTGTGGCCTGCAATCCTTGCTGCCTCAACACAATTATGGGAAACCCAACAAGCCGTTGTCCATATTAAAATGGCAAAAGGCCCTTTGAGAATTGAAGATTTGCCTGAGCATTTAAAATGAAGGAATTGGTTTCATTAGGCATATTGGGAACACTTCGGAGGCTTTGGCTGAGTTTGATCGGTCTTTGCATTTTTCCTTTTATGGTATATGCTCAATTTGATCAGCATTTACCTCAAGGTGAATGGCCTGGCTTTTTTGCATCTCAAACACCCGCCCCACCCGATTATTCAAAATTAGAACATTGGGCAGCTCACCCTTTTAAAAGGGACCATTCCGACACGGTTCCTACTGCCAAAAGAAAGGGAATCAGAATACAAATTATTCCTGCCGACACCACCCAGGCCGATGTTTTTTTTATTTATCCAACCCTGTATAAAAAAGAAGGGAAACCACCCTATTTTTGGAATGCAGATATTGAAGACGATAGTTTAAACCAAGAAATTGGAGAAAGCACCCTTCGCTTTCAAGCTAGTATTTTTAATGCTGCTGGAAGGGTTTTTGCCCCAAGATACCGACAAGCGCATCTCAAGGCCTTTTTCACTACCGATCTGCTGAGCGCAAAGCATGCCTTCGACACCGCCTTCCACGATGTCTGCATGGCTTTTGAATATTACCTTAAGCATTTCAATAAAGCGCGGCCCTTTATTCTTGCAGGCCATTCTCAAGGTTCTTTGCACGGGGCTTACCTGCTTAAAAAATACATCGATGGCAAAGAACTTCAACACCGCATGGTGGCCGCCTATTTGCCAGGAATGGCGCTGCCTTTGGATAGCTTCAAAACCCTTGGGCCATGCCGAAACCCCAGCGAGCTTGAGTGCATTAACTCTTGGGCCACCTACGCCCCTAATACCACGCCAGCATTGAATTTTGAGGGCTGTATAATGGTAAATCCTCTAAATTGGACCACCAACCAAAATCACGTCAAAGCCAACGCAAATCCAGGTGGTACTCTTTGGGATTTCCAGCTTCGCCCCAGGCTCATTGATGCCCAAATTCAAGACAACGCACTTCGGGTACATAAACCTAAACACCCCTTAGCTTGGTTAATACGCATGAAAAACCACCATGTAGCCGACCTGAATTTCTTTTACCTCAGTGTTCGCAACAACGCTAAATTTCGGGTAGAACAATGGTGGTCCAAACACCGCTAAAAAAATAAATCCCTCAAGTCAGGGGCTCACCTAAATCAGTAAATAACCAGGTCAACCCTTTTTTCTTGAAATAAAAACCAATCAGGAACATTCAGCATTTCATTTTCAAACTTCCGTTTACTTATCGTAATACTGCAATATCAAAATAATCTATGGGAGCTTCAAAAGCAGATGCATTTTCTTCGGAACAGCAGGAATTGGCAAATTGCGCCAAGGCTTACAACCTCTTCGATTCGAACCCGATATGCCCCGACTGACCAAATTGATTTACAAAACCGGTGAACCTAAGTTTATAGTAATTTCCCACTCTGTTGCGAATCAAATACAGATTGTTGGATTGAATTAAATACGATGCTGTATTAAAATCATACCTTTTCCAATCGTAGCCAATCAAATCCCAGTCGCTGCTAAAGGAGTAATTTGACAAATCTGAAACACCCAACGAATCAAAAGCCACTTCGAAAGCCCGAGCCGCAGCAACGCCCTTTGGATTCAATAGGGTTCCATTCACCGAATACGCCTCTGGAATTCCGTTGTCAGGATTGGGCACCATTGTGGTATACTGGGTAAACAACAAATCCCAATTACCGGCGGGTGGGGCGACAGAAACAACCGCACCTGAACCCGACAAAGAAGCATACATAAAGGAATAATCCACATTAACAGGTATGCTTAATTCATAAATCGGACCGCTTGGATAATCAGAATAACGAATTTGATAAGCTCCATTCTGAAATCCCAAAAGCTGCAATTTGATTCTGCCCAATGCCTCCCCCAAGGTTGAAAAGCCAAGATCCAATACATAAATATGGTTTTCTGAGGTTAAATTGCCCGCACTGCCCTTTGCCCATGCACCTATGCCGGTTGAATCAGGATTTCCACTGCTGGCATCTATGACCCAAACCGGTTGTTGGGGCAATATAGCCGTTGCGAAATCAACGGGCCCCAAATCACAAACCTTCATCAATTTGGAATGATTCAAATAAATTGAACGGTTTAAATTGCTGCTTCCAAAAGCCAAATCCCATGAACTGCGATCAACAATCGCCACCACTGAATCGGTTTCTAAATCATAAAAATGCTGGGTTCCATAGCTTGGCCCCATTTCAATTACCTCTGAAATCACACCCGGTGGTGAAACATAAGGTGGGACCGGTTCGTCCTCAACAAAGCACGAACTAAAAAAGATAATCCCAATCAAAAAAAGGCCAGGGTTGTTTTTCATCGTTCGTTTCCAGCTGAGAATTGATAACTTAACGAAACACCCAGCGTTCGCCCCCACAAGGTAGGCAAACTTCCGCTTCCTTGGCTATGTGCCGTTCCGCCTGTCCCTCCTGATTGCAACACATTGGTAACATTGAATAAATTTTTACCCAATATGGTAACCATGCATTTATTCTTTAAAAAACGTTGTGAATATGAAACATCTACCGAAGGGAAACCCTTGATTTGTCCTTGCCGTACTATGGCCTGACCGCTTATCGGATCAATTTCAGAATACAAAAACGGTTGTTCACCGCTGTATTTTGCAAATACCTGAACCCGACCCTGCCATTCATGCAAAACTACCATGAACTGGGCCCGATATTCTTGAGCCCAAACAAAAGCTTGCTCTATCTGAAAGTTGTAATCCAAGGCTTGCTGAATCCCCGTCAAACTAAATCCTATATCTAAAACAAACCGGTTCCATTGTAGCCCCGCCTCAACCCTACCGCCCAGCGTATTTACCGAAGAAATATTTTCTGACCGGTAAACCATGCCTTCGGTTGAATTGGATTGTAAAACCTGTCGAATTTGATTGTTTACTCGGTTGTAAAAGCCATTCAAACCGAATCGTACCTGTGTTTTTTTACTAGGACAAACGCCCTCGGCCGACTCAGGTAATTCGGTCCATTTTCTTGGTTTGCTTTCCGATAAAGCCACCCAAGACCGCTGCCATTGAATGCCCCATTGGACTTGGTGGGATTGTTCAGGAAGTAGCTCCGGATTTCCAAGTATATTGTGATTCACATCCACAAACTCAAAATACAGTTCCTTCAATGAGGGGGCCCTAAACCCTTGAGCATACGAAGCCCGAATGCGTAAACCTCGGTCATTTTTCCACATGGCATGAAAAGACGGAATCGGAAGCATGGCAAAGGCAGAATGGTAGCCGTATCGAATTCCAGGCGTAAAAGCCCAGTTTTTTCCGGGCCGGTATTCCAAACTACTAAATCCAGATACCTCAGCAAAATCTTGACTTCCTTGTGAAATTCTAGGCCCCTCACCATAGTCCCAAGAAACATCATAACCCATCTGCCATTTCAATCGATTGGTGTCGGCTAAAGGCGACCAATGAAAAACGCCCCGACTCATGGCCCTATTAAACACATCTATGTTGCTGTCAACCGGCAGCTGCTCTAAACTGACCAAATCCTTTCGAAACGATTGCCTCTGCCGCTGATAGTGATTAAAAGCGGCCGTAACGTTTATGTGCCAAGATTTCCCAGCATACCCTGTCAATTGCACTGTCTGGTCCATGCGGCGCGTATAAAAATACTGATCCAAAGCTGCCACGAAAAATGGCGCCTCTGGAGCTCCCTTAAACTGAAGGGTTTCATAAAACAACTGACTGTTGCTACTCAAATGCAAACGTCCAAACGAATACCCATAGGTTACATTCCCAAAATACTGTTCCCTTGGCTTCCAAACTTGCCAGCGCGAAACAGAATCAGTGGGGCTAAAACCATCAAAAAAATACCGCCCCCCAGCTATTCCAATTCTGTGCCTATCCCTTTGAATTCCCAAACGCAGGTCAGCATTATACTGCCCCACGCTTTCCCCATATAATGTAAAGCCGCCTGTAATCGGATGAATTTGCTCCTTTTTTGATATTAGATTAATGACTCCTCCAATGGCCGATGAACCAAACTGCACCGACATAGGACCTTCAATAATTTCAATTTTTTCTACATTATTTAAAGGCAATTGGCTCAAATCGATGTTGCCGTCTAGCCTTCCCACAACAGGCACCCCATCAATCATAATTTGTACGTTTTCACCGCCTAAGCCCTGCATAGAAATACCACTCCCCAAAACGGCATCCTGACCAATGCGTATGTTTAAGTCGTTGCTTAAAACGTCCCGCAGCGTTTGGCCCCCTTGCCCCTCTATGCGATCACGCCCTATGGCTCGAGCTTGGTAAACCGATTCCCGAATTCGAGTTGGCCCACTTAAGGCGGAAACCACATATTCGGGAGCAGAAAAAGCCGATGGATATAAGACGACCTGTGCGGGCACACTTCCTGCTTTGAGAGACACCCAACGCGTTTGCATACCCAAATACCGAACTTGAGCATAACACCAAGGCCGATTTGAAATTTCAATTGGAACCTGCCAATTACCCTTAAAATCGGTGCTTCCTCCACCCAACAAAACCGCAGCCGAATTGGTATCAGAATACACTCGAATATGCGCTCCATACAAAGGATCAAACCTGGAATCAACCACCCTTAAAACCAAAGCACCTTGCCCCGAAAGCATCGGAGCAAGGGCTAAGGCCATGCAAAATAATATTCCAAAGCGCATCCTGCCCTTTTTATCGAACAACCATGCGCTCGATGCTAGATTTATTTCCTGCTTCTAAACGCACCATGTAAACTCCAGATTTTAAACCTAAAACCTCGGGACTAAACACAATATCTTGCCAACCCGCACCGCTTAACACCTCTTGGTGCACGGTTTGTCCATGCATGTTTATCAGCATTAATCGACCTTGCTGAACACCTTCAGGCAGACGAAGCAACCAATGGCCAACATTACCAACGGGATTGGGTTGAATACGCAATCCAGATTGAACTAAAATTGGACCATCTACAGAAGCGGATCCGATTTTTCGCTTATTAAAAATGAATTTACCTGCAGAACTTCCAACAAAACCTGTAAACCAAAGCTGCCACAAATCCCCTTGCTGGTCTTCAATAAAAAACGACATAGAATCAGCCAAGGTAAAAGCGGTACCGGCAAAGGTCTTCCAATCATGGCCAATGCTTACAATATCCCCACCTAAAGTTAGTCCAGCAACATTTACATCGTCCACATGGGTATTGCTTACCCGCACCGCTTGAACATTACGATTAAGCCGCACACCAGTTACTGGGTAATAAACCCCGGGCGAAGCCAATCCCAGGTATTTTTCAAAAGTCAAATCGTACGAAGCACCAGGTGGCTCTGGATCGCTCACGCTGCCGTTATCCAAATCAATGTAAATCCATGACTTAGCCGTTAAACCAGCCCTTGAGGCGGCAAAATCACTTTGGGCGCTGCCATCAAGGTTGGCCATGCGCAATTCCAATTCCTGAGTCCCAGCCCGCAAAGCCTTGATGAAAACTTTTTTATAAGACCCAGCACTGGTTTGAACGACGAACAATTTGGTACCCACAATGTCATGCGAAATTTGATTGTATGTACCCCATCCATAATTCGGAAATGCGGTAGCTGTCATTTCAAAGGCTCCCGGATCAAAGGAATTCATGGCATCATAAACAGGAAGCCAACCGTTTGAGCTTCCCATTCCGACAGTATCAAGTTGAGCCCACTGACTTGAATCACCAGCAGTGTATTCCCAAGCCTTAACGTTAAAGCCGCCATTCAAACGCAGAGTTGAAGACATTGAAGAATGGGCAGCAAACTGCAAATCCCAATCGGTATTGGGCATTTGACCTACATTTCCAGTGCTCAAAGAATAAAAACCCTTGTTAGGGTAAGCAGCTCCAATAATTACCGAATCCGCAACCTGAGCAAAAGAGTTTAGCCCCATGAGCAATCCCAAAAAAAGTATGTGTGTTTTCATCGCTTAAAATTTATACCACAAAGGTAGCCCAGCAATCCGCTGCCGCAATCCCAATTCGGGGGTAAAATTATACCTAACATTAGGTAAAATAAAGGGTTTGTAAGGTTTTTTGGGGCGCCAATTCCCGCCATCAGCTGTAGCTCAGCTGCGCCGCCCTAGTTGCACAGCGGTTTGCGGTGGCTCCTAAAGTCGCCTCCTCAACCGGCTGCAACCGGGCGCCTGCGGCCTCACTGCCGCTTCTGTCGGGGGCGCGGGGCCATTCCAAATCGAAAAACTGTTAAAAAAAGGGATTTTCACTTGACAGTAAAAAATACCGTTCGTACATTTGAAGTTCATCGATGAGTTTTTTGCTTCGTCACGTTTTTTGGGGTGGCGAAGAACACTTAGGGTTCTTTTTAGGCGTGAAGTGTGTATTGTGAGTCAACGAAAGGCCGAAAGGCAATTCATTGGTTCACAGGGGGTCTCAGAAATGCCTTCTAATTTAACAAAGGCAACTTTGTTGAAGCGGAAGGCGGGAGTTTCGGGTATGAGACTGGATGAAGTGGCAGGTCATCCTTTTTCTGGTAGGGATTTTGGGAACGTATTTGGGGTAAACCTAAACAAGTTGAAGTTCAAATATTTTTTAAAATCCTAATTTTTAGTTGGAATAAGGCGGCCCGGCCCAAGGGCATACATCTGGCCAGCATGGTTAAGATGCATCTTTATTGGCCATAGCGCATACCTCAAAACGCCGATTAATTTTCCAAATATCCAATCCGATTTACAATTCAAGTTGCCCGCGGGAGGGATTGAACCAGGTAGCCCGAAAAGCCCTTGGCATAATGCTTGCGCGCGCTGCGGAGGCGACTTCAGGAGCCACCGTAAAGCCGCTGCTAGCAATGCCAAGGGATGCGGACTACCGGTGAAAGCCCGTCCCCGCCCAAATAATCTGTCAACCTAATTTTGAAATCATTTTATCGGCTAACACCGATGAAATACCAAACCAACTTTCTTGAGACCAACCTGCTACATGAGGAGTCATTACTACCTTTGGATGACCAGCCAAGCGCTGCAATGCGGAACTGTGAAGGCGCAAAGCCTCAAAACCCAGTGCCTCTTCTTCGAAGGTATCTAAGCAGAGGCCGCCCAAAAAGCCTTGCTCCAAGGCATCAGCCAGGTCTGAACTGCGGGCAAGTCCGCCGCGGGCAGCATTCACAAGTATGGGCATTTTGGATAGGTTCTTAAGCCATTCCGGGGATATTATTCCACTGGTTTCAGATGTTAGCGGAACGTGAAAACTAACAATATCTGAATGCTGCTGCAATTCTGCCATACTTGCATGCTGCACGTATTTGGGCCAAGGCTCTGAACGGTAAGGGTCTACCGCCAAAATTCGGACATTCCAACCATTCAACCTTTGTGCTAAGGCCGAACCTGTATGCCCTAGGCCTACAATCCCAAGGGTTTTTCCTCCAATTTCTGAACCCCAGTTGCCGGCTCTGTCAAATATACCCTGTTGCATTTCGGCATCGGCTTTTCGTATTTGGTGCATTAGAGTAAGAATCATTCCTACCACATGCTCGGCGACCGACCCGCAGTTTCCCTCGGGTGAATTAAGGCAATGAATTCCCTTTTGGTTGGCATAATTCAAATCGATCAATTCCAAACCAGAACCTGCACGGCCTATGACCTGTAGCTCTGGCGCGGCATCTATCATTTCGCGATCTATGCGGAAGCGGCTTCGCAAAGCAATCCCATGAACATTTGAAAGTGCCCTTAATACATCTTGCCGTTCAGAATGGCTAGGAAGTTGTACGGTTTGCAATCCGTGCTTCTGCATTTTCTCAATAAAAATGGCATGCAGAGGTTCGGTGATAAGAACTCTTTTCATTCTTCGGTTCCCAAGTTAATAAGGGCGTCGCCCAAATGCACTACGGGGTTGCAATTCAAACCGATAATAAAACCTTCTTTTTTAGCCACAATCAGCTGCCGTGTCATTCCATGAATATCGGTTACAACTCCAAGGGTTTGCTTTTTATGAATCCATTGCCCAGCCTCCACAAAAGATTGGAACAATCCCGACATGGGGCTCCGAATCCAAGACATGGATTTTAAAAAATGTAGGTTTTTTTGTTGTGCTGGGGGATTGTTGGCCATTCCCAAGTAGCTTAAGAACCGGTGTATGCCCTGATAGCCCTCGCTGATTGAAGTTTCGTCAAATCGCTGAGATTCGCCGCCTTCGTACACCAGAATTGATTTTTTTAATTGTTTAGCGGCTTGTCTAAGGCTCCCTGGCCGCAACGGAGCCTGGATGCTGAAGGGGGCGGCGAAGGCCTTAGCCAGTTCAAGGTTATTCCACCGATTTAATTCGGCCCGAATTTGCGGATAATTGTAGCGGCTGGCTCCGCCGGTGTGCAAATCTATACCCACATCGATAAGCGGAAGAATGCTGCGGTTAATTAAATGCGCCATGCGCGAGGCCATGCTTCCATTCGCGCTGCCGGGAAAGGACCTGTTTACGTCTTTGCTTTGAACGGCGTCTCGGGTGGAGTGGATAAACCCAAAAGCATTCAGCAGTGGAATGGTAATGGTGCTTCCGATATTAGGGACGTTTAGGCCTGATTCCAAAACACGACGAAGAATTTCAACTCCGTTAATTTCATCGCCATGCAATCCAGCCATTAGCAAAACTATGGGTCCAGGATCGGCAGAACGGCTAACATGAATGGGAACCTCGACCAGGGCTCCAGATGGAAAACTGCCTAAAGGCATTTGAATTACCCGGCTTTCTCCTGGACCTATTGCTGATTGTCCAATAAAAAAGGGTTCAAGCATTGATTCTGTCTTTCTGAATGCCATTGCGGAACTGATTGCGTTCCATGTATTGAATAATCTTTCCGGCAATGTCTTTGCCTGTGGCCCTTTCAATGCCTTCCAAGCCGGGAGAAGAATTCACTTCCATCACCAAAGGTCCGCGTTTGGATTGCAACATATCCACACCGGCCACCCCTAATCCCATGGCTTTGGCAGCCCTAAGTGCGGTTTCTTTTTCTTCGGCGCTAAGGCGTACAACGCTTGCTGTTCCGCCCTGGTGCAGGTTTGACCGAAATTCACCTTCTTTGGCCTGGCGTTTCATGGCTCCAACTACTTTTCCATCAACCACAAAAGCTCGAATATCGGCTCCTTTGGCCTCGGCTATGAATTCTTGCATTATGATGCGCACCTTAAGGCTGTGAAATGCCTCGACAACCGATTTAGCCGCATTTCTATTTTCGGCCAACACTACGCCCAAGCCTTGGGTTCCCTCCAAAATTTTAATCACCACAGGGGTGCCTAAAATTTCCAAAATAGGGTCCACGTTTCGGGCAAAGTTTGTAAATACGGTTTTGGGCAAACCAAGGCCTGCCCTGCTTAAGATTTGCAGGGACCTTAATTTGTCGCGAGAACGAACCAAGGCTTGGCTTTCAACAGCCGAGAACACCTTTTTCATTTCAAATTGGCGAACCACGGCAGTACCATAAAAAGTTACCGAGGCTCCAATGCGGGGAATTACTCCATCTACATCGGTTAGATACCCGTTTTGGTAATAAATACCTGGATTTCGTTTCTCCATCAACAGATTGCATTTCAGCACGTCTATGACAGTTACTCGGTGGCCCCGTTGCTCAGCGGCCTGGACTAAGCGTTTGGTGGAATATAAATTGGCGTTTCTGGATAAGATAGCTAAATGCATAACCTTGGAAATAAGGCGGAAAGTTAAGAATTCAGCTTGGGATTCTGTTGGTGCCGTTGCTGGTCTCGGCTTGTTTTTTTCTGAATGTTGGCATGTAGGGCTTGGGTTAGGTCCACCCCCGTTTGATTTGCTAGGCAAATAAGCACCCAAAGCACATCAGCAAGTTCATCGGCCATGGACTCTTTTTCTTCGCCGGGTTTAAAGGATTGCTCTCCGTAGGTCCTTGAAACGATGCGAGCCAATTCACCGACTTCTTCGGTTAGAATGGCCATGTTGGTGAGTTCGTTGAAATATCGAACACCATGTTTTTTAATCCACTGGTCAATGGTTTCTTGGGCTTCTGCTAAGGTCATAGGTCTTTGATAAAGGAATCTAGAACAAGGGTAACGGGGCCATCGTTGATCAGGGCAACTTGCATATCTGCTCCAAATTGGCCTTGGTCCACCCGGGTATTGGTTTCTTTTTCTAAAGCCAACACAAACATTTCTACCATCATGCGGGCAAATTCGGGAGGGGCTGCCCGTTCAAAAGAAGGGCGTTGTCCACGTTTAAGGGAACCAAAAAGGGTAAACTGAGATACGACCAAGCACCGTGCCTGCAGTAGATCTTGCAAACTTAGGTTCATTTTTCCATTTTTATCTGAAAAAATACGCATTCGCGCGATTTTGTGCACCAGGTATTGAATGTCGTCTTGGGAATCTCCCACTTCGATTCCCAGTAAAATAAGCAAGCCCTTATCCATGCCGGCGATTTGCTTTCCGCCAACATGTACGGCAGCGGACTTTACGCGTTGAACAACCACTCTCATGTGTTCAATAGTAAGAAATAGTTTTGAAAAAACTGAAGAACTGCCTTGGAATTTTATGGTCAGGCGTCTTGCAGATTGGGATTTGTCAGTCAACCAAGAGCAGCTTCAGGTTTTGTATGCCACCTTGTTCAAGATGGATCTTCAAAAAGTAGGTTCCAGAGGGTAAATTTGGCCTTTGAAATTCCTGGCAAGATGCATTAGCGCAGTCAAGTGTTTTTGATTGTAATGTTTGTCCTTGAAGATTTAGCAAATCAACTCTATGTAAGCCTTTGCCTAATCCGTAAAGGAAAAAACCAGAACGCGCAGGGTTTGGGGCAAGGGTTAACTGGTTTGATGTTTCTTGGTTCAAGTAGGTGGAGGCCAACACCTGACCGCTGCAGGCCAATCCCTTTGTGCTTCCGCCCCCGCTGTGCAACTGAACTTCGAAAGGATAATTTCCTGCAGGCAGGCCCGCCTTTAGTCGAACAGATAAAAAGACAGGTTGCCCGGTTACCACTCCTGCGGAAAAGGGCACCAAAATCGACGAGGAAAAAGAAACACCGTTTATAGAAAGTTCATAATTCGCACTTGCCACAACGGCAATATCTCCAGAGCCAGTTAGGTTGGATCCTGAAAGGGAGTAATTCTGAGCCAAACTAGGCCCTGAGCCTACTTGATAAACAAATCCTGTCAAGGTGTCGGGAGACACTACCAGGGACGGAATGGTGCCCGAAGTTTGGAATGAAACCGGATTATTGGACTCGGTGGTAGTCAAAAATAACTGATCGGGAAGGCAATACTCGTAGGCTCTTAGCCAGTAGGTTGTGTTGGGTTGCAAGCCTAAAATAGAAACAGGACCTCCGCCTGTGCCTGCAAATATGCACTGCTGCCCTACTCCATAAAGGGTATTTGCGGTTGGTAAAGTACCATTGACTGGAGGAACAAACGAGTTGCTGGTATTTAAATAAACAACCCTACCATCTCCATTTCCGTTTATCCAAGAGACATCGGCACCCACGCCGCTGATGTTGGAAGCCAATAGCTGAGATGTTTGTTGAGCGGGAGGGGAACAAGGTCCACCGCCTTGCGATTGGGTTTGAAAGGAATTTGGGTTTAAGGTGGCAGGTTGAATGTTGTAATTTCGGTCGGGATTGCAAAATTCAAAAACGGCCACGTAATAGGTAATTCCAGGCTGCAGCCCACTTACAGAGACAGGCCCTGAATTAATTCCATTGAAAACACACTGTTGTCCGGAAGAATAAAGGGTATTGGGGGTGTAAAGGTATTTTGGGTATTCAGGTAAACTACCCTTCCGGCACCGCTACCGTTTGTCCAGTTAAGGGTTGCTGAATTTGTACCAAGGTTTGAAAACACTAGGTTTGAGGCCTGAGTTAGCGGAGCTGAACAGGGTTGGGCAGAACACACATTTGAAAAGAGTCGGCCGGCACCGCCGTTGCCGCCGGGATTTCCTAAAAGGCTTGCACCACCTGCACCGCCAGAAATATCAATTCCGCTTTGAGCGGTGATAGCTGGGTTGGTATTTACTATGGGTTGTGTATTGATCGAGTTGTATAGCAGAAGAATTGAACCACCGCTGCCACCGCCACCGCCACAACCATAATGGCTGCCGCTTCCTCCGGATAGTCGCCCGGTTCCCCCCTCGCCGCCTTTAACAGAAAGCAAGGCAGCATTCCCCCAATTTATGGTTGAAGCAACGATGGCAAAGGCTCCCCCTCCGCTTCCTCCCCCTCCGCCTTTAACGGTTCCAATATTAACGTTGTAGGCTCCCCCGGCCCCGCCGCTGCCGCCCAGAAGGTTGGTATTGTTGTATTGAGTTGAAAATGCAGCATCCCCATAGGTTTGAGAGGCCAAAGTAGCTCCCCCACAATTTCCGGAAACGGTGGCTCCTCCTTGAATTCCAAAACTGCCACCACCTCCTGCACCAAAGACTGGATTAGAGGTGCCGCATCCAGGAGCCGGGCTTGCACCTCCCCCTTCTTGCCCTGATAGAGGAATAAAGGAAATCCCGCTTCCACCTCCAAGACCATTGTAATCGGCACCGTTTCCCCCATTTTGTCCACCCCCATTGTTGGCCACTCCTCCAGGAGCGTTTAAGGGTGCACTGGTATTGGTGGAGGACGCAGAAACGGATGTACCGGCAGCTCCTGCAGCTAAGATTTTCCCTTGAATATTGGCCGTCCCTGTTACCCGAATTACCACGGGCTGGCTTCCAGAAATGGTCAGGGTATGGCCGGCATTCAAGGTGAAACTTGAAAAATCATATACACCGGAAGATATAGTAAGATTTCCCGTTGAAGAAAAGGCATTTGCATTGAATGGGGCAGGATTGTTTTGAGCGCTGCCCGTTCCGAAATCGCAAGGGCTAGTGGGAACTATGTAGTTTTGAGCAAAGGAAGAATCAAATGTTATACTAGCAACGACAACAAGAATAAGCAGGGGAAAAGAACAGCGCATACTTCAAATTTGATTTATCGAAAGTAGCAAAAAGGCTTGAAAATCTTGGTAGTAAAGTCCTAACTACCCCCAATTGCGAAAAGTAAAAAGCCATCAGAATTTACGAATCGCCCGCACCCCAACCACACCCGATTTAGCTTGAGCCAAACTTCGTCCTTCGGCCATCCAAAAATACCAGGCTTCGCTGCTTCCCCATCTCTCGGTACTGCTCCACAGGGCAGATTCGCCTATAATTAGTGCGTTTTGAATTCCCGAAATGGTTTGATTTACGTTAAAACGATTTACATACAGCAATTTAAGTTCATCGATAGAGGGCAAATACCAATCGGAGTAGCCAGCGCTGACCAGGTTCAGAAAAGCTATAACCCACCTAAATTTCCACTAAAAATAGAATAGATTTAATTCTTGCCTAAAAATCAGTTTTTAGTATATGTCAACCCCATCGACGTTAAAGCCCACCTGCATATGAATAAAATATGACCAGAATTTTATCTTGAAGCGTCTTCAGACAATTAAAGGCATCAATAAACGAATGCACCGCCCCCTCACCTACCTGGAGTCTGGGTATCAATCACAACTCCATTTTTAAAGCTTACCCGTTTTATCCATTTTCCGTCGGAATTAAAGTATTCCCAGGTTCCGGATTTAGCTCCTTTTGAATAGCTACCCTTTAATTGAATTTTGCCGTCCATGTGGTAGCGCTCGTAAGGTCCATCGAATTGCCCTTTCTTTTTGCGGTATGTGCCGGCTTTGGCTCCGTGCGGATAATAGAAATACCAGGTTCCCTCTTCTTGATCGTTGGCATAGCTTCCGGTTTGCTCCAACCTTCCATCGGAAGTGTACACCTGACTTTTCCCTTGGCGTAAGCCCCGCTTGAACTCTGTTTTTTGTTTTGGGTGCCCTGTTTCATGGTTCCAAATCCACAATCCCTCCCTTAAACCATCTTTGTACGCGCCTTGATACAGAATACCTCCCTTGTCTGTTTTTCCAATCCAAAGGCTGTCCATGCTTCCATACCTAAAGCGGCCAGCGTCTTTCAATAATCCATTGGGATGGTAAGATTCAAAATATCCATGCTCACGGCCCTGCCAAAATTGGCCCTTGTGCTCCAGCTTGCCTGATTCGTAATAGTAGTTCCAATCTCCATCTTTTTGATCTTGCTTAAAATGTCCTTCTTTCCATATAATACCTGATTCATAGTTGTAAACCCAGGTTCCATTTCGTTTTCCCTCTGCGTAGTTGCCTCGGTAATGCTCAACCTTATCTGAATATCTGGCAATCCACAGGCTGTCTTGCAGATTGTTTGAAAAATATCCTTGCAATTCCACAAAACCTGATGGATGGTACCATTGCCAAAATCCCGTTTTAATGCCTTGATTGTAGTTAAACAGACCCGTTATGTGTCCTTCGGTATCGTAGGTTTTCCATTCCCCATGCATAGAATCCAACAGGTAGTTTCCCTCTTCCATGGGTTTTCCATTTGGGTGGTATTGAATCCAAGGGCCGCTGCGCTTGCCATTTTCAAAATATCCTTGCATTTTAGGTTGTCCGTTATCAAAAAAATAGCTGCTTTTGGTTTTACCGGAAAAATCGATGTTGGCCTGCAATCTTTTGTTGGGATAGTAATACCGGGCTTGGCCCAGCTTTAGGCCGTTAGAATACTGTTCAACTACGGCCGTATCACCTGAGCTGAAAAAAAACAATCGGAAACCATGCAATTCGCCGTTCAGGTAATCGGCCTTTTCTTCCAGGTTGCCATCTGCATTAAAACTGAGCATGGTACCGGTTGGCAAACCGTTTTTAAATTGAGCTTGTTTGGCTATTTTACCGTTGGTATGCCAAAATATCCAGTCGCCCTGGGGCAGGGTATCTGTTCCGCCACCTTTGGCTTCGAGTTGCCCATTTGGAAAATAGTTTTCAACTCTATTTGAATCGATAAGCCAGCGCTTCCGTATTCCATGAGGTTCTGAATAGTGCCATTTCCATTCGCCAATGGGATTGCCTTGAGGGCTAAAATGAACAATAGAATCTATTTTTCCATTTTCAAACCAACTTATCCATTCACCCACCAAAATGCCATCGGCATATTGACCTTTGTAGCGTTGCTGTTTTTTAAGGTCCCAATGCCCTGTCCAAAGGCCATCTTTTTGGCCTTTGTCGTTGTATTTTCCCTTTTCTAAAGTCCGGCCATTGGGATAAAACCATGCCCATTTTCCCTTTGGTTGGTTGGGACTCCCTTCGCCTTCAACCTGCATTGTTCCATCTTGAAACCAGCCCTTAGTGGTTCCCTTTTCATGGTCAATGGTCATTTTGGGTTCGCCCCCGTCCCAGAAATAGGTCCAAATTCCAATGGGCTTGTCGTCCTTGAAACTCCCTTTAAAGGTGGTTTTACCTGTTCGTGAATAGTTGAGCCAGGTGCCTGTACGCTTTCCTTTTAAAAAAAATTGAACCGAAGCCGTTTGTCCATTGATATACCAAGACTTCCAAGTTCCGTGTGGCAGACCAGAAATGTACCTTTTTTGTTGTTCGGGCTTTCCGTTGGAATGCCAGGTTTTCCAAGTTCCTGAGCCGCCCCCATCGCTTAAAGTTCCTTTTGCGGTAATATTTCCAAGTTCATTAAAATGAACTGCGGTTTTTTTTTGGTAATCAATGTTGGATTTTATGGAACCGTTGGGATGGTAAAACGTCCATTTCCCTTGGGGTTTTCCATTTAATTCCATTCCTTCAGCCATCTTTCCTCCGCTTGGATACCGGTCTATTCTATGGGTTTGGCCAAATAGAGTTGCATTTGAATTGGGAAAAAACAGCTGAAGTGATAGGCAGAGAAAAAGAAAAAAAACAGGTCGAGCAGAATGCATGGTTTGGCCAATATTTGTACTTTTCCCAAAGTTAATATCTCTGAAGAAACAAGTGCCACCTTTACGCATAAAGCCAGGATTAATGTTGTACGCTGACCCTAGAATGGAAGATGCGTATTTTAAGCGAACGGCCGTGTTAATCTGTTCGTATTCAAAAAACGAGGGTGCATTGGGATTTATTATTAATCGGCCTCTTACTTTGCGGGTAAACGAGGTATTGCCCTCGGAGCCCCACATTGCCAGAACCATCGGGTTTGGGGGACCTGTAGCCGATGACCAGTTGTTCTTTTTACATACCCTAGAATCATTGAAGCCCGATACCATACCGGTGCAGGCTCCTGTTTATTGGGGCGGAGATTTTGATGTTTTGAGTGGGTTAATAAAAGAAGGACGTGCACCCGAATCCTCTGTTTCCTTTTTTGTGGGCTACAGCGGTTGGTCTGCTGGTCAATTGGAGGAAGAATTAGTGAGTGGAGCGTGGCTGAGCGATTATCCTGAGCCCAGCAGCTTTTGGCCAAAAAAGAGCCGTGAACGCTTGTGGAAAGACAAAATGAATGCCCAAGGAGGGAATTATGCTGTTTGGGCAAATTTTCCTGAATTCAGCAGTCAGAATTAAGAATTTAACCTCTGAGACAAAGCGGATTATTAATCTGTTTTGGAATACACCAGCCTAAATCCGGCAACAGGAAAACCTAAACTGGGATGCACGTGGTTGGTTAATTTGTCGAGCCCCAGCAAGGCATATCCATAATTCCAAGCTCCCCCCCTCCATTCAACGGCCAAACTATCAAGGGGTTTCCATACTTGATCGGGCAATGAAACGACCCATTCCCAAACATTTCCGGTCATGTCGTACAAACCCAATTCGTTGGGCCTTTTTTTCCCAACAGGTTGGGGTTGCCCTCCGCTGTTTTCGCGGTACCAGGCAAGAGCATCAATTGAGTTTCCCCCACTGAAACGGTAACCGCGGCTATATTGACCTCCTCGAGCGGCAAACTCCCATTCACCTGAATCAGGCAATCGATATGTCATTCCTGTTTTGGCGTTAAGGGCCTGAATAAAGGCATAAATTTCGTGCAAACTGATGTTTTCAACGGGGCATTTGGGGCATTTGGAACGGGCCGCGGGCCAGGTCCCCATAACCTCCGCCCATTGTTCTTGACTGACCTCAAACTTACTAATCCAATAGGGCTTTTTAGGGACTTTGGCATTATCAGGAACATCTGGAACATCCACTAGAATAAAATCGAATTGGGCTGTTGCCGATGTAGGAATGGAAATATCCAAAGATACTTGGGCCAGCAATCCGCTAGCCAGGGAATATAGGAAGAGAATAAAACGGAGTTTCATTCTTAGGAAGGTAAAAGCTGGCTTTAGGTGAATTACCAAAGGGCTAGTACGAAATTATAATTTGTCCATGCCCGTTGCGGCCTCCGGTTTGTGTGCTGCCTGCTGTTACTCCGCCAATGTACGAGGAGCCGCCGCCCCCGCTTGCATAAGCGGCACCCGTTCCGCCACCGTACCAACCACCACCGCCACCAGCGTTGTGGTAAGCAGTGGTTCCGCCTCCGTTTCCAAAAGTACCTGGGGCTGTAGTATTGTAGCAGCAGCCAGCTGCTCCACCCATATTTTGTGTCCCACCACCCCCAGCCGTAAAACCTTGAGTGGAAACTCCGGCATTGCCGGATAATCCGCCACCATGCCCACCAGAGGTGACATAAGATCCATTTGAACCGCCGCCGCCGCCGCCTGCCACAATAACCCTATCGTTTAGGGTGTACGCCCCTGTCCTAACATCTGAACCGCCGCCGCCGCTTCCACCGTAGGTTGTTCCTTGAGAGGTTCCTCCACCGTTCCAGCCCCCAGGACCAGAGGATGTACCTTGACCGCCTACATTAACCTGCAAAACTTGGCCACCCGATACCGCTAAGGTCCCAGTGGCATAGCCCCCTTGCCCCCCTCCGGTTCCACCTTGTGCACCCCAAGCCTGAATTTGAACAGAACTAATGCAGGCAGGGACGGTAAAGGTCTGTGCGGCCCCCGAATAATTAAAGGTCATAGAACCTGAGGGACAATTAACCACCGTTACCGATTGGGTATCGATTCCCACACAGCCATTGGCATTGGTTATTTGATGAATTACCTGATAGGCTCCGGTTGAACTCCATGTTACCGAAGGATTGGCAGAACTGCTGGTGGCAGGACTTCCATTTTGAAAGGTCCAGGCATGGGTGCCCGTTTGGGTGCTGGCTGTAAAAATCGCCGCAACAGTGATGTTGGGGCTTGCCGGATTGACTGTAAAACCAGCGTTAGGCAGGGAAATATTGAGTGGCAAACTGAATGGAGCTGAGCTTCCACAGGCGTTTACAGCCGCTACGGTGGCATTGCCAACAACGGCTCCATTGGAATTGAAAATCAAGGTGTCGGAAGTGGTATTGCCGGTGGCTTGAGCCGGAGAAGGAAGGGTCCACTGATAAGAGGTTGCTCCCGAAACAGGCGCCACAACCAACATCAAAGCAGTATCGCCGGGGCAGCCTGAAACCGCTAAAGTCAACTGGCTTGGACTTGGGGGCGCCACCGAACAATCGCAGGCCATGGCTTTCCAGCCTGTGGGAGTTTTAACCTCGGCGCATTGCGAGGTGGTGTTGTAAATCATTAAACCAAGGGCAGGAGCTACAATGGCGTTGCGTTGAACCTGGGTCATGCGCGGGGGCAAAAACCCCTTTTGCTGGCTGCTCAAATCCAATACGGCCGAGGCATCGGGGTTAATGGTGTTGATTCCCACCTGAGCATGGGAATTTAACCCTGCTAAAAGCAAGAAAAACAACGAAAAAAAGTAGAACGCCTTTTTATGCAGTATTGATAAAAACGGAAAAATATGAACCATGGCAGGTCAAAATAGGTGGGTTGGCTTCATTACCGAATATAAAAGTACAACATTGCTGTGAATAGACTATGAAATTTAATTTGAGTGGCAAGGCGGGCCGGATTGAGCAAAATAGCACGCAAGGGTGCCGAAGCCTGGCCCGCTAGGTGCGGAGGCGACTTTAGGAGCCCCCGCAAACCAGCTGGGCCAGCCTTTCGGCAACCGCGGACTATTTGCGAAAGCCGGGAATCCCGCCCAACTAAAAAAACAGAAAATTGAATCCGACTAACGCAGGCACTTGAAATAATCGAAGGGCTCTTGGCAATCGCTGCAGCGGTACAGCGCTTTGCATGCTGTGCTGCCGAACTGACTGACCAACTGAGTGTTGCGGCTTTTGCATTGGGGGCAAGGGACGGTAACTGCTTTCGAAAAAAGGGCTGTTTTGTCAGGACTTCCAATTTGTGGAGGAGCGATGCCGAAGGCCTCTAATTTTTCGTGTGCCTCTGCACTTAACCAATCTGTAGTCCAGGGATGTTGCAGCGACTCAACCACCTCAACCCTTGGAATTCCCTTTGATTGCAATATTCTGCGCACATCGTTGGCAATGGTGTTCATGGCTGGACAACCGCTGTAAGTAGGAGCGATTGCCACCACAACAAGTTCATCGCCAAGAATATCAATGCTACGAAGAATGCCCATATCGTGGATGTTCAATACGGGAATTTCAGGGTCTTTTACCGCTGACAGCCAATCGTGTATTTGGTCTAAAGACCATTTACCATTGTGCATCGGGATAGGCTCTGGGCAGGAATTGCATTTCGGCCAAAATAAAGCCTAAGCGTTCGGTATGAATGCCTTCTCGGCCTTTTTGAGGGGCCCAGTTTGCGGCTGGCACCTCAAGGTTAGCCTGATTAAAGACATCGTTTACGGTTGACCACCAGGCCTTGTTCACCATTTGAATGTTGTAGGCTGGGTTAATTTCGGCCAATTCAAGGTCGAAGGCGTTGGCTAGAATTGCTTCACCGGCGAAAGGCCAAACATCGGCTAAAGCCTGTTGCATTTTTTCATGGCTTTCTTCGGTACCATCGCCAAGGCGCACTGCCCATTCGCTGCTCCAGCGCAAATGATAGCGCACTTCTTTGACGCATTTCTGTGCGATACTGGCTAACTGAGGGTCATCAAACTTGCTAATTTGCTCGAGCAAGGGGAGGTGAAACGCATCGAACAAAAACTGCCGCAGGATTGTAGTACCCCAATGGCCGTTGGGTTGTTCGCACAGGTTCAGGTGTCGGAACTCATTGGCATCGCGGAAGTAAGCCAATTTGTCTTCGTCGCGGCCTTGGCCTTCGATTTGTCCAGCTAAGCTAAGCCAAAGGCGTGCCTGCCCGATTAAATCGAGCGAAATGTTGGTTAAGGCAATGTCTTGTTCCAAGATTGGCCCATGGCCGCACCATTCAGCGAGGCGTTGACCCAAAATCAGGCCGTTGTCGCCCATACGGAGGCAAAGTTCAAAAGAGTGGTTTGGGCTCATCACATGTGACCAATTTCGTCGGGAATGGTGTAAAACGTTGGGTGCCGGTAAATTTTATCGCGGGCGGGTTCGTAGAGTTCTTCGGCATCGCCGGGATCAGAGGCGGTAATGTGGTCGCTGGGAACCACCCAAATAGAAACTCCTTCGTTTCGGCGGCAATACACATCGCGGGCGTTTTCAAGGGCCATGGCAGGATCGGCGGCATGCAAACTGCCCACATGCTTGTGGCTAAGACCGTTTTTGCTGCGAATAAAAACCTCGAACAGAGGCCAGTTTTTGCTATTCATAGTGGTTGGTTAGGCAACATTTGTTTGGCGTTTTTCGGCAAATGCCATGGCAGCTTCGCGCACCCAAGCCCCTTCGTTGTGGGCTTTGTTTCGGGCCTGAAGCCTTTCTTTGTTGCAAGGGCCATTTCCCGAAACAACACGGTAAAATTCTTCCCAATCGATGGAACCAAAGTCGTAGTGGCCACGTTCCTCGTTCCATTTTAGGTCGGGATCGGGCAAGGTCAATCCTAGGTATTCGACCTGAGGAATGCTTTTATCTACAAATTCTTGGCGCAGGTCGTCGTTTGAAACGCGTTTGATTTTCCAATCCAACGATTGCTGGCTGTGAGTGCTTTCGCTGTCGTTTGGACCAAACATCATCAGGGCAGGCCACCACCAACGGTTCAGGGCGTCTTGGGCCATTTGTTTTTGTTGGGGGGTTCCAAAGGCCATAGACATCATGATTTCGTAGCCTTGGCGTTGGTGGAAACTTTCTTCTTTGCAAATGCGTACCATGGCACGTGCGTAGGGTCCGTACGAAGTGCGGCATAAGGCCACCTGGTTGGTAATGGCGGCACCATCAACCAACCAACCAATGGCTCCAATGTCTGCCCAATTCAGGGTTGGATAATTGAAAATGGACGAATATTTGGCTTTGCCCGAGTTGAGGTCGTCCATCATTTCATCGCGCGAAGTTCCAAGGGTTTCAGCCGCGCTATACAAGTAAAGTCCATGCCCTGCTTCGTCTTGAACCTTAGCCAAAAGGGCCACCTTGCGGCGTAGACTTGGGGCCCGGGTAATCCAATTGGCCTCGGGAAGCATACCTACAACTTCTGAATGGGCATGCTGACTAATTTGCCTAAGGTTGGTTTTACGGTATGCTTCTGGCATCCAATCCTTGGGTTCGATGCGTATTTCTTGTTCAATTTTTGAATCAAAAAGACGTTGCAAATCGGCTTGTTCCATTGCACAAAGTTTAGGCTGTAAATTTAGGAAAAAACAACGGGGAAAGGGGAATTGTTGAGCGGGCTGAAAGAAAAAGGGGGTGTGCGATGCTCAGCTGGGTGGTTCGGCGGCCATTCCAGCCAACCTTTGCAAGAAGAGTTCAAGGAGTTGAATTTCGCCCTGGCTCAACTCAAGTCCATGTGCCTGCATGGCTTCGTTCAAGTTTTGGGCCTGCCCATCGTGCAGAAAGGGCGGCGACAACCAAGATGTGCAAAGTGAGGGTGTAAGGAATGCAAATGAATCTTGAGGGATGCCGGTAATGCGGTACCGCCCCAAATCGGCGCTGGTTTTAACTGCTTTCAAACGGTGAAATTTCCCATCGCTGAAGCTTGGCCCAGCATGGCACTGCTGGCAGTTTTGGTTCTGAAACCATTCCAAACCAATTTGGTAATGCTTGTCCATAACAGGTTCCGGTAGCGTTAGCGTTTGCTGAAACCGGGCCAATGCCGTTACTGCTGTTCTTAAATTTAGGCTGTACCCCCATTTTTCAAGGTAGTCTTTGCCCTGAAGGCGTTGTAGGGATTGAGCGGGCGGAAGTCCGAAATCGCCTTCGGCATGCAAAGGAATCAAGGCCTGCTCTTCCAATGACCGAACGCCGCCATCCCAATTCAGAAGTGTTTTTCGGGAAACGCCCAACAGGGAAGGTATGTTGCGTGCGGGAACACCGAAGGCATTTCCGCCGGCTCTCGGCAAGGTATCTGAAAACCCAAATTCGGGCCGGTGGCAATGGGCACAAGAAACATCTCCATTTTTAGACCAAGCCGTTTCGAAGAACAAGGATTTTCCAAGTTCCACCCATGCGGCCGAGTCCAAGTCGGTTTCAAAAGAGGGATTTGACGCTGAATTGCAGCTCATCAGCACCCAAAATAGGCCCAATAACTTAAGGTAAGGGTTCCAAGGCATAAAAAGCGTTGGAAAGTCTATTGCTGATGTATTCTGCCCGAACAAAATCGGCATCTTGGGAGCTCATGGCATGCACATTTAATCCAGCTCCTTGCAAATCGTACCCATCAAACAGCCTGGCCAAATCCATTTTTAAGGCGTATTTCGGAGCTATTTGGTTGCTCGGATTGGCCAAAGAAATGGTACGCAACAAGGAATTTAATCCGGTGTGGATCGAAAATGTTTCGCCGGCCGATATGTATTGAGCGTCCCCGTCCAGGTCAATTCTTCCTTCCAACTTCATGAAAATATAGCCCGGTTTCCAGGACCAATACATGTTTTGAGCTGCCGACAACGGATTTTCGTCTCCATACTGCCAAGCTGGCTTGGCTAAGGACCCCGAAGAATCGTTGAAGCTGCTGGGGACCCCCAAACTAAAATAAAAGGTATCTGGATTTATGGACTGGGGCAGCACCACCCCAAACCGGCCCTGACCATTCTTAATTAAGTTAATGCTTTGAGGGTTGGATTTGCTGTTTCCCTGCAAAACATGAACATCGGATATGTAAAATGAAATTTCGGTAAACCGTAAAGATTGCCCGTTTCGCATCACATCTTGATTTAGGGTAAGGGCCTCCCCATCCCATTCCAAAACAGGCACAACCTCAACATCTGCATCAACGGTAGTGCAGCCCAGAAGCGGCAGGAGCAAAAAAAACAAGAGGCGGATAGATTTCATTAGGTAAATGTAGCAAATCCCTACTTTTACGGAGTGAAATTAACATTTTATGGTGCCGCCAAAACGGTAACCGGGAGCAAACACCTTATCAAAACCCAGACTGGGTTTCGTTTGCTGTTGGATTGTGGTTTGTTTCAGGGCTATGATCCACGCTTTAAGGTATTAAACAGGCATTTCGGATTCAATCCCATGGAGGTTAATGCGGTGGTACTATCGCATGCGCACATCGACCACTCAGGATTGCTTCCCATGCTGGTTAAGCAGGGTTTTTCAGGTCCCATATACTGCAGCAAAGCAACGGCCGATTTGCTTGAAATCATGCTGTTGGATTCGGCACACATTCAAGAAGCCGATGCGGCTTTTTACAACAAACGCCAGCCCAAGGAAGAACCACGAAAGCCTTTATATAGCTTAAAAGATGCCGAACGCTGCCTTAAATTGATTCGGCCGGCACCCAGCCTTACTGCCTTTGAGGTGTCGCCCGAAATCCAGTGTACCCTCATTGAAAACGGCCATTTGCTGGGCAGCGCAGCCGTAGTTTTAGATGTTTTGGAAAACAGCAAAAGCATTCGAATTGGATTTACCGGAGACATTGGCAGGCCAGACCCCGGAATGCTAAAACCGCCCATTCCCCTGCCAGAGGTAGATTACCTGATTTGCGAAAGCACCTACGGAGACCGGCTTCATGAAGAAGAGCATTTTGGGCCCTTCGAGTTGAGGGATTTGATTCATCAGGTATGCCTAAAACAAAAAGGAAAGTTGTTGATTCCTGCCTTTTCCATTGGCCGCACCCAAGAGCTTATTTTTGCCCTAGATTACCTTCACAACTTTGAATCGCTGCCCAACATTCCCATTTTTGTAGATAGTCCGTTGGCCACAAAAGGAACGGAGATATTTAAAAACCACCTATCGGCTTTTAACGAACGGTTTCAGCGCTACCTTTCTTTCGATGCCTCGCCCTTTTCGTTTCCAAATTTGAATTTCACCGAAAACGTAGAAGAAAGCAAGGCCATCAATTCGATTCAGGGCGGAGCGGTGGTTATTTCGGCCAGCGGAATGATGGATGCGGGCCGGATTCGGCACCACCTGTACAACCACTTGTCCAATTCAAAAAACGCCGTTTTGGTGGTGGGGTATTCGGAACCCTCTACCCTTGGAGGCCACTTAAGTTCAGGCGCCTCAAGCGTTCGCTTGTTTGGAGAAGACATTCCCGTACGGGCCAAAATAGTTCGGGCAGGCAGCTTTAGCGGGCATGCCGATTACGAAGAAATGCTGGATTACTTGCGCCTACAAAACCCCAAAAAATTAAAATCCATTTTCTTGGTGCATGGCGAAGAACAGGTACAGAAAAACTGGGCCAATCGGTTAAAAGAACGGGGCTTTTCGAAGGTCATTGTGCCCGACCTTCAACAGGAATTTGATGTTTTATGAGCCATTTAATGCCCATTTGGACCTGGATACGCCATGAGTGGCGGTTGGAATTGAGGCAAAAAGCCGGAATTCAAGGGGCCGTGTTGTATGTTTTGGTCAGTTTGGTGGTGGCATACCAAGCCACGGGCGGAGTTCAGGAAGCCGAAATATGGGTAGGATTGCTTTGGATTGTATTGTTGTTTTCGGTGGTTAATTCCAGTTCTCGATCCTTCGTCAACGACAGCCCTGGTCGAAAAATCCTACTGTATTTTTGGCTAAAACCCGGCCAATTGATTTTAGCCCGAATGGGGTATCAAATGGTTTTCAACCTTGTTTCTGGCTGCTTGGGCTTTTTGGTTTTTTGTTTGTTGATGGGTTTCCCCGGCAATCAGGTTTTCTTGATGTTGATTTTGGTTGCCGTTGGCAGTGCCGCTGCTTCGGCCTTAGGGACATTTATGGCGGCTGTGGCCTCGGTTTCAGGAAATGGCCCGGGGCTTTCGGCCATTTTAGGGCTTCCCTTAATGGTTCCAACCTTAATGGCAGCCGTCAAAGGGAGTCTGTTTGCCCTGCAAGGAGGCACATCTCAAGCTTGGATGTACGCGGGCATGCTGCTGCTGCTGAACTTGCTGGCGGTGGCCTTGGGTTACCTTCTATTTCCTTACCTTTGGCGCGATTAACAGCATGAAAACCTACCTAAAAATAACTGCCGTTGCCGCTATGATTTGGGTTATTCCCATGGCTTTTTTGGGTGAAGTTTCCGTTCAGCCCATCTTGCACGAAACCATCCGAAACCTATACTGGCACGTAACCATGTGGTTTGCTATGTTCATCTTGCTCTTGGCCTCGGTGGTGCATGGCATTGCATACCTTCGCCACAACAACCCCATTCGCGACGAAAAATCCTTGGCCCTAACCCAGGTTGCCCTGCTGTATGGAGGAATCGGGATTGTTACCGGCATGATTTGGGCCCGCTTTACCTGGGATACGTTCTGGACCAAAGACCCTCAGTTAAACGGGGCCGCCATTACCATTTTGGCCTATTTGGCCTACATGGTTTTAAGGGCCTCCATTCCCGATGCCCGAAAACGCGCCGAAATCTCGGCCGTGTATGGCATTTTTGCCTTTGTGCTCATGGTGGTGCTGATTGTTGTTCTGCCCCGTATGCAAGATGTTGATTCTCTGCACCCAGGAAAAGGAGGCAACCCCGGATTCGGCAACTACAAAGACTTGAAAAACGACATGCGCCTTGTTTTTTATCCCGCCATTTTGGCTTGGACCCTGCTTGGTTTTTGGTTAGCCAACCTGAGTTTCCGCATCCAACATTTAAACCGAACATCACATGCCCAACATTAACCTGGTTCGCCTGCTAACCATTTTGGTTTGCCTACCCTTACCTGTTTTCGCAGGATTGCCTACCG